>Ga0209543_1001035_pt1 | contig 28760 bp, 22 predicted proteins | sample MesohylFT_FD_187296 | JGI IMG/M metagenome (GOLD analysis project Ga0209543, IMG submission 187296) | Host-associated microbial community of the marine sponge Aplysina aerophoba from Gulf of Piran - sponge mesohyl, lysed by freeze-thaw... | ecosystem: Host-associated > Porifera > Sponge >...
CCCCCCCCCATTTTTTGCTCTGGCTGCAATATCCCAATGGTTTCCGACGCGTGTGTCTGGAAAGTGTTGGAGTCTCTCATGGTGCTTGGCGGCGAGCGGCTGTCCTACCGTACACTCGACGTTGAGCAGATTGGCTCGGTCTACGAGGCGATCATGGGATTTCGGATTGAGCTCTCGTCTGGTCCATCCATTGCCATCCGCTCTCCGAAGCAAACCGGCGCTGCCGTTATTGTCAACCTGGGCAGATTGCTAGCAGGCGATCAGCGTGCGAAGGAACTCAAAGATCATACGGGCCGAAAGCTGACCGGGAAGGCGGCTACCGAACTCAAAAAGGCATCCACAGTCGAGGATCTGGTGGCAGTGCTGGATAGCGTGATTGATCGCGATGCGACGCCGGATGTGGTCCCTGCTAAAACTCCCATCTTGCAGCCGACGGACGAGCGGCGCCGGTCTGGGAGCCACTACACACCCCGATCATTGACAGAACCGGTCGTAACCGAAGGGCTACGGCCTGTCCTTGAGCGGTTGGGAGAATGTGCCCGCCCCGAAGACATCCTTGGGATTAAAGTACTGGATCCGGCGACGGGATCGGGTGCCTTTCTGGTTGAGGTCTGTCGCCAACTTGCTGAGTATCTGGTAAAGGCTTGGAGTGTTCATGGCGGTTTGCCTGAGCAGCTCGTTGATGGCGACGAACTCCTTCATGCCCGGCGTCTCGTTGCTCAGCAGTGCCTTTATGGTGTGGATCGGAACCCAATGGCGATAGATCTTGCACGGCTTTCGCTGTGGCTCGTCACGCTTGCAAGGAACCATGAGTTTACCTTCATTGACCACGCGCTCCGCCATGGAGATTCACTGGTTGGACTTACACGCAGGCAGATTGCTGGATTTTGTTGGGATGTTGAGGCGAAGAAAAACCAACTTGGCATAGAGCTCGGCTTGGAGGCAGAGGAGATTGGTCAAGCATGTGAGCGAGTTTCTGAGCTACGGCAACTGATCCAGGAGCTTGGCGGCGAAGTTCCTGAGCATGAGTTGAAGGGCCTCATGAAGGAGATGGATGAGGCACTTGAAGATGTTCGGCAGCTTGCCGACCTAATTCTCTTAGCTTTCTTCAAAGGAGGAAAGAAGAGCGAGCGGAAGGCTAACTTGGAAAGGTGTGCAGATCTCATAGTGAGCAGAGATCAGGAGGGCACCATTGCTCGTGCTGCTGCGGAATTGCCGGTCAAGTCGTTCCATTGGGAACTGGAGTTTCCAGAAGTGTTTGATCGCGAAAACCCAGGGTTTGATACAGTTGTGGGGAATCCGCCCTTCGCTGGCAAGAACACGGTTGCCAGCGCAAACCCTACAGCATATCCGCAGTGGCTGAAAGCGCTTCACACCGAGAGTCATGGGAATGCTGATCTGGCAGCACATTTTTTCCGGCGCGTATTCAATCTGTTGCGGAAGGGAGGGACTCTCGGGCTAATTGCTACCAATACTATTAGCCAAGGCGATACTCGCTGGACGGGACTGCGCTGGATCTGTGAACATGGAGGCGAGATCTACCGCGCCCAACGTCGATTTAAATGGCCGGGGCAGGCGGCAGTTATCGTGAGTGTCATTCATGTCATCAAAGGAGAGTATATGGGGCAGAGGATGCTGGATGACCAGAAGGTAGATTTGATCACGGCATTTCTATTTCATGGTGGTGGGCATAGTAACCCGAAAACATTAAAGGAGAACTCAGGAAAGAGCTTTAAGGGGAGTGATGTCTACGGAATGGGATTCACGTTTGATGATATGGGTAACAAGGGCGTTGCCTCGCCGATTTCAGAAATGGAAAGATTGATCCAGGACAATTTGCGGAATCAGGAGGTGATTTTTCCTTATATCGGTGGCCAAGAGGTCAACAAAAGCCCGGTTCATGCCCATCACCGCTATGTCATCAACTTCCGCAACTGGCCGCTTCGCCGCGCGGATTTGGGGATGGCTTGGCGGGATGCTGATGAGGACCGTCAAAAGGGCTGGCTCCGAGAGGGCATTGTTCCTCTGGATTACCCGGACCCTGTGGCTGCAGACTGGTCGGAGCTATTGAAAATTGTTGAGGAGAAAGTTAAGCCGGGTCGAGCCCATCTCACCAAGAATGCAATTGGACGCAAGCGAAAAAAATTCTGGTGGCAATATGGTTCACTAGCCAGCGAGTTATATGCCGCCATAGCTGGGTTTGACCGGGTGCTGGCAATTTCGCTCACAACGTCACATATCCAGTTCGCTTTTCTGTCTCCGATTCAGGTGTTTAGTCACGCGCTCATCATCTTTCGACTCGCCACCTTTGCCGCCTTTTGCACGCTCCAGTCCCGCCCCCATGAAATCTGGACACGGTTCTTCGGATCATCTCTTAAAGATGACCTTTGCTACACCCCCTCCGACTGCTTTCAAACCTTTCCCTTTCCGGTAGGCTGGGAAACGCTCCCCTCATTTGATGCAGCCGGGGAAGCCTACTATACCTTCCGTGCAGAACTGATGAAGAAGAATAAGGAGGGCCTGACGCAAACCTACAACCGCTTTCATGATCCAGAGGAACGCAATCCTCAAGTTGGAAAACTCCGAACATTGCATGCCACAATGGACCGCGTCGTCCTGGATGCCTACGGCTGGACTGACATTCCCACCGACTCCGAATTCCTATTGGACTATGAGATTGATGAAGAAACTTGGAAAAAAAGAAAAAAACCCTGGCGCTACCGCTGGCCCGATGAAATCAACGATGAAGTACTTGCACGTCTACTTGACCTGAATGCTCAGCGCTCAGATGAAGAACGTATCGCCGGGAATAAACAGGACTGAAGCACAAACATGCAACCAAAACCAATTTTCGAGAGCAGCGCCTCCGTGAGAGATTACCTGATCAACGCGTTGCGATTGGATCTGATCGGTCCTTGCCCCCAGGATGAAGTACTCCTGCGCGAGCGACTGCAGTATGCGCCGTCCAAGTGGTATCTGACAGGCTTTCTGGTCCCTGCTGGGGCTCCAGTTGAGCAGCGCGCACAAGATACCGAGGAAGAACTGGACGAGCCGTCTGAGCCCGCGCACGGCGCCGATGATGCAACTATTCCTGAACGGGGGAGTGGGAAACGGGTCTTTTTGCCCTCATCCATGGGGATGAGCGTACTGGTGAACCCTGAGGTCACATGTCTTGATCTTACGCTGACTTGGGGGGACTATGCTCCCGAATCAATGAGCCAGGATGCACCTCAGAGTCAGCCATCCCTGCGCCGCGTTACATCCTGGGCTCGTATACCGCGCTCACAAAGCCTGTCGCTTGACCTTGCATCCGAAAAAGTCGGCCAACAGATTTTGTGCGATGTACCAGAAAGCAATGGTCTCAAGATCGTCTATCTGATTCGAAAAACCACTGTGCAGCAGGCTGAGGGAAGAACACGTGTTCGAGCGGTCTCCCTCTTTGTGGTAAATCAACGGCCATCGGCGGAGAAGGATGACATGCAGGATACCGCATTTGCATTCCAGGTTCACATGATGGTCATGGCCAAGCGCCCCTTCATCGCCCGTTATGATCCGCGTGGGCTTAGCAGCGATGGCTGGGACGATCGCCTCGCAGATCTGCATTACCGGGATGCAGCCGAATACGCAGTCGGTCATAATGTGTCGGTCCGCGCAGAAATCAAAGAGAACCAGTGTTACAGGGTTCACACCGAGTGGATGCCCCAAGCAGCTGTGGAGCGCGTGGAGCCATCCCAAATCCCTACGGTGGAATTTGGGATGGAGAGGCTCGGCAATCTGCAAAGCGCAGAAGCTGCAAAGCAGGCACTGAATTCGCTGGTTGATCAGTATGAGGCCTGGATTGAAGATCAGCGCACGCATGTGCAAAGTTTTTCTGGTGGCCGTCGTGAGGTTGCAGATGAGCTGGTGAGACGGGCTGCCAGGGCAATGAGCCGCATTCAGGCGGGCATTGATCTCTTAAATGACCCCCAGGTACTGGAAGCGTTCTGCATTGCCAATCGGGCTATGGGCGCGGCAGCCCGCCGCCGGATTGCTCAGGAGAAAAATCGAAATCCTGAAGAAGTGAGTCCTCCTGAATGGCGCCCTTTCCAACTCGCCTACATCCTGATGAATCTCTGCGGTGTGGCAAATCCAACGCATGTTGAGCGCAAGATTGTTGATCTGTTATTTTTTCCGACCGGCGGCGGAAAGACAGAAGCCTATCTTGGTCTGGCCGCATTCACACTCGTATTCCGGCGGTTGCGTGCCCCTGAACACTACAGAGGCCTGTCGGTGCTCATGCGTTACACGCTCCGGTTACTCACACTTGATCAACTCGGGCGCGCCGCAGCACTGATCTGTGCACTCGAACTGGAACGCGAACAGATGCCCGAGTTGCTCGGCACCTGGCCATTCGAAATCGCGCTCTGGGTGGGGCGGGCCGCAACCCCGAATTATATGGGAAAAAAGGGGGATTCGTCCCCACATACGGCGCGTGCTAAGACGCTGAAGTTTCAGAGAAACAGCTCGCTTGATCCGCCACTGCCCTTGGATCGTTGTCCTTGGTGTGGAAAGAAGTTCGGAAAATATTCCTTCCGGCTACATCCCAACTCCCATGACCCGACAGCTCTTTATGTGCTCTGTGCAGATCGGAAGTGCGATTTTTCAGGAACACGTCATTTACCGATTGTGGCAGTAGACGAATCTATCTATGAGCGCTTACCAGCGCTGATGATTGCAACTGTAGACAAGTTTGCCGCCATGCCATGGAGCGGTGAAACCGCACGCTTCTTTCAGGGACCGCATCCAGGCAACCCCCGGCCGCCTGATCTGATCATTCAAGACGAGCTGCATCTCATCTCTGGACCACTGGGGACCATGGTTGGATTATATGAGACCGCAATTGACCATCTGTGCCGATCCCATGTTGATGGCAAAGAGGTGCGACCAAAGATCATTGCGTCTACGGCGACCGTCCGCTTGGCCCAAAAGCAGATTCGTGCTTTGTTCGGGCGGTCTACCGTCGAAGTCTTTCCGCCGCCGGGCATTGATCGCCGGAATTCGTTTTTTGCGGAGCAAATGCCGCAAACCGAGGTGAACCCAAGAATTTATCTCGGGATTGCCGCGCAGGGCCGTGGACCAAAGGTGATCTTTCTACGAAGCATGATCACACTCATGGCAGCCGCCCAGGCTGCATGGGATGCTGCTGAGGAGGGTAATCGTCGCAATCCGGCAGATCCCTATATGACCGTGGTCGCCTACTTCAATGCCTTGCGGGAATTGGGAAGTGCGCGCCGAATCACCGAAGATGAAATCCGCTCCCGTCTTCTAAACTATGCAGGCCGTACACGCCTTGATGAATCCACGGGTCTCTTTGTTAATAGACAGATCGGTTTTGAACCCGTGGAATTGACCTCCCGTGTGGGTACAGCTGAGGTCGCCGAGGCCAAGCGTCAGCTTTCCTTAGGTTTCGATGAACGTGATCGCGTAGATGTTGCATTGGCTACCAACATGATTTCGGTCGGTCTTGATATCACACGCCTTGGCCTAATGGTCGTATCCGGTCAGCCAAAGACCACATCTGAATATATTCAGGCGACCAGCCGTGTTGGCCGAGATCCAACACGTCCCGGTTTGGTGGTGACGCTGTTGAATATTCACAGGCCTCGTGACCGATCACATTATGAACATTTCTCATCCTGGCATGAATCCTTCTATCGGGGCGTTGAAGCAACCAGTGTAACTCCGTTCTCGCCGCGCGCCATGGACCGAGGGCTCCCCGCGGTCACGGTATCTCTGGCAAGGCTTGGAATCCCTGAACTGACTCCAATGCTGGAAGCCTGCAAGATTGAAGACTTTAGTGTGCAGACCTCAGCGCTTGCCAAGGCAGTGGGTGAGCGGGCCGATGAGCATACAAAAACGCCTTCTGAGGGTATTACGGAGCACGTCAGAAATCGTGTTCAGAGCCTGATTGATGACTGGGCTCAACTTGCCCACAAAGCAGGACAGGATGGGATGACATTTGGCTACGCGCGTCGGGGCAGCAGAGTCAATACGCCTCTCTTGCGCGAGATGATTGATCCAGACCGAAATCAACTCAATCAAAAACAGCTCCAATTCCGGGCACCCCGGTCTTTGCGCGATGTTGAGCCGGGGGTTCTTCTCGCGATAAAAAGTCCAGAGGGACGAACAATTCAATAAGGGTGATGACTGATAATATTCTGCGTCAGAGTCAACTGATCACAACGTACGGGCCGGGCGCAATGATAGATCTGCCAGAGCGATCAGTGATTATTTCTGGATTGTCCGAATGGTCCCATCAAGGATGTGATCGGATTCAAGAAGCTCGTCTGGCTGACAAGCTCAGGCGACTCTTAGGTGTACACTCACTCGATCTGCGGACACCACCACGTCACGAAGAAGGAAGAAGGAAACTCTCAGCCGTTGGCGCTCGAATTTTTCCAGCCTGGTTTATTGTGAAAGATTCCATTTACTCGCCTCATAATTCCCAGTGGAGACGACAAAGACTGGTGCGCTGGGATCATTTAGACAGATACCATTTTCACGACGATGAGGGTAAACGCAAAAAAGTCGTACCGGTCCGCTTTGTGTGCGGTTGTCGACGGGGGCATATTGACGATCTGGACTGGCGCCGGCTTGTTCATCAGGGGGATACGACATGCTGCCGTCCGCTCTGGCTAGAGGAGCGTGGAACTGGAGCGGGGATCGGTGACATCTTTATCGTGTGCGACTGCGGCAAAAATCGCTCGCTCTACGAGGCTTCAGGGCCAAAGAAAGGAATACTCGGCAGGTGCCAAGGCAAAAGGCCATGGATCGGACCGCATGCACGGGAAAGATGCAGTGAATACTATCGTTTGCTCGTGCGAACGGCGAGCAATGCCTATTTCGCACAAACGATGAGTGTCATCTCTTTGCCGGAGTTTGATGACGGGTTGGCTATTAAGGTCGAAGAGCACTTCAAATCCCTGGAAACGTTAGACTCTGTGGAGATGCTCGAAAGCTTTAGAAGAAATCCCGAGCTTAACGTTGCCTTTGACGAAATTGTAGACAAAGACGTACTTGACGAATTCCGTCGGCAAAAAGGAGGAGGAGATCAGGGGAATCTTCCGGTGAAGCCAGCGGAGTTTGATGTCCTTAACAATGGTAGGGACTTCATTGGAGAGAATGATCCTCGCTCCCGGTTTTATGCCGAAACTCTGCCACGAGAGAGGTGGGATTCCAAAAATAATCAACTCGTCTCTTCAATTGAGAAACTGGTCCTAGTCCATCGCCTGCGAGAAGTCGTTGCACTGCTTGGATTCACGCGGTTTGAGGCAACCACACCTGATAAGGATGGGGAGTTGGATCTGAATGTCATTCGGGCATCTCTTGCAGATGAGGTGACTTGGCTACCTGCAATTGAGAACCGTGGAGAAGGGATTTTTCTGTCGTTCAGGATGGACCAAATTAATCAATGGCTCACACGCCCCGGTGTCCAGAAACGCGGGCAACAAATTCTAAAGGGCTATCGAACGTGGGCAGAACATCAGAACCGTTCAGAAGATGATTTTCCTGGATTGCCCTATATCATGCTTCATTCTCTCTCGCACATGCTAATGACTGCAATTGCTCTTGAATGCGGTTATCCGACCAGTTCGCTGCGTGAGCGGGTATATGCAGGCGAAGGTGGCTACGGGATCCTGATCTATACGGGATCTTCCGATTCGGAGGGAACACTCGGTGGGCTGATTGAAACTGGCCGACGGCTTACGCTGCATATGCAGCGGGCCCTGAGAGATGGTTGTCTCTGTTCCAATGATCCAGTCTGCGCCGAACATTCGCCCGATGCCGTACTTGAAGGGCGCGCGTTGCAAGGGGCAGCCTGTCATGGCTGTCTTTTGATCGCCGAAACCAGTTGTGAGCAACGCAACAATTTTCTTGATCGTGCACTTATTGTTCCAACGATTGGAGAGAAGGATGCCGCCTTTTTTGAGTCTCCAGAAGATGTATTCTAATGGAGTTTGACAGTCTTGCTGCACTTGATCGAAAAGAATTGCTCCAATTGGCAGAGCTATTGGTAGCCGATCAGACATCACCACCTCTTACCGAACTGGCATTACGGAATTACTTGACTAGAGACCATGCCTCACGGGCAGCACAATGCCTTGAAGGCCTAATTCAGCAGAAGATGTCGCCCTCCTATATTGCCCTTCTGCTCCGTGCATTTGCTGCCGGGACTGTGGTTTCCAGTGATGCCCCACCCCCAGTTGAGGTCGTTGTTACGGGCCCCGATGTCACAGCCAGTGCCCGTGATACTGGTGTAGTTGTACGACAGCTATTTCGAAAAGCACGTCAACGAATACTGGTTATAGGTTTTGCGATTCATCAGGGGAAGTCCGTGTTTAAAACATTAGGGGAGCGGCTGGATAGCGACGATGCTGTAGCGGTAACCCTTTGCCTTAATATTGAGCGCTCCCGCGGAGATACTACCTTACGTCAGGATATCATCCGGCGTTTTGCAACTGAGTTTGTGCGGGATGCATGGCCCGGAGTGCGGCTCCCCAAGGTTTACTACGATCCCCGCTCGCTGGCCCCTTCGGGGAGAACAGCCAGTTCAATGCATGCAAAATGTATCGTGATTGACGGCGAGGAAGCATTTGTGACCTCGGCAAATTTCACAGAAGCAGCCCAGGAACGAAATATAGAACTCGGTCTCTTAGTCGATTCTTCAATCATTGCACGCCGGATTGAGAACCACTTTACCACCTTGATTCGGAACAACTCCTTTGCAAGAGTGCCACTTTCTTGATTAATGTATAGAAACGGATTTACTACGATTCGTGTAGAGTTGTTAATTGACTCATGCTTGTCAATAGTTCTTTGATGCCAAGACAATTCGTTTGAAAATCAAGTTCCATGGGCACTTCTCCTTTGCTGCAAATTGTGTAGATATTGCAAGTGTATCCTGCCGGGGTGGTTGCTGGCGTGGGCTGCTATTGGTTGTCTATAGCCTGTGCTGTGCTTCAGTCTGCTTCGGTACGGATATACAAGACGGGGAGAAGCTGTCCAGCCTAAGGTTTGATGAAAAACGAACGCGTGTTTCACTAGACCTAGTTTTTCAAACGAATTGCCATTGAACACCGGCTGGGGTCAGTTGGCCTAAATGTTGGATTACAAATATCGTGAGGTGATCTAGGTCAAAGCGGCACATTACGAGTCAGCGGAATTGTGTGTATGGGTACACCGAAATGGCTAAATCGTGTCTGCCAGAAAATACCTAACCCAGCCAAAATAGGTGTTTTATGGCTGATACGAGACAGAAATCTGCCAAGGTTTGAGGGATAAAGGGCAGTTACGCTATGGTGCATAAGAATGTCCACAGTGCGCGGAATGCGCGATTGTGAGCGGAAATCGGGACTAGCTTTTCCTTTCCCACTTCGACCGGGAGTTTGAATGGCAGGTCGTCCTCCAGCTCGGCACGCCAGAGCCGCTCGCCCTCGAACATGGGCAGATTCGGCCGGTCCGCCATATGCTTGGGCATCTGGACGATGATACCGTCTCCAGCCGGGGTGCACATCGGCTCGTCCAGGGTCTAGGCCCGAATGATGGTCTTGTAGGATTTATCGATGTCGGGCGGAGCCGAGATGGTTTTCCAGTTCGCGGGGTGATCGTCGGAATGGGTCAAGGGCTAACTTAGCGGCCATAGAGTAGAAGCTAACCACCCACGAGGCGTTTTACGAACTCCACTATTAGCCAGAAGAAGGATGCAAACAGTACGTAGAGCTTGAGGCAAAAAAACCGGAGAGGCCAATCATCAAGGTGTGGCGGCTTCTCTACGTCTTCTTCCAGGTCAGCCTTCCCCTTTTTCGATTCCAGTTCATCTTCTTTCTTGTATGTCCAGTTTCTAATTTTCGTGGCCGCAACCAAGTATTGCAGCACATCGAAAGTAAAGTACAAGACAATGCACACCAGTGCCGCCGTGATAGGCCACGGGAACGTGACATCCTCGCTTTTGAAAAACCAGCATATGGCAGCCGCGGCGAAGGCCAGTTTTCGACCTTGTTCCGTTAACGCTTTGGTGTAGAAGTCGTAGGACTCCCAGAGATCCTTAATCCTCATAGGGGTATTTGCTTCAGGTGCACCGGTTTCTCATAAGCAGCCCGGCATACACCTGTATTTCACCTAGTGGACTTACGAACCTTTGGTGCCGGAGTTATTTGTGCTGGAGGGTCTGGGCTTGCGCCTAGGCTTTCTCTTGCTAACCGCGGCTTTCAATCCTAGGGGTCGCACGGGATCGTATCTTTTTGCCGTCATTTTGTTTTCTAAAGTAGATTTAGTTTACTTACGGCCAGACAACCAAATGTGTGCAATATATGTTCCTGGAATCAAGATAGAATTATTGTCCATGCGGCCTTTCCACCCCCGGATGACGGAAAGGCCGCAGATGGGGCAAGTACTCGGGCGGTGTCGGGACAGTTTTTCAACCCTTCAGGCGGGCGGGAAATGATAGATGAAGCGGGCTGGGATAATAGCGGGCATCCTATCTTGATCGATAGCCAGATGGTAGGCTACTCTGCCTAATCAAGTCGAACCGCTCCTAGAGTGGCCGTCATATCTCCCTCGACACAGCCACGGTTGTCACTGCCCTGTACTTGACCAGTCGCATACAAAGCATGGCCCAATAATAGTAATTCCGGCAGCCTGGAATCCCGAGTGACGTAGTAGCGCCGGCAGGAAGCTCGCAGTCGGCGAAGGAGGCATTCTGCCGGTGGCTCTTCGCCTCAAGCTGAACGAGCCGGTGCTGGATCTTGATTTCGCAGGCCTGTCACCTGGATGTGCAGGCACGAGCGCGGAGTTGGCGTGCGCTGGTCGGCAAGGATCACGAAATGACGCCCGAAATGGCGGCGCGGAATGCCGGTTTCGCGAATGCAACATATTGCCAATTTTGTTGCACTCAGGCCGCCACACGATGTGCACGGGGCTGGAACGAGCTAAATTCCGGCCCGTCCGCCTATATGTGCGGGCGGCCGCACACATGCGTCTAAAACCTCCCATAAGTTCCAAAATCGGGCCGGAATACGACACAGGCGGACTTCAAGTGCCCCTAGAGGAGCAATCTGGCAGGGTAAATCATGTCCGGATGCATCCAGGTGCGATGAAGGCAGCGAGCACGCCGTGGGGGGAGCCTGTATCTGGCTCAAAATGCATATTCCGGTCGATCTCGACCAACTGTTCTAGTTGAAGCCGACTACTTTTGGTTGATTGTCGGAATGACAGAGAGCCGGATTAGCCACCCTCCGGGACGATGATGCGAGCCATAAATGTGGGGACTTCCGACAATTCGGAAGGTTGGACCCTGTCGCCGACCCCGTGGCACTCCGCAAGAGAGTACACCAGTTCGAAAAACTAGTTATCAGCGAACGGTACCACAATAATTTCATCACAAGCTCCGTTAGGTCGACCTCACAGTAGCGGCCTTGAGGTTCGCTTGATCCATCATCTGCACCTTCCGCAGAATGGCGACTCAGTTTATCGCCCGCACTCTGCTATGCGCTTCCGAACGCGCTCTTCGCTCAACTCGGACTGGTGCAGTTAGCCCCAGAACCGAACCGCTAATATCCATTGAACCGCCGTGTACGGACCCGTATGCACGGTAGTGTGGGAAGGAGGGGGCCGTGAGGCCCCTCCCTATCCCGATCGATCATGTACACTTCTCCTGTGCTGCAAATTGTGTAGAATTTTGCAGGGTGCATCCTGCCGGGGTAGTTAGTGGCGTAGGCTGCTATTAGCTGTCTACAGTCTGTGCTGCGCTTCGGTCTGCTTCGGTACGGATATACAAGATGGGTGGGAAAGCTGTCTAGCCTGAGGTTGATGAAACCCGAATGCGTGTTTCATTAGACCTACGTTTTTCAAACGAATTGCAATTGAACACCGGCTGGGGTCAGTTGGCCTAAATGCGAGGCTATAAATATCGTGAAGTGATCCAGTTCAAAGCGGCACATGACGAGTCAACGGTATTGTGTGGGTACACCGAAATGGCTAAATCAGAGAAACCTAGTGCCAATTGGCCAGTACGGGGGAGACTTCTGTTAAAATATTCGGTTTCGATGGAGTCCATCCAATCTATTAAAGCGCGCCTTAGTGCAGATCGACCAAGAAAAGATCTGCTCGAAGAGGGAGCGGAATTCTTCGAACTAATACGCTCGTTAGAGCGCGAATGCTCAATCAAGACAATGGATCTGCTCTCGCGAGGAGACAAGAGTGACCCGACTCACTTTGATTGCATTTGCGCGGCCTGCTCACTCCTTGACGACATGGCTTCGTGTATGTGGGAATGTACCGGAGGTGATCATTCTGTCCACCGTTTGTGTGGCAAAGTCAGCTCCCACTCTAAAGCTACGCTCTGCCTGCTTCGGAACGGCTATTACGACGAAGCATTTGCCCTTTGCAGAATAATTGGCGAAACGGCCAATCTGCTTTGCCTGTTCTGTGCAGACGGACAAGAACTGGAGAAATGGTGTGCGGAGAAGGAAAAAGATCGCGCCGACGAATTCAAGCCGAAAGATGTTCGTGGTCGTTTGAACAGGTTGGGGATTAGTCTGCCCATTGATGAGGAGGAGTACTGGGAATTATCCAATCGTGTAGTGCACGCCAATCCACACACAAGACCACAAGTGTATAACGATAGAGATATGTCCATGCTTGGCAGCGTTTTCCAAGAAGACGGTCTGCGTTCGGGGTTGTCCACGCTTACAGAATTCTTGTGCTTAACGACATTCTTTGGGTCAAAGCTGCTCCATATCCCTAATCGTCCTAAACGGATAATCACCAGACATATCAACTCTATTGCAAAATGCAGTGACATTTGCTTGGATTCATATGAGGTTGAAGTCACGAATTCTGGATAGTTCTCCAGTGCCCCTTGGGTATTCTTCCTGCATCCCGCTCGGTCCAATTTCAACCGGTCTCAATACTTAGGGAGTAACGTCGTAATTCGCACTATTGACGGAAATTACCCCTTTTCTCAATTACTCCAGAGTGGAAGTATTCCTCAATAATCGAGATGTTGGGGGTGGATTTGCTTACAGCCAGAGGGCAGGGTAGCAGATTCATTCGACGACATCTACCCTATAAGCTGGGCGGCTAAATTTTGACATTCAGGAGTTTGAAGGCTCGTTTTTGTGTGTCGCTGATCTGTTCAAACATGATCACTTCGGGAGCCTTGTCTACGGCAATTTTCGGTAAGACAACGAAGCGGCACAATCCAGACATATCTTTCATCACACTGTCGAAACTCATTGTCTTCCCGTCCTCTGCGACCCGTTTGGCCCGCCCTTCTTCTCCGCCTGAGGGGAGCGTTAGCAGGTGCGACACACTGCTGCGCTGCGCCGGTTTCCCTGCTATAAGATCTATGATATCTTCTAGATCATCCTCCGCAAACAGCATCGGCGCCAGCTTCCTGCACAGATGGTACTCCACATGGTAGGACAGCATACACAAAATACATGTGCGATCCCTCGTTCTTTGTGGCGATGGTGAATCGGTCGTACATGCAAAGAGAGGGTCTCCATGGTGCGAAAGGCACCTTCCACCGCAGAGAACTGCTGTAATTTGACACTACCTCCGTCATGCAGCGAACAGAACCGATACACAATCCCCGACTTCAGCAGTTCTGTTTCCAAACTCGGACGATGTAGGGCCGTACCCTTCTCCCCATTGCCTTATTCCGAAACCTGTAGAAAATTGACGGGTTTCCCCCGGCTTACAACGATTATTCATCAATTCTAGATTCAATGAGCAAAGGAGCCTGTTGTCCTGTGCAAGGTAGTATCCGCAAGGATACAAGAAGTTATTCCAACTTGGACTGGTGGCCGAACCAGCTAAATCTGAAGATTCTTGCCCAGAACTCTCCCCAGTTAAATCCATTTGGAGAAGATTTTAATTACGCTAGAGAGTTTGAAAAATTGGACCTGGATGAGCTAAAAAATGATATTTTTGCCTTGATGACCCAGTCAGAAGACTGGTGGCCCGCAGACTACGGACATTATGGTCCTCTCTTCATTCGGATGGCTTGGCATAGTGCAGGGACCTATCGCGTGGGAGACGGGCGTGGAGGTGCATCCGCAGGTACACTTCGTTTCGCTCCCCTCAATAGCTGGCCAGATAATGCAAATCTTGATAAAGCACGGCGGTTACTCTGGCCAATAAAACAAAAGTATGGACGTAGTATTTCGTGGGCCGACCTCATGGTATTAACGGGGAATTGTGCCTTGGAATCTATGGGACTTAAGACGTACGGCTTTGCTGGGGGACGCGAAGATGTCTGGGAGCCTGAAGAAGACATCTATTGGGGATCGGAGACCACTTGGCTGGGCGATGAACGATATACCGGTGATCGAGATCTAGAACACCCATTGGGTGCAGTCCAGATGGGACTCATATACGTGAATCCCGAGGGACCGAACGGCATTCCGAACCCTTTGGCAGCCGCTACAGATATACGTGAGACCTTTGCCCGCATGGCTATGAATGACGAAGAAACGGTTGCCCTCATTGCAGGTGGACACACGTTTGGAAAGACACACGGAGCTGCGCCAGCTGACGAATATGTTGGACCCGAACCGGAAGGTGCTTCAATTGAAGAGCAGGCGCTAGGCTGGAAAAATAGATTTGGAGATGGCAGAGGACGTCACACGATTACGAGTGGACTTGAAGGTGCTTGGACCACAGAGCCCGCGAAATGGGACAGCAATTTTTTCGAAAATTTATTCGGATATGAATGGAAGCAGATTAAGAGCCCAGGTGGAGCAACCCAGTGGACTCCGGTTGAAACATCTGCAAACGGAACAGTGCCTGACGCACATGATCCCTCCACGAGACATGCGCCGATGATGTTAACGACAGATCTCGCACTACGCGAAGATCCAGTCTATGCTCAAATCGCGAAACGATTTCACGCCAATCCTGACGAGTTTGCTGATGCCTTCGCACGAGCATGGTTCAAGCTCACGCACCGGGATATGGGTCCAGTCAGTCGCTATCTTGGGCCGCTAGTTCCTGATGAGCCGTTGCTATGGCAGGATCCGGTCCCGGAGGCCGATTATGAGCTGATTAATCAAGAAGATATTGACTCCCTGAAGCGACGCATACTGGCATCTGGCCTTTCGATTTCTGAGTTGGTTAGAACAGCCTGGGCTTCAGCAGCCACATTTCGGGGCACTGATAAACGCGGAGGAGCAAATGGTGGCCGCCTTTGCTTGGCGCCACAAAAAAACTGGGAGGTCAATAATCCATCCGAGCTTCAAAAAACACTCAGTATTTTACAGAAAATTCAGTCAGATTTCAGCGTAGAGCATGGTAAAACGGTCTCGCTTGCCGATGTGATTGTCCTAGGGGGCTGTTCAGCGGTTGAGGAGGCCGCCAAGCGTGCGGGGCATAAAGTTGATGTCCCCTTCTCGTCAGGCCGCACAGATGCAACGCAGGAAACAACGGATGTAGACTCGTTCGCTGTGCTGGAACCTGTCGCTGATGGATTTCGCAACTACTTAAAACCGGGATTGACACAGTCCGCGGAAAAATTATTGATCGATCGGGCGCATATGCTGACCCTGACTGCGGTTGAGATGACAGTGCTGATTGGTGGTTTACGCGTTCTGAAAGCAAATTTCGATGGATCCGAGTTGGGTGTGTTTACGAATCGACCGGGGTTGCTCACATGCGACTTTTTTGTGAATCTGATGGACATGAACACGGAATGGGCATGCTCGAATACAGCTGATGGGGTCTTCGAGGGACGAGACTATAAAACCGGGGAACTCAAATGGACAGGTTCGTCCGTTGATCTGATATTCGGCTCAAACTCGCAACTGCGCGCCATCGCAGAGGTTTTTGCTTCCAGTGATGCTGATAAGATGTTTGTACAGAAATTTGCGGAGACCTGGGCAAAGGTAATGAATCTTGACCGTTTCGATCTTCAGTAGTATGTGGCGAGATTGGAAAATTGCTACTCCGACAACATCATAAAGTCCAGAGATAACTCGCGCTTTGAATAATTTCAAGGCCCGACTGGGGAGACTACCATGCTACGGGACCTTTCTGGCAGCCATAATGGTGTAGAGGGCGTCCAACAACCTGAAACGTACAGTCGTAGGAAAGGGCGTACCCTCCTGCATCTATTTCGTGCGCAGACGCATCATGTAATCAAGACCTCCTGCCTCCAGCCACGAGATGCTGCGCAATACTGGGCCTGTGTCCACGCGAATATTCCTCCGCTGCTCTTATGCCAGTTAGCTTCGCACACGATTATTCGAATCTGATTAGGTTAGCGAACTGACCTGAATACACAGCAATCACTGTGCCCAGCGGTGCATGCGACATTGTTCAACTCACGACGAATTAATGCGTGGGATCAATCCCTTCCAACGAACCATCCCCATTGATTGCTGCCTGCTCTAGTGGCTTGACCGTATTCGGTTAACCGCTAATTGAGTTATTTCAGTAGCTCAAGCATCTCGAGCCGCTTCACTGCGCGCTTGAATCTGTGAGGTACCCCCATTGGTTGACCGTAAGAGTTATCGGGGTCAGCGAGTCTTTGAACGTTCTCAATAAGCCTCATAGCAAAATACTCCTTCGAATTTAGATTGGGGGCCACGGAAGTTGACGTAGCGAGTTTCTCGTACGACTCAAGAAGTGGAGTAGGGTCATACTTTTCCGTGGATGGATTCGGGCCCGCTATTTCTTGAGCCGCTCTGACGACAGCCGTTCCAAACAAAAGTCGCGCATCAAAGAGCTCCGAATCGACGCTCACTGTGGAGGGTAAAAAACGTTCCACCACGTCTTTGTCGGATAGTTCGCCCCGAAGGAATTCTTCGAGAATATCTGGATCGTATACCCGCAATATCAGGGCGGTACAAAACTCTATTGCAAAGTAGTGAAACGTCGCAGTATCCTGCTCAGCAAGCACCAATGCCAATCGAAAGCGATGCAACGCCTGCTGAATCTGACGCAAGCTTATTCTGTCTACGTCGAAAAAGGTCAGCAGCAGAAGTTTTGTATCTCTCTGGACGCGATAGGGAATTAGAGGCTCTAACTGTTCTTCAAAGTGAGAGTTAATAAAAGATTTCCGTGACGGCTGAGGCAACGTGAAATCCACGTCAAAAAAGCGACGCAAGTATCCTTTACCATTGAACCCCGGGCCGTAGCAGCCGCTAACCGTCTGGGCCAGCTCGGACCGGTTTATGGCAAAAACGTAGACCACATGGTCTACGGCCATCAGGTGTTTTACCACTTCTAAAAACTCGACTGCATAGGTAGGCCGACAGCGATCCAATTCGTCAACAAGCACAATTAGCGGTTTCTCGGTCTCTTTCCAAACCTCCTGGGCAACGCTCCCTAACTCCGAACGAAATGCCTTTACAGAATCCAACTGTTCCTTGTATTGCTCTAGCCGTATACTTGCATCAGTTTTTAACGTGCTAATTATTTCGGTAACATCATCGTCGGTTAGAGCGATGTAAGGGGCTGCTAAAGCACGGGGCGCGATGGAGGCTACTTTGGCGAAGCAATTCTTAAGCTTTGAGAACCCGCTTTGTTCTGAGACATCAACCTTACCGCTTTCCTTTAGTTGTAGGGTCATTTCTCCGACAATCGCGAGAAAAGGATCATCGAAGTAGTCCGTTTTCCACGCATTTACATCAATCACCAAGAAAGCATCTTGCTCGAGGTGTGCAGCCCACAATTGCAAAAACGTAGTCTTTCCGTGCCCCCAAGCCGCATCAATTGCGATAGTACAAGGTCCATCTACACAATTCGCCAAATTGGTTAGCAAATCGCATGAAGGCTTACGGTGCAGGCGATCGTATTGAAAAGGCTCGCCCTTATCAATGGATAGCTCGCGTGCGCTAATGCGGATCTGTGTTTGCTGTGTCATATTTATATGTGAGACGAAATTTTGCTTTTATTGCGACTAGGTTCTGTTGGGGCGGGATCCCCCGCACGCCTAACTGACAGGCGTTGTACGCTCCTGTCCAGAAAAATGCCCTGAAAGACTATGGTATAGGTGACCAAAGGTTCACCAAGAAGGCTTGGAGTGCGCCTAATCGCACGATGACCTGCTCAACCACGATTTGGGCGAAAATATGCCGTTTTACGTATGCGTTTGAATGAAGTCCGTATCGCATGCCTTGGTAAAATTTATATGCCCAGTTGCTCACGATCTGTATTACACAGCCGATGAGAAAAAATCATGTACCTCGACAGACATAACTTCCTTGAATTTGCCTTCTTGGCAGTTAGTTGTCGTTGGATACCATGTCACATACCGTGGGAGCCATGCTTCCCCACACGTCCCAAGTATGCTGAATTTCCGTACCAGCACTATTCCACCAATGTCCATAACTGGCCAATAGTGGACAAAATTTCGGACAGGGGCACACGAAAGAACTATTTTTCTTGTTTTAGATCATATTGAATAGGATAACACAACAAAGCCGAAAGGGCGGTGAGATTCTTGGGGCACGGAAAAAGTCAGGTTTTTCCGTATGAAGCCGAACCCACTTTAAGCGTCTCTGTTTAGACCACGCGGAGCAAACTAGAACAGTCGACGAATGCGGGGTGGACGGTTATTTTCAATAAATCCGAACGATCTCTGCCGCAACAGGTCAGTTTTCTGCGTCTAAGTGTTCCCCGAAGAATGCAACGGTTCGTTCCCAGGCCAGTTTGGCCCCTTCTGGATCGAACCGGGGTGTAGTATCATTGTGGAAACCATGCTGAAGCCCCTCGTACATGTAGGCGGTATAATCTTTTTCATGGGCCTTCAGAGCAGCTTCGTACGCGGGCCATCCAGCATTGACGCGTTCATCCTGTTCAGCGAAATGGAGCAGGATGGGGGCCTGGATTTGGGGGACTAGTGCTGCATCCGGCTGTCCACCGTAGAAAGGGACGGCTGCCCCAAGATCCGGAAGGCGCGTAGCCATCATGTTCGAAATCCAACCACCAAAACAGAATCCTACGACACCAACATTGCCGGTACAACCGTCGTGTGTGCGCAGGTATTCATAGCCCGCAATGAAGTCTTCCAGCATTTCGTTACGGTCGCGTTGACGCTGTAATTCGCGTCCCTCATCATCAGTGCCGGGATAGCCGCCAAGTGGGGTCAGTGCATCTGGTGCGAGTCCAATGAATCCAGCGAGCGCTACGCGTCGGCATACATCTTCAATATGTGGATTGAGTCCACGGTTTTCGTGGACGACAACCACACCAGGCAGTGGCCCAGAAGCATCTTCTGGAATGCACAGTAATCCACGCATGGTACCCGCTCCATTGGGGCTATCGTAGGTGACATACTCTTCGGTCAACCGCGGATCTCCGCTGCGGATCTGTTGCGCCGAAGTGTACTTCGGAGACAGGAAATCGAGCATCACAGCAGCGGTCACAGAGCCAATTGCATATTTCGAAGCTCTGTCTAGAAACTGTCGACGGGAAATTTGGCTATGGACATAGCGGTCGAACAGATCAAAAACTTCGCGTGGGAGATCTTCTTTGGAGATACGCTTCATAGGTTTGGTCATTATTTGTCTGCCAAGCAACCTTTGATGCTGCTGATCGTTCCCCGACAATCTGATCTGTCTCGGTATCTTGCATGCGGTGGGCCCTATTTCTAATTAATTTTTTGTTTGTTTTCTCTGTGGCGGCTCAGGAGCTGAACCAGGAGCAAATATTGGCCAATCTTAAATTCCGTGTACCCGAGTTGGAGAATGCCGAGGTCATATTGGGAGATATAGAAGCCAGCCCTTATGCTGACCTGAAACAGGGATCATTCACTATAAATGGTCAACAGACTTTCCAATTTCTGCTCTCTGAAGATCCGCCTCACCTCATCCTTCTTGCTACAGATCCAATCGATGTGAGTCTGTCAGAGGAAGAAATCAAGGAACTGCTCATTGAACAGGAAAGGCAGGAGCAGTTGGTTGCAGCCGAACTCCATGGTGCGTTGAATCGACTCTCAGATGGCAAGCCGAGCAGGGGTCCCATAGATGCTCCGATCACCATACACGAATTCAGCGATTTTCAGTGCCCCTATTGTGCGCGGGCAAGTTTGGTCGTTGAAGAGTTGGTTGATAAGTATCCCGACGATATTCGCTTTGTTTATTTACATTTTCCGCTGGATATACATGACTGGGCGAAGCCGGCGGCAGTGGCCGCAGAGTGTGCTGCAAGACAGAGCGAACCCGCTTTCTGGCTTTTGCATGACAATTTCTTCGAGTTCCAGGGGAGTATTTCGAAGGAATCCATGTTTGATGACGCCCGCTCTTGGCTCCAGGATTTGGATATTGATCTTGATGCCTGGGAGACTTGTGCTACGGATGAATCATCTGCGGCTAACCAGGGGGCGATACTCCAGGTAGATATCGCTACTACAACGGCGACGCGTTTTGGTCTCACAGGGACACCAGGGTTTTTTGTTAATGGCCATTACCTAAGTGGGTCACAGCCGTTGGAGGTTTTTGAGGATTTGATTGCCTCAATTAAGGCGGAGTTGTAGTCGAACTATCTGTTCGCGTGCAAGGCATTACCATACACGTTGACCACAGGATCGCCCTGCAATTGGAAGTGCACTGTTCTGCATGCCGAGGATGCTTGCAGGGCAATCAGGAGGGGTCAAATCCCAAGTCCGCCGGTAACCTCTAAGGTGTGTCCTGTGATATAGCCCGCGAGTGGGGAAGCCATAAGGATTATACCATTGGCGGCTTCGTCTGGAGTACCCGGTCTGCCCATAGGGATGGTTGAGAAGGCGGCTTTTCTCACACTTTCAGGGATACCCAGTGACACCTGTTCTCCGTCAACTGTAAGTGTGTGTCCTTCATCCGCAGGGCGTGTGAGCCGCGTATCAATAAACCCGAAGGCGACGGCATTGCATCGAATACCGAAAGCTCCCCATTCCCGGGCAATCGTTTTGGTCATCCCAATGACCCCCATTTTTGCCGTAGCATAATTGACCTGTCCTATGTTTCCGTGCAGCCCAGATGTCGAGGACACGTTAACAATACACCGGTGTGGATGTGGGCGACCAGCGGCAATTTCAGCCTTTGCAAGGGGGCGCCATACCTGGGCAAGCGCTCGAACTAGTCGAAAGGGCGCCATCGTATGCACTTCCTGAATACGTCGCCACTGTTTGTCGGTCATCTTATGCAACATGCCGTCCCAGGTGAAACCGGCGTTGTTCACCAGCACATTGAGCTGACCACACCGATCTACAACCTCTCTGATTAGCAGTTCAGGCGTGGCAGGATCAGTCACATCGCCAGGTATGGACCAAGCAGTATTTCCGGCTATCCGAATTGAACGAACAGCTGCAGCACACGCGTCTGCATCCAGATCATTTATAAAGACCTGAGCTCCCATGTCAGCAAACTGTCGGGCAGCAGCATATCCAATCCCTTTCGCTGCTCCTGTAATTAGTACGATCTGATCCTTAAACATGAGGTTCAGCTATTTCGTCAGTCAGACCTAATGAAGGCGTGAAAAATTTTGTAACAATTAAGTTCATGCTCTCGTACTGACAACCAATACGCTGCACGGCCTGGGAGGTGCAGCTCGATGGTCAACCAATCACACAATCAATTTCAGCTGATGCAAAGATACTTGTTTATTGCCCTTTTGAGTACGATGTTGTGTTTCGTGTCTGTCACCCAGGCCCAGACACTGGATACCAACTCTGGTTCTCAACAAATGGTTGCCCCTGATGAATTTAAACCCAACATCAAACCCTCTTTAACGCTCACGAAGGCATCAGGGAGCATTGAGATTGATGGGAATCTGAACGATGACGCTTGGAGTGATGCCGTCCTCGCACGGAATTTTTCCGAGGTTTTTCCAGGGGACCAAACTCGCCCGCCTGTGGAAGTGAGTGGCATGATTACCTATGACGATGATAATCTCTATGTAGGTATCATTGTTAGGGATGATCCAAGCCTGATTCGGGCTAATCTCAGCGATCGTGATGAGATATGGCAGGACGACTATTCCGGGATTTTACTTGATCCTAACCGCGATGGCCAAGGCTTGTATTTCATAGCGACGAACCCATTGGGCATACAAGCCGATACCTATATCACGCCGAATAATGAAGATGGCGGGTTCAACCTGCTTTTTCGCTCTGATGCCCAGATCACGGAAGATGGCTATCAGATAGAGTTGGCCATTCCGTTCAAAAGCTTACGTTTTCCAAATGTGGAGGTCCAGTCCTGGGGAGCAACATTTTGGATTACACGCCCTAGGGAAAGTAGAAGTCAGTACTCCTGGGCGGGCATCAACAGAGATGATCCGTGTATAAGCTGCCAATTGGGGGAAATCAACGGTATCCGTGGAGTAAAATCCGGCCGTAACCTGGAGGTCCTGCCGTCATTAACCGGTGGAGGCACAGGCGCCCTCCGTGATGCTGCCGCACCTACGTCTGGATTCAAGAATGAACGCGTAACGCTCGAACCATCACTGAACGTCAAGTACGGTATAACCTCTGAGCTAACCGCAGATGTAGCCGTTAATCCCGACTTCAGCCAAATCGAATCTGATCAGGCACAGATCGATGTAAACTCAACCTTCGCGCTTTTCTTTGATGAACGTCGCCCGTTCTTCCAGGAAGGATCAGGACTCTTCAATACTGAGATTCAAACCGTCTACACCCGCTCCATCAATGATCCAATAGGTGCTGCCAAAATGACAGGACGTTTTGGTTCGGTTGACGTGGCATACATCGGTGCAAGGGATAATAACTCACCATTGTTATTGCCTTTTGAGGAAGAAAGCAGATTGCTTGAAGGCGGACGTAGTGTATCTAACATTCTGCGGGTAAAACAGAATTTCGGAAACGATTCGTTTGTTGGTGCACTTCTAACTGATCGAAGATTAGATGAAGGCGGATCCGGGTCAACAGTCAGTCTTGACGGGTCCGCAAGATTCCTGCAGAAGTACATGTTGAGTGCACAATTCGTGTACAGCAACAATGCCGAACCCACGAACGAGGAATTGAGTGAGGGTTTGGAAGACATCACCTTTGGCGCCAAAGGATATACTGCGGCTCTGGATGGTGAATCCTTTAACGGGTATGCTGCCAAAATTGAACTCGACAGGCAAGCACGTTACTGGATGTTCGAAGCGGGGTATGAGGCCATAAGCCCAACGTTTCGTGCAGACAATGGATTTGTGCGCCAAAACAACGACCAGACAGCTTATATGTGGCAGGGTGTCACGATCTACCCCGAAAAAGTGATCCCTTTCATAGATCGTATACGGCCGAACCTGGTCATGGGGAGCAGCTGGAATTTCGACGGTCTTCAGAAGAGTTTCTTCTTCCGTCCGGCAGTTTATTTCCAATTAAAGAGACAGACCAACGTTCAGGTTAACTGGTGGTACAGGCAGGAGCATTTCGCTGGACAGCAGTTCAACGGGGTCACGGCGATCAACCTGCAAGTAAACAGCAATTTCAGCAAGCGTGTAAACCTGGGAGTAGAGACTCGCATAGGTGAGTCAATTGCACGTTTCCTCAGTAATCCGGAGGTCGGAAACAGCCTTGATGTTGGTGCATGGGGGCTATTTCGTCCGACGCAACGGATGTCGATTCAGCCGCAGTTTTCATATTCACGACTTTCTGAAAAAGGGACTGGTGAAGAATATTTCAGCGGATACATTGCTCGTATGCGCTTGAAGTATCAGTTTAGTCGTTACTTCTTCCTACGTACGATTGTACAGTACAACGATTTCTCCAAATCTTTGGAAGTTGATCCGCTACTCACTTACAAGATCAATGCATTTACTGCCTTGCACGTAGGTTCGACACATGACCTTGACCAGTTCACCCGTACGGAGGGCGTAGCGAAGTACTTCCGTCAGAGTAACCGTCAGATATTTTTCAAGGTCCAGTATCTCTTCAGGAAATAGAATATCCCTCTCGGTTAATTCCTTACTTCGTCGTAACTTGTGTGTCACACTTATTACGATGACGCATGAAGCGACTCACCGATCGTCGAACATTTATCAAAACGGCTTCGGCTGGTGTAGCTGGAGCCACTCTGCTAGGAGCTGCGCGTGGGATGGCTGCGCCATCAAACCGCTTGGTAGCTGCCGTTATGGGAGTTAACAGTCGGGGTGGAGTACTTGCTACTTCATTCGCGCGTGCGGAGGGCTGTGAAGTTGCGGTTATCTGTGATGTGGACGAGCGTGCGACTGCCCGGTCAATCAAAGAGGTTTCTGAGGTCGGAACGGGCAGAGTACCAACAGGAGTCGTTGATATCCGCGAAGCACTGGATAATCCTGAGATAGATATTCTTGTGATTGCGGCCCCGGATCATTGGCATGCCCCTGCTGCAATTATGGCCCTGCAGGCCGGTAAACATGTCTATGTGGAAAAGCCGTGTAGCTACAACCCGCAGGAAGGAGAGTTGCTGGTTCAGGCGCAAGCCCACTACAATCGCGTGGTGCAAATGGGCAATCAGCAGCGCGCCTCTATGGAGTCCGCGCAAGTAATTGATGCCATTAATGAAGGTATAATAGGGCGTCCATATTACGGACGGGCTTGGTATGCCAACACCCGCGGATCCATAGGTCGAGGCAAGCCCGCTCCTGTACCTGATTGGTTGAACTACGACCTGTGGCAGGGACCAGCCCCACGCGTACCGTACATGGATAATCGAATTCATTACAATTGGCACTGGTTCTGGCATTGGGGAACCGGTGAGATTTGCAACAACGGAACCCACGAAATCGATATATGCCGCTGGGCTCTTGGTGTTGATTACCCTAACAGGGTAACATCAGCCGGCGGTAGGTATGGTTACGACGATGATTGGGAGTTCTATGACACGCAGGTTGTATCCTTTGAGTTCGAAGATGATAAGGTCATTACCTGGGATGGCCGTAGTTGTAATGGTCGCGTTGTTGAGGGGCGGGGCCGGGGTGCGTCAATTCATGGTGAGCACGGGACCGTTATTCTTGATCGGGATGGTTACGTAGTTTATGACCAGGGTAATCGAGAGATATGGAGACGTTCACGGGCTACCGGAGAGGCAACCTTGGATATCCGCGGTGGTGGAGGTCTGACAGATCGGCATATTACAAATATGCTGCAGGCGATTAGGGATGGAGTTCCACAGTACTCACCCATCAACGAGGGTCATAAGAGCACGTTACTTTGCCATCTTGGCAATATTGCCCAAAAAACCGGACGTTCACTGCACTGTGATCCGAGCAATGGGCATATACTAGGGGATGAAGACGCAATGAAAATGTGGGGACGTGATTATGAACCGGGCTGGGAGCTCAAGGTGTAAATCCAGCAGATGAACCGACGAGATTTTATACGAACCGGAAGTGCGGCTGCTGCCGGGGGGCTACTTGTACGGCCTGGAACACATGAGCACCAACGTATGAAGGTTGCACTTGTAGGGACAGGTATCCGTGGCAGTACCATGTGGGGCCGTTCAGTGGTCCGTGATTATGCGGAAGAGGTCGAATTTACAGGCCTGTGTGATATTAATCCCGGGCGGTTGGAGTATGTCAAGGAGTATATGGGGGTTGATTGTCCAACCTATACGGACTTTGACGAGATGATGCGGGTTGCCAAGCCTGATACCGTGATTGTGACTACGGTTGACTCCACGCACCATGAGTACATCATTCGGGCGCTGGAATCTGGTTGTGATGTGGTTACAGAAAAACCGATGACCACGGATGCGGAAAAGTGTCAGGCTATACTGGATGCGCAGGCACGCACCGGCAAGACGGTAACGGTCACGTTCAACTACCGATATTCACCACACCGTCAGCGAATGAAGGAGCTGCTCATGGCGGGCCGTATCGGAACAGTAAGGGCGGTTGATTTTCATTGGTACCTGGACGTGTATCACGGAGCGAGCTACTTTCGCCGCTGGCACGGCAAGGAGCGTTATGGAGGCACCCTCTTCGTTCACAAGGCAACCCATCATTTCGATCTCTTGAACTGGTGGCTGGAATCTGAACCAGAAGAAGTTTTTGCTTACGGTGACCTGGAGTACTACGGGCATAACAACCCATTCCGACACACGAATTGTCGCGGTTGTCCCCACGCTGATCAATGCAATCATTATTGGGACATTACGACGGATTCGCGTGCTATGAATCTTTACGTTGCACACGAGCATCACGATGGTTATCTTCGGGATGGATGTGTATGGAGTGAAGAGATAGACATATATGACAAAATGTCTGCACAAATTCGATACGCCAATGGTGTTCATGTGAGCTATTCATGTACAACCTATTCACCGTATGAGGGCTATCGGATCGCCTTTAACGGAACCCACGGTAGACTTGAAGCCTGGGTAAAAGAGCGCCAACCATGGCAAGCGGAGCCGTACGACGAAATCCGCGTAACGGACAATTTTGGGGAGACTGAACTGATCCAGGTTCCTCACGGTGGTGGTGGACACGGAGGAGGAGACCGAAGGTTGAAGGATCGGATCTTCAAGGATCCCACCATGTCTGATCCGTATCGCCAAGCGGCCGGGGTTCGAGATGGAGCGATGTCGATTTTGGTCGGGATTGCAGCAAGAAAAAGTGTCAAAACAGGTGAGTCTGTCAGGATAGCGTCGCTCACCTCCCTTAAACCCAGGGCAGTACGCCCATAACCTTAGTTACAGACCTATGATGCGCCTTATACAAACAAGTTTAGTTCTGATTGTAGTTCTTTTTGCCAGTTCATGTGCGTCTTCCGGCGAAATGGCTTCAACCGAACCCGCCGAGCCCATTAATCCTCTTCTTGGGAATTGGGAGTACGTTATTGACAGCCCAAACGGTATGTTCACGGGTGGAATGCACATAAATGAGGATGAGTCGGGCCTGAGTGTTGGTTTGACGGAGGAAGGACAGCCGGAAGGAACCGGACCACTTATGGTTGACGAGATTGCATTTGACGAGGAAACGCAGACACTATCTTTTTCCTTCGTTGATGATCAATTCGGAAAAATGGTGGTTAATTTGGTACTCGGTGAGGAAGAAATGGTTGGCACAATGAGGGTGACCCAATTCGGTGCAGATGTTCCGATGACTGCGACGCGCGCAGAGGAGTAGATATCGGACATGTATAGCTTTATAGGTAGGCAGGTCCGTATTTATCTCTATACACGCGAAGGGGAAATGATTGGACTGATTTTCGGCCGGGTGGCGGATGTGGCACCTAAAGTCGAAGTTCGCCCCGGCATGAAAAAGGATTTAGCATTTGTGGTAGACATCAATGTGCCAGAAGGGGAGGTTTCCTACAGACATGTCTACGAGGAGGAAAATGAAGGATGGTTCGCCATTCAGGATATGGAGATCATAGAAGAAGATGAGGTTGTACCCGGCTGGTTTAAAAATTGATTACGCATGCGTACTTATCTCGTCATCATTGCTTTGGCAGTTATAGCTTCCTGTCAAATTCCCGAACTACCAATGCCGATGATAGAACGAACGTCCTTTGGCACGCTACCGGATGGGGAGGAGGTCGACCGTTTCCAATTAAGAAATACTGCGGGCGTTGAGGCTTCGATCATCACGTATGGAGCAACGCTGACTGCTCTGACTGTACCCGACCGGGATGGGTTTATGGAGGATATTGTACTAGGGCACGACACGCTGTCTGGTTATCTTGAAGCGAATCCGTACTTTGGTTCGATCGTAGGCCGGTACGCCAATCGTATTGCCGGAGGTTCCTTTACTCTGGACGGAGAAACCCATACCCTGGCTCGCAACAATGGTCCGAACCACCTGCATGGGGGTGTCAGAGGATTTGACAAAGTGAATTGGGAAGTAGGAGAAGTAATCGAAGACACTAATCAGGTGGGTTTAACCCTGAACTACGTCAGTGCCGATGGAGAGGAGGGATACCCGGGTACCCTCACTGTACGTGTTACATACCTGCTCACGGAGGATAACAGGCTTATTGTTGACTACGAGGCAATAACCGATAAAGCCACACCAGTCAATCTGACGCAGCATGCCTATTTCAATTTAGCAGGAGGGGGTTCGATCATGGGTCATCACTTGACGTTAGCTGCGAGTCATTACACACCGGTTGATTCAACGCTGATTCCAACCGGGGAAATCCTTCCTGTGGAAGGAACAGTGTTTGACTTTCTAGGGGGGAAAAGGATTGGTGATCAGATAGATCATGATGATCCGCAGTTGCTATATGGGGGAGGGTATGATCACAATTTTGTGCTTAACCGTGTATCAAGAGATCTCATGCTGGCTGCGACTGTGTTGGAACCGGAGAGTGGCCGTATTCTCGAAGTTCATACTACCAAACCGGGGATTCAATTTTATACGGGTAATTTTCTGGACGGAAGCATTACGGGCAAGAAGGAGGTACGGTATGGACGAAGGACAGGTTTTTGTCTGGAGACGCAGTATTACCCGGATTCACCGAACCAGACGAACTTTCCTTCTGCGATTCTGCGACCAGGGAAAGTATATCAAACACAGACGGTGTTTGTATTCCGTACGCAGGAGTAATGGGGTTTGTCGGGGGCACTGGGTATTCTCCGGTCTCTAACTGTAGTTTAGTGCTTGCCCGAAAATATAACTCTTGGTTGGTTTAGCGTGTTTCTATAGGGGTTTTTGGTGATTTTTGGCCGTATTTCGGCCCATATGGCCTGTTTTTGGCGTCTGGGGGCCCTCTTAACCTCGGAGCTTATTCTGGCGAATGTTGCGCTGCATCTGGGTAATTCGGGGATGATTTGGGCGTAAATCCCCTGATTTGCCGTAAATTGGGG
>Ga0209543_1001046_pt1 | contig 28520 bp, 29 predicted proteins | sample MesohylFT_FD_187296 | JGI IMG/M metagenome (GOLD analysis project Ga0209543, IMG submission 187296) | Host-associated microbial community of the marine sponge Aplysina aerophoba from Gulf of Piran - sponge mesohyl, lysed by freeze-thaw... | ecosystem: Host-associated > Porifera > Sponge >...
TCATGCGAGAGCCTGCGGCCCGAGGCCGAGGGCGTGATGGGTCGTGTAGCCGTCGATCCGAGCCCCGGACGCGCCGCCGGAGTCCTCGAGATCGGCGCGTTTGCGCAGGTCGATGAGGAGTCGCCGGGCGGGATTGAAACCGCCCCAGCAGTCGAGGGCGACGCGGTCGGCCGTGAGGATGGCCGCCTTGATGGCGGCCATCGTTGCGCGTTCTTCCGGGGTCAGCGGCTGGGCCGCCGCCGGGGCGTTCAGCCAGGCGGCGACCTTGCGGGAGAGCTCGTGCTGCGCCGCTACGGTCCGCGTGATGACGGCCACGTGGACCGCGGTTCCGAGCTCGCGGAGCCGGCTCCAGAGGGGCCGGTGCTCCGCGGCCCAGCGCTGGAGCTCCTTGTCGGTGTGCCGGCCGGGGTCGACGTAGACGAACGTCGCCGACTTCATGTCGGCGGCGATCGGCAGCTTGAGGGCGAAGTAGCGCCGGGTGCGCTTGGGCGCGGCGCCGTAGAGGCGGCTGGGGAGCTCGCGGCGGCGGATGCCGCGGGCCGTGAAGTGGGCGACCTTTTCCTGCTCGGTGGCGAGCCAGGGAAGGTCGGGATGGCGGACCACATGGTCGAAGGAGAGGAGACGCCGGAAGAGGACGAGGTCCTCGGCCTTCCGGCGGTGGCGGACGTTCTCGATGGCGAGGGCGCGGTAGAGACGACGGCCGAACACGTGAGTGCAGCGGAGGCCGGGGACGGCGCCGGGGACGGGGTGCTCCCTGGCGACGCCGGCGTCGACGAGGCGGCCGACGAACTTTCTGGAAGCCTCGATGGAGCATTGATGATGCTCGGTGAACTGGGGCCGCGTGAACACGCCGGAGTGGAGGCAGACGAGGGTCAGCCAGACCGCCTCCGAGTCGCGGTAGCCGAGCTCTCGCAGCGCGGCGTCGCGGCCAGCCAGGTGCGGGACCTCGGGAGCCGTCAGCGGCACGTTCAGAAGTCGGCAACCCGGTCGGCTTGGAGGTAGGTGACGAGGATGCCCATCGGATTGACCGGAAAGAGGTCGGCCGGCACCTGATCCAGGAACGTGAACTGCATGGAGACGCTCCAGCGCTCACGCTTGACCTCCTCTCCCTTCTCGATCATGACGACCTCGAAGTCGGCGACGGCGGCGTGTGGCGGTTCCGGCTGGGGCCGGATCGAGATGCTGACCTTCTCGACCTGGCTCTCCCGGTCCGCGAGGCCGGCCGCCACGGCGGCGACGGCCTCGCCGTCGCGCCCGAAGGCGGCGTCCGCGAGCCCTGTGGCCAGGAAGCGCAGCGACCGGGGCCAGGCCTTCTGGGCGGTGGCCGTTCGCCGCGAGTAGTGGTCGCTGACGAAGGCGGCGAGGAAGTACTTTGTTGTCGGATCGAGGGGGTCGGCCTGGGCTTCGAGGGTGTCGTAGGCCACCGCTTCGGCCCGGCCGATGTCGTCCACGCGGATGACGATCGGCTTGGGGAGCTCGACGCTGGAGAGGCGGACGACCGCGACCAGGAGCAGGAGGAGCACGCCGGCAAGGGCGTAGGTGGCGAGGCGGAAGTGTCGGTTCGAGACGACGATCTCGCCCCAGATGTCGGCGAATTCCTTACCGGGGTTGGGCTTGCTCACGCGGGGATTCCTCCCTTGAGGGGCGCCGTGGCGACGCGACCCGGGGCGGCGACGATGCGGCCGGCCAGGAAGGCTCCGCCGATGAAGCCGCCACCGTCGCTGCCGGCGCCGACGATCATGCCGGCGATGTCGCCGATCTTGAGAATGGAGACGATGGCGCAGACGATGACGCCGAAGACGGGGACGAGCCAGACGCCGGTCGCTGCGGTCATGCTTTGGATGGTGAAGTCCTGGGCCGAAAGCCCGCGCGAGAAGGTCATGATGATGCGGGTCCAGAGGCCGATCATCGCGGCGGCGATCGCCGAGTAGAGGCTGTATTGGAGCATCGCCTTGAACCACCCCCAGAAGAGAAAGTCCATCTTCGGAACGATCATGAACGGGATGAAGATCGGGCCGAGTGTCACGAGGACGGCGATGGCGATCTTGGCGAAGATGATCTGGGCCAGCGCGAGGGCGATCACGAGGACCATGCCGAGGACGAAGCTCCCGAGGATGATGGCGAGCAGAGCGACGTGCGTGATCTGCCTTCCTCCGGTGGTCACGGCGTTGAAGAGATTGGTGGAGCCGGCCTGCTCGGCGACGATGTTGTAGTGGTCCCGGGCGAGAGCCATGACGGTGCCCATGCCTTGCGCGAGGATGTCGGCGCCGAAGAGTTGCATGATCTCGTTGCCCTGGGCCGTGATGAGCTCGGGGAACGAGAGGCCGAGGCCGGGGATGTTCGCTTGGTAGAAGTTGAGGAAGAAGAGGGGCCAACCGAGGATGAAGATGAACTTGATGAGTTCCCAGGCCTGGAAGGTGCCGCTGAAGGCGATTCGCAGGCCGGTCCAGACGATGAGGATGAGGGCGATTCCGCGAGCAATGTTGTTGCCCCATCCGAGGATCGTGCTTTGTGCGGAGCCGGAGAGAACGATGTTGATCGCGGTGTCGACGAACTGGGGAAGGTTGCCGACAGTGTTCGGGGTGACTTGGTTCGGGAGCGTTTGAGCACCCGCCGGTAGGGCGGACAGCAGGAAGATGGCGGCGACCACGAGGATGAGCGCGCCGCGTTGGCGCGGCGCTCCGGATCTGGATCCTTCGCAGGACTTAGGCTTCAAGGCACCAGTCGCTGAGAATCGCCCTGTAGCGCGCGCAGGGACCGTCCCGCGCGGGTAGAGCCTCCGGAGGTCGCCTGACGCGGAGCCAAGCCATGTCTCGCGGGGAGTGGAGGCGGATCTGGAGCTGGAGAGCATCGGGATCGGCTAGTTGAGGAGGAAGGCTTGGCGCCAAGCCCTGCCCTGGCGCCGGACGCGGCTCTGGGCGCGGTCGGCTTGACGGGCCTCCGCGCGTTCGGCCGCGACCCAGCCTTCGAGCTGCTCGTTGTGCTGCTTAACCAGGGCGGCCTGGGCCAGCATGTCCCTAGCGGCGTGGTGAGCGAGGAGCTGGGCGACGGCGATGTCCACCTCGACGGCGTTGAGCTGCATGGCGTGGGCTTCCTGCGCGAGCGCAGTGTCACTGAGGTTGGTCTGGGCGCGGCTGCGCTCGACGGATTCGGACGCGTTGCCTATGAGCTCGGTGACGCGCTCGGCGCTGTCGAGGACGAGATAGTCGACGGCGAGCTCGTGGTCGAGGCGCTCGCGCTGCGCGAGCCAGTTGTCGGAGGCATGGGGGAGGTCGCGGAAGACACGCGCGTAGCGTTGGCGATCCACGGTGTCGGAGGCGGCGATCTCCTGCCGGGTGAAGGTCAGTAGAGAGTTGCCGCTCGGGTCCTGCATTTCGGCGGCCGCGTTCAGCAGCTGCAGCGGTTCGCCCGTGAAGTCGCCGGCCCAGGCGAGGCCGGCAGGATCATCGAGGAGGCTCATCGGATCGCTGCTCAGGTCCTCGAATCGGTCCGTCAGAGCGCCGATGCGGCCCATGGCTTCGTCGAGGTCCTGCTCGATCTGGTCCTTGAGCTTGATGACGGTGTCCGCGGTCTCGACGGCGCTGAGGGCGTTCTCGGCCACGTTGAGGATCTGCGTGAGCTCACTGGCGACGCCGGAGAGGCTCTCCAGGAGGCCGGAGGCGGGGAGCGCCGCGACGAGCAGGCAGGCCAGAGCGAGAACGGCGATGCGGCCGGGGGTGGTCTTTGGGATCATTGCGTGTCTCCTGTGGGTGTGGGTGGAATGAGGAGGTCGGCGGTGAACCAGACGCGCAGGCGGTGGCCGGCGCGGATGGTGATGGTCGGCAAGCGGTTGAGGAACCGGTCCATGATCTGGAGTCCGGTCTCGGAGAAGCTCCGCGCGGCGCCGAGCCGGTAGGTCGCCTCGGTGCTCTCGTAGGGAGTGGTGCCGGCGGCGGCCAGTCCGCTCAGGAGGCCGATGCCTCCGGCGGCGAGGAAGGTGCTGAAGTAGTGCCTGTCGACCTGGTCTTTGAGGGCTCCTTCTCCGAGCTGGTTGAGGCCCTGAAAGCGGAGCGCGGCCCAGCGGCCGTCGGGGAAGACGAGTCGATGGAAGCCGACCGCGAGCCGGCTCTGGTTCTGGTCGCGGACGGCCTGGACGGTGCCGATGAAGCGGCTGCCGCGGGGAATGAGGACGGTCTGGCGGTCGGCGCTGTAGAAGGGCACGGCGACCTGAGCGACGACGGGGGAGGGGAAGTCGCCGCTGAGCTGGGTGACGAGGACGGCTTCGACGAAGGAGCCCTCGTAGATTCGGTCGAAGCCGGCCGGGTCGTCGGGAGCGACGCCCCGTTCGGGCCGTTCGTAGGTGGGGAGGTTGTTGGAGTCGGGGAGGGGGACGTCCAGGGTGCCGCCGGGTGGGACCGCCGCGGCCGTGGGGACCGTCTCCGCGGCCGACTGCTGTCGGATCGCGGCGGCCCCGAGCGTGTCGTAGAGATCGGCGAGGCGGTCATGGGGCGACGGTTCGGGATCGGCGACGAAGGCGTCGCCGGCCTCGACGCGGACGGAATGGGCGACCGGGGCGGCGAGCAGCGAGCGCTGTCGGCGTTCGACGGCCTCGAGGTGGAGCCGGAGGCGCAGCTCGGCCTCTTCGGGGGAGAAGACCTCGGGGTCCCAGGCGTCCGGTTCCTGCTCCTCGGGTGAGAGGCCCGCGAGCCGTTCGAGGATGGATTGACCGGGATCCGGATTCGGTTGGGAGAGGTTCAGGTTGCGCTCGCGCACCGCCTGACGCTGGGCGTCGAGAGCGGTCTGATCGCGTTCGAACGCGGCCTGGCGTCGCTGGTTCTCGACCTCGCCGCCGAGCCGGTCCTCGATGTCGGCCTCGGCGGGGCCTTGGTCGGCCGGGTCGGCGCCGGGAGTGGCTTCCTCCTCCTCGGAGCCGGCGCCGCCGATGGTGGCGACGACGATCACGACGACGAGGACGACCGCGAGGATGGCGACGATCCGGTTCATGAGGTTCGCCGGCAGCGCGCCAGCCGGTTTCGGAACGATCTTCTTCCAGTCGGGCACTAGGGGAGGGGTTCCGGTTCGTCGAAGGTCCAGCCGGCCCTTTGCTTGCCGATCTGAAGCCATCCGGCGCCGACGACGCGGCGGACGACGTAGAGGCCGTCCTCGCTCAAGTCGTAGGGGACGAGGGACGGCTGGCCATCCTTGCGTTCGTAGAGGGCTGGGGACTCCTGCGCGAGGCTGCGCAGGTACGTGAATTGGCCGTCGTGCCACATGCCTTCGACCAGGAAGGGCCAGCGCTTGGCCTTGTCCTGGAGGCGGTAGGGGAAACGGACGCGGGTGGGGTACTCGGCGCGGAAGCCGTCGACCTGGGCGTCGGCGTCGGCTCTGGCGGCCGCGATCTCCTCATCGGCGGACCGCCGGTGGGCGGCCGCGTCGTCGGCGGCCTGTTGGGCCATCGTCTGGTAGGAGGCGACCTGGTCGGCGGCGACGAAGGCGGGCCGGTGGGCTTCACCGCCCGCGATTTCGATGTCGTCCGCCTCGGCGTCGTCGAGGCGGACGATCAGGTGCGGCGGCGTTTCGGAGGATTCGGAGACGAGGAAGGGATAGATCCGGCCGGACTCGCAGACCAGCGCGACGTTGGTCTCGACGCCTTCCTCGGTGGGCTTGAGGAAGGCGACGTTGGCGCTTCCGGTGAGGTGCCAGTAGTCGAGGTCTCCGACGACGAAGTCGAGGATGTTCTCGGAGGCCGGGAGGGTGATGACGGTGGTGTGGCGTACGCGGGTGTTGAGCCGCCAGACTTCGTCCTCGGAAGGGTCGATGCGCAGGATGTGGGAGTCCTGGGCGAGCAGGGGGATGGCGGCGAAGAGGCCGATCGCGGCCGCGGCCGCGGTGGTTCGTGTGGACAAGGTTCGTTACCTCCGTTGGTTTGCCAGGACCTCGAGTGCGGAAGCGAGGCCGTGTTCGGCGATGGCTTCGGCCCGGCGTTCGCTGTCGACGGGAGAGCTGGTGTAGAGCCAGTAGGACTCGGGATCGACCTCGAGGCGGACGACGCCGGCCTCCTGGGCGCGGCGGAGATAGAGCTCCCGCTTGGGCAGGAGTCCCCGGATCGTCGCCATCTCGGTGTCGTTGAGCCGGAAGGTGGTCTGGACGCCGTCCGGCAGGTCGGGATTGGCGAGGAAGAGCTTGGTGGGGAGGGATTCGAGCAGCGCCTGGGCGCCCTCCGTATCGGTGAGGTCGACGGCGCTCTGAGTGGCGAGCACGAGCGCGGCGTTCCGCTTCCGCCAGGTCTTCGCGGCCTCGGCGAGGTAGGTGAGGACGGCGCGATCGTTGAGATAGCGCCAGGCCTCGTCGACCACCATGAGCTTCACGCGGGCGGCCTCGGCCGGGTTGTCCAGGGCGAGGCGGAGGCGTTCCAGGAGGAAGAAGAGGGCGGCCTCGCAGAGGTCGTCGTGCTCCGCCGCGCCGGCGAGGTCGATCACCTGCCAGTCGGCGAGTTCGAGGGTGTCCTCGCCGTCGCCGTCGAAGAACTTCGCCCAGGCGCCGTCGCCGTGCCAGCGGCTCATGGCGGGCCACATGGCGCGGGGGAGGGTCCGAACGAGCGCGGAGAGCGTGCGGTCCGCGGGCTGGCCCCGGTAGAGGTCCTCGACGCGTTCGCGGAGCTCGGTCGTGTCCTCGCCTCGCAGGGTGTAGCCGCCGATGCGCAGCAGGCGGCTGAGCCAGCCGGTGAGGAAGCTGAAGGTCCGTTCGCCGGCCGGGAGGCTGAACGGCTTCAGCGCGATTTCGCCGTCGGCGGCGTCGGGGTTGAGTTCGAGGTAGCCGCCGCCGATGAACTCCGTGAGCCACTTGTACGAGCCGCCCAGGTCCAGGACGAGGACGCGGGGCGCGTAGTGCTGGGCCTGGACCAGGAGGAAATTCAAGGCGAAGGACTTGCCGGCGCCGGTGGCGCCCAGGATCAGCGTGTGGCCCACGTCGGTGCCGCCGAACAGGTCGAAGTGGTACGGGGTGCGCCACGGCGTCTCGAACGTCGCCATTGCCGGCCGGCGGAGGTGCTTGCACTCGGCCTGGCCCGGGGGCGGCCCGAACAGGGGCGCCATGCAGGCGGCGACGCCGGCGCTGCTGAAGACGGTGCGGACCTGGCGTTTGCGCGGTTGCCCGGGCAGGCGGGACCACCAGGCGGGAAGCTGTCCGAAGCCTTCGCGGATGACCTTCGCGTCGGCGGCGCCGAAGATGCGGAAGAGTTCGGCGTCCAGCGCCTCGATCCGCGTCAGGTCGTCACCGTGGAGCGCGATGGTCAGCGAGATGTCGCCGTAGGCGACGCCTTCAGTCTCGAGTTCGACGAGCGCGTGAGCGATTCGGCTCGATTCGGCGTCGGCGGCCGAATCGACCATGGCCGCGCCCGTGCCCTGGGCGTCCTGCATGTGGGCGACCATGCTGTAGCGCTTCGAGAAGTAATGGCGCTGGACGCTCCGGATCTTCCGCCGCGAGGAAGCGAGCGGCTGGGGCCGCCACTCGAGGGAGACGGTCAGCAGGGCGTCGAGCCGGTAGAGCTCCTGCAGCAGATTGGCTGTGGCCGTCACCGGAGGGGAGGTCAAGTTGTAGAGGATCAGGGGCTGTCCGTCCAGGCGGAGGAAGCGCCGCTCGGCCTCCAGTTCGGACAGCGCTAGCCGCCAGTTGAGGGCGCTCGCTATGTGATCGCCGTGCCAGGGTTGCCCTGGACGGTTGACCAGTTCCGAGAGCACCGCGGTCGCCTCGGCCGGGGGCAGAACACGGAGCGGAGTGACGTCGGAAGCGAGCGCGGCGCTCGCGTCGACGAGCTGGCGGAAGCGGACGGCGGCCTCGGTGACGTGGCGCAGCAGGAAGGCGCACTCGTCCGGCCTGGCGCGGCTCCGGATCCACTCCTGGGCGGCGGCGAGGACGCCGGCGTTGCCGGATCGCGCGCTGGTCTTGAGCTCGGGGTCGTGGGACCAGACGACGTAGGCGCGCAGCTCCTGGACCCGGCCCTCGAGGAACCGTCGCCGCTTCTCCTGGGAGATGGCGGCGATGCCGTCAAGACCGTCGATCGAAGCCAGGCGGCCGGGTCGTCGGAGGAGGTAGAAGTAGAGGCGAGTCTGGGGATCGAGGGAGGAGAGGAGGCGGAGCCAGCGGTTAAGGACCTCGTCCATCTGCTGCGGGGTGCGGCCGTCGACGACGGCCTGTGAGAGCTCCGCGACGGCGAGGAGTTCGCCGCCGCGGGTCAGGCAGAAGGGGTGGTCTTCGAGCCAGCCCCAGTAGGGCAGCTCTTCGGCCAGGCTGCCGGCCGCGGCGTAGTCCGCGTTCTCGGCTTGGAGGTTCATGGATTAGGATGGTGGACGTGATGAGCGAGCCCGCGAGAGAGATCGAGTACGCGACCAAGGCGGACGTCGACGCCCTGCGCGGCGAAATCCGCTCGGACCTGGACATACTGCGATCGGAGCTGCGGGCGGAGATCGCGAGGGCCGAGACGCGCCAGACTTGGCGGCTGCTGGGCGGCTTCACGGTGCTCCTGACGCTGTTCCGCTTGCTCGACCTGCTGCCGGTCGGCTGACGGCCGCCGCGGCGGCGGCCCAGCGGGGCTGGGCGACGGGGAGGTCATTCGACCAGGTGGAGGTGCCACTTGGACTCCTGGCCGGCGTCGTAGCGGGCGCGGCCGGAGCCGGCTTTCGCGATGATGGAGAGCATGTTGGGATCGCGTTTCCACGCAAGGAAGCCGGCCACGTAGAGGACGGCGAAGATCGCCGCTCCGGTGAGGATCGAGTTGAGGCCGTTCCAGATCCCGAGCCCGAGGGTCATCGAGAGGAGGAACCACCGGCGCTCCACGCCCAGGATCTTCATGGGGCGTGAGAGCGCCGGGTGGCCGTACCAGGGTGTTGCGCCGCGCAAGGGGGACCTACAGGCCGGCGTGAAGCGCGGTCAGGCAGCTGGCGAGGGCGGCGAGCGCCACTGCCGCCGGGAAGCGGCGGTGGCGCGGGTAACCGAAGGCGCCGAGCAAGGCGGCGGCGGCCAGAGCGATGAAGCCTGGCGGCGGGAACAGGGCGATGGTGGCGACATCGGGCATGGACTCCTCCTAGAACAGCCAGCGGAGGAAGTTCGCGGCGCCCATCGTCATGCCGAGGCCGAAGACGATTCCGGCCAGGAGCTTCTTGGAGCCGCCTTCGCCGAAGGCGAACATCAGGCCGCCGACGACGAGAGCCACGAGGCTCAGGCCTCTGGCGATCGGGCCGGTGAAGGCGTTCTGCAGCTGCTGAACGGCCTGGGTCCACGGGCTGCGCCCCTGGGCCATGGCCAGGGCGGGCACGAGGAAGAGGAGCGTGGTGAGCCGGAGGGCGAGGATGCCGGCTCGGGAGGGGGGCGGAGCCTGCGGCTTCGCTTCGATGGCTTTCGGGGGCATGGGAAATCCTCCTTGTGAGGGGTTGTGGGTTCACTCGACGAACTCGCCTTGCTCCTGATGGGCGAGGCGGCGCGTCAAGTCCGGATCGCCCTCTCCACGGCGGAGAGAGCGTTCGACCAGGTCGACCTTCCTGCCCACGTCGTGGAGTCCGAGGCGGCGCAGGACGGCGGCCAGGGCGACGATGAAGGTGCCCGCGGCCAGGAACGTGTGGAGGGTGATGGGGAGCCAGTACTCCTGCACGATGAAGCGTCCGTGGGGTGCGAGGAAGTCGAGCCGGGCCATGGCGTAGAAGGCGAGGATCGCCATCAGGGAGAGGGTCACGCCGAAGCTGATGCGCCATGTGTGCACGATGGGAGTCGTTGGGTTCGTCAGTCATCGGTGGCGACAAGGTGTGCGCGTTGGCGTGGCGCCGCCGTGCGGTCGCGGAGGTCGTCGATGAGCTGGAGGATGAGCGCGCCCGCGGCGAGCGGTGCTGTAGCGCTCGCTGCTGCCGCCGGGAGGACGAGCACGAAGGCGAAGGGGTGATCGTCAAGGGTGACGAAGAGGAGGTAGTCGAGGGGGAGCCCGATGAGGACCGCCCCGACCGTGACGGCTAGGTACACGCCATAGATGCGGACGTAGGGGTTCATCCGGCGAAGGCGTTCCAGGCGGACCAGGCGGTGACGATCAGTCCGAAGAGGATGGCGGCGAGCGGCAGGAGCCAGAAGCGGAGGAGTCCGGCGCGGTGGCGCGCCGCACCGGTGGCCGGCTCGGTCCAGGGTGAGGCAGCCGGTTCCGTGCGGAAGGGCGGAACTTGACGAGCGACCGCCAGGGCGCGTTCCAGGCGCCGGCGTTCCCGACGCTCGCGGATGGCGACTGTGACGGCGACGACGAGGACGCCGCCGAAGCAGGCGTAGGCGGTCCAGGCGACGGCGCTGGTCAGCATGGGGTGGTGTATAGGAGATACATCATTGGGTGGAATCAGAGGTCGAGGAGACCATCCTCGATGCCGCCGCGGCGGCCGCCGCCGCTGGCGTCGCCGGTTTGCGACGAAAGGCCGCCTAGGGCGCCGGCCAAGTGGCGGCCGGCCTTCGCCCCGGACGGGAAGAGGGAGAAGCCGGCCGCGCTCTTCGCGGCAATCGCGGCCGTGGAGTAGTGCTCCGTGGTGATCTCGATGTTGACCCGGCCCACTGCCGGACCGTCGGGCTCGCGGGTGTACTCGATCTGCGCGTCGGGGTAGAGAACGCCTCCGTTGGTGCTGTCGAGAGGCAGATTGAGGTGGGCTGCGAGCTGGTCGCGGAGGGCCTCGGCCGCGGCGCGGCCGGCACGGGCGCGGACGGCCTCGACGCGCTTCGCGACGAGGCTGCGCATCTCGGCGTCCAGCCGGAGACGCCGGACGTGGAAGCCGCGCTCCTCCAGTTGAGCGCGAGCCAGAGCGACGGCCCGGTAGAGGGCGAGATCGTGCTTCAGGTCAGCGTCCTTGCCGAGCCCGCTCCACGTCCTCTGGTCGGAGGCCCAGCCCCGGTCGGGCGCGACCTGGCCGGCGAGGCGTCGGCCGGCCGGCGTGGCCGTCAGGACTTTGGTCGTGCGCCGGGTCTTCGTGTCGCGAAGCTCATGCTCCTCGACCAGGCCGGACTTCTTCAAGCTGTCGATGCCGCGGCGACCGGCGAAGCGATGGCCGCCGAACTGGTGGTCGACCAAGTCGCGGGAGGCAACGGCGCGGTGAACCGCGACGTCGACCAGGGACGCCTGGAGACGGTCCTGGAAGGGGCGTCGGGGCTCCCTGTCCCGTCCGGCGAGCTCGCGACGGTGGCCTCGGTGTCGAGAAGGAGCGCAGCGGGAGGAGCAGACGGACTCCCTGTGGTCGGGGAAGCGACTCATCGGGCGCTATCCACGAGTAGGTCCGTCGTCGCGTTCGAGGGCGCGGTCGTGAGAGGCGGCAAGTGCCTGGGCCGCCGGGGACGTTTCACGGGCGCGGATCTGGGCAGGGTCTTCGATCTGGTGTCGGGCGGCGTACGCCGCGAGTCCGCCTTCCGTCGTGTCCAGGTGGCGAAGGAAGCTCTCGCGATGCTCTTCGGACATTCCCTGGCGCTCCAGAGCAGCGTCTACGCGGTCGCGAAGGGTGATGGAGGGGTGGAATCGGGCGGTGTCCGGAGAAGAGCGCTCGGCGCGGTCCGGAGCGGCGTCGTGAGCACGATCAAGGGAGTGTTGGGCTGCACGGAGGCGATCCGCGGCTTGCGAGAGTTCGGGGCTCTGGACCTGGTCGTTCCGGGAGAAGGAGTCGAGGTGGTCGGCGGTGGCGTGGAGGCTGTCGCCCGGGCGGTAGCCGTTGTTGAGCGCGGTGGTGTTGACGCGGGCGAGGTCCTGGACGAGCTCCTCCCGGTAGTCGCCGAGGTCGGCGTGGTCGTCTTGTTGCTCGCCGAGGTAGTGAAGAGCGTCCTGGGTAGCGTCAACGATTCGATGGTTGATGGCGCGTTCGGGGCTGGGAAGCTGGCGGAAAGCGTGGGCGGCGTTGTTGATGGCGTCGCGGTGTAGTCCGGGATCGTGCCGCGCGGCGTAGTCGTGAAGACGCTGTGCGGTAGCGCTGAACTTCGACTGATTGTCGAAGTCGCCTGCCGTGGCCTGGTTGTCGATGTCGTGGAGGGTAGAGAGGAGGACGCGGCGATCGCCGTGGAGTTGCTCGGGGGAGTTGCGGACGGCTGCCAGGCCGGCCGTTGTCGCCGCTTGGATGCGCTGGTTCAGGTCGGGATTGGCGTTGGCGCGTTCGGAAGGCCGGTGAGCGAGGCGAGCGTGGATCCGTTCGTCGGTGATCGGCCGGTCGGGGATCTCCTGAAGGCGCTTGTAGATCGGCGGTTGTTCTTCGCGCCGCGCGAGGGCGAGCGCAGCGGTAGTTGCGGCCTCCTCTCGGAGTTGCACGGTTGCGCGATGGCGTGCTTCGAGGTCCTCGGGGAGACCGGCGGAGGAAAGGCGGGTGGAGATCGCGAGGGATAGACGGTCGCCGGCGGTGTAGTCGCCTTGCTTCGCGAGGCGTTCATGGTTGGCAATCGCGTCGAGCATGGCTTCGCGTCTGGCGGCCAGATCCGGGTTTCGGTTCCATTGGTCCGCTAAGCGGTCCGCGAGGGCGTCGCCAGGGGAGGGGCCGCGGTCGTCAGTAGCCGGCCGGATGCGGTTCGCGGCTTCGAGGAGTTGGGTACGGGCGAAGCTGGGCGATTGGTCGAAGCCGGCGGCGTGAAGCCGGTTGGTGATGGCGATCAGAGTAGTGGTGTCGGGCTGCCAGGAGGTAGAGCTGGCCCGTTCCAGGGTCGCAAGGTCGACGGCGAGCGTTGCGTCTCGGGGGCCGTCCAGGGACTTGAGCTGACGGCCGGCGTAGGCGAAGGTGGCGGCGTAAGGTGGGGGGTGTTCTGCGGACTGGTCCAGGTCCCGGTCCGGAGCGGAGAAGCCTTCCGGGGGGTGACTGGTGGCGTCGGCGAGGGCTTCGTTGAGGTCGAGTCGCTCGAAGTCGGTGAGCCCGTGGCCCTGGGCCTGGTTGCTGAAGTTGTCCGCGAGGCCGAGGACGGCCTTGCGCTGATCGGGGGTCAGGCCGTCGGCGAGAATGGCGTGGTCGTGCAGGTCGCTGCGGAGGCTGCGGAAGTCGACCGTCGCAGGAGTGTAGACCTTCTGGGCGGCCGCCAGCCGGACGGCCTGTAGGTCGCGGACGAGCTGGTTGGACGGCCGGCTCTCGTGGCCATCGTGGGTGAGCCCGTCCAGCGCGGCGTCGGCCGCTCGCTGGATGTTCCGGTTGAAGTCGGTTGCGGCCTGCTGGCGGGCCGCCGCGGCCTGCAACTCGGGAGCGGGAGTCAACTTCGGGCTTCGCTCGCGCTCGTGCTCGCGAGCGGGCGCCTCGGGAGTGTCGTTCTCACGTTGTTCAATCCGCTCGCGGGCCGGCTCGATCAGGTAGCGGGAGATCTTCTCGGCGTCCGCGGCCGCACGGTAGATCTCGCGGGGGTCGTCCTCGAGAGCCTTGACCCAGCCGGCGATGTAGTCGGCACCGTTCTGGGGCTGGTGGCCGAGGCCGATCCTTTCGCCGGTCATCATCGCGGCGATCTCGGCGCGGAGCTCCTCGCGGGCGTAGTCGGGGCTACCGAACTTCTTGCCGAGGGTGTCGCGGTTGAGACGGTCGGGATGGCCGGTGGCGTGGCCGAGCTCGTGGAGCGCGGTCTGGTAGTAGTTGCCGGCGCTGGGGAACTGGCCGGGTTCCGGGAGGACGACCTGGTCGGTCCGGACGTTGTAGTAGGCGCGGTCGCCGGCCTGGTGCCGGACGTCGACGCCGCTGGTCTCGATGATCGTCTCGGCCTGCTCGTGGGCTTTCCATTCGGGCTCAGGGGAAGCCGGCGGGCGGGGCGGTAGATCGCTGGTCTGTTCGGCGTTGAACACCGTGTACATGCGGACGTAGGGCCGAACCGTCTCGCGACGCTCGTAGACGGGCTCGCCGGACTCGGTAAGCCTGGGCCGGCCCTGCTCGTCCTTGGCCTGCTTGACCTTCTGGGCGGAGAAGAAGAGGACCTTGGTGCCCTTCTCACCCTTATGGACGTGGCCGCCGGCGGCCGCGATCTGGCGGTAGGTGGCCCACCGATTGTCGGTGTAACCCTTGTCCCGTGCCGCTACGCTGAGGTAGAGGCTGTTGCCTCCGCGATACCGCCGGCCGGTGGCCAGGTTCTCGGGGAGTGATCGCTCTCCGGGCTTCCAGGGTTTCTGGAAGGGGGCGCGCTTCTCCTTGATCTGCTCGATGAGCTTCTCGGCGAACTGTCGGTGGTAGTCCCCGACTCGGTCTTTGGATCGGGCCATCTAGCTGGACGGGAGCAGGTCAGGAAAGAGGTCTTCCGGATCGCCCACCTCCTCGCCGTGATCGGCGATGCCGAAGCGGGCGAGGAGCTCTGGATCGGCGTCCACCGGAACGCCGGTCTTCACGGCCGCGGACAAGGCGGCCGCGAAGCTTTCCTGGGTGGAAGCCTCAATGACCTCCTCGTTGTGCGTGTCGGTCAGTCGTTGTGTCGTCATCGTTCCTCCAGTGGCTTTAGGCATTGCGGGGCCATCTGAGCCGGTTTACAGAAGCGCGCTTCGGGCTTCCAGAGCTTCTGGAAGGGGCTGCTCCCTCCCTCAGGTGGCGGATGGTCTGGCGGGCGAGCGTCTTGTGATGGCCGCCGACGCGGTCCTTGGAGCGGGCCATGTCAGGAGGCGGCCTTGAGCTCGGCCGGGAGGCAGTCGGCGAACTCGGCGCTGCGGTCGGTATGATTGACGAGGCCGAAGCGTTGGGTCAGGTCCTCGGAGTCAGCGACGGGAGTGCCGGTAGAGAGCGAGGCATCGAGAGTGGTGGCGAGACCTTCTTCAGGAAAGGCTTCGAGGACGTGCTGGCCGTCGATCTCGCGGAGTTCGGCGTCCTGTTGGGGGCCGGCGTGTAGAGATGCGATAAAGTCGATTATCGCCGTATGACCGCGCTGCTTGATCGACGAGAGAGAGTCGTTCGACGCGACTCTCAGGACTACCCCGAAGTGCTACGTCAAGCCGGCCCCGCCGCTCTCTTTGCCGCCGACGAGTTCTTCACCGCGAGGATCCGAAACGCCCACACCCGTCGGGCCTACCAGCGTCCCGTGATGCTCTTTCTGGACTGGTGTAGGGATCAGGGTCTTGACCTACCTTCCGTTGCGCCTGGTGATGCCGCCAAGTTCATCGACAGTCTCAGCTCTGTCTCGGTCCAGAAGCTCGCGATAGCGGCCCTACGCCAGTTCTTCGACGTGCTCGTGACGCGTCATGCCGTGGTGCTGAACCCTTTTCGCTCGGTCCGAGGGCCACGGCGCGATACACGCGAGGGCAAGACGCCCGAGATCACGGTCCCGCAAGCTCGACAGCTCCTCGACTCTCTCGACACTGCTCGTCCAGTCGGGCTCCGGGATCGTGCGATTCTCGGAACCTTGACCTACACCGGCCAGCGTGTCGGTGCAGTCGCACGGCTCCGTCTCCAGGATCTCCGCGACTACGGAGACCGGCGAGCGTTCGCCTTCCGGGAGAAGCGTGGCAAGGAGCGCGAGATACCGCTGCGCTTCGACCTCGATCAGTGGATCGCAGAGTACATCGCGCTCGCGGCGCTGGAGGATGACAGCAAGAGCGCTCCCCTCTTCCGCACGACATCCTCGTCAGCCGCTACCGGCTTTACTGACCGTGGCGTGGAGCCGTGGACGATCCGCACGCTTCTCAAACGCCGGCTCCGTGACGCGGGCTTGCCCGAGATCATCACGCCACACAGTTTCCGGGTCATGGTAGTCACCGATCTCCTGAGCCAGGACGTGCCGATCGAGGAGGTGCAGTACCTCGCGGGCCATTCCCACCCCTCGACCACCCAAGTCTACGACCGTCGCAGCCGCCGCGTCACCCGCAACCTCGTCGAACGAATCTCCGTCTGAACCGCATCCCGAGCGGAAGCCAAAGGCCTGTGCGGCCCCGAAGATCGCCGAGGCTATCCCGCCACGGCACTCGCGTGTACGGCCACTTCGTCGAGACTTAGCCCCCGCCCGGGCGCCGGGCAGTCCTCCGTCGCTTGATCGAAGAGAGGAAAGGCGACCCTAGACGGAGACGCTGCGAGCGCCGTCTCTGGAGCAAGGAACCGTCCGCGGTCGCCCTCCCAACTGACTCGGACGAAACGACCGCCGTCTCTTCGTTCCTGGGCGGCCACTCCAGAATGTCCCGGCCCGATCTCCGGAGAACGCGCGGCAGCTAGAGCTGCCGGCGCTGAGCGGCTGGTACGACCGCGCAGCGAGGAACGCAGGACGGCACGCGCCCTCTTTCCGCGCCGCAAGCGGAGATCGAGCCGGGAACGGCAGTCTAGATCGACCGCTCCCTGCTCGAGGAGCTGGTTCACCCTATCCAAGCTCCTCTGCTTGTCCCGTTCCAGGTCACCGCGCCGCTGACTCCCTTGCCTCCGTGTTCGGGTGCTAAGCCGCCCTCACCGGTCGTGTCTCACAAGACCATCGAACCCCAAGAAGCTCCTCCCGCGCGTCGTCCAAGACTCGCCTCGCCTTCTCGTGGTCGAGGAACCCGCCCTCCAAGGATGCGGCTCTCCGCCTCCGCGGCCCTGACCGCGTCGAACGCTTCGAGACGACAAACGCAGTTCTCGCGTTTTCCGCAGTTTGCGTCGCTGAAAACGCACACTAGAGATCCTGCCTTGGGTCGCTGAAGACGTACACCTAAGGCGGCGATCCTTCGCTGAAACCGTACACCTGACAAGTAGATCCAACTAGCCCTCCATAGCAAGTAGGGCACGATGCACCTGTGGAAGACGACCGTACGACTGGAGATCCGGAACAACCACAGCGAGGAGAGAAGACTGCCCTACCGGGCGACGCGACTTGGTCGCGCCGGGATCTTCGGTGTCGTTGGTCCGATCACCAACGCTCCGGCCCGGCTACTGCGCCCTCGGCGGCCGACTTCCACGCGGTAGTCCAACGCCGGCCAAGCCGTCTTGATCTTCCGTAGCTCCCGCAACGCTCGTCGACGGAACATCTGCACCTCGTTCTTGTCGTACTGCTCGCTCGGTTCATCCGCGAACTGTCGATACAGCACCGGCCAGGTAATCCGTCGTGGCCGCTCCAGTTTGAAGGCAGCGTAGGTCAGCCAGAGGTAGAGATCGAGGCCCAGGGGACAGCGGCGTAGCGCTCTGAGCGTCGCCATGTCCACGGGAACTGGCCGGCGGAGAATCTCCCGGCAGAAGCCCTTCCCCAACCGAACCGTGCTCCCCCACAAGCTCATTGTTTCCGGAGATTCCACTCGCCACCACAGCTCCGACCGGTCCGCGATCATCGACGCCACGCTCCGCGTGACGCCCTTCCCCTCGTAGCTCAACCGGATCGACGCGTTGAAGAGCCGCTCCATCTGATCGCGGAGCCGCGTCCGATCCCCGCGAACGCCGCCGCTTCTGCTCCTGATCCCCAACTCCCGCATGAACTCCGCCAGCGTGGCGCCCAGCCGCAGTTCCGCGGACTGAGTCCTCACGACTTCGGTGCAGATCCAGGCGAGTACTAGGCGCGGGAGCGTTCCGAAGGGTAGGCCTGGTTGTCCGGTCGCTGTCACGATCATCGTGTACGGCCCATTCCTCCGCACGTACTGCCGCTCGTCTCCTCGACTTCGACGCGGAAGCGCACAGAGCGTCAACAGACGCGCCATGAAGGCCACTTCGCCGTGGGAGGCTTCTGGCTTGAAGCGCCGTCCAGCCTGGTTGGGCCGCTCTAGCTTCCTCCGTTCGGCTGCGGCCAACCGGTGAAGGCCCCTGGAGAGCCGTCGCTCTTCCGTCAACACGTCTGACAGCGGCCTCATGGGGAAGCCTTCACGAGTTCCTCAACCAAGCCATCGGCGTTGTCGGCGGGCATAAGCGGGTGTTCGCCCCTTTCGCTCTTGTCATTCGAGATGGAGGTGTGATAATCATGTTATCCAACTTCACCATGCAAGCACAGGCTTCATCCGCTGCCTATGTCCGCGCGCTCTTTGAGCCGGTCGACTACGTCGCCGTTCTCGCCGTCTCTCGCGGGGTCGCCAAGGGTCCGGCGGTTCTCCAGCGGATCGTAGAAGCTGGTCGTGTTGCTGGCGAGCGCTATCAAGCTTGGCTGCGCCACCTCAACTCCCAGGGGTACGACCTCTTCCTTGGAGTGAATCCCGTCGATCCAGCTCGAGGGAGGCGTAAGAAACAGGACGTAGCTGAGGTTCGGCGCCTACAGCTTGACCTCGATGCGGACGGGGCGAACTCTCTCCGGCGCATCCTCGAAGACGTTGAGTTGGCGCGTATAGCCGCGCCGGCGGTCGTGGTTCGCAGCTCTCGGCACAACTACCAAGTCCTCTGGCACACGACGCCAGGGGCCTGGACACCGGAGCAGGCGGAAGAGACTATGGGGCGCCTAGCTGATCGCTATGCAGGCGATCACTCCGTTGTCGACGTAGCGCGCGTCATGCGTTTTCCCGGTTTCCGGAACAAGAAGCCTGGCCGCAAGGACGCCCTTACAACCTGGACGGACTACGGCGGCGGCCCGGTCGCGCCTGCAAGCTTCGGCCACTTGCCAGCCGGCGATGTTCAGGTCAGGCCCAAGCCACGGCCCGCGGGCCGGCGTGCCGCAGCCCGTAACGGAATCACCCAGAGTGAGCGCGATTGGGCGTTCGTGCGGGACCGTCTGCGGAGAGGCGCTGATCAAGGCAGTCTGGTCGCCATCCTCGAACAGCGCCGTCAAGACAAGTTCAACCCGGCCGACTACGCGGCCCGCACCGTGCGGAAGGCCGCGGAGAGCCTTAGCCTGGACAGTCAACCCCCACGCTGACCAAAGGAGCCGACCCCTTGACGATTATCGACTTTCTCGCCGCTACTCAAGGCCGTAACCTGCGGCAGGTCGGTCCTCAACGGGGCCTGGCGTGGGGTCCCATTTCGTGAGGGGCGATCTGTCTCGATCGGGAACGGGCAGCGGGGCTGAGCCCACCGGGCTCGGGTGGCGAGCCGCTCGCGCGGACCTTGCCGGTGTCGATTGTGAGCCTCTCGCAGTCGACTTCGGCCCGGGTACAGGGAAGGAGGGTGCGAGGCACCGGGGAGCGAGAACTAGAACGGGATAGACGATTCGAGCCAGCATGACGGCCGTCCTCCTTGGAGGAGGGGCCTGGCGCCCGAATTGGCGCCGGGCCGTATGTGACCGCCACGCGCAGGCATGAAGGTCCCGCCTATTCGCCGGCTTCGGGAGCTACCCGGTGCCTTTTAGGGGCTGTTGTATTCGGCAGGCGACCCGACATCGGCGCCTGCGCTGCGGTCACAGACTAACCAGTCTAGCGCTTCTCTCGTGAGCCACAAGAGCTCCCTCCGAAGGTCTGAGAGCAGGTCCAGGCCGTCGCGGGACTCTGGCAGACCACGATCGCGTCGGTCTCATTGCGACGGAAGGGTTCGTGTCGCCGTGTGTAGTTCTGCTGACTCACGAGCAACTTCGTGCCCGCGCGGCTAGTCGCCTGTCCGGCGGACCTGGCGTGGTCGACTTCTCCAGAGGTTCGAGTTCTCCACTCCGTTGAGTCGAATGGCAGCAGGTCCTGGAGAACGACGGGAAGGCCGGCGCCTGCCTGAGCCGCCAGGCGCTGACGGCGCACTAGGCGTCCGTTCCCACGGACCGCTCGCGCAACTCGTAGCTGCGGGGCGGGGACCGGGTCGGCCAGTCTGCTGAGTACGAGCAGGTCGTTGAGGCCGGAGCTCCGGGTGGCCTTCCACTTGCTGCCCTCGTCGGAGCGGAGAACCGTCCGACATCGTGGCTCGTCCGGTTCGGCCAGATCGCAACCTTTGACTAGCCCGATCCGGCTCCCTCTTGTCCACGAGCGCCAGGCCCACGCCGAAGAAGAATGCAGCGGAGGCGGTTGGCGGTCTGTGGGCGCCCTCGCCGAAGCTGCTGTCGAGTGTCACCCTCGACCAGCAGAGCGCGGCGTGTGTTGGACAGGGTCGTGATCGAACAGAAGCGGGAGGAGCGGGCATTCGCGCATGGGTGGGAAACCTGTGCGGTCGGTCGGAGGGCACTGGAGCATGCCCCACAGCCCTTTGCGGCGGCCCGAACCCCGAACCGAGAAAACCGGCATCACGCAGCCGCAGACCAGGCCTGTGAGCCCACGTCACGAATTCTCTTCGTGCGGTTATGCGTAGGCCGCAGTCTTGGTGTATAACTATCTGCACTATGGAAAAGCGACTCCTGCGACGAAACGAAGTAATGGAGATTCTACAAATCTCAGAGGCCACCTTGTATCGCTGGCAACGGGAAGGGCTAATCCCGCAACCCGTTAGTCTCGGTCCACGGTCGAAGCGCTGGCCGGTCGACGAGATCGAGGCGTTCATCGCTGCGAAGCAGCGCGAGAACGCCGGGCCCGGTCCGAGTGATCGGCCCAGAACTACCTGACTGACAGACCCTTTCGTCTCGAAGCCTAGTCGCGTGGAGCGACCGAGGTCGTGCGCCGCGGGGCTCCTACAAGGTCTTCGCTTCCCCGCATCGCTAGCCGAGCGACGGCGGGACTTGCGAACCGCGTGTGGCATGGAGGTCGCTGCCGCAGCAGTAAGTCTCCACGCGTGGAAGTGAGCGATGTGTCTCTGGCACCGGACGCGCTACGGCTGGGCCGCTCCATGTCGGCCGTCGAGTACGTTCTCATTTCTTTCTTTGTTCTGTAGTGTTCTATGAGTGTTGACCAAAGCTATGGGATGTCGCCCGACGTGGAGCGCGTGTGAACGATACGGGCTACTATTCTCGGCGCCTGCTGCGATCGCCGGTGGTCTTCGTGGTTGAACGTTGACTTCCACGACCCAGGGCTCATGATCGGAAGGCCTTTCGCCACGACGGAGTTCCGGGACGGCCGTGCGTAGACTCGGTTCGGACCGTCTCCCGGGCACCGTTCGCTCAGAGGCAATCGCGTGGCGGTGCGGCGCTTGAGTACTCATGGCCACCGAGAAGCGCACAGTTCTTCCGACTAAGAACGTCCGACTTGTTTGGGGCTGGTCGTAGCTGTGTTCTCGGCCCGCAGGGCGCGGCAGAGCTCTTGTGGCGGCGGTAAGGAACAGAGCGACCGCGAACCGGCACCTTCCTCGGGCCGAGGACAAGGGCTGATGACGAGCCACCTTGCTGGTGACGCGGATGGGCGAAGGAGTGTCCTAGGCGCCCTCATCCCCGGAGGTTGACGATGTGCCAGTGGTGTAGAAGGCGATCGATGAGGGCCGCAGTCATGAGCTCGTCGCGGAGGACGCCACGCTATTCCTGCAAGCCCTTGTTGAAGGTGATTGTTCGACGGGATGCCCGAGGCCGCGCACGAGCTGCGCAACGAGATCGAGGCCCTTGCCGCGACCGCCAGGCAGATGCACACGGCGCTGAACCGCGCCTGGCGGGTACTGCTGACGATCAGCTTCGTCGGCGGCGCGGGCGGCGCGGTGACGGTGCTGTTGCTGAGCGAGTGGATCGGGTCCTTCTTCCGCTGAGCCGGAACGGACCGCACAGTCCTGCAGGAGTGGCGGCAGGAGCTTGAACGGGCTCAGCGCCGAGGCTGGAAGCGGATCGACCTGATAGGGCGGCCCGGCCACAAGTCAACCCCCAATGCCCCGCGTCCGGACCGCCCGCGGCGCGGCCAGTTCAACGGTTCCGCGCCGCGCGGACTCTAACTTGCCGGCCCCGTTCTGGTCCGGTGTTTACTAAACAACGTCCCCCGGAGGCCTCAAGGGCTGCGCTACGCTGCCGGGCATGAGCCCGACGCTCCGTTCTGATCCCGTGAACAACCCGGTAGTCGAGCGCGCGCGGTACCGCTGAGCGCCCGGACGCGAGCGGCTGGACGGGCTGTCCGGACTGCGCCGTTCAACTGGTCCGGCAACTGCCGATCCTGCCGGCCCTGGAACACCTGCTCGCCTGCCTGCGCTGCCGAGCCGACTTCCGTCGCGCGGCCGCAGCCAGCATCGAGGCCGGTGGCACCGAATGACACTGAACGCGACCGCGCCATGTGCGCGACCGCCGGCCTGCCGGCCCCGCGAGATGTCGCTGAGATGAAGCTCGGCCGGTGGATCGAGAGGATCTACACAGAGGGCGGTCTCGAGAGGAATCGAGGTACTGCCGAAGGTTGTGGATCGGCGAGTTGATCAGGCCGCGTTCCTGACCTGAGTTCCGTTGGTGAATGGTACTCCTTCTCTGACCGGAGCGACGAGGTGTGGTGCGGTGACTCGCCGCCAGCGTTTCTGCGCCATGTCGAGCAGTTTGAAGGCCATGAGGAAGGCCTTCGTCCGCGAGCCGGCTCCCTTGGTGACTCGCTGACGCAACCGGACGGTGGCAAACGTCGATTCGATCGCGTTGGTCGTCCGCAGGTGCTGCCAGTGCTCGGCCGGAGAGTCGAAGAAGCTGAGCAGACTGTCCTCGTTCCGCCGAGCGACTCGACCGCCTTCGGGTACTTGGCTCCGTACTCCTCTCTGAAGCGCTCGAGCTCGGCTTCGGCGTCCTCGCGGCAGTCGGCGTACCTGATCTCGTGCAGCGCCCGTTTCGCCTTCGCCTGGAGCCCCTTCGGCAGCTTGTCCAGCACGTTCCTCAGCCGATGCACCTAGCACGCTGCTCCTTGGTTTCAGGCCACACGTCGCGGATTGCCCGCCACAGGCCCAGAGCGCCATCGCCGATGGCCAGGACCGGCGCTTGCAGGCCGTCGCGCGGACCGTGAACAGGCTCCGTCAGATCGCCCGCGGCGGCCGCGGTCGCGACGGGTTCGATTGGAGCCGCTGACATTGGAGGACGACACATGACAAACACGGATCGCCCCACACCCGCAAGCCCTGGCTGCACACCGCCGGCGATCCTCACGATCGCGACCAAGTCCGAGTCGCTGCGCCGCTAGACTGGGCGATCGCCACCGGCTAGGCGGTCCAGGCCCCGACCGAGGTCTTGCGCGCCTCCGGCGTTCCGCGGAATGCTCGATTGACGCTCCGATACGGTCACGCTACTCTACGCGGTTGCTTCCTGACGGACACTACGGCGTGGGCTTCAAGTACATCGAGCTGAACCTCGACCAACTGCTGCTGGACGAGGAGAACTTGCGGCTCGGGCTTTCGGAGTCGGACGCGCTGCTGGCGCTGTTTGAGTACAGGCAAGACCACCTACGCAACCTAGCGCGGAGCATTGCTGAGAACGGCCTCGATCCAGGTGACAGCTTCTACGTGGTTGCGTCTCGGCGCGGCCCACGATTCACAGTTCTGGACGGCAATCGCCGGCTGGCGGCACTGCTCCTGTTGACGGATTCGGAGCGCTTGGATGCTGAGGGGCTTTCGCAGTCGACCCGCAGGTCGCTCGCTGCTCTGTCGGCAGGGTTTGATCGGCCGAGTGTAGAACCGTTCCGCTGCGTGCTCTTCGACAGTGAAGAAGCTGCTGCCCCCTGGATTCGTCGTCGGCACACAGGCACGATGGACGGCGAGGGGCGGGTTCCGTGGAACACGGTCGGCGTGCAGCGCGCGTCGGGCGACGAGGTGGTTGCGGACGTTGTTGGCTTCATCGGTCGAAACGCGGGTTTCTCGCAGGAGAAGAGGGAGGAGCTACTACAGGCTCTGATGAAGGGTAAGGCGACAACCTTCAAGCGGTTGCTGGACTCTTCAAGGGGCCGGCAGTTCCTTGGCGTGGGTACCGAGAGCGTTGACTCTCGTACGCGGCCGTTCTTTGAGGCTGACCCGAATCGCATCTTGCGGGTGCTAGTCCAGATCGTCAACGATCTGCTGGAGGGCGATGTAAACACGAGGACGGTACACAGCGCAGTGCAAGTCGACGAGTATTTCTCGAAGCTACCTTCTGCGCTTCAGCCAGTCGCCGGCGAAACGCAGGTCCGTCACTCATTCAGAGACTTCGTGGTGGGCGGTCCGCCGCCGCCCGAACCCCCGTCACCGACGAAGCCACCTCCCAAGAAGAAGCCCGCAGAACGCCCTCAGACGAAACTAGCTCCCCGCGAGCATGAGTTCGACACGTCCACCTCGGCCAAGTTCGGCAGCCTGGTTCGAGAGGCTGAAGGTCTGAGCATTCGGCTTTACCCGCTGGCAAGCGCTTTTCTGCTGCGCACGATCGTAGAGTTAGCCGTCAATCGCTATGCAAGAGTCGAAGGCCTGCCGAAAGGGGGGAAGCTGTCAGGGAGGGCAGAGGCCGTTGCCAAGCACATGTTCAACGCAGCCCGGATCAGGAAGTCGGAGCTCCAAGTGTTCCGGCTGCGTCTGATCAGCCCGAATTCGCCATGCTCGATTCAGTCGCTCAACGGGTTCGTCCACGAAGAACGTGCTCTGCCTACAACGAGCGACCTACTTCCCGCTTGGGAAGCAGCCGTACCGCTATTCATTGCCGTCTACGGGAAGGTCTGAGCTGGGCATCTTGAGTTTGCGGCTGTAGAACATGAGTTCTGTGCCACGGCGGTTGTACAAGGACGCACTGTACGGGAGCTCGTAGGACTGGCACTCTGCGAAGTCGTACAGGTTGCGGATCGCGTCGACCTCGTCGTAGGAGACGATCCACTTGTGCGTATCGAGCTCTCTCAGCACGCGGGCGAGCCGTCGGTGGTCCTCGGTGCTGTAGGCGTCGTGGTACAGCAACCGTCCCTTCTCGTAGTAGGGCGGGTCGGCGTAAATGAGGTCGTCCCCCTTGAAGGACCGAAACCGCAGGAACTCGAGTGCGTCTTCGTTAGCGATCTCGATGGCTTCCTTGCGCTCTGCGATCGAGTGGATCCGGTCGATCAGAGTCCGGTGAGGGAACCGGGCGTCCATCTTGTACTTCCCAGCTTGGCCTTGTCCGCCGATGACTCCTGCGGTGAGGATGCCGGATCGGTTCGTCCGGTTGAGGTAGAAGCAAGCGAAGCCGAGATCGAGCGTCGAGTGTTGCCTAGGGCACTCGTACACAGCCTTCTGGCGGTGCCACTCGTCGATCGTCAGCGGTGCGTCGGCGATCATCTGTGTCAGCTTCTCTGTGCTTTCCAGAACGCTGGTCCAGAATGCGGTGAGTTGCTCGTTGATGTCGTTGACGAGCACGCGGCTGACAGCGCCTGTCAGAAGCAGCTCCCAGGCGATGCCGGCCCCGCCGGCGAAAGGCTCGACGTAGCGACCATCTGCGAGCGCGTTGTGCTCAACGACATTGGCCATGAACCTCGCCCGCTTACCCTTCCCTCCAGGGTAGCGCAGCGGCGAGTAGTGGCCGGTGTTCGGCGTCTTTCGCTGCAAGACGCCGGCACTCTACCCTCGACCAGGCCGTTTGGCCAGTGGGTGTGCTAGTCAGTGTTGACGGGCAGACTAGCGGTCGGTCTGGCCGCGATCTCTAGCGGAGCTGCCGCTTCGTTGGCGCGGGCGGCAGACTCGTTGACAGCTGTGCAGGTGCTCCGGGCTGGTTTTGTGGAAGATGCCCTAGGTGCGTTTGAACATGGACCAGAAAGACTCGATGCTGTTGGTGCGGACGGTCTCGTCGACGTACTAACGGCCGCTGTGGTTGACGGTACAATGCCGGTAGCCGTGGATCTTGAGGCCGCGTTTCTTGGTGGCGTCGGTGGTCATCGTCGGGCGGCCGGTTCGCCGTGGACGAGTTTCCGGGCGTCGGGGTTGGAGTGCGGATCCGTCCTAAGAGATCGCTCGTAGTCATCCAGCCCTTAGCATCACGTCGCACCCAAGAGAGGAGGGTCCAGTTGGCCGTGAAGCAGTGCTGCCGGAACTGCCACTTCCTGGTGAAGCAGCATTGGGCAGTCCCCGAAGCGCCACAGCTGTATTGGACTGCCGCTGAGCGGGAAGAGGGGAAGCTGGCATCTGGCTGGTACCGGGCTCGCTGCGCCAAGGGCATTTGGTCGGCGCGATCCCCGCACGAATCGCTAGAGTCCGAACTTTCGCAGCATCGGAAGGACTGCTACTTCACAGAGTTTCAGGAGGGGATGGCCTCCTCGACTGCGGAAGACCTAGAGGAGCGAAAGCGGGCGGACCGTAAATGGCGGAGAACACACCGTCTCGCCAAGTGGGCCTTAGGGGTGTCGATCGTCGCCGTCCTAGTCTCCGCGGGCAGTTGCGCGGCCGCAGTCTGGGACACGGCAGCGACCGAACAGACGGTCGCGGAGGAGCAGTTCGATGACGAGTGAGAACTCTCCTTTCTCGAGGCTCAACAGCCCTCTAGGAGGAGGCCGACCTCAACCGAGCGATCTACTCCCCGCAAGTTCAGTGAGACAAGCAAGGGCTCGGTGGGTTCTCTAGAACTTCGCCGACTCAGTGGGGGACGAAGAGCCCTCGCGCTCACGTGGGTTAGCCGGCGATGAACTTGCCCCAGCGTTCCATCAGGCCGCGCCGCCGCTCGAACAGGTCGCTTCGCTGGTAGGCCCGCTCCGTTGCCGATCCAACCTCGTGCCCGAGCGCTGCCTCTGCGAGTGCACGATCCTCGCCCTGATCGGCGCACCAAGACCGGAAACTCGCTCGGACGCCATGGGGACTGGTCTTGATGTCTAGCTTCCGGAGGAGTTTGCCCATCGTCCCCGAGCCAAGCGGCCCGTTTCCGCGACTGGAAGGGAAGACCAAGCTATTCGTGCCGCCCCTCAGTTGTCGAGCTTCCGCGAGCACTTCGAGCGCCTGTGAGGACAACGGAATCCGATGCTCTCGCTTCGTCTTCACTCGATTCGCCGGGATCGTCCACACCGCCGCTTCGGTATCGACTTCCGCCCAGGTAGCACCCCGGACCTCCACCGTACGAGTTGCTGTCAACGTCAGAAAACACATCGCCAGCCGCGTGCCGAGCCAGCAATCAGCGTTCCGGATCTTCCCCAATGCCACCTCGACCTCCTTAGGCGGTAGGAACCGATGATGGCTGCCGTTGGGCTGCCGAGGCAGAACGCTTCCGACGGCACCCATCGGATCCTCCTGGCGGAAACCCTGCGCGATGGCCCACCGCAGCACGATCCCGATCCGCTGCTTGACCGTCTTGGCCGCAGCCGGTTTCGCCGTCCACAGCGGCGTGAGGACGCGCAGCACGTCAGCTGCCGTGACTTGATCGACGGTCATGTCACCGAGCACGGGGAACGCATAGGTCGTCAGCGTCTGCCGCCACTGCCGCTCCTGTCTCCGAGACGGGGCTCCAGCCTTCCAACTGCGCCGCTGTAGACGGATCACCGACTCCGTAGCGTCACGGAAAGTCGGGGCGTTGGATCGCTGGGTCCGAGGATCGTCGCCATTCGCCGCGATTCGCGCGTACTCGAACGCCGTCTCCCGCGCCTTGCGGAGGCTTACAAAGGCGCGCCGACCCAAGCCCAACTCGACCCGCTTCCCTCGAACGGTGCCGCGCCACGCCCATCGCGCCCGCCCCGAAGGCCGGACTCTCAGGAGCAAACCGAACCCACCGGAGTCGTAGTGCTTCCCTGGAGGAGCCTTCCGAACCCAACCCGCAGTGAATCGTTTGGTCGTCAAGTCTCGGCTCCTCCTTCCTGGGTGAGGATGCTATCAGAACCCCCCGATAAGCCCCCCACTCTACGCGTGAAACCTCATGAAACCCCATAACAGCAGTAGAGGGTCAGGTAGACGAGGAATGGCGAGAAAACCTTTGTGGGACATAGGTTTAGTCGGTATCTCCCGAACGGATGTAGGAGCTGACGGAGACGCGTGATCGATTTCAGCCGAAGATCGCCTCCAGGCGGGCTCGCATGATCCGGGGGTCGACGTCGACTCCGGTCCAGTAGCGGATTCCGGCGACTCCCTGGTTGACGAGCATGCCGAGGCCGTCGAGCACTGTGCAGCCACGCTCCGCCGCCGCCTGGAGCAGGCGTGTCTTCGGGGGGTTTGGAATCACGTCGGCGACCACCATCGCGGGTTGGAGACTGCCTGTGTCCAGCGGCAGTTCCGCGTCGACATCCGGGAACAGACCGATCGAGGTCGCGTTGATCACGATGTCGACCGCCGCGGGGATCCGGTAGACGCCGCGCCAGGGTTCGAACCGGGCCCGGGTCGCGGTGTGGCTGCCGATATGCGCCGCGAGTTTCTCGCCCCGTTCGCTCGTCCGATTGACGACAGTGGTGGAGCTTGCCCCAGCCAGGGCGAGTTCAACCGCGATCGCCCGCGCCGCACCGCCGGCGCCGAAGATCAACGCCCGCTTTCCGGCCGCCGGCGTGATCTCCTCGAGGGAGTGGAGGAAGCCCTTGCCGTCCGTGTTCTGGCCGATGAAGCGGCCTTCACCGTCACGGACGACGCAGTTCACTGCCCCGATCAGGCGGGCCGACTCGCCGAGGCCATCGAGGTGCTCGATTACGGCGACTTTGTGCGGCAGTGAGCAGTTGAACCCCGCCCAGCCCATCGCGCGGGCGCCGGCGACCGCGTCGGCCAGCCGATCGGGCGGCACTTCGCAGTTCAGGTAGCGCCAGTGCAGGCCGTGATGGCGGAAGGCCGCCTCGACCATCTCGACGGTCGGATTCTCGGCCGCTGGGTCGGCGAAGGAACCGACGATGCTTGGAAGAAAGTCCACAATGTAGCCAGGAAATACTCGATAGTTGGCAGGACGTTCATGTCCCGGCGGGCTTTGGGAGCCTTTGGGGGCATAGTGTAGGCAGTCGCGGGCGGAATCGACAGAGGGGAGGCCGGGATGGACGTACGCTTCGCATTCGCGCTTCTGATCTTGGCGGTGGCCGCCTGCGGGGG
>Ga0209543_1001055_pt1 | contig 28374 bp, 26 predicted proteins | sample MesohylFT_FD_187296 | JGI IMG/M metagenome (GOLD analysis project Ga0209543, IMG submission 187296) | Host-associated microbial community of the marine sponge Aplysina aerophoba from Gulf of Piran - sponge mesohyl, lysed by freeze-thaw... | ecosystem: Host-associated > Porifera > Sponge >...
GAGCCATGCCGACAGCCGGGCTTCGATCCGATCCAGAGCAGCTACGAGGAAGTGGCCGGATCCCATCGCTATGTCGGCACAGCGGAAGTCGAAGAACGCCTCCGCTAGTCCGACTGACTCGCCGTCCTCCCAGAGTTGGTTCAATCGGCCGATGTGGTCTTCGAGAGCCCTCTCCAGAGCATGGTCCAGGAGATGTCTAACCGCGAAGGGCTTGGTGAAATAGCTGCCCGTGGCCTTTCGAACGCCCAGCCGGTTGTGCAGATAGACGCCTCCTGCTTCGATCTCCACCGGATCGTCGTCAGCGGCCGGAACGTAGACGTACTGGTCCTTGCCCCTGAGCTTCCGAACTGTCAGATCATCCTGAGCGACAGCGAGTCGCGATTCCAACAACCCCTCATAGATAGTGCCGAACTCCCGCACCGACAGAGCCCGGAAGTCGACCGGTCCTTCACCTTCATGGGACTCGTCGATGAGTAGCCTGGCCAGCACCGGAGCGAACTCCGCATCGGTCAGACTCAACCTCGACAGGTCGGCGCCTGCCTGGCTCACTTCGGGGTCGTCGGAGAACAGACCACCGTTGTAGGCAGGTACACCCCAGGTGACGTTTCCTTTGTCGACCGTGTCCCACAGATTGCAGATGTCATCCCAGAATGCGGTCGCTCGTTCGTCGTAGAGGTCGTGACCCTGCTGACGATCCTCTAGGAGGCGGCGTGCGATCTGCTTCAGGGAATGATGGTGGTAGTGGTTGTTCGTGGTGTAGGGGAGTAGGTCCTTGTCCTCGGCATAGGCTACGAACAGCAAGCGGAACAGGATCAGCATCACCTGCTCGTACGCGTCGTCCAAGTCCTCGTCAGCGGGATCCCGACCGAGCCGGCCAGCAGCTGCTTTCGCCAGTGCCGGAACCGTGTCGAAGTAGATCCGCTCACGCAATCGAGTAGCAAGCTCGGACGCGAACCGCTCCGAATTGCCCAGAATCTTCTCCAAGGTTCCGCCATCGACCAGGGCATCAGCCGAGAACAACAAGTGCAGATAGCCTGCCTGGTTCCCGGGCAGCAACGACAGGTTCAATTCGACAAAGGTCTCCGAACGACCCTTACGGCCCACGCCCGTGTCAGCCCGCGCTGCGTAGATGCGGATCTCCGACGCCCGAGTAAGGATCACCCAATCGACATTCTGCTGGTCCGCAACCGCCAGTCCACGCGACACAGGTGATGCGCCCTGGAAACGTTGAGCCGGCGCATCGAACGGTTCGTCCTCGTCGCAGAACACCGCAATTGCCCGATTGCGTCCCCCGATCGTCAACATCGACGTGTTGATCCCCAACGGCTCTACCGAATAGCCCAACCTCTCCACCAGACGACGGCCGCGGTCACCAAGCAACGGCGAGGACCGCCTTACCGCGCCAGCCCACTCCGCCATCTCCCGCACCCCGGTAACCAACTCATGAGTGGCCAGCAGCCCGACGTTTCGTAACCCCGGAACGGGGGAGTCCAACTCCGCCAACGCTGCTAGCAGGAACCGGGTTGCCGCATGATGGTTCGGCTCACCCAACGCAACAGCCGCCAGGCGCTCCACCTGCGACACCTCAAGATCATGGCGAACCACCGGCTGCTCACCCGACGGCCCGCACAAGGAAATCCGCGCACCATCTGGCGTGGGGTAGAAGGCGAGCAACAGGACCGGGCTAGCCCGTCCGGCCCGTCTTCTGGACCACGCCCGCCGCATCACCGGAGCGTTGGGCCTCCGCCGCGTCTCAACCAGGACCACTTCCAGCCCACTAGGCGCATCCTGAGCAAACAACCCGGCTTGCCGCAGAGTCCCCGGAAAACCCTCCGGAGCAGCCCACCGGACAGGATCGCGCGTGATCAGAAACTCGTCCGTCAACCTAGGCATACCGCCGAACCGTCCTCCAGGATTTGCCAGGGTAGAGAATATAGGGTGGCCGTGACATTCTCATAGACCAGGTCCGATATATCGTGTTTCTGATTTTTTTCAGATAACTGCCCTTATTTGTCATAGGATGTCACTACACTGGTTGGCATGTATGAAGGAACAACCTTTCATGACGCAGACCCGATCCTGGTCGCCGAGAACAACCTCAGAGACGACCAACGGCAGATCGACCGGTTGCGCGGCCGCCAACTCGCATGGTTGAAGATGGTGATCCGCCACCGTGGGACCGTCCGGGACGGATACCGCTCCCTGGTCGACTGGATCGCTTCCCGCCTGGACATACCGCATACAGTTGCCCGGGATCTCGCCTACCTGGCCAGGCGGCTGGACGATGACGTCATCGACCTCATCCGAAGAGGCCATCTGCCCTTCGACCGGACCGTGTACGAGCAGCGGCTCATCCAAGCCGGAGCGAGCCCGTCCGACGTCGCGGCGTCGGCTGACCTCGACCTAGCAGGCGTCAAGAAGCTGGCCACCAGGTTCCGCAAGCTCACCGCCGGAGATGAACGCGACAGCTTCGAGCAGCAGTATGTGAACCTGCGAGTGTCCGACGACGGCACGGTGTGGCACCTGTCGGGGCGGCTCACCGCGACAGACGGCCAAGTGGTGCGCCAGGCCCTGGACCGCCGCGCCGACCAGATCCCGCCCCCGGCATCAATTGATGAACGCGACCTCACCCCGGCACAGAAACAAGCCATCGGGCTGACCACCATGGCCCAAGACGACCTGGACCAGGGACTCGAACCGGGCGACCCCGCCGGGCGTGAACCCGTCATCATGCTCATCAAGGACGAAACCCTCGCCGACGAGTCGGACGACACTCAGGGCGTGGAGTTGTTCAACGGGCCCCGCGTAGGACCCCAGACCGTCGAAGCGGTCGAATGCGAAGGGCGCAACGAAGTGGTCACCATCCAGGGCGGCCAGATCACCGAAACTGGGCCAGCACAGCGTCAGACACCCAAGCGGCTCCGCCGGGCCGTGCTCGCCCGGGACCGCGAATGCGTCATCGACTCATGCAAGAGCAGCTACCGGCTCCAGGCCCACCACATCATCCCCAGACGCGACGGCGGTCCCGACACGGCCGACAATCTGGCCACCCTCTGCTGGTATCACCACCACATCGCCATCCACCGCCGAGGACACCGTATCGACCCGAACACGCCACCACACCGCCGCCGGCTACTCCCACCCCGAACCTGGACCCACTACCGGCACCCCACCAACGTCGAATACCTCGACCCATTCCAGCAACAACAGCGCGCCTACCAACAATTCTTGGACAGATACAAACCCCAACGACCCGACCCCGGCGGCTAGGCGCGCCTCGGAATCGTGGCTGCCCCGACATGAAGTGTCCCATAATGCACGTTATGTAAAGTTGATGCTTACGGACCGGCAGCGACCGGGCGCGGCAGTCCTGTCCGATCCGATTGAGTTTGGCGAATTCCCAGGACTCTGGCGCAAGATCACAAACCCGGGGGGTTGAATGATGGCGGGTGCGGAGAGTTCGTTGGGCCGACGGCGACGAAGTTGCAGACCGGGGGCTTTCGTCCGACAGGTGCTCAGGTTGTCGAGAGCCGGTCGCCGAGTGAAGGCCTTCCAACGGCCCTAGACGCGGCCAAAGCGACGATGGATGACGTAATACTTCCGGTACTGGTATGATATCGTTATGGATTTGTTAGGGGTAGCCGATACAGCAACCGAACTGGGCGTCAGCCGTCGCCGGGTTCGGCAGATGCTCGCTAGCGGAGCTATCAGGGGTCAGCGAGTTGGGAGAACATGGGTCATCCATCCCAGTGCTCTAGAACCCCTGAGACAGCATCGCGCAACCGCGGGTAGGCCATGGCAGCCGGTGTCGGCATGGGCGCTGCTGGCCGTTGCTTGCGCCCGTGATGCCGCCCTGTCTCCCTCTCAGCGTTTCCGAGCTCGCCGTCGTCTCGACGCGGGATTGGAACATCTTCTTGTACAGTTGGCGGTGCGTGCCACGGTCCGCTCCTTCTACGCCCACCCTTCAATCATTCCACTCCTTAGGGCTGAATCGGATGTCGTCCCCTCGGGTATCAGTGCGGCGGCCTATTACCGGCTCGACATAGTGGCAACGGACCAGTTCGAGGGTTATGTCCCAGCAACTGCATTGTCTGCCCTTGCCAGGAGGTTCGCGCTAGAGGAAGACACCGAACGGCCCAACGTTGCTCTGCGGGTTGTGGCGGACCAGATCTGGCCCTTCGAGCCCGGTGACGAGGTTGCGCCACCGGCAATCGTGGCTGTCGACTTGCTCGAAGCCGCTGATGAGCGGTCCCGGCGCGCCGCCACCCAACTGCTGCAGCAATTGTGATCCGCTGGCCGGTCCTCCACCGGGAGCCTGTCCAGTTGCCGATCCTGGCCGGTTATGAGTTCACTCTTTGGGAAACCCTCCTTGAGCTCGGTGACCTTCGGCCTCAGGAGTGGACGCTCATCGGGGGCCAAATGGTGTTCATCCACGCCATCGAGGGCGGCGTCGAACCTGTGCGGGTGTCCTCTGATCTGGACGTGCTGGTGAACGCACGGATTGTAACGGGCGGGGTCAGCGAATTCGTCCGAGCCATCCAAAACCTGGGATTCACGCTCGCTGGCTCATCACCCGAAGGGCTGGCCCACCGTTATCGTCGCGGACGAGTCAGCCTCGATGTGTTGGCACCCGAGGGTCTCGGGCCTAGAACGGACATCACCACTACCCGGCCGGGGCGCACTCTGCAGGTTCCAGGAGGCACCCAGGCAATCGCTCGAACCGAGCTATTGCCCATCGCCGCCGGAGACTCTGAGGGACTGGTCCCTCGACCATCACTGCTGGGCGCAATCATCATCAAAGCCGCCGCGGTCGACGCCGACGACCTACCCCACGCACAACGAAACGACCTGGCGCTACTCCTGAGCCTTCTCGAACAACCCACCGCAATCCGTGAGCAACTCACCCCAAAGGACAGAATGCGTCTCAGAAGACGTTCCGAAATGCTCAACCCCGAGCACCGGGCTTGGTCACCGCTACCAAGGTCTCAGGCCGACCGAGGCCGTGCAGCTCTCCGCTTAGTCGTCAACGATTAGCCTCCGAATACCGGATCCCCGGGATGAGACATGCGACCGGTCGCCTCCATCCTTACTGTTGCGAGCGGTTAACACCGACTAGCGCATATCGTAAAAGTGACACCTATATAACCTATTGAATCGCCAAACTCAGATAGGCGGTTCTCCGATTTCGCCAACTTGGATGGAATCTGACAAGGAATTGGTCAGTCGGTGGCCCGCAAGCGGTTCAGCGGGCCGGGCCACTCCATAATGCGACGGTCCGCGGTAGCCAGCCGGTGGCCATCGAGCGCCGTGGCCACGATGATGCGGTCCGCCGGGTCGGCGTGCAAGCCTCGGAGATGCGCAGCGCGGATCCCGATGTCCCCATCGACCGGCACCTCGATCACGCCTTGGCTGAGTTGCTCCTGCCGCCACATGGCTACGTCTCCTGGGAAGCTCAGGCGTCCCTTTTCCTTCAGCATTGCTACCTCCCAGAAAGAGATCGCAGAAACAGCCACCTCTCCGGAGCGCCAGGCCCGGTCGATCTCGAGCCGCGCCTGGGTTCCCAGCTTGGGATCGCCGGATCTCAGCCACAGCATTACCTGCGTATCGAGGACCATCACAACGGTTCGTCCCAGTTGTGACCGGTTTCGGCCTCCCACACGACGTCGATGGGCTCGCCGATGTCGCCCACGATCTTGAACCGTCCGCGATCTATGCCGAACAGTGTCTCGGGCCTCGTCCGGTACGGCACCAGTTTCGAGACCGGCCGCCCGTATTTGGTGATGACGATCTCCTCACCGCTCGCCGCGATCTCCTCCATCAGCTTGAGACACCTGGCTTTGAACTCCGATGCCTTCATGGTCCGGATACCTCCGGACTCGGGGGTTGCTCTTCCTACCATCGCTACCGGCTCCTTGGCGTTATGGGGAGAACTGTCATAGTGACCATAGTCGTGACCATAGTTCTATTCATTCCGGCCGAGCGGGAGCGGAGGTCCCTCCCGCGTGCCCCTCACTAGGATCGGGCGCCGGTTGCGGAGGAGGAATGTGATGCCCAAGCGCCTGACCGTCGAAGAGGCGGACCAGTACCGGCGAGACGGGTACCTCTGCCCGGTCCGGGTGATGGATGAGTCCCGTGCGGCCAGCTACCGGCAGATCCTCGAGCGCTTCGAATCCGAACAGGGCGGGCCGGTGTCCGGGCCTCTTCGCAACAAGTGCCACCTGCTGTTCCGCTGGGTCGACGAGCTGATGCGCAACGAGACGGTGCTCGATGCGGTCGAGGACCTGATCGGCGAGAACATTCTCTGCTGGAACACTCTGTTCTGGATCAAGGAGCCGCAGACCAAGTCCTACGTGTCGTGGCACCAGGACCTCAACTACTGGGGTCTGGACACCGACGACCTGATAACGGTGTGGCTGGCATTGTCACCCGCCACGCCCGAGAGCGGCTGCATGAGCGTTCTGCCGGGGAGCCACCGGGGCGAGTTCATGCCGCATAGCGACAGCTACCAAGAGGACAACATGCTGACCCGCGGCCAGGAGATAACGGTGGAGGTCGACGAGGCCGAGACCGTCTCGATGCCGTTGCGGCCCGGTGAGATCTCGATACACAACGGCCGGTTGGCTCACGCCTCCTCCCCCAACACGTCCGGAGACCGCCGGATCGGGATCTCGTTCCACTACATGCCGACCAGGACTCGCCAGATCATCGGCGACTGGGACAGCGCCGCCCTGGTCCGGGGCGAGGACACCTACTGGCACTTCACCCACACGCCCAGGCCCACCAGGGACTTCGACCCGGAGACGGTGAAGTTCCACAGTAAGGCCTCGGAAGCGGTGCGCGACATCCTGTTCCACGGGGCCGACAAGGTACGGCAGACCCTCTGAGCCGGGGCCGCTCCGGACCGGTTGGAGCTCAGATCACCCGGTCATCGTCCGGTTCTCATGGAGGAGCCGCCACGGCATCAGAACTCCGGCCGAGCGGGTCTGGAGTTCGTCACCACCGTACACCACCATGATGTCGGATGGGCGGGGTATGGAGGCCAGGTGCCGCTGGACCGTTCTGCCGGCTCCAAGGAAGCTGGAAGAGGGGGTGATCGCCGACTTGGCTTCCACCAGGGTGATTCCGTCCGGACGGTCAATCAGCAGATCGGTCTCCACGCCGTTGCGATCGCGGTAGAACGTGAGCCCGCCCCGCTCTCCCTGGTTGGCCCGCTGCTTGGTGATCTCGGAGACGACCCATGTCTCGAAGATCGCACCTCGCAGCGGGTGGGAACGTAGATGGCCGGGTGTTCGGATGCCGAGGAGCCAGCAGACCAAGCCTGTGTCGTAGAAGTGCAGCTTGGGCATCTTGACAAGTCGCTTGCGCAGGTTGGCGTGGAAGGGCGGGAGCCGGAACACCATGAACCCTGCTTCGAGGATCGAAAGCCAAGCCTTCGCGGTCGGCTGGGATATTCCGCAGTCGCCGGCCAGAGACGAGTAGTTGAGCAACTGGGCGGTGCGGCCGGCGCACAGTTGAACGAACCGCTGGAAGGTGGCGAGGTCTCCGATTCTGCTGATCGACCGGACATCGCGTTCTACGTAGGCGGCAGCATAGGATCGGAGCCAGTCGGAAGGGTCGAGGTCGAGGTCGAATATCCGGGGATAGGAGCCTGCCAGCAGCGACTCCTCAAGACCTTCCGGATAGCGTGGAAAGCGAACGATCTCCCCACGGGTCAGGGCGAATAGGTTGTATAGGGCTGTCCGCCCGGCCAGCGATTGGCTGACAGGATCCAGCAGAGCGAGATTCTGCGATCCGGTCAGGATCCAACGCCCGGGCGCCGGATCTTCGTCGATGACGCCTTGCAGGTACGACAGTATGTGAGGCGCTCTTTGCACCTCGTCGATCACCGCTCCCTCCGGAAACCCGGCCAGGAAGCCTCGAGGGTCCTCGGTGGCGAAGGCCCTGGTGTCCGGCGCTTCGAGCGTCGCGTAGGGATGGTCCGAGAATAGCGTACGGCACAGCGTGGTCTTACCGCTCTGGCGTGGTCCGGTAATAGTGACGGACGGCATCGTCCGCGCTGCTTCGAGTACCTGCGGCGCGAGGTCCCTGTCAATCAGCATGCGCAGCAGCCTACCTCCAAGATCAGGCTAATTCAAAGTTGTATCTTGAAATAGCCTGAATCCGGGGCCTGTGTCCGCCCGCGAACCCCGCGAACACTTGGGGGAAGTACCGTATTGTTGTGTATACATAATGTATACTTTTGGACCATGGGCACTACAACAGTTCGGATAGACCGGGAGACTCACGCGCGCCTCGTGCGGATGAGCAAACTGGCCGGTGTGTCTCTCGGAGCGACCATCCGCGACGCCACCGAGGCACTGAGGCGGCAACGGTTCGCCCATCGCGTGGTAGCCGAAGTAGCGGAACTCCGGAACGATCGGGCAGCGTGGTCGTCCTACCTGGAGGAGGCGGAGTCGACCTCGGTTGTCGATGGCCTCGATTGACGAACTCTGGCTCGTCGACTTCGGCAACCCGTATCCCGGAGAGCCGGCATCGCATAGGCCGGCCCTGGTTATCGGTCCGCCGCCTGCGTTCGGCACCGGATTCCCGTTCGTCATCGTCGTTCCACTGACCACGACATACCGGCGCCTCTCTCTCCATGTCGAAGTCGAGCCGACACCCCAGACGGGTCTCAACCGCACGAGCTTCATCCAGTGTGAACTCGTCCGCTCGATCAACCGCAGCCGGCTCGTTCGCCCTCTCGGTGCGGTATCCCCCGACATCAGCCATCAGGTCGCCCGTGTTGTCAGAACGCTCCTGGACTACTGAACGGCCTCCCCGAATCCTGACGCCCGCGGATGGGACCATTCAGGCCTGGGCGCTACCCTCCCCCCGCCATGGACGACCTTGCACCTCAGAACAGCCATATGCCGCCGTCTGCCCGCACGAGGGTGCGCCGCGGTCGGGAACGGGCCCGCTACGACCGGGCAGACGTGCTGGAGATTCTGGACGCCGGCCTCATAGCCCATGTCGGTGTGGAGACACCGGACGGGCCCCTCGTTCTCCCGATGGCGTACGGCCGTGATGACGAGATGCTCTACCTGCACGGGGCCATCGCCAACCACCTACTCGGTTCGGGTGAGGAGCAGGAGATATGCGCCACCGTGACGCACCTCGACGGGCTCGTGATGGCCCGCTCCCCCTTCCACAATTCGATGAACTACCGCTCCGTGGTGGTGCGGGGCCGAGGTCTACGGATCCGTGACGAGGGGCGGAAACTCGAAGCGCTCAGGCTCATCACCGACCACGTAGTGCCGCACTGGGACGATGTCCGCCCACCGTCGCGGTCCGAACTGCGCAAGACCCTGGTCCTGGAACTCCCTTTGGTGGAGGCCTCGGCCAAAGTGAGAACCGGGGATCCGATCGACGATCCCGAGGACATCGAAGGCCCTTGGTGGGCGGGGACGGTACCGATCACGACCCGTTTCGGCCGGCCTACCCCCTCCTCGGACCTGAACCAAGGAACCACCGTACCGGCGCCCGTAGACGCTCTGACCGGATCGACGATCGACCACCGCCCTCGCCCCCGGAGCGGGTGATCCATACCTCGCTACGGCGCCGGGATGGAATGACCAGGGCTCCGGACTAGGAGTCCTCCTGCCAGCGGAGTACGGGGCGGCGGGCGGCGGTAGCCTCGTCGAGACGGCCTATGGGTGCGGTCCAGGGCGCGTGGTGCAAGGTGTCGGGATCGCTCTTGGCCTCCTCCGCCACCGCGATGAGGGCATCGACCAGCGCTTCGATCGCCTCGGGGGGCTCGGATTCGGTGGGCTCGATCATCAGGGCCTCTTCGACGATCAACGGGAAGTAGACCGTGGGCGGGTGGAAACCGTGGTCGATCAGGCGCTTGGCGATGTCGTACGTTCGCACCCCTAGCTCCCGGCGCTGGCGGGAGCCCGAGAAGACCACCTCATGCAGCACCGGACGGTCGTAGGGCAGGTCGTAATGGCCGTGGAGCAGGGCGCGCACGTAGTTGGCGTTGAGCACGGCCTGGCCTGAGGCGGCACGCAGGCCATCGAGCCCCAACGCTCGCATGTACGCGTAGGCCCGGACCAGCACGGCGGCGTTGCCCTGGAACTGCTGGAGCCGGCCGATGCTGCGCTCGGGCGCGACCAGATGCACGAGACCGTCATCGCCTTCCTCCACCACCGGCGTGGGCAGGTAAGGGGCCAGCTCCTCGGAGCAGCACACGGGTCCGGCGCCCGGGCCACCGCCACCGTGGGGGGTACTGAAGCTTTTGTGGAGGTTGAGGTGGACCACATCGAAACCCAGGTCTCCGAAGCGCACGCGGCCCATGATCGCGTTGAAGTTCGCCCCGTCCCCGTACAGGTACCCGCCGGCTTCGTGGATGAGCCCGGCGACCTCCTCGATGCCACGCTCCCAAAGCCCGAGGGTATTCGGCGCGGTGACCATGACGGCGGCCACGGTCTCGTCAAGCTCCCGCTCGATCGTGTCCCGATCTAGCGAGCCATCGGCGGCGGTCGGGATCTGCGTGACCTTGAATCCGGCCATGGCCGCGGTCGCCGGGTTGGTGCCGTGGGCCGAGTCCGGGACGAGGATGCGGCGGCGGGTTTCGAGCTCTTCCCGATCCTCGAGGGCACGAGCCACCATGAGAACACCCGCCAACTCTCCGTGTGCGCCGGCCGCGGGAGCAAAGCTGACATGTGGAAGGCCGGTGAGTTCTCCCAGACCACTACCCAACTCCAGCTGGATACGGAGCGTGCCCTGGACGTCCTCCTCCGAGGCCTGTGGATGTGCTCGCGCGAACCCGGGCAGGGATGCCACCGTGTCGTTGACCTTCGGGTTGTACTTCATGGTGCAGGAGCCCAACGGGTACGTACCCGAGTCGATGCCGTAGTTCAACGCCGACAGGGCCGTGTAGTAGCGCACCAGCCCTCCCTGGCTGAGCTCGGGCAACCGCACGGAGTCGCGTAGCAGGCGATCATCCGGCAGAGGGGTCTCCTCCCCCGCCCATGAGGGCACGTCGACCGCACGACGGCCCGGCTCTCCGCGATCGAAGCTGAGCCGCGCGCCGAAGTCCTCTACGCCGGGTCGGGAGCCGCTCACGCCGCTCCCCCGATCTCTGCCAAGGCCCCGATCAACGCGTCCACGTGTGTATCGGGTGTCGCCTCCGTGACGGCGAACAGCAAGGCATCACGTGCCGCGGGCTCCGGCCGCGCCGACACATCAAGACCCGCTCCGATGCCCCGCGCCGCCAGCTGAGCGGCGAGGTCGGCGGCAGGGATGGGCCCTCGGACGAGGAACTCCTGGAACCAGGGCCCGCGTTCTGGTATCTCGTAGCCGGGCAGCATCGCGATGCGCGAGGCGGCGTCGTGGGCCCGCTGGTAGCAGAGCACGGCGGATCCGCGCATCCCGCTCGGGCCGAGCGCCTGGACGGTGATGGTGAAGGCAACCGCTATCAAGGCCTGCGCGGTGGACACGTTCGACGTGGCCCGCTCCCTCCGGATGAACTGCTCGCGGGCCTGCAATGTGAGCACGTACCCGGTGCGTTGCTCTCCCTTACCGTTGCCTTCGGTGAGTTCCCTGGTACGTCCGACGATGCGGCCCGGCATCTGCCTCAAGTACTTCGTGCGGGCCGCGAACAATCCGAGGGACGGTCCGCCGTAGTTTGGAGCGCCTGCCAGATCACGGCCCTCGCCGGTCACGATGTCGGCACCGGCATCGCCCGGCGCTCGCAGCAGGCCCAGCGCGAACGGATCGGCGACCGCCACGAACAAGGCTCCTACACCATGGGCGGCGCCGGCGAGCGGTTCGAGATCCACGATGGTCCCGAGGAAATCCGGCTGCTGGGCCACCAGGCAGGCGTGCTCCTCACGGATCGCACCGGGCGACACGACAGTATCCACGCCCAGCCCGGCGCCGCTCGCATAGGTCCGAACCACCTCGGCGGTTCCGGGATGGATCGGTTCGAGCAGCGCCACGGCCCTCCGCTTCGTGACGCGGGCCGCCAGCAGGCAGGCCTCGGCGGTGGCGCTCGCCACGTCGTAGAGCCCGGCGTTGGACACGTCCATCCCGGTCAACTCGCAGACGACCGACTGGTACTCGAAGGCAGCCTGCAGGGTTCCCTGGCTTATCTCCGGCTGGTACGGGGTGTAGGAGGTGGCGAACTCCGAACGCGCTATCAGGTATGGGGTGATGGCCGGGATGGAACGCCGGTACGCCCCAGCGCCGAGAAAGTCGGGCCGCGTGGGCGCTGCATTGGCGCCGGCGCGTTCCTCCATCAACGCGATCAGGTCTGCCTCCGGTAGCGCCGGGGGGAGGTCGATCGCCGGATCCCGCATAGCTGCCGGCAGGTCGGCGAACAGCGCTCCTACGTCGGGAGCGCCGATCCGCTCCAGCATCCGCGCCCGATCGGCATCGGTGGCGGGAATGTACGGATGCGGTGAACCGGAGGACCGCGAGGACATCAGGGTCTCAATGATCCTCGAGCAACGTCCGGTAAGCGGACGCATCGAGCAAGGTGCCGAGCTGGCCCGCATCGGCCATGCGGACGCGGATCAGCCATCCGTCTCCGTAGGGTGATAGGTTGACCAGCTCCGGCTGGTCCTCGAGTTCCCCGTTCGTGACGACCACCACACCATCCACCGGGGCGTAGAGGTCGGAGACGGTCTTGGCCGATTCGATCTCGCCGCAGGGCTCACCGGCGGAGACGCTGTCTCCTTCGGACGGAAGGTCGAGGTAAACCACGTCGCCTACCCCGTCCTGTGCGAAGTCCGTGATGCCGATGGTGCCCTGGTCCGGGTCCTCCTCGTCACGCCGCAGCCACTCGTGTTCCTCCGTGTAGAGAAGGTCCTCGGGAATCTCGTAATCGGCCTTCATCAATCCCTCCTCGACTTTCGGTAGAACGGACGGCGCACGACTTCGACCGGCAGCATACGGCCGCGTACATCTACCTCGAACCGGGCACCGATCTGCGCAAGCTCCACAGGAAGGTAGGCCATCCCGATACCGAGACGCAAGCTCGGGCTGAAGCCTCCGCTGGTCAGCCGAGCGACGGATCCCCCGCCATCCGGAGCGTTGACGGCGTAGCCGGTCCGCAGGACGCCGCGCCCGCGCGCCACCAGGTGGGCGAGCCTCCGCTCCCGGGGTCGCTCCCGCGCCTCGACCAGCGCATCGCGCCCCGTAAAGGGCGCTCCGTCATCGAGGGTCACCGCGAAGCCCAAGCCGGCCTCGTAAGGACTCGTCTCGGTGTCTATGTCGTTGCCGTACAGGGGCAGCGCGGCCTCCAAACGCAGCGTGTCCCGCGCGCCGAGACCCACCGGCGATGCGCCTCCTTCGATCAACGCATCCCACAGCGCCGCGGCCTGCGCGACCCCGACTATGCACTCACCGCCGTCCTCGCCGGTATAGCCGGTACGGGCGAACATGACCGGCCCACCCTCCCAGTCGAGCTCAACGCAGGAATGCAGCTCGAGCGACGCGACGCCGTTCCCGAGAACGCTACCGAGAAGCGGGATCGCGTCCGGACCCTGTACGGCCAGCATCGCGGTATCCACCGTGATCTCGGAGGCCGCCTCGCCGAAAACGGACCGCAGCCGGTCGAAATCCTGGTCGGCGTTGGATGCGTTGTGAACTATCACCCACCGCTCCTCGGCCAGCCGGTAGACGAACACGTCATCGTCGATGCCTCCGGCCTCGTTGCAGTAGAGCGAGTAGTGAGCCCAGCCTGCCGCCAGCCTGCTCACATCGAAAGTGGTCACCGACCTGAGCAGCTGGGCCGCCTGCGAACCCTGCACCTGAGCCCGACCCAGGTGAGAGACATCGAAGACGCCGACCCCTTCGCGCACGGCGTGGTGCTCGCCGACTATCCCCTGGTACCGGAGCGGCATCTCCCAGCCGGCGAAGGGAGCGAAACGGGCGCCGAGGGTTTCGTGCCGGTCCCGCAGGGCTAGCTGTCTGAGCCCTCGTCCGGCGGCGGAACCGCCTTCATCAGTCACACCCTGACTCTAGGAGGGTACCGAAAAATGTCCAGTTGGCCCCATAGTCGGCCACAAGACCCCCGGTAAACGCATCGCCGGCCACCCATTCCCTTTTTGGCACCCTTCTAGCCCTGATTCTCGTCCACCTTTACCTCATACGGGCTGACCGAAGGCGCCCCGAAGGCGGGCTGCCTCGATGCGGTCATCGCCCCAGCCCATCTCCCGCAATACCAACTCGGTGTGCTCGCCCGCGTCGGGAGCCGGAGCGGTCGGGCGGAGATCGGCGCCTTCCATCTCGAACGGCGTGGCCACCGTCCGGAACGTACCCACGGTGGGGTGCTCGATCTCGGGGAAGAGACCCAGGACCTCGGCCTGCCGGTCTGAAGCAACGTCGCTCAGGCTGGAAGCCGGACCCCAGACCAGACCGGCCTCATCCAGGATCCTGCCCCACTCCCCCAGCGTCCTGGTCGCGAACGCTCGATCGAGGCGCTCGACTACCAGACCCATGTTCTCGCGTCGGGAGTCCGCGTCGGCGAAACGCTCATCCTCGATCATATCCTCGACACCCAGCGCCTGGCAGAGCGGTGGCCACATCGCGCCCCCGGGCATGGTCAGGAACAACCACCGATCATCCGACGTGCGGTAGCGGTTGTTCAGCGCAGTGACCTCGGACGATCTGGACCGGCGATCCCTGTCCCGTCCGTCCACCAGGGTGGCAGCCAACATACTGGCCATGGTCCAGATCCCCATGGACAGGAGGCTGGTATCGACCACCTGGCCCCGGCCGGTCCGCTCAGCGGTCCGGAGGCCCACCAGGATCGCCGCCACCATGGCCATGGCGGTCGCGTGATCACCCGGTCCCGTCGGTGGCTTGGGAGCGTCGCCATCGGGCGGGGTCATGGTGTCGATCATGCCGCCGCGGGCGAAGAAGGCGGTCATGTCGAAGCCGGGCCGGTGGGCTTCGGGGCCCCGGCTCCCGTACCCGCTCACCCGAGCCACCACCAGCCTCGGGTTCGCCTCCAGCAGGTGGGACGGCTCCAGGCCGTACCTCACCAGCCGGTAGTTGAGCATGTTGGTGAGGAACACATCGGCCGAGGCAGCCAGCTCCAGCAACGCCTCCCGACCCGCCCCGGTGTTAACCGCCAGCGTTACGGACCGCTTGCCTCGATTGCTCACCGTGAAGGGATAGTCCACGTCGGCGGCAGAGCCGCCGACCTCGGGAGAACGGAGGAAGCCGCGCACCGGATCACCGGTCGGGGGCTCCACCTTGATGACATCGGCGCCCAGATCGGCCAGAACCGCGCCTGCCGCGGGCGCGGCGATCCAGTTGGCCAACTCGACGACCCGTACGTCATCCAGAGGCTTCATGTCTCGCACATCTCGCAATCACCAACCCGATCCAGCCAGGCGTCCGATGGGCTGAGCCGACGCCATACGGTTAGGAGGTTGCTGAAAAAGACGAGGATGGGTTGGCCCGTGATGCTCTGACCTGGGGCTGCGTTGTAGGAAACCGGGCCAGCGGGACATTTTTCAATACCCTCCTACGTGACCGAGGCTCCGAACACATTGCCCACCAGCCGGTCCAGTACCGCATCGAACCCCTCTTGGGACTGGTCCACCACCAAGCCCTCCAGAAGGGCCCGGCTGAAGCTCGCCACCATGCCGCGTTGCCGGGCCAGACGCTCGCACGCCTGTACGTGATCGTAGCCACCGGAAAGGGCCGCGACCCGGACCACGTTGGGATGCTCGACCAGGCGCAGGTAAAGATCCTCCCGGCTGGGGAGGGTCAGCTTGAGCATCACGCCTGAGTCCCCCAACCGGTCCAACCGGTCCAGGATGGCCCAGAGCAGCAGGTCCTCCGCCTCGGCCTTCTCCGGGCTGTTGATGTCGACCTCGGGTTCGAGGATCGGGATCATGCCGGCCGCCAGTATCCGCTCCCCCACCTCGAACTGCTGCTCCACGTTGGCTTCGATGCCGTCCATGTCGGCCATCTTGATGACCGAGCGCATCTTGGTGCCGAAGATCGCGCTCTCCCGACCTTCTTCCAGCAGCTCCTCCAGGCCGGTCATCGGCTTCATGAGCTGGACGCCGTCGCGATCCTCATCCAGACCCTCGTCCACCTTCAGGAAAGGCACCACGCCCTTCTCCCGCCACAGGTAAAGCGCCGTGGGAACGCCATCGATCCGGCGGCGCATCGTGTCGGCGAACAGGATGGCGCCCAGGATCCGGTCCCCGCCGAAGCTTGGGCTGGTGATGATCCGGGTTCGCATATCGTGGATCAGATCGAACATCTCCTCGCTGGTCGAGTAGGCGTCCTCCGGTACCCCGTACCTCGCCAGCGCCTTGGGTGAGCTACCCCCGCTCTGGTCCAGCGCGGCGATAAACCCTCTCCCTTCCTTAACCTTCTGTAACTGGTTTAAGTTCATATTCTCGTTCCAAGTTGTCCGACTTCTGGGCCGATACCGGCGGGACGATCCGCCCGTGCTCGCCGCTACGTTAATGGTATGAGCAGCGCCTCTCCGCAGCCCCGGTCGCCCTCAAAGATCTCCCGTGCCACCCGGGCTGTGGGCCGCAAGATCGAGGGACAGTTCTCACGACACGGATGGGCCTTCCGGCGGCTGGCCATCTCCCACGCCACGAACGTGGCCGGAGACGCCCTGGTGGCCCTAGCCCTGGCCGACACGCTGTTCTTCTCGGTGCCCACCACCGAGGCTCGGGGCAACGTGGTTGCGTTCCTTCTCCTCACGCTGGCTCCCTTCGCCGTTATCGGACCCCTCCTCGGCTCGATTGTCCACCGGTTACCCCGCAGCCACCGGGCCGGCCTGGCCCTCGGATCATTGGGGCGAGTGGTGCTGGTGGTCGCCATGATGCGGGCGGAGACCGACCTGGTGATGCTGTCGATGGTGTTCGGGATCCTGGTGCTGTCCCGGATCTACGGGATCAGCCGTAGCTCCATCCTGCCCACCGCCCTACCGAATCCGGCCGATCTCGTAGAGGCCAACGCCCGCCTCGCCCGGCTCGGAATTCTCGCCGGAGGCGCCGTCCTCCCGATCGGGCTGGGCGCCATCAACCTGTTGGGGAACATGGCTGCCCTGGTGCTGGCGGCCGGCGTCTTCGCTTGGTCGGGCATTGCCGCTCTGGGTCTGCGGGTCGACCTCCGGCCGGCTGGCGGCCAACCGGGAACGGAGGCGGTCCCGGCCGTCCGCTCCCCCGCCTCCCGGCGGGCGGTCCGGCATGCGCGGATAGCCACCGCCATCGTCCGTCTCCTGAACGGCTACCTCCTACTCCTGGTGGCATTCGTGTTCCGGGACAACGAGGCCGGAATAGTGGGGTTCGGCAGCCTCCTGCTTGCCGCCGGCGCCGGCTTCGGCGTGTCATCGCTCCTGGCTCAGTTCCTGGCTCGGCGCCTTCATGAGGAACCGATGGTGGTGGCGGCCCTGGCCTTGGAGGCAGCCGCAGCATTCATCAGCGCCCACGTGTTCGGGGTGTGGTCGGCGGCGGCCGTGGCGTTCTTCGCCGGGCTCGCCTGGGGAACGGCCAAGTTCGGATACGACGGGCTCCTCCATGCCAGCGTCAGACCCGAGGACCGGGGCCGCACGTTCACCTATTCGGAAACCCTCTTCCAACTCGCATGGGTAGTGGGGGCGGTCATTCCCGTACTGGTACGCATCCCAGCCACGCTCGGGCTGGTCCTGGCCGGATGCGCGGCGCTACTGGCCCAGGTCGTCCTGGTCAGCGCCCTGCTGATCTCGATGGCCGAACCCGCCGACACGGGTCCCTACGACGTCCACCGATAGCCCTCCTCGCTCCTCGAATATCCGGCGAATCCGCTGGATGGTGTCGGCCTGATCGGGCGGTTTGTCGGGCCGGTACTGCTTGACGCGAGCGAAACGGAGCGCTACCCCGCCCGGATACACCGGGCTCGACTGAACCCCGTCGAAGGCCACCTCGACCACCACCTCCGGATGCAGGTACACCACATGACGTTCCCGGCGATCCTCGATCTCCAGAAACCGCTCGGTCTGCCAGGCCAACATCGCATCGGTCAGGCCCTTGAAGGTCTTGCCCACCATCACGAACCGGTCGCTTTCTGTGTCCCTGGCGCCCAGGTGCAGGTTGGAGAGCCGGCCGGTTCGGCGCCCGTGGCCCCATTCGGCCGCCAGCACCACCAGGTCGAGGTGGTAGGCCGGTTTGACCTTGAGCCAGGCCGATCCCCTTCGACCCGCTTGGTAGGTCGAGCCGATCGCCTTGACCATGATCCCTTCGTGGAGGCTCCGGCGGGCCTCCGACAGGGCGCCCTCCGCCTCCGAAACCCGGTCGGTGACCAACCTGGGTACCAGATACTCGGCAGGGACCAGGTTCTCGAGCATGACGATACGCCGGCCCAGGGGTAGGTCGATCAAGTCCTCGCCGTCGAGATGCAGGATGTCGAAGAAGTACGGGAACAGCGGTTTCCTGTCGCCGCCCCGTTGGGTACCGAAACGGCTCATGATCTGCTCGAAGCGCTCTGGCAGGCCCTCGAGATCGTGAGCCAGTACCTCCCCGTCGAGCACCACACTCGATACCGGAAGACCGGACACCGCCTCAGCCACCAGCGGCAGCCGATCCGTGACCTCGTTGAGCCGCCTGCTGAACACCGCCACCCTCGAACCGGCCCGGTGCGCCTGGATGCGGACACCGTCGAGCTTCCACTCCACGGAGGCCCGGCCGGCCGATTCCATCGCATCGGCAGCCGACCCGGAAGTCGACGCCAGCATGGGCCGGACCGGCCGCAAGGGAATGATGCGCATCGCCCTCAGAGCGGCCTCCCCCTCCGTTAGGGCCGGAACGGCGATCGATCCGAGATCTCCCCCGAGCATGGCAGCCCGCCGCACCACCGCGGCATCGATACCCGCCGCCATCGCCACCGCGTCCATCATCAAGCCCTCGAGTGCCCCGTGCCGGAGTTCTCCGGTGAGCAGCCGGCGCAGGTAGTTCTGCTCGTCGGGAGTGGCCCTACCGAGCAGGGATTCGAGCAGGGCGGTCCGGCGAGCCTGGGAGCCGGAGCCCCTGATCCCCGGGATCATGCCGATCACCCGATCGACCTCCAAGATGTCGAGGATCGGTTCCGGGGCGGGATCAACCTCCGACGCCCACAGTGCGGCCGGGCCTACACCGACGCGACCCTGGCGCGGCCGGCCGGCCAGAAACCCGACCAGGATCCGTATCTCATCCGGCTCCGCTCGGGCAAGAAGATCGGCCAGACCGGCCACCTTGGCGCGGCGCGCCCTGGTGCCCGCGATCTTCTGCGACGTCGCAACCACCTCGGCAAGTCTCAACCGGCGCCTCCGATCGCTCCGCTGGCGGCCCTACGCCGCAGAATTTACTCGTGAAACGCCCGGGCATAACGTAGAGTCCTATTGCAAAGGACGAAACACCTTGCCCGCGGCCGGAGAATGAACAATCCCGCTCTGTCGGGCCGGCCAGAATGAACGGGAGGCGCATATGAACCCGCAATCGATGATCGTCGCCATCGGCCTGGTGGCACTCCTGATCGCCTACGCGGCCGTCCGCGATTCTGAGGACGGATGGTCAGGCAACGTCGGCCCCCTGAAGTGGTCCTTCTCCGGAAGCTGGTCTTCGAGCATTGCGGTGGTGCTGGCCCTGGTCCTGGTGCTGTTGGGGCTGGGGACCCAGGCCACCCTTCTCGCCTTCGGGATACTGGCGGTGCTGGCGCCCCTGATCTACAAGGGGATGGGTCGATCCGAGGGGGCTTCCAAGCCGGTCTTCTTCATCGTCTCGGCGATCATGACCTGGTCGACGCTGGTCATCCTCTACACGGCCGCCACGGCGGTTCCGTCCCTGGTGAGCACGCTCCCGATCCTGTCCGTCCTGGTTATCGACGCGGCGCTGATCCTCGCCATCCTCGGAGCGGTGATCAACAGCGTTCGCAACCTGGCCGCGGCGGCTTCGGGCGATGGCTCGGAGGCCTGGATCCTGCCCTAGCGCGGGTTCAGCTGCCGAAGGGCGAATCTCCGCTACCCAGCACCGACACCTGGCGCTGTTTGCCGGACACCGGGCCCGGGAGGATCAGGGCGGACGCCCGGAAGGAACCGGGAACCTCCAGATCGACCACCATGGTCTTGCCGTCGAGCGCACCCCCGCTCCACACGGTCATGGTGCCTCCCCAACGGTGGCCCGGATGATCAATGGAACCCAGCGAAGCCTCGGCCACATCCAGGATGTTCCCGCCCTCGCCGATGACCCGTACGTAACCCTGGTAACTCACCCACGCATCCTTGCCGGCTTCCTCGCAATCGCGCAATCGTACCCACCTCGTGCGATCCTTCCCGCCATTGTCATCCTGTCGCTCCGGCCCGGAGCGAGTCGACCGGCGCCATCCGAGAGGCGCGCAGCGCCGGGTAGAGACCGGCCAGCAACCCCACGAGCGCACCGAGGACCGGCGCCGCGAGAGCGATCCTGGGGTCCATCACAGGAGTCCATGTGCGGAGAGCCGATACCGTGACCACTACCAGGACCCCCGTGCTGGCCCCGATCACACCGCCGAAGAGGCCCACGCCGGTGGACTCCAGGAGGAACTGGTAGGCGATGTGGCGCCTCCCGGCGCCCAGAGCCCTGCGCAGCCCGATCTCCCCGATCCGCTCGAGAACCGAGACGAGGGTCACGTTGGCGATCCCGATGGCGCCCACCAGGAGTGACACCCCTCCCAGCATCAGGAACAGGGCGTTGACGTCTTCCTCTACGCCGGCTCGGACTTCGTCCGGCTCCAGCGGCGCCTGCACCTGAACCGCATCCGGATCATCGGGCGACACGGCGACCGGCGCTTGCGCCGAGATGAGGGAGGCCGCACCGATCTCGGTGTCGATCTGTACCGTGGTGGGTGACTCCAGGTCGTACATCTCCCGGGCAGTTCCCTCGGGGATGATGAGGGCGTTGAGCAACTCCGGCTGGCGCTGCACGTCCTCGAGGATCCCGAGTACCGCGAAGCTGGCGTCTCCTACGAACACGACCGGTTGCTGGTCCACCCGGGTCACGTTGAGGCGCTGGGCCACGCCGGTCCCCAGCACCACCACCCGGTCGGCCCGTTCGGAATGGCCCTGGTCGAACCACCGGCCTGTCGAGAGCTCTCCCCGGGCGGCCGCATAGAGACCGGGCGATGCCGCGATCATCGGCATCTGGAACTCGGTCAAACCCAGCGGATCGTTCACCGGCACCGCCGAGGTCAGCCGACCGCCCAGGTGGACGTCCGCCATCGTGCCGGCCGCGACCACCCCGTTGAGCCTGGAGACGCGTTCTTCCGAATCCCACGGCAGAGCCACCTGGGTCTGGCTGGTGCCGAAGAAGCCCCGGTCGTTAGTGACCACCACCGAGGTGGCCGCCAACTCGTCGAAAGCGGTGACGATCTGGGCCCCGGCCGTCTCGGCGATGCCCAGTGTGGCCACCAGCGAGGCGATACCGAGCACCGCACCCATAGCGGTGAGCAGGGAGCGTCCCGGCCGGGTGAAGAGGCCGGCCAGCGCCTCGGCGAACAGGTCCCGAGCCCGGAACCTGGCTCTCAACCGGACGACCGCCATGCCTCAGACCGCAATCGGTTCCGACAGGCGCCCGTCATGCATGCGGACAATCCGATCCGCCCGGGCGCTCACGGCGTCATCGTGGGTCACCACCAGCAGGGTCAGCCCGTCCGATCTCAGGTCGTCGAACAGCTCCAGTACCGACTCGGTGCTGGCGGAATCGAGATTGCCGGTCGGCTCGTCGCATATCAGGATCGCCGGACGGGTGGCAATGGCCCTCGCAATGGCGACCCGTTGCCGCTCCCCTCCCGAAAGCCGTCCCGGTCGGAAACCGGCGCGGTGGTCGAGACCGACCCGATCAAGGGCCGCCCTGGCACGCGTCCTGCGCTCCCGGGGAGGCACGCTGTTGTACAGCATCGACATGACGACGTTCTCGGTGACCGTCCGGTGAGCCAGAAGATGGAACGACTGGAAAACGAACCCGATCCTATGGGCCCGCAGACCGGTCCGGGCGCCTTCGGAGAGCTCGGTGACATCCGTGCCCTCGAACCGGTAGGTGCCGGACGTGTGGCGATCCAGCAGGGCGATGATGTTGAGGAGGGTCGACTTCCCGCTACCCGAGGGTCCCACGATTGACAGGTATTCGCCCCGACTGACCTCCAGGTCGGCATCCCGGAGCGCCCGTACCTCGATATCGCCCGACCTGAACGTCCGGCCTACCCTTACCAGACGGATCAGCTCAGCGGTCACCCGACGCCACTCCTATTACCACCAGATCACCCTCCGCGACCTCACCATCCAACGGCGTGATCTCCACTAGGCCATCCGCCGACAAGCCCGGCTCCACCCGCACGAACCTGGTCGTCCCGTCGGGTTCCCGGACCTCGATCCGGCTCGATCCGTCGGCGGTGGCGGACAGGGCCGCGGCAGGCACGGCCAGCACCTCGCCGGCCGTTCCGCCCACCGGTATCACCACCTTGACGTTGGCGCCGACCAATTCATCGGGTATCCCCTCGGCCACTATCTCGATGTAATAGCGATTGCTCGCGACCCCATTGGTACCGGGACGGTCGGCGACCTGCCGGATCTCGCCGCGGAGCGGCGCTTCCAGCAAGGAGTCCTCGATCAATGCCTCTCCGCCCTCCTTCACGAGGGCTACATCCGTATCGAGCACCGAGCCGCGTATCGCCAGTTCCGAGCCCGAAACCGTCATGAAGGAGGCGGTCACCGAGCTACCCGTCTCGGCGGTGACCTGATCCACCCTGACCGGCAGGCGTTCCAGAAAGACCAGCTCACCGCCCGGAATCCAGACCCCCGTCCTGTCCTCGAGCTCCACCAGGGCGTCGCGAGCCTCCACGACGTCCATCTCGGCGTCCTCGATGCCGGCCCGGGCGTCCTCGATAGCGGACCGGGCATCCTCGATGGCAGACCGGGCATCGTCCAGGACAGCCGAGGCGTTCTCGACCGCCCGCACCTCGGCAGCCACGTCCGGAGGCGCCAGCAGGTCATCCAGGGCCAACCGAGCCTCCGCAAGGCCGTCTGAGGCGGACCGCGTGGCGGCAGCATTCTCGACCGCTCGACGGTCCAGGTCCTCGTAGGCCTCCTCGATGCGCCGTTCGGCATCCTCCAGCGCCGACAAGGCGGTATCCACGGCCTGACGGAGGTTTTCCAACTGGTTACCGGTCGGCGACGCTCCCGTATCGGGATGCACCCCCAACCTGGCGCTGTCCCATCGGATCTCGGCCACCGCGTAGTCCACGGCCGCCCGTTCCCGCTGCGCCTCAACATCGATGATGGCGCGCTCGGCCGCAGCCAGGCTCCTCTCCGCGTCGGCCTGGGCGAAAGCCAACTGCTCCTCCGCCGATGCCTGCGCCGACCGGGCTCGACCGATCACCAGCTCGTCAGGCCCTTCCCGCGCCTCCGCGAGGGTTTCTCGAGCCTGAGAGAGGTCGTACCGGGCATTGTCCTCCTGCCTGACAGCAGCCGTAAGCCGGGCTTCAGCAGCCTCCAACCGATCCTGGGCAGCCTCCACATCGTCCTCGGCCGACTCCACCGTCTCGGCAGCGGTCTCGAGCCTGTGCTGATCCTCATCACTGATCCCGTTGGCTCCGTAACCCGCCGCCGCGTACCACGCTTCGACAGCCCTTTCGGTTGCGGGCGTCCAGACCTCGTCGGGCTCCTCGGTGAAGTAACCGAGCCTGACCAGGGCCTCCTCCACTTGAAGGACATCCGGTCCCTCGGCCTGCGGCAGCAGGTCCCGGTAGACGGGAATCCCTCCCCTCAGCAGGAAGACAGGCCGTCCCGAAATCTCGACCGCCACCGCTCCTTCCACCAGCTCGTCGCCTCGCTCTCGGGCAGAGGTGACGATCAGAGTCGAGGGACGTCCGCCCAGCGCGCCGTCGAGCCGGAGCGAAACCGGATCGTCATAGCCGATATCGGCCCTGGTGATGACATCAGCCACCAGCTCTGTGCGCTCCACCTCGACCGTGATCAGGGAGGGCGCGGGCGGCTCCGCCTCGAGCGCCACCTGGGCCGGCGACCGGATGTTGCGAGCGGCCAACCACCCCAGGCCGGAAGCTACCGAAACGGCCAGCAGCACGGCGCCGACTGCCAGGGCTCGCCTCATGCCGCTATCCCGGTCAACGTGCTCTCCTCACGCCCATGGGGTCGCCGTCAGGTCCGGAGCCCCTCGAGCACATCCCGGTTCTCCCTGACGAAGTCGCCTTCGTATTCCCGGAAGACTTCCATGACCGTGTCGTTCAACTCCTCACCGCATTCGAACGATGCCACCGCTATATCACGTTCCTCCTGCTGGAGAGCCTCCAGGGCCTCCTGATCGATACTCGCCACCGCCTCCTGTCGGGCTTGGTCGAAGAAGTCGGCAATCTCGTCCTCGGAGCGCTCCTCGCCGAATGCCCGGATCTCCTCCTCGCTCATTCCCGCCAACGGGTCGAAGATCACACTCTCCACACCGACGATCTCCTCCAACCGGCGGCTGAACTCCTCGTTGACCTGCTCGAACATGGCCTCCTGGCTGTCATACGGGAAGCCCCGTTCAGCCATGCAACCCGCCCACACTTCCTCGGCTTCCCGGAAACGGGGATCGGCCTCGACCCGCTGGTTGAGCTCCTCCAGCTGGGGTCCCAGCTCGGTGAAGACCTGGTTCATCGCCCCGTAGACCTCCTCGTAGGCCTTCCCGTTGCAACCGCCCCCCCACAGATCGCCGATCGCCTCGGTCTCTCCGGACCCGCCGGGTTCACCGAATGGATCCTCTCCGTAGAGCACCTCGTAGTAGGCGCCCCTCTCCGACTCCGAGAGCGACTCGACGATCTCGGCATTCGGGTCCACCCAATCCTCATCACCGGATGAGAAGAGATCTTCCTCTCCGAACCAGGTCGTGATCCCGAACCCGCGCTCCCGGGCGAAATCCTCCTGGTCGGAGGCGAAGAAGCCGAAGTCCTGCTGGCGGACCGCCGGGACGTACTCGAACCCTTCCTGGGCCATGCACGAGGCGATGGATTCCTGCACCCGGCGCTCCATGTCCGCAGCGAAGGCCGCATTGGCTTCCGGATCATCGAAACTGAACCCGAGGAAGTCCTCCAGCCTCTCGGGATCCCCCTCCTCCGGGTCGTCCCCCTGGTCGTCCCCGTTCCCGGTGGCCTCGGCCGTTGTCCCGGGGGTAACGCTGCCGTCAGCGGAGGCGGTGTCATCGACGGTGGAACCGACGGTTTCCGAGCCGGGATCCGTCTCCTCCGAGCCTCCGCCACATGCCCCGGCCAGGACGGCTAGCACCGCCATCATGGCCATCCATTTCCTCGTTACGTTCATTTCCAGATCCCCGATCGTCAGTCGTCCCATGTGACGGTGGTCTCATCCGATATCTCGGCCGGTCCGTCATGTACCCAGTTCCCGTTGCGATCCCAGAACACCTTGATGATCTCCACCAACTCGTCGTCGTTGTTGGAGGAGGGGTCATCCGGACCGACATATACGAAGCTCACCCTCCCGCTGTACGGCGTCGTCCGTGCGACGGTGTGAACGGTTACCCCGTCACGGATCACCATCATGACCAGGCGCCGTCTGCCTCTATTGGACCCGACTAGCCGCACCTCGACCTCTACGATTTCCTCGTAGCGCGCATCGATCGGACCATCGATCTCGACCCGATCCGGAACGTCGGTCCATTCAACTTCAACCCAAACTTGATGGGGGCGGGTCTCCCGGAAGTCCTGTCCAAGCTCCTCGACCCAGGCATAGATCCGGTTCTTCCCCGGCCGGGGCCCGTGCGCCAGGCTTGCCTTGATCTGTCCAAGGTAGTTGGTACGAGGATCCGCCCGATCGATCAGGCAGTCCGCCGACGTGCCCGCGTCCACGCCGTACAACCGGGCATCGGTCACCAGGAAGCAGGTGCCGTCGTACCTGTGGCCGATTCCGGATACGAACATGTCGACCAACAGCCCGCGGTATGGGCTCCCGTCCGGCTTGGTGGCGGTGACAGTGACCACGATCGCCTCGTTGTAGAGGCTCGTGGTGCTGGACACCTCGATGGCAAGCACCAGATGGCGAGCGTCTCCGGCCTCGAGGGTGCCGGCCAGCAGAAGAGCCGCCTCTTCGCGCGTAACCGGACGCACCGCCTCGAAGAGGTCCGTGGCGCCCGGCCACTCGACCCCCAGGGCCGCCAGGCCTGCCACCGCGCTCAAAGCCTCGTCCGACCATCCTTCCAGGTCCGAGTACGGGAGGGCGTCCGGATGGGCATCGCCCGCGATGCCCGCAGCCGCCAGCGTGCGTGACAGGAAGAGCACCATCTGGCGGCGACCCACGAAAGCGTCGGGATCGAACAGCCCGGGTCGCCTTCCGGTCGTGATCCCCAACTCGTGCAGACGGGCGACGGAACGTTGCCCGTCTGCGTCGAGGCCGGAGAGGTCCTCGAAGGGCGTGGAATCGCCGGCGGGCAGCTCCACACCGAGCGCCTCGGCGGTTCTGATCAGGAAGCGAGCCATCTGGGCACGGGTCAGGTGGTCGCCCGGCGAGTAGGTGGTGGGGCTGGTCCCGGCGGTGATCCCGTAATGGGCTACGCAGTCGATGGCCCGGACCGACTCGTCGCTCAGTTCCTCGATGTCCAGGAACCCGGCTGACGGGATCGTGGTGGGGCAGGCGCCGCTCCCCGGCTCCTGCGCCGATGCCGATCCCGCGAGAAGTGCCAGGATCGGCATCAGGATACCGAGCGCCACCGGCCGGATCCTGCACTTCCTCACCCTGCGCGATCTAAGCCGGGCGCCGGATTGCTCCGGTCCGGTCGGCATCCTCTCCGTCGGCTCGGACTCCATGCGCCACAGCCTATTGGACATTGGACATTAGCCTTCCCGAAGAAACCCGGAAAGCTCCCCCAAAGAGCTGCCGAAACCCAGGGCTCATCCCCGATGGCCGCAGGTGCGGCCCCAACCGGGCGCACCCGTACCTCCGGCTGGTCGGGGAGGGTGCTAGTTGTCCACCAAGTGACGATGCTGGTCGAGTAGCGGCACCACAACGTCAGCTGGCGCGGGTGGGAGGAAGATGAGCACGCGGGACACCCCCAAGGCTTCGTACTCCTTCCACTTCTCCGGATCGGGATCGGTCCCGTAGACGCCGATCTCCACCTCCGACGGATCCCTTCCGGCCTGTTCCATAAGCCCGTGCAAGGTGGCGATGTCCCCGGCCAGGTTCTGCGGGTGCACAGGCATCCAGCCGTCGCAGTACTCGGCAACCGCCGCGAGCGCCATGGGGCCTCCTCCGCTTCCCATCACGATGGGGGGATGCGGCTTCTGGTAGGGCTTGGGCCACGCCCAACTCTCCTCCAGGTTGATCATCTCCCCCCTGTAGGAAACCCGGTCCTCGGTCCACAGAGCTTTCATCAAGGCGATCTTCTCACGGACCAACTTGTGCCTCGTCCGAGCATCGATGCCGTGGCTGGCCATCTCCTCCCGGTTCCAACCGAACCCGATCCCGAACTCGAACCGTCCTTTGGAGATGATATCCAGTGATACCACCTCCTTGGCCAGCCAGATCGGATCCCGTTGGGCGACCAGGGCGATGCCGGTACCGACCTTCAATCGATCGGTGGTCGCTGCGATAGCAGCCAGCACCACGAAGGAGTCGTGGGTGTGCCAGTACTCCTCCGGTAGGGGCGGAGCGTCCTTCCGCCCACCCCAAGGCGTGGCCCGGCTGGTCGGGATATGGCTGTGCTCCGCCACCCATAGCGACTCGTAGCCCCGAGCCTCCAACTCCTCCCCCAGCTGAACCGGCTGGATCGAGTAGTCGGTAAGGAATATGTTCACCCCGACGCGCATCCGTGCACACCTCCAAGTTGACTCCGACCCCGGACCACGAGGCTAGGGGGGTCAGGATCCGCAAAGTACCCGATGAGGGCTCCGGGTGCGCAGGGTAGCAACGGCTCGGGAGTAGGATTCTGGGAGGCGAAGAGGGTGCGTTTGATGTTCCGGACTACCAAGAACCTGTTGAGCTCGGCGGAGTCGGCTCTGCCGGGACGGGACACACCGGTCCTGGAACCGCGCCCGCATTTCGTCCATGGGCGAACCATCGCACCGCCGTTTCCGGATGGTATGGAAATCGCCTATTTCGGTATGGGCTGCTTCTGGGGGGTGGAACGTATCTACTGGCAGATTCCGGGCGTATACACGACCGCAGCCGGTTATCAGGGCGGGCTCACCCCCAATCCCACCTACCGGGAGGTCTGTAGCGGACACACAGGGCATACCGAGGCGGTGATGGTGGTGTTCGATCCCGCGGTCGTCTCCTATGGAGACCTGTTGAAACGGTTCTGGGAGGAACACGACCCGACCCAGGGGATGCGCCAGGGGAACGATCGAGGCACCCAGTACCGGTCG
>Ga0209543_1001066_pt1 | contig 28151 bp, 32 predicted proteins | sample MesohylFT_FD_187296 | JGI IMG/M metagenome (GOLD analysis project Ga0209543, IMG submission 187296) | Host-associated microbial community of the marine sponge Aplysina aerophoba from Gulf of Piran - sponge mesohyl, lysed by freeze-thaw... | ecosystem: Host-associated > Porifera > Sponge >...
TTTCGCCTCGCAGCGCGCCGGCGACGGCCAGATTTGCAAGCGCGCAGGACCAGCCGCAGCGCCGGTCCCAATGGGTCGGTACGGCCGAAAGCACGCTCTCCCGCACCAGCCGATGCGGGTTGTCGCGCCACCTGATCGCGAGCGGCGTACACCGCATCAGCGCGCCATTGCCGGCCCGGCCTCCCGCCCACGCCTGTTGCGAAGCCTCAATGATCGACATGCCTTGCGGCGTCCGCACGGTTCCGGTAGTCGTGCTGCGAGCAAGTCTCATGGTGGGGTAGCTGCCCCCGTACAACTCCAGCACTTCCCCCGTCAGGATGCCCATCCCCGCGCCGTTGGTTTCGGCCCACGCCCAGAAGCGCCGCCCGAGATCGTCCACGTCAAGTCCGCCAGCGGCCGTCGCCGCATCGGCGATGTCGATGGCCTGCGCCAGATCGTCATCGTCAGGATATCCAGGCATCGCCACGATTTCCGTCACCCCCTCCGGGAACTCCCGGGAGATGCGCCGTCGCGGCCACCCTTCCATGACGATCCCCAGCAGGTTTCCAACCGCGATCCCGGCCATCAGCCCTCTTGCGCGATCCGTATCAGTCATGGTGATTCTCTCCTTAGTGGATTTTCTGCGAGAAAGCTGAGTGAACAAGGGCGCCGTTCAGCGCCAGCATCTGTCCGGTCAGGCCGCCGACGGCGATGCGGCGCTCGACGCCGAGGCCCACGCCCGAAATCTCCCGGGCGGGCGCCCGTCCAAACCGCCGGACCAGCGCGAGCGCCCGGTCTGTGGACGGCCGGCCGCTCAATCGCGCCGACTCAAAATAATGCGAACGCACTATCTGCCCCCAGTGCGCGGCCAGCAGATGCGGCGCGCCGAACAGGTCCATCGCGGATATCCCGCTACCCTGCGCGACAACGACGCCACACTGGCCAGGCAGCGGGCCGCGTCCGACGAGTTCCTCCACGACGTCCGCGCTGAACGCGTCACGGGAGCGTGACAGCTCCAGATCCGCCGCTGCCGCCGTATCGGACTCGATGCCCTCCAGCGACAGCATTGCATGGACCTCACCCCAGACGCCGCATTGGTCGCCGGCGCGGGACCCGTGCCGCAGCGACCGGGCGAGGCCCCGGCGCTGTGCCGTCCGGATGCGGTCCGGCGCGAAGGCCGCAGCACGGCGCCATGCCCGGCAGCTCCCCCAGCGTCCCTGCTCCAGGCAGCTGACGGGAAGCTCAAGGGCGGAACGGGAGTCCACGAGCACAGTGGCGTTGACGGCACGATTCTGCTTGCCGCCGAGGAAATGCTCTCCTTCGACGACCAGCACCGGCTTATCCGTGGGATTTGTCGCGCGCAGCGCCTGCACCGACGCGGCGTCCAACTCCCGTATCTGCAGCCCCGAGCCCTCGCCGGTGGCGATCGCCGGCAACTCGTTGCCAGGCAGGAAAACCGGGAAGAATGATACGCCAAGCCGCGAAATCGGTGCGCCCAAGGCGACAATGTTCAGATTCGGTGCGGTCATGAATGCCTCCATCTTAATTGTAGTTCCGACAATATATGCACTTGATATTGTAATTGCAACAATTTAATTTCAGGCGATGGTTTCCAAGAGTCCGCCCCGATATGACGCAACTGCATTCCCGCCATTCGCGGTCACCGCGGACGTGTCCTTGTTCACCATCCGAGACGGCGCGCTCGAAGTGCTGCTGATCGAGAGGGGCGGCGAACCCTATCGCGGCGCCTGGGCCTTGCCCGGCGGCTTCGTGCGCCCGAACGAGGACCTGGAGGAAGCCGCCGCCCGGGAGCTTGCGGAGGAGACCGGGCTCGCCAGGGGAGCGTGGCATCTGGAGCAGCTTGCCGCCTATGGCGCTCCGGACCGGGATCCGCGCATGCGTGTGGTCACCGTCGCCTTTTGGGCGGTCTGCGCCGAGGTGCCGACTCCCCGGGGCGGCGGGGACGCCGCCAAGGCCGACCTCGTGCCGATTGCGCGCATCGAGAGCGGAGCCGTCCGTCTCGCCTTCGACCACGAGCGGATCGTCAGGGATTCCGTGGAATGCATCCGGTCCAGTATGGAGCACACCGCCCTGGCCGCCTGGTTTTGTTCGCCGGAGTTCACGATCCGGGAACTCAGACGGGTTTATGAAGCAGTCTGGGGCGCCCCGCTCGATCCGGGCAATTTCCAGCGCTATGTGCGCGAGAGCGGAGCCTTCGAGCAGCGTGCCGCACCGCCCTCGCGGGTGAACTTCGTCGGGCCGGTGGACCTCAACATGCGGCCCGAACGCGGCCGGCCCGCGTCTCTGTGGGCGGCGAGGCAAACGGAGGACGGCTTTCCGGCCACGGCGATCCGAACGCTTGCAAGGCCTAGGCGTTCGTCTCGGGCGGGCACTCCAACTCCAGCCGGCAACCGGTGAATCAAGGCCATGTTCAGTCAGGTGTAGAACGGACCGGAAGTCTAAGCAAGCGCGCTCGTCGCGGCGGATTGCCTTGCCGCTTGACGGCTTCCGCAGTACGTATCATTGTAAAAAGTTCAATCTCGAAAAAAGATTCCTCCATGCAAATCAATCCCTATTTGACTTTTAACGGCGACTGCGCCGAAGCCATGGAATTCTATCGCGAACTGTTTGGCGGCGAGATCATCGCCCTCCAAAAATTCGAGGACGCGCCATCTTCCGGAATTTCCACGGGGATTCCCGGCGACCGAATAATGCACATGCAGCTAGAGGTGGGCGGCCGTATTCTTATGGCCTCGGACGCGCCCGAAAAGATGTATTCGAAGCCAGAAGGAATAACCATTCAGATTTCTTTCGATTCGCTCGCCGAAGCGGAGCGCGTATTCAGTGCGCTCGCCGAAGAAGGCACGGTCGGGATGAAATTCGAGCCCACTTTTTGGGCGGCGGGCTTCGGCATGCTAACTGACAAATGGGGGATACCCTGGATGATGAACTGCGACGAAGACAAGGGCTAGGCAACATGCTCCGATTTGGAAAATCGGCAATTGCGGACTGAGCGGGAGCCATGACAAGAATCGACGACAAATTTCACGAATTGCGCGAATTGAACCGGAAAGCCTTCGTAGCCTATATCATGGCAGGCGATCCAAACTATGAAAAGTCGCGTGAAATCGCGCTGGGACTGCCGGATGCGGGCGTGGACATTATTGAACTCGGCTTGCCGTTCACCGATCCTATGGCCGACGGACCAACGATACAGCTGGCGGGACAGCGAGCATTGGCATCGGGGCAAACGCTGGAAAAAACGCTTCGTCTGGCATCGGAAATTCGCAGAGCGCACCCGAAAACGCCGATAGTTTTAATGGGATACTACAACCCGATCTACAGCAGAGGCGTTGACCGCTTTCTCGATGAACTTGGAGACGCCGGCGCGGACGGAATGATCATCGTCGACCTGCCGCCGGAAGAGGACCAGGAACTTTGCATTCCTGCCATCGAGGCGGGATTCAATTTCATTAGGCTGGCGACGCCGACAACGGACGACAAGCGACTGCCGGCGGTTCTCCGGAATACGAGCGGATTCGTCTACTACGTTTCCATCACGGGAATTACCGGCGCAGGGTCTGCGAGCGCCGCGGAAATCGCTCCGGACGTCAAGCGGATACAGGCTGCTTCAAAGCTGCCGGTATGCGTCGGTTTCGGCATTAAGTCGCCCGACGACGCCAAGGCGACTGCAAGCGTTTCGGACGGAGCGGTCGTCGGATCTTCCATCGTCTCCCTAATTCAAAACGGCAAGTCGACGGACGAAATACTCGCGTTCGCCGGCCGACTCGCCGAAGGAGCTCACGAGGCTTAGCACCGGCTTGCCGAAATTTCCTCTAGCGGCTTCCCTCGGCGAATTGACCTGGGCGGCTTCCAATTGCAGCCCGGCATTGCCGAACATATCTTTCGCTGATAGTTTTGCGCTGTTCCAGGCAATTATTGCAGAATTTTCATGACGCCAATCACATGCATCGAAGATTTGAGGCGACTCTATTATCGCAGGGTCCCGAGAATGTTTCGCGACTACACGGAATCGGGCAGCTGGACCGAGCAGACGCTCCATGAAAATTCGGCCGATTTTTCCGCAATACATTTTCGCCAGCGAGTCGCCGTGGATATGAGCGAGCAGTCGACGGCCACGAAAATGGTCGGCCAGGACGTCTCGATGCCCGTTGCGCTGGCGCCGGTTGGAATGACTGGCATGCAGTCCGCGGACGGCGAGATCAAGGCGGCGAGAGCGGCGGAAAAATTCGGCATCCCTTTTACACTTTCGACAATGTCGATTTGCTCGATCGAGGATGTCGCGGCCAATACCCGGAACAGCTTCTGGTTCCAGCTTTACGTGCTAACGGACGAGGAGTTCGTCGAATCGATCATCCAGCGCGCCATAGATGCGAAGTGCTCCGCCTTGGTATTAACTCTTGACTTGCAAATTCTCGGTCAAAGGCATCGAGACATAAAGAACGGACTCTCTGCGCCGCCGTCTCCGACGCTAGCCAACATGCTGGATCTATCGACGCGTCTGCGCTGGTGCCTGGGCATGCTGGGCACAAAGAGACGAACCTTCAGGAATATCGTAGGGCATGTGAAGGAAGTTACCGACGCCCGCTCGCTGATGAACTGGACGACCCAGCACTTCGAGAAAAAACTCGATTGGGCGCATGTTCGCAGGATACGCGACTCGTGGCCAGGCCCCCTGATACTCAAGGGCATTCTCGACCCGGAAGATGCTCGACGCGCCCTCGACACGGGCGCCGATGCGATAATCGTGTCTAACCACGGCGGACGCCAACTGGACGGAGCCATGTCGTCGATTCGAATGCTTCCGTCGATAGTTGAAGCGGTCGGCGACAAGATTGAGGTACATCTGGATTCCGGCATTCGCTCCGGCCAGGACGTCTTGAAAGCATTGGCTCTAGGCGCAAAGGGAACCTATATCGGCCGAGCGTACATTTACGGTCTCGGCGCGCTGGGCGAAGCGGGAGTAACATCTGCGCTGGAAGTCGTCCGCAAGGAACTCAAAACTACGATGTCCCTGTGCGGCGAAAAATGCGTGGACGACATGAGAAGAGACAATCTTATTCTTCCGAAAGGATTCGGAAAGGACTTTGACTAACGACCGCCGCCAAACCGCTGGCGAAAGCTTTCGCAAATCCCGAAATTCGATCGTTCGTCCTTGGCGTCCGACCCTCGGCTGTGATCAGGTACATGCGAAATACCTTTACGGCGCAATTTATGCGGAAAGCGGCCTGACCCGAACGAAACCTGGAGAACACCGAAGAAACGGCGGGCGAATCGAACCGGGGACCATTGAATGCCTCGGCAGAATCTCGGTCTCCTCGCGCTCGGAAAGAGCTCGTCGACATCGCTTCAGATCCGGGACTCGGCATCGGAGAGACTGTCCCGCCGGAGCATGCCGGGCGTAAAGCCCAACCCCGGCATGTCGGGGCACACCTATGAGCAACCATATTAAATGAAGCAATCGGCGGTTCCCGCGTTCACGGTTTTTAGGGAACTCCGAGCCGGTTCCGCCTCAGGCGCGAACGCGCGATCGCCCTTCGGAAGGGCCTGAATTTCGCCTTCCAAAGGGCTTTTCATTCTCAAGATACCAAAAGTGGGAGAACGCCGAATTTCGTACATTTCCCGGCGGGTCTCCAGCGAGAGCCTGGCATTTCCGATTTCCGCCGAGGTATTGGGCGTTCTCTTCAAGTTCGACATGCTCCTCGCCGAGGAAACGAGGCTGAAGAGCTGCCCCCGCTGCGGCGGCATGCGATTTGCCTTTGCGAATGAAGGCAAGCCGGAATTGCCGGGCGGCGATTGCGCCTGCCGGGACTCCCGTCGTCACGCGGCCCTCCTCCGGTAGAACGAATAGGAGGTCGCCGGCGGCAAGTTCCCCCAGATAGTTTCCGAGCGCGTCCAGCCCAGCGACATCTCGTCGCGGACGGCCTTCCTGACGGGCGGAACCGGGCCGTAGGTAAACTGGATGAACAGCCCGCCAGGCCGGAGGAGATCGAAGGTGCCGCCGACGATCCTGCGCTGAATTTCCTGATCCATCGACAGCAGCGGCAGGCCGCTCACGACGGCCTTGACGTCCGCGATCCCGTGCCGGCCGATGTTCTCCGCCCGGTCCCGGTAGACGCGCAGCCCCGGATGCGCCCGCTCCAGGTGATCGCAGAATGCGGGGTTTATCTCGAAGCTGTGAACGGCTTCGACGGGAACGCCCGCGTTCAGCAGCGCCGCCGTGATTTTCCCGGTGCCGGCGCCGAGCTCGACGACGACGCCCGGGCCGTCGGGGACGGCTTCGGCCATGCGCCGGGCGAGCGCCCGCGACGAAGGCGCGAGCGCGACCACCTCGCGGGGCCTGCTTGCGACCTGGTTCAGGAAGAGGGAGAGATCAGTCATTGTCCACCTCGTATTCGAATTGCTGGAAATGGCTCCGGAATCCGTCTCCGATGCCATGCCGCGCATGCTTGCCGAACTGGTGAAGCCGGCCGGGGCCGCCCGACTGGACGGCCGGGCAGCCCCATCCGCCAGCCGCAAGCTGCGCCGCGCCGACGATCGGGAGCGCCGCCAGGGCGCCGATCAGCCAGACGCTCATGCCGGCTCGGCCTCGCCGTCGATTGTTTCGCCCTCGCGATCGGTCCCGGACCATGCGGCTGCCGCTCCGGCGGCTACCAGCGACAGCCCGAAGGCCAGGCCGAGCATCAGCAGCCCGAAGAAGGCGATGAAGGGAGCCAGCAGAACCGCTCCCGTGATGCCGAGGGCGACGGCGAAGAACTTCTTGATCGATTTCATGACGAATCCTTTCCTAAATTCACTGTCTTGAAAAGGATAAGGGCTCCGGGCCTTTCATACGCATGGCGCCGGATTTACAAGTTTGTAAGCTTGAGATTTTTTTCGGGAAATACCGCGCGCGCGACGAGGCCGGGCGCGTCCGAACGGGCGTTTTCCGACAGGACCAGCTCGGCGCCGTGAAGCTCGGCGATGGTCTTTACGAGCGACAGGCCCAGCCCGCGCCTTCCGTGCCGCGGCTCTTGTCCAGGCGATGCATCGGCCGGGGTCGCGTTGCCGTATTCCCCGGGCGGAATCCCCGGGCCCGTATCGGCAAGGCCCAGCTCGCGCTCGCCGGCGATCAGCGTGAGCTCCGCGCCCTCGGGCGTGTGCCGTATGCCGTTCTCGATCAGAGGAATCGCGGCGAAGACGGCGGTCAGCAGCAGCGCCTGCCGCAAGGCCGACATGCGCAGCGGCGGACTATGCGGGGGATTTCGGCTCAAAAACGTAGCCCGCGCCGCGGATGGTCTGGATCACCGTGTCGCCGAACGGCTTCTTGATCTTGCCGCGCATGCGGCTGACATGGGTTTCCACGACGCTGGTGGTCGGATCGAAGTTCAGGTCCCAAACCTTTTCCAGCAACATGTTGCGGGTCGGCACCCGGCCCCCGAAGCGCAAAAAAGCCTCTGGCAGGCGAAACTCCTTGACGTTCAGCTCGATGCCCCGGTTTTTCCGCCTGCATTTGCGCCCGTAGAGATCTAGACGGATATCTCCGGCCTGCAGAACCGAGCTATCGGTAGCCGCCGGGGACGAAACCCGCGCGTCATGGGACCTGGTCGCCGCGATGGGCGGCCACCCGAACCGCAAGTACGACCGGCCTCCGGATAACAAGATCGTCTGGCTCGGCTACGTCCGGCTGGCCGATTCGTCCGCCTCGACCGAGCTCGCCGTGAGGCTGGGGCCGGAAAGCGAAGTGTACAAGCTATTGCGTCATGACTAAATTTATGGCCATTGGGCGGGCCGCGGCTCGGCGGCTTCCGATTCGCCGCGCTATGGCGACGAGCGAATCACGACATGAGACGGCGCAAGAAAATCTCGAGCCGCGCCCGCCGTGACAAAATCTTTGCAATTCCTTGCGCTTTGCTTTAAAGGCTGCGTTTTTGGGCGGATTAGCACCCTTGGAGGCAATTCGCTCGGGAACAGGAGAACGCAAAATGGCTGATGAGGCACCAATACTCAATGCCGTCGTGCGGGCGGGGACGGGCAAGGGGGCCGCTCGCCAAGCAAGACGGGACGGATTTGTACCAGGTATCGTTTATGGAGGCGAGCAAGCCCCTCTTCCAATAAATGTAAAGTTCAGCGAACTAATTAGGATGCTGAAAAGAGGGCGGTTTCTCTCCACGCTCTTCGATTTGAAAATCGACGGCGAAGGCGAAACCAGAGTTATCTGCAGGGGCGTTCAGCGAGATGCAGTGCTTGATCTGCCGACTCATGTCGACCTCATGCGACTGCGAACGAATTCGCAAGTCGACCTTTTCATTCCGCTTAAATTTACAAATGAAGAACTCGCGCCCGGCCTCAAGCGAGGCGGAGTTCTGACAGTCGTAAGAAACGAAATCGAACTCAATGTAACGGCAGGGGAAATTCCCGACGCGATTGAGGTCGACCTAACGGGCATGGAAGTCGGCGATGTCGTTACGATATCGAAAATATCGCTGCCTGCTGGAAGCAAGTCGGCAATAACCGGGCGCGATTTCGTAATCGCCAACATTTCTGCTCCATCGGGATTGAGGTCGTCCGACCAAGACGAAGACATGGAAGAAGCGGAAGGACCCGAATTGGCCGAGCCTGCGACCGAAAGCTGAGCAAAGAAATAAAAGGCTTAATGCAGCCGGCACCGAATAGTCGGCAATAAATTTTTCCTGCAGCGTCATTTTCGCAGCGTTAGGGGTTTTCGAGAGTCGGGAGCCGACGGCGAAGGTCAATTTGCGCCATGGGATTAATTTAGCTTAGCGCAATTCGTTGAATCAATCGGCGCCTAGCCGAGCCCAGACGAGTCTTCTTTCTTGCGCCGTATCGAACGCGCTTGCCCTTTCGAAAGGAATTCAAACGTGAAACTTTTCGCCGGATTGGGCAATCCGGGCCGCCAATACTCGAAAAACCGCCACAATATCGGCTATATGGCGGTTGAAAGAATTGCTTCCGATTACAATTTCCCTGCGTGGCGCAGGAAATTTTCGGGCATTGTTTCCGAAGGACGCATTGGCCCGGAAAAAGTCGTTCTATTGAAGCCGGAAACTTTCATGAACCGGTCGGGGCAATCGGTCGGCGAAGCCATGCGATTCTTTAAGTGCGCTCCCGAAGACGTGACGGTTTTCTACGACGAAATCGATCTCCGCCCTGGAAAGGTCAAGGCCAAGGTCGGCGGCGGCCATGCCGGTCACAACGGTATTCGCTCCATACACCAGCATATCGGCGCCGAGTTCGTCAGAGTTAGGCTAGGCGTAGGCCACCCGGGAAATAAGGAGCTTGTAACTCGATTCGTGCTGGGTAATTTCAGCGCGCAGGATGAAGAATGGCTTCCATCCATTCTAGACTCGGTAAGCTCTGCCGCGGTGGAACTCGCGAAAGGCAACCTTCCCGCTTTTTCGAATTCCTTCTCGCGAAAGATGGCGGACGCAGTCGAATCCAGCAGCCGAAAGGTCGCTCCGCCTGCCGAGAAATCGACTAAAAGCGGCATATTTCAAAAGCTTTCAACTCTTTTCAGAACGGACTGATACTGATCGGGAATGCAAGCAAAAGCCTAGCGGCTCGTCGCCGGCCGTTCGGGGGCCGCCGCAGTTCGAAAATTGATTTGTGCATTGCAAGAGATTGTTCCACTTTCGGGATGCTTGGCCTGCTGGCGAAGAGTTTGCTTTCATTTTTCGAAACAGCATTGCAAACTGCTCGAAATGGCGAAACAACTGCGATTGAACAGCGCGAACCAAGTAGACAGCGGAAACGCAGCTCAGTCGAATAGCGCCATACGAAACGTCGCCGGCAGGCGCTTGGATGAATTCTTGCGCGCCGGCCTAGGCGATTTATTCCTGTCCAATGAACAGGCTTGCGAAATCTGGAGAAACGCAATGGAAGAATTCGAACCTTCTCGAAATGTTTTTGGAGGCATGTTGGAAACTTGCTCCGATTCGCCCAAAACCGGTTTTTTTCGCAACGGATGCTGCGATACCGGACGTTCCGACGCGGGCAGCCATACGGTTTGCGTCGTCGTTAACGACGAGTTTCTTGCGTTTTCCAAATATGTCGGGAACGACCTGTCGACGCCCAATCCGCGCTTCGGCTTTCTTGGACTAAAGCCCGGAGACCAATGGTGCCTTTGCGCCGGGCGATTCTTGCAGGCTCACGAAGAAGGCCTGGCGCCGAAAGTCCTGCTGAGATCGACGCACCATCGGGCGCTGGATATCGTTCCTCTGGAAGTGCTCAAAAAGCACGCTATCGATCTTCAATGAGTCCGGCCAGGGAGGAGATCCCGAATAGCTCCCTTCTCTTGATTCGACCGTCGAACCTTGGGCCGCTTCAAGCTTGCGAGGCCCGTTGGCGCGGAGATTCCGGCACTCCTTGATTCAGCGCAAGAGCAGGAGATGCCCGCTGCGGTCGCCCGGCATGCCGATTCATTCGCTGTCGCCGACTTCAACGTCAAGCAGCTTCGCGACGGTAAATATATCCTTGTCCCCTCGCCCGCACATGTTCATGCAGATAATGCAATCCTTCGGCAGGTCGCCAGCTATTTTGGCTACATGCGCCAAGGCGTGCGAAGGTTCCAGCGCGGGAATTATCCCCTCCAATTCGCAGCACAGCTGGAATGCATCCAGCGCTTCATCATCGGTGACCGAGACGTATTCGGCCCGCCCGGCCTCGTAAAGCCACGAGTGTTCCGGGCCGATGCCGGGATAGTCCAGCCCTGCGGAAATCGAATACCCCTCGAGAATCTGCCCGTCGTCGTCCTGGAGCAAATAGGTTCGATTTCCGTGCAGAACTCCGGGACGCCCTCCCGTCAAGGATGCGCAATGCTCCACCCTTTCGTCGACGCCCTTGCCTCCCGCCTCCACGCCGATCACGCGAACTTCCGGGTCGTCGAGGAATGGATGGAATAGTCCCATCGCATTGGATCCGCCGCCGATGCAGGCGATAACGATATCGGGAAGCCGTCCCTCGATTTCAGCTAGCTGCGCTTTTGCCTCCTTGCCTATGATTGACTGGAAATCGCGCACCATCGCCGGATACGGGTGAGGCCCGGCGACGGTACCGATGCAATAAAAGGTATCGCGAACATTGGTTACCCAGTCGCGCAGGGCATCGTTCATCGCATCCTTGAGAGTGCCTCTGCCGGATGTAACCGGCACGACTTCCGCGCCCAGAAGTTTCATTCGAAACACGTTGGGCGCCTGCCTTTCGACATCGTGCTCGCCCATATAGACAACGCACTTCAACCCGAATTTCGCGCACGCCGTCGCCGTCGCCACTCCATGCTGGCCCGCGCCGGTTTCCGCGATAATCCTCGTCTTGCCCATGCGCATGGCCAGCAATATCTGCCCAAGCACATTATTGATCTTGTGCGCGCCGGTATGATTCAATTCATCGCGCTTCAGATAAATCTTGGCGCCGCCGAAGCGCTCCGTTAGCCGGGCGGCAAAATAGATCGGCGATGGCCTGCCCACATAGTGCTTCCAGAGATAGTCCATCTGATTCCAAAAGCCGGGATCGTCCTTTGCCCTGCTGTACTCCGCCTCCAATTCGAGAATGAGCGGCATCAGGGTTTCGGAAACGAATCTTCCGCCGAATTTTCCAAAGCAACCGTTCTCGTCCGGTCCGGCGGTAAAGGAATTCATAATCGTCTGGTTCATCTCAAGTACCTCGCGCTGCCGCTACGAATGACCGAATTCTTTCGGAATCTTTTTGTCCCGGGCTCGACTCGACGCCGCTGGAAACATCGACCTGCCCGGCGCCGGTAAGCCTGATTGCAGCGGCCACGTTCGTCTCGTCCAGTCCGCCCGCCAGCATCCAGGGAAGGCGCCATGTCCGCCCGGCTATCAAGCGCCAATCGAACGACAGGCCGTTTCCGCCCGGCAAATCGGTCGATTCCGAGGGCTTCGCATCGACAAGCAGCTGGCTGGCTGCATCGGAGTACTCGTCCAAGCGACCTAAATCGCGTTCGCTCTTAATTCCTATGGCCTTCATCACCGGAAGACCGAAACGCGATTCAATCTCCGAGACTCTTTCAGGCGTTTCGGCGCCGTGCAACTGTATCATGTCTATAGGAACCGCATCGACAACGTGGCCGATCTCCGTATCGGCGGCATTTACGAATAGCGCAACCTTTTTTATGCCGCGAGGCGCGGAATCCGAAAGAAATCTAGCTCTGTCCGCGCATATGCTCCGCGGCGATTTCGGGAAAAATACAAAGCCAACATACGCGGCGCCCGCATCCGCGGCCGCCACTACGTGCCGCCTGCGCGAAAGCCCGCAAATCTTGACATTTGTTTTCTGGAGCATCGGGCGGCACGACTCCTCGTTCGCAAACTACTCGAGCAGCGCGAGAATTTCGTCGTCGCCGTCCGATTTGCTTTTCTTTGAATTTTCCGCTTCGGATTCCATGCGCGCAAGCTCGCTTTTTTTGGCCGCCGCTTCAGCGCGATGCTTGTGCTCGCGTATCCACTCCCACACGAAGCCGATGAGGAGCCCGAGCACCATGCCGCCGAAGATTGCCAGAAATACCGGAACTTGAATCGGAGGCGGCGACGGGAAAAATCCCGAGATCTCTTCCGGCAGCAATCTCAGCGTAACGAGGCCGCGATTCGCGACGGCGATAACGATTAGGCATATTCCGACAAGAATTAGGAAGACGATTCTAATGGCTCGCATTACGGCCAAAACGCGACGGGTTTCCTTAGCCGGAGCCGTTCAGCCGCTCGCGCAAAAGCTTGCCCGACTTGAATTTAACGGCTTTTTTTGCAGGAACGAAAACCGGCTCCTCGTTTCGAGGGTTGCGGGCCTGGCGAGGCCGTCTCTTCTTGACCGAAAATGAACCGAACCCGCGAATCTCGATTCGTTCGCCACGCCGAAGCGTATCTTTAAAATCGACGAAAATGTGGTCGACGATTTGCTGTATTTCCTGCATCTGCAGGTTTGGGTGCTTTGCGGCAACTTCTCGAATTAATTCCGAGCGAACCATGATTGTCCTTTCAATTGCGGTTCGACATCCATCAATTTGGCCATGGACTAATAGCATACAGGACAAATCGGTTGCGGACGCTTTCCGCGCATCCTGGACTCGCCGCGCAGATCGCGTGCCGAATCATCGATGGGCAGTGCCGTCGAGGCGAAATTTGATTCTTCCCTAGTACAGAGAATTATTGCGGAATAAACTTTCATGCGCAAGTGTACGATTGCGAATTTTTCTCTTGCCTACGCCATTTCGCCTCGATTCGCCGCGCCCAAACTAAATTGCAGGATGCAGAATTTGGAATTCAGTCATCAGCAGCATTGGATTGCGGCAATGCTCCGCGCGACCGAGGCGGTCGCAGGGATTCTCGAACCCGGGCGATTGCGAATCCTGGATCAATCTTTCGCTTGCTGGTCTCGCATGGCGGCGCCTAGAATATCTCCGAGACGGGCTCCGGCATCAGACGAGCCGTATTGGTCCACGGCTTCCTTCGCTTCGCTGATCTCTCTCGCCTTGATAGAGAAACTCACTCTTCGTCCGACAAGATCGACATTGACAACGCGTACGTCAACAATATCTCCTAAATTGAAGCGGTCGGGCCTTTGATCGGCTCGGTTCTGGCTCAAATCGGAACGGCGAATGAACGACTTGATGCCGTTGTATTCGACTTCGATGCCGTTGTCGGCAATTGCGGCAACAGTAACGGAAACCGTGGTTCCGCGCTTAATGCCCGCTATTGTCGCGGCGAAGGGATCCTCCTTCAGCGCCTTCATCGAAAGCGTAACCCGTTCCTTTTCGACATCGATTTCGGCAATCGCGGCTTCGACGATTTCGCCTTTCTTAAATTCCTTGATCGCCTCGTCGCCCGATTTCTCCCAGGAGATGTCGGACATATGAACCATGCCGTCGATATCCGGATCCAATTCGATAAATATGCCGAATTCGGTAATTGTCTTGATAATTCCTTCGATTCGGGAGCCTACGGGATTCTGCTCTACGAATACCTCCCAAGGATTGCGCATGGCCTGCTTCAAGCCGAGCGACACGCGTCGCTTGTTGGTATCGATTTCGAGTATCATCACCTCGACTTCCTGAGAAGTCGATACGATTTTGCCCGGATGCACGTTTTTCTTGGTCCAGGACATTTCGGACATGTGCACCAGTCCCTCGACACCCGGCATTAACTCCACAAAGGCTCCGTATTCGGTAATATTGGTCACAGATCCCTTGTGCACCGAGCCAACGGGGAAATTGTCGGCGACCCTTTTCCAGGGATCCTCCTGCAATTGCTTTATTCCCAGCGATATTCTGTGCGTTTCCTTGTTAACTCTAATAACCTGAACTTTGATTGACTCTCCGATGGTTACGACTTCCGACGGGTGGTTGACTCGAAACCACGCCATGTCCGTCACATGGAGCAGCCCGTCGACGCCTCCGAGGTCGACAAAAGCGCCGTAATCCGTGACATTTTTGACGACGCCCTCGATTTGGTCGCCTTCACTCAGTCGATTTACGACTTCGGCTCGCTGTTCCGCTCGGCTTTCTTCCAGAATTACCCGGCGCGAGACAACGATATTGCCTCGGCGACGATCCATTTTCAGTATCTGGAACGGCTGCCTCACGCCCATCAGGGGACTTACATCCCGAACAGGGCGAACATCGACCTGGGACCCGGGCAGAAACGCGACGGCGCCGCCTAAATCGACAGTGAAGCCGCCTTTGACTCTTCCGAATATCGCGCCTTCGACCCTGGCATCGTCGCTGTAGGCATTTTCGAGCTTGTCCCAAGCTGCTTCGCGACGCGCTTTTTCACGTGAAATTACGGCTTCGCCCTTGGAATCCTCCACCCGGTCGAGAAACACATCCACTTCATCGCCAATGTTGATTTCGGGCGATTCGCCAATTCGGGAGAATTCCCTCAATTCGACGCGGCCTTCCATTTTATAGCCGATGTCGATAATGGCTTGGCTAGCCTCAATGGCGATTATTTTTCCCTTTACTACCGAGCCCTCCTTAGGCATTCCGATTTCAAAGTTTTCCTGAAGGAGGGTTTCGAATTCCTCCATTGTCGCGTTAGCTGGCAACTGGCTTATTTCCTTTCAATTCGCAGCGCGCCGAATATTCGCATCCGGCGAAAGCAGATATGAGTATAATTGCAGAACAACAAGAGCCGCCGCTCAGGTTCGAAAACCGCCCCTGATTCGGCTAGCTACTTCGCCTACTGCCTTTTCTACGGCAGCGCTTATAGTCAATTCGGAGGTGATAATCAACACTGCATCGGGCGCTCTTCGCAATGCCGCCTCGCTGCGTTTCCGATCTCGTTCATCCCGCTTCTTCAACTCGTCCGCCACGGATTCGAACGCGGCCTCCTCTCCCGCCGCCAAGAGCTCGCGCCGCCGCCGCTCCGCTCTGCATTGCAGGCTCGCCGTTACATATAGCTTGACTTCGGCATTCGGGCAAATAACCGTACCGATGTCCCTCCCGTCCAAAACGGCGCCGCCGGGCATTCTTGCGAAATTGCGCTGAAAATCAAGCAACGCGAATCGCACCGGCGGAATGGCGGCGACGCGCGACGACAGCACCGACACGTCGTTGGAGCGCAGACCCGGGGCGTCCAAATCGCCGGCATCGATATCAACGGCGTATCTCGCGGCCGCTTCCATGTCGCATGAAAGACCGGCATCGATCAGCTTCCTAGCAACCGCCCGGTAGAGCAGGCCGGTATCCAGATGCATGAAACCGAATTCCTCCGCGATCGCGCGTGAGATCGTTCCCTTTCCGGCCGCGGCAGGACCGTCGACCGCCACCGTAAATTCGATTTCCGATGCCGGCGACGAATATTCGCCGGAAGGAAATCGGCGAATGCCATTGTCGCGCTTCGCTTTCCGTTCGCCATGAATGCCATTCATGAATTCGATCCAACAACTCGCTCCCGAGATCGGCGAATGGCAGAATTCAACCGAAATTGAAAGTTGTCAATCGCTTCGCCGTTGATTGGCGCTACCGCCATGGCGCGGTTGCAGACTCCTGGTTTTCCGGCCCCGGAGGGTCCGGGGTTCGAGACGCGGAACATTGTAGACTTAGCTGCGATATGCGATTATTCGAATGATCGCACTGCAAATCCCGGATTGAAATTCCATGTCCAGCATCACCGAGCACCTGCCGATGGAGGCGCGGAAATCAGGCCCTTTGCGCGGCGAATGCCGGATACCCGGCGACAAGTCCATTTCGCACCGGTCGTTTATTCTTGGCGCCCTCTCGGTCGGCGAAACCCGGGTATCCGGGCTGCTGGAAGGCGACGACGTGATGCGAACCGGAGCGGCCATGCGCGAACTTGGCGCGGAGACCGAGCGGCTGGGCGAGGGAGAATGGCGAATCCACGGATTCGGAACCGGCGGATTTGCGGAACCGTCGAACGTTCTTGACTTCGGAAATTCCGGGACCGGCGTCCGCCTCGCCATGGGCGCGGTTTCCACCGCTCCGATCAAGGCGGTATTTACCGGCGACGAATCCCTGCGGTCGCGGCCCATGCAGCGAATAATTGCCCCTCTGTCGGAATTCGGAGCTACCTGCATCGGTAGAAACGGCGGACTTCTTCCAATTATGGTGGTCGGAGCGGAATCTCCCGTGCCGGCATCCTACGTATCCCCAGTGGCGTCGGCGCAAGTCAAATCGGCAGTACTGCTAGCCGGGCTAAATGCTCCCGGACGCACGAGATTGATCGAGCGCGTGCCGACCCGGGACCACACGGAGCGAATGCTCGCGGCATTCGGCGCCGACATCGAAGTCGGCGAAACGGGCGATGGCCACGAAATTTCGCTAGGCGGCTATGCCGAGCTTAAGCCGCAGGCATTCAGCGTTCCACGAGATCCTTCCTCCGCGGCATTTCCCGTTGCCGCCGCGCTCATATGCGAAGGCTCGGAGATTCGCGTTCCCGGGATCTGCGTCAACCCGACCCGGACCGGCTTTTTCGCAACCTTGCAGGAAATGGGCGCGTCGCTTGAATTCGAAAATGAGCGCATCGAGGGCGGCGAGCCGGTGGCCGACCTTCGGTCGAAGTTTTCATCGCTTAGCGGCGTCGAAGTGCCGCCTTCCCGCGCCGCCAGCATGATCGACGAATTTCCGATACTTGCCGTCGTCGCCTCTTTCGCCGAGGGAACGACCAGGATGATTGGAATCAAAGAGCTGCGCTACAAGGAGACCGACCGAATCAGCGCAATGGCGCGCGGGCTGGAAAGCTGCGGAATTGAGATCGAGGAAACAGAGGATTCGCTTGCGGTTCAAGGAAAGGGAGCGGGCGGCGCGTTCGGAGGGGCGACGTGCAGAACGCATTTCGACCATCGAATTGCGATGAGTTTCATGTGCATGGGGCTGGCGGCGCAAAATCCAATTCGCATCGACGACTGCAGTGCGATTTCGACGAGCTTTCCGGGCTTCGCCGACCTGATGGCCGGCCTGGGCGCAGACATTTCCGTAGAACCGGAATCGCGTTAGAACTAACCGGCTCGCCGCGAGCCGTTCGCCGCGGCGCTACTTGCGGCGAAAAATCAGATAGATCGGCTTGCGTCCCGCTTCCACCGCCTTGCGCTCGTATCTGGTCGGCCGCCATCCCGGCCAGGGCAGACGCCAGTCTTCCGGCGAACGCGCCGTCCATTCCAGATCGCTTCGAAGCAGAATGGTCTCGACGGCATGCGCCGCGTAATTCGGAATGTCGGTAGCAAGCCTGAGTTCAGCCCCGCGGCGCATCACCCTTGCAAGCGGATCTAAATATTCGGAATTGACGATTCGTCGTCCTCGATGGCGTTTTTTTGGCCATGGATCCGGATAAAGCAAAAAGACTCGTTCGATGCTGCCGTCTGGAAGCACATCCAATATGTCGCGAACATCTCCCGGATAAATCCTAATGTTGCCGAGTGGTCTGCTCTGCAGCTTGCCGAGCAGGGAGGCGACGCCATTCAAGTACGGCTCGCAGCCGATTAATCCGATATCGGGGCTAAGCTCCGCCTGGCGCAGAAGATGCTCTCCGCTTCCGAATCCGATCTCGAGCCAAATCGGCAAGTCCGCGCCGAAAATGCCCGCGCGATCGAGAAGGGATCGATCGGGATTGGATTCAAACGATGCAGGAATCTCGAACTTCGGCAACTCGTCGTTCAGGCGCGCGATCTGGGAATGCCTCAATCGCTTGCCGCGCCGGCGTCCGTAGAGATTCCTGAAGCCGTGCCCGGGCCGGCGGGAATTGTCCATGAGGTCGAGTTGCTTTACGATCGCCTCGCTTGCTCTACGCGAGCCGCAGCGGTTTCATCCTGAGTTAAACCTCATTCTTCAGCCGTTCGGCGAGGTCCGTCTTCTCCCATGAAAACCCTCCGTCAGCTTCGGGATGCCTGCCGAAGTGGCCGTACGAGGCGGTTCGCTGGTAAATCGGGCGACCAAGATTCAAATGGCGTCGAATGCCGCTCGGCGAAAGATCCATGGAATTCAAAAGCGCTTTTTCAATTGCGTAGTCGGAGACGCGCCCCGTTCCATAGGTGTCGACGTAAACGGACAGAGGCTTGGCAACGCCGATCGCGTAGGCGATCTGGATGCAGCAGCGGCGAGCCAATCCCGCGGCCACGACGTTTTTCGCAAGGTAGCGAGCCGCGTAGGCGGCGGAACGGTCAACTTTCGACGGATCCTTTCCCGAAAACGCGCCGCCGCCGTGCGGAGCTGCGCCTCCGTAGGTGTCCACGACGATCTTCCTCCCCGTCAGTCCGGTGTCGCCGTCGGGTCCGCCTATCGAGAATTTTCCCGTTGGATTTATCCACCAGTCGGTTTTTTCGGTGATCCAGCTTTCAGGCAGAACCTTCCTTACGTAAGGTTCGACGATGTCGCGCACGTCTCTCGAGGACAGAGATTCATCGAGATGCTGAGCGGAAACCACGATCGACGAAATTTCGACAGGCCTTGCGCTTTCGTAGCGCACGGTCAGCTGCGACTTCGCATCCGGACCGAGCCTGCATTCCATTCCCGTCTTTCTGGCATTCGCAAGCATTCTAAGAATTTCATGAGCGTAATGGATCGGCGCGGGCATCAGGGACGGAGTCTCGTCGACCGCATAGCCGAACATCAACCCCTGGTCTCCCGCGCCTTCCTCTTTTTCTTCGCTCGCATCGACGCCCTGCGCGATATCGCTGGACTGCTCGTGAAGATAATTTGAAATCCTTAGCTTCTCCCAGTGAAACCCGTTCTGCTCGTAGCCAATGTCCTTAACGCACTTGCGAACGATGTCCTCAACCCTTTCGGTGACGGAGTCGGCCCCCCTGACCTCGCCCGCAACCACGACGCGATTGGTCGTAGCCATCGTTTCGCACGCAACTCGCGATGACGGATCTTGCTCCAGAAAAGCGTCAAGAACCGCATCCGAGACTTGATCGCAGACTTTGTCGGGATGGCCTTCCGCGACGGATTCCGAAGAAAAATAATAGTCTTGGCGGGACAATGCATTCACTCCGTATTTTTTCTATCCCCGATTGACGGGAAATCGAACGGGCCGGGGGTGCAGCACTAGCAACGATCCCCTGCGCGGTCAATTAGACTTCTGCGCCGTTCAGGGATTTCCTATTTTCGAAATTGTCTGTTTTCGCTTAACACTGCGCTTGATCTGTGGCAGCGGCCGCCGCCCCGGCCGCCCTGCATTTTCCGCCGGCCTTCCCTTTTCCTCCGTGCTATGCGCCGATTCCATGGACGTTCCGAAGCAATTGCAGAAGCATATCTGACATTCCGAGGCCCCGAAGGAGTTCCGCATCGCCGATGTCACCGTCCGCCAGGCACGGCCGACCGAGTATCCGCTGTGGAACGCGCGCATGGACGAGTACCACTTCCTGGGGTTCAATTCGTTCGCCGGGCGCGGCATCCGCTACATCGCCTAATGGGAGGGCGGGTGGATCGGGCTGGCAGAGCGGCAGCTTCAAGTGCCGGCCGCGCGACCGGTGGATCGGATGGAAGCGGGCCCTTTTTCAACTCATGCTTCACCTTTTGTCGGGGCGGCGACTGGCCTTTACCGGAACATCGGCTGCGAGATGCTCAATGAAGGATGCAACCGAATCGCCGTTCAATTCAAAGTAATGGAATCGACCGCATTTGCGCCAGTGGAGCAAGCCCGACTTCATCTACTCGTTTAGATGACTGGAGGCTGTCGGGTTGCTCACGCCGGAGCGCCAAGCCAATTTGCTTGCCGACAGGGCCCCGCCCCCTATAAGAGCCTCAAGCATGGCCACCCGGCTCTCATGGCATGATGGCCCTTCCGAATTCCGCAAGGCTCATTGTTCAGCCCGGCTCATTGCGGGAAGCTCCGGTTCGGCGGGAACTACTAGGAATTCGTCCCTGTCCAACCGATGCCAGTACCCGTTCGAATTCTCGGGCTCGCGGTATTCATCTGACGGACATTCCCATGTCTCGGCAACCGACATCGTCGGCTGGTCGTGCAAATGATGCCACGCCTTGAACCGAATCGCTCGTTCAAGCGGTTCCCTGTCATACGTTGTCGCCAAGAAAGTCTCCGCAGACCGCACCTCGCGCACGACCTCTACCCCCTCACCGTGCGCATCCGCCTGGTCCTTAGGTCAAGTCTTACCGGAGGATCCCCTCGTGAATATGCTATGGCTGTATTCCCACTGATCTAGTGCGACACTTTCTTTGATCGACCAATCAAAATCGTCATGCGCTGCCTCCGGGGCTTGCACGGCGACCAGCCTTTTCCGAAGAGCTTTTCAAACGTCTTTCTAAGATCCAAGACCAAAATCGACTAGATGTTACACTTGCCCTAGCCGACATCGACCAACTTCACGACCACTGCGACCAACTTCGCCAAGGGCATCCGATTGCTGCTTTTTCCGCCAAATTTGCGGTGGCTGATCCTCTCATCTCAAGAATACCTGTCGATTCTTAATTCACATGCACAGGTAGGATTGTGCCCGTAAAAATCGAATATGAAGTTAGGCTCTAAAATGGTTGCCAACGTCAGTGAACATAAATTCGTTCGGACGATACGCCGAAATTAATCCGATGCAGCTACGTTGCAAAACGGATTCGAAGCGACATCTCTCCAAAATAGTTTCCGCTTGGCTGAACTGTGCCTTATCTCTTAGCGCCAAAGGCCCCAAGTAGATCATTCCGCTCGAACACGCCGCCTACTTCTTCAGCATTTGGACCATAAAATTCGCCTTTGATATAGTTTGCCGTAGCTTGCTCGTGTTTGAATCTTCCATTTCGGACAGAAATTCCGTTCCATTCCATCGATGGACGCCCTTGCGGTGTCAACATAACGTCAACAGAAGGGTTTTGGGGGTTCGCGAGCCGAATTGACGCTTCCCCGCGTACAACTCGATTGTTCGAATCGAGGCTTACGAGGTCGCCTGTCCAGGTCGCCGAACCGGTGGGCAGGCTACCACCATGTAATATCCCTAGAGATGCGGCGGCTCGCAGCTGATTGCCATCTTGCAATCCGTATGCCGCTGTAATCTCCATGTAATTCCAGTCTCCTTTCGTTGCAAACTCCGATACTTCAGTAGCAGTACCGGCTGGACTGGATGAAGCATCCCAATAAAAGGTTTCGCCAGCAATAGTGGCCCGGCAAGACGAACCGTTCGGCGTACAAGCAACGTTTGTTGCTCGAATTTCCGTCCCTTGTACATCAAAAACAAGATCACTTAAAATGACTGAATTAGGCACGAATCCGTTGCTAGGTTGGTTGCTGCCGCCACCGCAAGATGCAAGAGCGAGGAAGGCGACTAGTAGAAAAACAACGGTACGCTTCATGATTACTTCTCCAAGTTTTGTTCAAATTTGAAATTCGTGACCCTTGGCACATGCAAGGCAGAGGCGCTCCAGGGTATTCGGCTAGGAGTATAATCGATTGCCGCCTGAGAGTAAAATTTCGTTGCTCGGTTGGTTGCTACCACCACCGCAAGATGCAAGAGCGATGAAGGCGACCAGTACAAAAACAATGGTACACTTCTTAAATTATTTCTCTAAGTTTTGGTTTGAATTTGAAAATCTTTACCCTGGGCACATGCAATGCAGAGGCGCTCCAGGGTATTCAGCTAGGAATATAATCGATTGCCACCTGAAAGTCAATATTTAATATCGCGTAATCGCGAAGATATTCATGCAATCATTTCGAGTCTCGACCGCGAACGGCTTGCAGCCTATTTCAGAACGACTAGGACGGATGTCGAAGCACTGACCCTGTACGCGCTCAACGCGCATTTTTCAATCCATCTGCTCGAAGTGATCGGCGGTTTCGAGGTCGCTCTTCGAAATGTCGTATCCAGATCGATCACCGATCATTTTTCTAGGCATGGCGGCAATGGCCTCGGGCTAGGCGACGTGCAGAGGAACTGGCATCGGGATCCCGCTTTTACATCCTTGCTTGAAGACCGTCACCGCCAAGTCATCGAGAGGACGAGGAGGTGGCCTCGGAACGAGGGAGCCGATCTAGTGATTGCAGAGCTAAGTCTCCACTTCTGGGTCGCCTTGCATGAAAAGCGCTACGAACACAGGCTTTGGACTCCGTTTCCGAGAAAAGTCTGGCCCGCGGCGAGGACGTGAAAAAAGTACATGGAGACCTTTCTAAAATTCGAGATATTAGAAACCGAATCGCTCATCACGAACCGGTTATTACAGCTAGGTGGCATCAGCACGTCCCGCTGGTCTGGCAACGCCTCGAGCAGCTCTCGCCGCAGCACCATGCCTGGCTTGCGCATCGCGTCGGCCCAGTGCTTGATCGCATATCCGCCGATCTGGAGGGCGTTGGCCAACGGAGCGGCTAACAGTCGGGAAGGCAAGAATTCGCCGCGCTACAAGATACAGGATCGCGCGGGCGTAGAAGCTCTTTGAAATTGTCTTGAGCAACTTAACTGTAAGCGTTCGGTCGAGCGGTGACGATCCGTGTTGTCCGACTGTCGCCGACGCCCTGGACGCTGCGGTGAACGGTTGTCCGGAGCGCGCGCCGCGCGTACTGCGCAATCGTGCCGGGGTTCCCTAAAAACCGTGAACGAGGAAACCGCCAATTGCTTCATTTAATGTGGTTGCTCATACCGGGGAAGGTCATCACCGGCGTGAAGTTCAGGGATGGCATCGAGGTCGCCGAGGACGCGGGGACGAACGACAAATCAGACAATCAGCCAGCCAGGATCGCCGCTTGACCGATGGCCCCAAAACACCAGATTCGACAATAGCTCGAATCGTATCCCCCGGGTCCCAGTTTGGCACGTATAGTACATTTGTTCAGTAGAAGGGGTGAAACAGTCGGCGGGATTGATGAGTTGGCGGCGTTTACGAGATTCAATTCAAACTCAATTGATCGAATACAGTGCTGAAATTTCAACGGCTTGGTCTGACAGCCTCCAGCGATCATGGAAGCGGCTCCATAGGTGGAATGTACAAAATTGATGTGAAGCGGGATCCTTTAACAAACATCCAATAGCAAGATGTGCCGACTGCCAACTACTGTTGGTGCCCATACCCTTTCAAACGGATTTGGCACAATGCATCGCAAACAAATGACGCAAGCGAATCGAAATAGGGGCAAGCCGGGATCCTTTCGGTACTTGGCATTGCTTCTGACCAGCGCCTTCATGACCTTGTTTCTCACCGTGGTTAGCGGGTGCCAGCACTTGGCCGGAAAGACAGTTCATCAAATCCAGGAAGCCCGCGCCGGGGACGGGGACGGTGACGGTGACGGCGATGGCGACGGGGACGGGGACGGCGACGGCCACTTGACCGGAGAGACCGTTCTTCAAATCCAGGCAGCCAGCGCAGGTGACGGAGACGGCGATGGCGACGGAGACGGAGACGGCGATGGCGACGGAGACGGCGATGGCGACGGAGACGGCGATGGAGACGGAGACGGAGACGGAGACGGAGACGGAGACGGAGACGGAGACGGAGACGGAGACGGAGACGGAGACGGCGATGGCGATGGAGACGGCGATGGCGACGGAGACGGAGACGGCGATGGCGATGGCGACGGAGACGGAGACGGCGATGGAGACGGAGACGGCGATGGCGACGGAGACGGAGACGGCGATGGCGATGGCGACGGAGACGGAGACGGCGATGGAGACGGGGACCGGTGACGGTGATGGCGATGGAGACGCCGAGAACAGCCAGTCCAAAGGCGGCCAGGGCAACAACAACCAACGCAGTAGTGACTGGAGGTCAGGAGATCCGTTGGAGGTCCTTGGCGTAACAGACGAGTAAATTTCCGAGGTCCAGCGCGCACTTGGACAGATCGGCTATTACCCGGGCGAGAACGACGGCGTTTGGGGTCAGCGGTCGAGTTCGGCAATGGAGGGCTTCCAGAACGACAACGGATTGACCCCAACCGGCACTTTGAACCGGAAATCCCTGATCAAGATGCTGGAACTCTATGGCCGGTGAATGCTCAACAGACCTCGCATGGTCCTTCAAACCAGCACTCCGGGCAGAAAACAGATACTGAAGCAGATGGAGGGAATTGACATGCTGCACTTCAAAAGGCTGGCCAACGATGTGGATATAGAACCGATACTTGCTGAAATGAACGCCGCCGCGGAGATGTGGCTGGCAGACACAAGTCGTCAGCGCAAAGTACGCTGCCAACGGAATACGCAGAACATCTTCCTGCGCGCGGCTCAAAAGCCCCTTCCGCCCGGCGCCCGGAACGCCAACGATGTCCATGCGAGCAAAACGACCAAGACTGCCCGACATTTCCCCCGTGCCCTGCAATACTGTCAATCTGTAGCCGATGCTCTGGAAGGACAACTCGGCCGTGCAACCCTTGTCGCCTTGCTACCGGAGAGCAAGGTATATCCTCATGTTGATTTGGGAGAATACTACCGCATTCGGGACCGGCTCCACCTGGTCCTGAAGAGTTCCGAGGGCAGCCCCCTAACGGCTGAGGAAGAAACCGTTGTCATGCAAGAGCGAGAACTCTGGGTATTCAATAACAAGGCAAAGCACTGGGCGGAAAACTCTTCATCAGTCGCGCGTGTTCACCTGATATTTGACGTACTTCCTCCCCGCGGGGGAGGATTCTACGCTTTCCCACCGCATGAAGGAAAGGTATGCAAAGACGCGGCCATTGCACGGGACTGAGTCGCTGTTCGTTCATTAAAACGGAGATGAAGCGTGAGCATCAGTTGCCCCGGTCGCCACCCTCCGATCGCAAAATCCTTGTCGCTGCGAGAAGGGCGTGAGCCGCAGAGTCCACACGGATTGCATTGTCATAGACCTCAGTGCGGAGCGCACCCATGACGCGCTGTTTCCTGGAAACGTAAAAGGCATCATGCTCGTCTCGGAACTGCAATTGCCTCAGTGATCGCAACCCTCGATTGACAACCAACTCATACGCCGAGATGCGCGCCTGGTCACCCGCCTTGCGAGCAAGCACCGTGGCAGCAGCAAGTCCTTCCAGATACGCCCCTGTTGACGCCGCGTGCGGAGGACCGAACTCCGGACGCAATGGGTCATAGAATCTTCCCTGCATATCCGGCGGCAGACCATCCCATTGTTGCATGGGCAACAGCCAGTCATTGATCTCAAGCGCGAATTCCACGAATTCTCGATGACCGGTCTGGTCATGAAGGGACGCGCAGGCCTGGGTATGCCATGGTACGAATGCCGGATTCCGCCGTCGGTAATGCCTTGCACGGCACCGCTCGAATGTCCTGACGCACAAATCCAGGGACGGTGCTGCCGGCAATCCGTGCCGCATTGCCTCGGCCCAGAACAACAATGCTTCCCCGGAGTAGAAGTTCCAGTTCTCACCATCTCGTTCCTCGGGGAAGAAAAAAGTGCGGAACCCGCGTTCACTGTCCACCAGTGAATTTATCCCGCTACAGAGCATCGACAACTCGTCAAGAAACTCCTGATGATCCGGATTCTCCAGGATAGCCAAGCCGGCGACGGCAGCAGCTCCGAGCTTGGCTCCCGTGCTTTCCACGATTGCTCCGCGGCCGTTTCCGATCGGCCTGAAGTATCTTGACAGATTGAATCGCAGGCTACGCCGAGCCGCGTCCTTCAAGTCCGGACTGCCATTGAGTCTGCCCCATCGCGCCAGCGACCATGACGCGAGAAAGTTCCGTATGGCGTTGTCTGCAGGCGACACTTTACCGCGGCTTGGCCAATACTTATATGGAATTGCTCCTTCTGGGGACTGATTGTTAATCATCCAATGCCCAACTCCATTCGCCAATTCTTTGGCCATGCCTCTACTGTCCGTCTCCGTGACGATGACCAGGGTTGAGCCACGGTATAACTCCAGTTCTCCAGACCTGCTTGCGCCATGGAGTAAGCACTGTGTCGTGGAAATGGTACGCAATGCACCGTGTGCGATGAATGTCTCGAGACTGATGTCTTGCCGAGAAAGGAACTGTTCCAGTGCGCGCTCAAAGCTCAGGTTCGCCGCAATCATCCGCGTGGGCGCAATTCGGGAAGTGTCGCCTCGAAAGGAGATCTCCATCCCGACTAGACCTCGGGCGCGATTGAAAAATACCTTCGAGAATTGCCTCGGTGCCACATCTTGCATGCGGTTGACCAAACAGGCCTCAACGATCTCGCCGGCGCGAAGCTGTACATGTCGCCTGAGGTCGGCAATGCCAATGGCAGGGATCCAGCCGCTGCGTATGGCTTTCCCGCCTTGACGAACGCAAAACCAAGCTTCGCCAGACAGAATACCTGCCTTGTTCACTGTGGTCCGGCTAGTACTGCGGACTCCTCCTCGATCGTTGAGGGCTTGTCCGGGAGAGAGAACAACAGCGACTGGATTATTTCGGCAACAAACTCGGACCGCCCGCTGACGCCCGCCTTTGAATAGAGCGAAGTCGCCTGCAGACGGACAGTGTTTTCCTTTACGCCGCGTGCCCGGGCAATCTCGGCAAAACGGTAACCCTTGATTATGAACCAGGAAACGTCCTTTTCGCTTGGCGTCATTCTCCATTCGTCCATTTGGATTTCGAGGCTCTCCACCAATTTGCGGGAATACATGTTCAGGCGTTTTTCCTCCTGGGCCAGGCGGGAGCCCAATCGCAGAACATCACGAATGCCAAGGACCAGTGCAATAGATACGCAGATAAAGACGATCACCTCGATGATAAAATGAACAGTAAGATATTCATGTTCGATAAACGCGTCGACAAACAGATCGTAGATGAAGAACACAATCGCAATCGCAATCGTAGTGAGCGAGAGATGCCGGTTTTGAACCAGTCTCCTGGATGCAATTCGCATTTGGGGTAAGCCTCTTGACCAACGCAGCGAAGCTGCCCGGCAGACAATACCTTGTCTTGCATAAGCTGGTCAAGAAAAACCCGGTTGCGGCCAACCATACATGGAGGCAATTTCGGGAGCCATTCCCGACGATACGATTTCATGATTGCGGTTTCTGGTGTCTTCAGCGCGGTAGACGCGAGCTTCTGCCAGAGCGAGGAAAAGGACAGCATCCGCCGGGTCCAGGGGCTGGACCGCGCGAATGAGCTTTCGGCCGCCTGCCCGGGCACACGGGTGGTGACGGTGTGCGACCGGTAGGGCGACTTCCGGGAGCTGCCGGCGCGGGCGAAGGAAACGGGCGCGGCGCTGCTGGTGCGGGCCAGCAAGTCGAACAGGCGCCTCGTGGGGCTGCCGGGCGGCAAGAGGAAGCGCCTTTGGGCGCACATGCGCGAGGCGAAATCCCTCGGCGTGCGGAAGGTCGAGGTGCCCGAGCGCGGCGGCCCGTTTATGCGCAAGGCGCGAACCGCCCGGCTGACCGTCCGCTGCGAGGCCGTCGACCTGGTGCCCCCGGCGGAGGTCGGCGGCGAGACGATCCGCATGGTTGCGGTGTCGGCCCGGGAGGAGAGGCCGTCGAAGACGGTGGAGGCCAGGAAGAAGGCGCTGCACTGGCTTCTGCCGGCAACCGAATGCGAGATCCCCGCGACGGGACGGCGGCGACGGCTCTGCGCTGGTACGAGCTCATACCAATACCGGATCGAGTGCTACTTCGACGCGATCACCGCCAGTAGGGATAGTTGTTTCAAGTACAAATTGCTCGCCTTGGAGTTGTAGACCGGGTTACTTGCCGGCTTGGTTTCCGCGCGTTCGATAGACTTGGATCGCGACGGATAAGATGAGAAGCAGGCCGAGCAGGATCTGTTGCCAGAAGAAACCCGCGCCGGCCAGCAGCAGGCCG
>Ga0209543_1001075_pt1 | contig 27939 bp, 19 predicted proteins | sample MesohylFT_FD_187296 | JGI IMG/M metagenome (GOLD analysis project Ga0209543, IMG submission 187296) | Host-associated microbial community of the marine sponge Aplysina aerophoba from Gulf of Piran - sponge mesohyl, lysed by freeze-thaw... | ecosystem: Host-associated > Porifera > Sponge >...
TCCGGGGAACGAGATCGTCCTGGCTCTGCCACGCCCGGCTGGCCGATTCGTCCGCCTCGACCGAGCGCGCCATGAGGCTGGGGTCGGAAAGCGAAGTGTACAAGCTATTGCGGTATCACTAAATTTATGGCCAATGGGCAGGCGACGGGTAGGGGCTCGCGATTCGGGCGAACGCCCCCACGGTCGTTCACCTGCCGTCCACAGGAGCAAACGCCATGACAAGACCCACGCACACGAAGCAAGCCATCCGCGCGGCGATGGACCACCTGATCGATCGCGCAACACGTTTCGACGTCGATGCCCTGGAGTCCATCTACCACAAGGATTTTCACACGACGCTGGTCATGCCCGACAGCGAGGTCACGACCTTCGACAAGCGGGGTTTCATCGCCCATTTCCGCAGTCAGGCGGAAGCGGGCGCGACGCGGCTCAATCCGTGGGCGGCCTGGCATGACTTCCACGTTCTCGGCGACAGCGCGGTGTGCGTCCTGACCCGAAAGCACAGCGGGATGAGCGGAGAGGAGATGACGCTGCTCTGCAACATCGAGTGGCGGTTCGAGGACAGCCGCTGGCAGGTGCTTCGCGAGCAGATCTTCCTGCGCCCGCAGGACTCGTGAGGCGGAGCGGGCCGGAGCGATTCCGGCGTCCGTTCCCGAGTGCCGGATGGTTGCCGATCACGATGCCCGTCCGAATCCATCCTGCTTGCCCGAGGCCCCGGGCGACCGGCAGGCAGTTGCCGTTGCCATCGTCCACGTGCGGCGACGCTGGTGATCGTCGGTCGCCGTTCGTAGTCTGACAACGCTGACGCAGAGACTCCGGCAGTTCGGCAGCAGCCTTGCCTCTTGGGAAGCGTTCCGATCCAACATAAAGTCGATCGCCGGCCGATTTCGAACAGTGAACCCACCTGGGGGCATAGCCGCATCCCGTCTCTGAACAGCTCGAAGGCCAAACGAAACTGGAACAAACTCCCTTAGCAAAAGTATGTGTCATTCGATGCATGGCGGCTGCGGGCCTCGAAAGATTGATATTGACCGGGCTGACAACCGGGCGGAGACTTCCTCCCACAGATCGGCTAGCTTTTTTCTAGCTTGAAGGGTCCCGGCAATTGCCCGCCACTGACTTTTTTGATCTCAAACGGCGTTTTCGCGATCTACGCGATGCCGAACTTGCTCACGCTGAATCGGAAGCTCCGCGACTCCTGACCTCTCTCGACGAATGGGGACTTGGGCCGACCTTCGGCTGGGATGAGCTTCTCGAACACTCCCGGGTGGCGCTTCCGGCAGAAGCGGGCGCCGGCAAGTCGAGAGAAATGAGCGAGCAGGCCAAGCGTCTCTGAGAGACGCGCCGATACTCCATCTTTGTGTGCGACCCTTGTCATCCCATCGCCCATCACATTCAGAGGAACAAGTTCCTTAAGGCCGGCATCGCCCCAAATCATTGGGACTCCCGCGGCCGTGTTATCTTCCACGCTCGTAAGCCGAGGATTCACAATTAAAAGAGTCCTGGCTATCAGGTTTCCCCGCTTTTGCCTCCTAAGTTCACCGAGTCGTTGCGCATCCTCTTTGAGATTGCCTGCGTGCGAAGACTAGAATTCCGCCTTGAGCGGACAAGGCGAAGCCGGATTTTCGACATGGAACCCATCTCCGGTCGCGCGGATTCGTCCTTTGACCGGCGATTGCGCTCCTCCCCGAAAGGAAAACTTAAGCCCGGCGCTAATTTGCAATTCCGGCATTGACAGCCGAACAGTGTCTTCGGAAGATAAATTGACGATGCCCGATTGTTCAAGTGCAAGTGTCGAGGCAAGTGGCCCAAGACGGTCGTGTTCCGCGGAATTTTTCACGTCCTTGGAAGTATCGAATCCATTGAACATTGCTTTCCAAACGTCTCTGGAGGCATATCGGGGGCCGCACTCACGCCCGTGCGAATTACGTTTCGATCGAGTGCAATTTGTGGGTTGCCTGCCGCTGACAAAAGAAAGTGCGCTTCGAGCAGCGAAGTCTTTCCGGCGATATTCCGGCCGGTTAGGAGACTTATCCTGCTTAGACGGAACTTTCAGCAGATCATCCGCCCCTTCTTTCGTCCAACGCGTTGAATCGAAACGGTTTTCTGCCGCCAGCGGCGCGGACTTGCCGGGATTCTATCTTACATAAAAAATCCCTTGACTTCGCCGAAAGATGCTTATAAAAGCGTATCAACAGGCAAGAAAAATACTTACATAAGAATGTCCATCCGAATCGACGATATACCAAACCAGTTCGGAACCAAGGCCGTCCTCCTCAGGAAGACTTGGTGCGAGGGACGGCGCGTCCGGCACAAGACCATCGCAAACCTCTCGGGCCTCGATCCCGCCGTCGTCGACGGGTTCCGCGCCGTGATCAGGGGCGGGATCGTCCTCGACGACCCCCGCAAGGCCTTCGCGATCCGCCGGTCCCTGCCCCATGGCCACGCGGCCGCCGTGCTCGGCACGATGAAGCGGCTCGGCTTCAGGCGCATCCTCGGACGCCGGGCGGAACGGAGCCGGGACCTCGCGCTCGCCGCCGTCGCGGCGCGGATTCTCAGCCCGGCCTCCAAGCTCGCCACCGCCAGGGCGCTGGATCCCGAGACCGCGTCGACCAGCCTCGGATCCCTGCTCAAGCTCGGCCCCGTCGCCGGCAACGAGATGCTGGACATGCTCGACTGGCTGCTGGAGCGCCAGCCCTGGATCGAGAAGAGCCTCGCCAACCGGCACCTGAAGGGCGGGAACACGCTGATCCTCTACGACGTGAGCAGCTCGTACCTGGAGGGACGGCGCTGCCCGCTGGCGGCGTTCGGCCACAACCGCGACGGCAAGAAGGGGAAGATGCAGATCACCTACGGGCTGCTCTGCGCCGCGGACGGCTGCCCGGTGGCGGTGGAGGTGTTCGCCGGCAACGCCGGGGACCCGTCCACGGTGGCAAGCCAGGTGGACAAGGTCCGGAAGCGCTTCGGCATCGACCGCGTGGCGCTAGTGGGCGACAGGGGGATGCTGACGACGGCGCGGATCCGCGGGGACCTCGCGCCGGCGGGGTTCGACTGGATCTCGGCCCTGAGGACCGGGGACATCCGCAAGCTGCTGCGCTCGGCCGCCCCGGTCCCGCTGGCGCCCGAGGCGCTGGTTCCCGACGCGGTGGCGGAGATCACGGGCCCGGACTTCCCCGGCGAGCGGCTGATGGTCTGCCTGAACCCGAGGCTGCGGGAGGAGCGGCGGCGCAAGCGGGAGGATCTCCTTAAGGCGACGGAGGAGACGCTGGCGGCGATCGCGGCCGCCGCCGCGCGCCGGAAGCCCGGGCCGGCGAACCGCGACCAAGCCATGAAGGCCATCGGGCGGGAGGCCAACCGACGCAAGATGGAGAAGCACTTCGAGATCGCGTTCACGGACGACGGCATCTCCTGGAGCCGGCGGGAGGGGCGGATCGCCGAGGAGGCGCGGCTCGACGGCGTCTACGTGATCCGCACCAGCCTGGAGTCCGCGTCGCTTGGTCCGGAGGCCGCGGTGGAGGCGTACAAGTCGCTCGCGGCCGTGGAGCGCGCGTTCCTCGCGATGAAGACTTCGCGGCTGCGGATCCGGCCCGTGCACGTGTACTCCGAGGATCACGTTCGCGCCCACGTGTTCCTCTGCATGCTCGCGTACCACGTGGAATGGCACATGCGCCGCCGCCTGGCGCCGATCCTGTTCGAGGACGACGACCGCGAGGCCGCCCGGGCGCGGCGGAGCTCGCCGGTGGAACCCGCGAAAGTCTCGGACAGCGCGAAGGCCAAGGCCGACACCAGGCGCACACCCGACGGGCTGCCGGTCCACAGCTTCACGACGCTTCTTTCCGACCTCGGCACGCTGACGCTGAACTACGCCTCCCTTCCCGGACGGTCCGACAGCCGGTTCCTACTGGCCTCGGAGCCGACCGAACTGCAGGCGAAGGCGTTCGCGCTGCTCGGCATGGACCCGGATCGCGATGCTTACATAAGCATGACAGCCTGATTCCGGCCGAAACCCTGTTGTGCATGGCCAAAACTGTCTTCCGGGTCAGGGAAGTTCCGCTTAGAGTGTTAATCTCAAGGTACGAGAACGTCCGAAAATTTTGAATTGTTAGAGACCGTAGCATTCTGCTTCACCCTCGGCTTGCATTTGGACGGAAGCGCGATTGCTTTCTTCCAGCCAACACGTTTTTACATACGCCTGCTGATCGCGCGTCATGTCCATCGGCGCTCCGGTGCTGCGGAAATGCTTGGATGCGCAATCGCGCTCGCGACGGACCTGCGCTCAGATCGATCGAAACTATGAACTGCGGATTTTGCGGCCGGTGTAGCGATTACCGTGAATATCGCTTCTTATTGCCACCGTTTGCAGCGTTGTTATTTGCCATGCGCGTCAATTTCGCGCTGCAGCTCGCCTTTGTTGTCCTTCATTGACTGTGCTTCGTCGATACAAACCTGTCTGGCCAAGGACCCTGCATGTTAGGCCGGAATCCGAATTGGGAGCGAATTTCCGCGTATAGCAAATTTGTCACGGATTGCAGCTTTCGGGCTTGGCGCGGCGCGTCGCAGTTTTCACTGAGTTGCAAGTTGTAATAAGGGCCGCCTGTCAATCGGCGTGGTCGGAGCAGAAATCGAGCCGTGGCCGCAATCGATGTCAGGAAGTAATATCTAAGCCGGCGAATGATGATCAGCCTTGGGCTGAAATTTAGAACAAGCAAACTTCGCGACCGTCACTGGCTAATTCTTTATGGCCTTATTCTCGCGTCATGGATGATCTTGTTCGGACTGCATGTTTCCGCTGCTGATCTGAATGGCATTAGAACCTACGGTTTCGACTATTTTTTGGAAATTTGCGCTATCGGTCCCGAACAGTCTTCCTTTTTGATCGTTTTCGGCATGTGGACCGCGATGGCGGCCGCAATGATGCTTCCGGGATTTGTGCCGGCGCTCGGCACCTATGAAGGATTCCTTGAATCAGGCATCGGCAGCCAATCCGGCTTTTTGCAATTGGTAGGTGGCTATCTCGGCGCTTGGATTGCATTTTCTTTCGCGGCGGCATCGCTGCAATTCGTTCTCCAATGGGGATCTGCCGATCTTCTTTCAAGCGACGGCGCCTATAGAGAATTTTGGCTCGCCGCGCTTTTCGCCGTCGCGGGCGCCTATCAATTCCTGCCTCTCAAGAACAATTGCCTGGACAAATGCCGACATCCCTTCGCCGTGTTTTTCGAACACTGGGGCGGCGAGCGCTGGAATGCGATGTTTATCGGGTTTCGTCTCGGATTGTATTGCGTTGGCTGCTGCTGGGCATTAATGACGCTGGCTCTGGCTGGCGGAGTTGTGTCCGTGGCTTGGATGGGTATCGGAACTTTGCTGATGACAATCGAGAAATTCGATCGCGTCGGCAGGTTGATTTCCAAGCCGCTGGGCATCGCGCTGCTTGCGGTAGCTTTCAAAATCGCGACAATGGGCGCGTAGTCTAATATATCGGGACATAAAATGGGCAATGGCGACGTAAAGGCGCGGCCAAGGCTGCCGCCGAGAATCGATAACAGGCATCCGGTTTCGCATAGGACGGACCACGCCCGGATTCCCTGGAAAATCGTCGGCGAACTGATCTTGAACTGCAATTGCACGGTATTCTGCCCTTGCGTCGTCAGCCTCGGCAAGCACCCGCCGACCGAGGATAGATGCCAGGCGTGGGCCGGAATCAGGATCGACGACGGCCATTACGGAAAGGAGAGCCTTTCGGGATTGAATATCGGTCTCGTCCTCGAAATTCCTGGCATGATGGCGCGCGGGGACTGGAGAGTCGGCGCCTATATCGACGAAAGGGCTACATATGCGGCCCATCACGGATTGATTGAAATACTTTCGGGAAGAGCCAAGGGCACGACCGGTTTGTTTAAAATGCTGGTGAGCGAATTCCTTGGCGCCGAAAGGGCGAAAGTCGAGTACGAGTCGGAGGGAAAGACCAGGCGCCTCACGGTCGGCAGGAAAATCCAGGGCGAAGTCGCTCCCGTCGTCGGCGCCGATCCCAATACGGACATCGTAGTGTCCAACACGAAATACTGGATGGGCCCCGACATTACCGTCGCGACCGCGACCCGGGGTCGAGTGCGAGCATACGGGCGGGTTTGGGATTTCGAAGGGCGTTCGGCCGAGATCTGCGCGATCGACTGGCATGGTCCTGACTAATGCCGCTCATGTCCCCGGCTTCGTTCAAGGGCGATTTCCGCGGCTTTCGCCGCGCCAGCAAGAATTTAGATTGATTTCGTTGACCTTGCGCGGCTGCAGGCTGGACGAGACAGATGCCGGGCGCATGAAACGCGCCGACCCGGCAGGCGGCTGAAACAAAAGTTCGGAAAGGATTCAAAATGGCGTTCAGGGCATTGGTTGTCGAAAAGGACGAAGACGGAAAAACAAGCGCGTCGGTGCGCGAAGCGCTGGAAGAGGAGTTGCCGGCGGGCGATGCCACGGTTGCGGTCGAATACTCGACGCTCAACTATAAGGACGGGCTGTGCCTGGGGAAGGGAGGCGGCCTGGTTAGGAACTATCCCCATGTTCCGGGAATAGATTTCGCCGGAGAAGTCGTGGAAACGTCCAGCTCGCGTTTCCAAACGGGCGACAAGGTCGTCCTAACGGGCTGGAGAGTCGGGGAAGTCCAATGGGGCGGATACGCTCAGATGGCGCGAGTCAAATCCGATTGGCTCGTAAGACTGCCCGGCGGACTGGATACGCGGCAGGCCATGTCGGTCGGAACGGCCGGCTTCACGGCCATGCTAGCGATCATGGCTTTGGAAGAGCACGGATTGAAACCGGACAACGGACCCGTTCTTGTTACCGGCGCATCCGGGGGCGTCGGCTCGGTCGCGACGGCCGCGCTGGCGAATCTAGGGTACGAAGTCGCGGCGGCGACGGGTCGGCCCGAGTCTGAAGACTATCTGAAGGGACTGGGGGCTTCCAGGATAGTGCCGCGCACGGAATTGGCGGAAACCGTCAAGCGCCCCCTTGAATCCGAATCCTGGGCGGGATGCATCGACTCCGTCGGCGGCTCCATGCTTGCAAGGCTGCTCGGCCAAATGAAATACGGAAGCTCCGTCGCCGCGGTCGGACTTGCGGGCGGCGCCGGCTTGCCGGCCACGGTCATTCCATTTCTTCTTCGGGGAATCAATCTGCTGGGAATAGATAGCGTAATGAAGCCGATCGAAGCGAGGCGGCGCGCCTGGGACCGCATCGCGAGCGACGTTCCATTGACAGCGCTGGATTCCATGACCCGCGTCGTAGGCCTTGAGGAATTGCCGCAATTGGGATCGGACATTCTGGCGGGCCGGGTGCGAGGACGAGTCGTGGTGGACGTGAACGCCTAGCGCGGCCGCGGGACAATCGGGATAACTTCCGCATTCGCGCCGTGCTATTTGCAAAAGCCGATTACGAAGCGGTTCGAGCGGGGCATTGAACAAGAGTAGACCGACGACACTTAATTGAACGCTGGATTGCGATATGCAAGTTTATTCAGATTTCGCCGACTCGATTGGCCGGACGCCGTTGGTCAGGCTAAGGCGGGCGTCCGAGGAGACGGGTTGCGAAATCCTGGGCAAGGCCGAGTTCCTTAACCCGGGGCAGTCCGTAAAGGACCGCGCCGCGCTCGGAATAATACGCGACGCTTTGAAGCGGGGCGAACTCGGACCCGGCGGAACAATTGTTGAAGGCACGGCGGGCAACACGGGAATCGGCCTGGCCCTGGTCGGCGCATCGATGGGTCTGAAGACGGTGATCGTCATTCCCGAAACGCAAAGCCAGGAAAAAAAGGACATGCTCGTGCTCGCGGGAGCCGAGCTCGTTCAGGTCCCCGCCGTCCCCTATAGGAACCCGGACAACTACGTTCGGTTTTCCGGAAGGCTTGCGGCCAAGCTGGCGGAATCCGAGCCGAACGGAGCAATCTGGGCGAACCAGTTCGACAATGTGGCCAACCGGGAGGCGCATGTAGCGACGACGGCCCCGGAATTGTGGGAGCAGACCGGCGGGAAGCTCGACGGTTTCGTCTGCGCGGTCGGAACCGGCGGAACGCTGGCCGGGGTCGCGGAGGGGCTGCGAAGCAGAAGGCCGGAAGTCAAGATCGGCATTGCCGATCCGATGGGCGCGTCGCTATACCACTACTACGCCCACGGCACTCTCAAGTCCGAGGGCGCTTCGATTACGGAAGGGATCGGCCAAGGCCGGATAACCGCCAACCTGGAAGGGCTCGATGTCGATTTCGCATGGCAAGTGCCGGACCCGGAAGCGCTGGAATGGATATTTCATCTTCTGGAGTTCGAAGGGCTGTGCCTTGGAGGGTCGTCCGGCATAAATGTTGCGGGAGCGGTGCGGATGGCGCGCGAATTGGGGCCGGGCCACACGATTGCCACGGTTCTTTGCGACTACGGCACTCGATACCAGTCGAAACTATTCAATCCTGAATTTCTGAGATCCAAGGAACTTCCCGTGCCCGGGTGGCTGGACAGGCCGCCAAGGGATTTGCCGAACGTCTTCGTCGGCGGAGGCTAGAATTCGACATGCGCAAGATTTGCATAGTTTGGTTACTTGCGCTGGCAGTCTGGGCTTCGCAGGCATCGGGGCAGTCGGCGCCGGGCGAGATATTCGGCATAGACTCGGGCCCGTGGACTCGGCTCGCGGACAGGGCGGAAACCGTTATCAATGCAGGACGGGCATCGGACGCGGCGCTTCTATCGATGCGTTCGCAAATCGTCGCGTGGCGCCAGGAAGTTGAAACTGCTCTAGAGGATCCTAGGCAAAGGCTGGACAGGCTCTCGCTGCAGCTAGATGCTCTCGGCCCCGAGCCGGAATCGGGCGAAGCTCAAGAGGTCGCCGACCGGCGAGCCATGCTGAACGAGCAGATCGCCGAACTGAGCGGCGACTACTCGATCGGCAGCGAAATCGTGCGCCGCGCGGACGGTCTGGTCGAAGCGATCGATGCGCTGCGCCAAGCTCAGACGCGAACGCGGCTGCTGACTCTAGGACCGACCCCGCTGAACCCGTTAAACTGGCTGGACGCCTTCGAATTCCTGGCCGATTACGCAAATGGCTTGATCGATGAAGTCGCCGACGCGCTAAGCAGCGAGACGCAGCTGCGATTTGCAGGCAATAATGCCCTCCAGTCGCTATTCGTGGCGGCGCTCGGCATTCTATTGCTTTCCGGATTCCGCGACCGAATGGTTCGCGCCGCTACGGGACGAGCGGCCAGGCGCAGCGGCGCCTATTCGCGAGAATGGGAATTTCTTTCGGATTTCCTAACGGCTGCGGCTCTGCCGTCCATCGGTTTTTTTCTCGTCGTTGCGGCGGCGGAAACCACGGGGCTGTATTTCATCAAGGGCACGCTGCTCTTGGAGGCGCTGCCGATTCTAGGGCTTTACGTGTTTGGCTCGAGGTGGCTTGCCGGCGTCGCGTTCGGCGGCGAAGAGGCGGGTTGGCTATCCGCCGGGCGCGATCTCCGTTGGCGGCGATCGGCGCGCTTGGCCGCAGTTTGGTCCGGCTGGGTTCTCGGAGCGGACCACATCGTCGGCGCGGTCGCGGATTCGAGCGCGAGCGGACCCGTAACGGCGGTTCTGCAATTTCCGATTATCCTCGCCGGGTCGATAGTCCTCGTGAAGATCGGGCGGCTGCTCGGGACGGCTCCGGCGCGGCAAAGCGGGCCGGAATCGGGGACGTGGGTGCGTGACAAAGTTTCGGACCTGATCGGCAAGGCGGCTATCGTCGTCGGCGGGCTGGCGGCGATTCTATCCGCGGTAGGCTATGGCGCCGCCGCGGAATATCTTCTGTTCCCGTCAATCAAGACTCTTTTTCTGCTTGGATCGGTATCTATTCTTACGATGCTTCTAGGCGGGATCTATCTGGCGACGACTCGCAAGTCGACAGATTCGGAGCATGGCGGCAAAAGCCTGTTCACGGCGATGATCGCCGTGTTTCTCTTTCTGCTGGCATTGCCGGTAATTGCATGGCTTTGGGGAACGACGGAAGAGGAGCTATCGGGCGTCTGGGAGATCGCGGTCGAAGGCGTTTCTATCGGCGGGCAGCGGATTTCGGTAATCGACATTCTGACGCTTGTCGCCGTTTTCATGATCGGCTTCGCTTTGACCAGGCTGGCGAAGGGACTGCTAGAGGGAACCATTCTTCCCAATACCAAGCTCGATGACGGCGGACGACGGGCGATCGCGACGGGAACCGAATACGTTGGCATATTCGTAGCCCTTGTTGTCGCTGTTTCGCTCGCGGGGATCGATCTGACCAATCTCGCCATCGTCGCCGGCGCATTGTCGGTCGGGATCGGATTCGGTCTTCAGGCCGTCGTTTCGAATTTCGTGTCGGGATTGATTCTGCTGATCGAACGGCCGGTCAACGAGGGCGACTGGATCGTGGTCGGCGGCGTTTCCGGCACCGTAAAAAGAATTTCCGTCAGGTCTACGACTATTGAAACCTTCGACAGGGCGAATGTCGTTGTTCCGAATTCGGACCTGATCACCAGCAAGGTAACGAATTGGACTTTGATCCATCGGTACGGTCGGTCGATTATTCCTGTCGGCGTCGCCTACGGCACGGATCCGAGAAAAGTCGAAAGCCTGCTTTTTCAGGTTGCCATCGAGAATGAAAAAGTGATGAATAATCCCGAGCCTCAGGTAATATTCGCGGGATTCGGCGACAATTCCCTGGACTTTGAACTCAGGGTCATACTTGTTGACGTTAACTACTTGCTTTCGGCAAAGTCCGAACTCAATTTCGCCATCGCCAAGAAGTTCGAAGAAGAAGGCATCGAAATCCCGTTTCCGCAGCGAGACCTTTGGCTTCGCAATTCGGAGGAGATCGGACAGGGGATGCGGAATAGCGCGGGAGAAAAAGCCGAAAATGACTGAATTGGTGTATCGGAGCGAGCCTTACAGAAAGGAGCTGGAGGCGAGTGTCGTCGAATCCACGCCGCGGGGCGGCATCGTGCTCGACCGCACGATTTTCTTCGCGACGGGCGGCGGGCAGCCAGGCGATTCCGGCCGCATCGAATGGGAAAACGGAACGGCGAAGGTCGTCAACGCGGTGAAAGCGGGCGACAAGGGCGTTGAGCTGGTTCTTGCCGCGGGGGAGGCGGTTCCGCCCGACGGAGCTGAAATTCGCCAGGCGCTGGACTGGGATCGGCGATATCGCCACATGAGGATGCATACGGCGCTGCACTTGCTTTCGGTTGTCATACCGTTGGCGGTAACCGGCGGCTCGATAGGTTCGGAAAAGAGCCGCCTGGATTTCAACATGCCCGATCCGCCTTCCGACAAGGCTGCGCTGGAGTCCGAACTGAACGCATTGATTTCGCGCGATCTATCCGTGGAGGAAAACTGGATAACCGACGACGAGCTGGCTGCCAATCCCGGTCTGGTGAAGACGATGTCGGTCATGCCGCCATCGGATTCGGGCAGAGTCAGGCTAATCCGTATTTCCGGAAACGGCGAGCAAATCGATCTTCAGCCATGCGGCGGAACGCATGTCGCGAGAACCGGCGAGATCGGAGCCGTCCGATTTGGAAAAATCGAAAACAAGGGACGGCAGAACCGCAGAGTCAATTTGCTGCTGGCCTAGTCGAAATTGACGAAGGCTCCAATTTCCAGCGACCCGGTTCGCCGCGCGAATTCGAAGACGAGAAGTTCATGCCGCCCGCATCCCGTACCAAGGGCGACGTTGGGCCGGCAACCCGCCGAATGCTCCCGGGAGCGCGAAATCGATTTGCGGACGCCGCGAATGCCTCGCGCCGCGGACCAAGTCGGGCGGAAACTTCTGCAGCCGGGTAGGGGAAAGCCCTCGGCTCGGCATTCACCCGTCTTCGCGGCGCCAAGGGACTTCGAAGCCCCTGCGGCGGACGGATCGCTTGCCGGAGACTATCCTGCTGATATGGGCTACGACATTCTTTTCTTGGAGGCAAACGGCCATTGCAATTTTATTCAAGCCTTTTTATGCAATGCGAATGGTCAGCGATCAGTGGAAACAAGAGAATTTCATCCAGGCTAATTTGAATTTGGAGGAACGAGAATGACAAGGTGCGTAGCAGTTTTCGGCCCGTCGTCGGCAGGCAAGTCAGAGCTGGTGAACCGCTTGGCGATGCTCGAAGGAAATCGGCCCCCAGCAGGCGACGCAGACGATCTTCGGTGCGTACCTTTTTCGTTTCTCGGAGACGACTGGATGGCGCTCGACTGCCCCGGTTCGCTGGAATTCGCTCAGACGGCGCAGGATGCCGCCTTGGCGGCGGACACCGTAATAATCGTTACGTCGCCGGATCCCGAGCAGGCCGTGCTGGCCGCGCCCTGGATTCGAATCGCGGAACGCTGCGAAACGCCGCATGTAATATTTATCAACAGAATGGACGAATGCCACGACAGCGTTCGCGACATAATCGAATCGCTGCAGGCCTATTCAAAGCGGCCGATCACTTTGCGTCAGGTGCCGATTCGAGACGATGAGAGAATTGTAGGATCCATCGACTTGGTTTCCGAACGGGCCTGGCAATACCAGCCCGGCGAAGCGTCCAAGCTCGTCGAGATTCCTGAAGACATTTTGGAAAGGCAGGATTCCGGACGCGAAGAATTGCTCGAAAGCCTGTCTGAACACGATGATTGGCTAATCGAAGAAATAATATTGGACCGCGTTCCCGCTTCCGAAGAAGTCTACAAGATTTGCGCGAGGGTCCTCGGCGAGAATGCGGTCGTACCTGGATTTTTCGGCGCCGCATCCCAAAGCGCGGGAATTCGCCGCCTTGCCAAAGCGCTGCGTCATGAATCGCCGAAACCTGAAGAAACCCGCGCTCGCCTGGGAGGCCCCTCGGCGGCCGCCTTCATGACGCGAACGCGCAAGCATCTCGGCAAGCTAGTCTGGATTCGCAACTTCGGCGATCCAATCAAGGCCGGCACCGCGCTGGGAAGCGGAGCGGTAGGCGGGCTGGTGGAGCCGTTCGGGGAAAGGCCGTCCGCCGTTCCGGAACTTGAGACAGGCGGAATTGCTTCGGCGGTCAAGTCCGATCACCTGAATGTGGGAAATCTCTACCACGGCGATGGATCGACTGCCCACCCGGATTGGTATAGCCCGTTGCCTCCGGTCTGGAAACGAGCCATCCGCGTTAAGATCGAAAAGGACGAGGCCAAACTTTCCGAAGTACTGCAAAAGATCGGCAACGAGGATCCTTCGCTTGCCGTGATCCATGATCAAGAGACCGGGCAAATCGTACTTGCCACCCAGGGCAATCAGCATTTGCGGCGCTTGCAAAGAAAGCTTGAAGATACTTTCGATATAGGTACGGAAGCGGAGCAAGTAATTGCCTCGTACCGTGAGACGATATCGGTGAAAGCAGATGTCCATTTCAGGCACAAGAAACAATCCGGGGGCGCTGGTCAATTCGCCGATGTAAGGCTGAGCGTGACACCCGCCAAGAGGGGCGAAGGGTTTTCCTTCAGCGATTCCATTCATGGCGGATCCGTACCTAAAAACTATATCCCGGCTGTTCGAAACGGCGCGGAGGAGTCGATGTCCCGTGGGCCGCTTGGATTTCCCGTGGTCGACGTGCAGGTGAACCTGTACGACGGTCAGCACCATTCCGTGGATTCTTCGGACATGGCATTCCGCATCGCGGGGCGCGGCGGCGTAGCCGAAGCGCTCGGAAAGGCGCAGCCGGTACTATTGGAGCCGATCTACGAAGTCAGGTTTCAGGCGCCGTCGATTTTCACCGGGGCGCTGAACCCGATGATTTCTTCCTTGCGCGGCCAGATATTGGGATTCGACCGAGATTCGAGCGCGGAGGGATGGGATGAAGTCAAGGCAATGATGCCCGGCGAGGCATTGGAAAATCTGATCAACAACCTGCGAACTGCCACCCAGGGAATCGGCCGCTACGAAGCGGAATTTTCGGTTTACCAGGAACTGTTCGGGCGCATGGCCGAAGACATTGTCGCCAAGAGGGCGGAGAGCAACGCTCGACGGTAGCATTCGCAAATACGGCTTGTGCAGCTTTGGCTGCGTTGATCGGGATGCTTGGCTTGAATTTCGAGGCTTGGGTCAGTCGTTAGTTCGGATTGGACGCCCGGCGGGGATGTTGGTTTTTCGGCCATCCGAATAACAGGCGGGTTGAACCGGTCCTTTCCCTGCAGTGCGGTATTGCAACCGGGCACGGTTGGGCGTGCAGATATCGAGGCGGCGGTCCGTCGAGAAACGTTCGCTGTGTGGGGGCGATTGATCGGTATGGAGAGTAAAGTCGTCAATCAAGCGAAGCGAGCAAGGCTCCGTAAATTTCGATCGGGTTACTCATCGCGGTCCGAATGATCCAAGTGCAAACAAGAGCACGGTGGACCCTATTTTAAGCTCGATCGGGTCGCCCGCGGAACTCGTAGCATTCGACGAATTGGAGTAGCCGACTTTGTGGTCGGCGGGCATTTCAGTTTCGCCGTCCGTGGAAGCGGCAAGTCTCGGTTGGGTGCGATTCTCTTATCGTAAAACCTGCGCGATGGCGAGAAGGAGTGAATTTTCAGGCCGCGATCGCGAGGATTTCGACCGCGAAGTTGTTTTTGGCGGCCCACCTCTTTTCTCCATCATTATTGCTCAGGCGGAAGCTAGGAAGCCTGACTTCTGCAAGGTCCGGAAGCCCGGGATCGTCTGCCCGGACTTGATGTGCCAGCGCATGCCGCTGCGCTTTATGCGCGCGGCGGCGAGGGTCTTGGTGGCGGCTTCGACGACACCGGAGCCGACCGCGAGCTTCTCGGCCCTGAGCTCGGATTGGCGCATCCGGATCCGATCCTTCACGACGTAGTTCAGAACCCTCCGAATGGTCTCGCGGGCGCGCAGCTCCTTCGCCCGCCCCAGATAGTAGCGTAGCGATGCTCGCACCCGTGCCGGAATCCGGAGAATAAATCGTCCTCGAATCCGCAATAACCAGACTATTTCACAGGCCTGCCTGTATTGCTACAGCTTCTTGCAGCGAGGAGAAATTGCAGGATAGAATTCAGATTCACTTCGTCTGTGATACAAACGAAGGCGCAAAGAAGATGGTCAAGAGCATCTTCATTGGTCATCGAATGCTTGCGGTTGGATGTCGTAATGTAGAAGTCTTGCAATACAGCATTGTTGAGTTGATAGGGCCGTTGGAACCAGTCCATTGGCAAAACAGGGTCGCTCATGTTGGCTATGTCAAGAATGAATTTCTAGGGGTTACAGTGCTGGGCGGCTTGAGTATTTGATGAATTGAAACTCTAAATGTGGGAGATACCGAGATGGCGAAAAATGGATATGTAAAAGTCGTTAGTGAAATATCAAAGGCGGTTGGTACTGGAAAGACCAATAAGGCCGCTGAATATTTGGAGAATGTAAAGAACGATAGAATTTAGAAAGTCGTGTAGTGATGTAGTTGAGAGCAATAAGGCAATATTGAAATCAAATCGGCAATTAATAGCGGAACTCAAGAAACCAGCTACGGCATTCAAACAGTCTAAAGAATTAGATATTCTTCTTGGATTGCGTCCTACTATAAAGCGTAAATTTTGTGGAGAACTACCGGATTGTAACAGCGCCTTCCGAAATTGCACGAACGAGCAGAATTGAGGCACGCATGAGAATCGTACCGCTGGAACTCAGCATCGACCTGTACAAGGAAGGTTTCGAGGCAACTGACATTCTTGTAAGTATACCCGAGCCTGCCTCGAAGGGAGTTCCAGCACTGCGCGAAAACCGAGATAACAGCGACCGGAACTGCTTCTGCAACCGCATTGACCCTGTCATGTCGGTGGTTCCCGACCGATGACTTCACTCGAGGACATCAAGCCGGGCGCAGAGGTGCGAGGAGTTATACTAGGTCATTCGGTTCAAGTCGTTTCGGTAGACTGGATCGGCAATCAAGCCATCAATCTGGTCTATCGTGAGCCGAACGGCGGAAAATTGGAAACGACATTATTTCGCGATGATGAGCTTCGACTGGAAGTTGAGGCGCAAGGTCGAAGCTGGTCATTCGATGGCGATGCAGGCCTGTTGCGCCTGGTAACCGAGGCGAACCGGATCGCGCTCGCACACCACTTCGATCCTTATCTCGCCATTCACAACAGCCTCGTTGATCCGTTGCCGCACCAGATATCGGCCGTCTACGGCGAGATGCTGGAGCGCCAGCCGCTCCGTTTCCTGTTGGCGGACGACCCAGGCGCAGGCAAAACGGTCATGGCGGGACTTCTAATTTCGGAACTGCGTGTCAGGGGAGATCTGGAACGCTGCCTGATCGTCGCTCCAGGCAACCTGGTCGAACAATGGCAGGATGAATTCAGCGAGAAATTCAGTCTGGAGTTTGACATCCTGACGCGCGACATGATCGGATCGTCACGCTCGGGTAATCCGTTCGACGACCGTGACCTGATCATTGCCCGGCTCGACATGCTCGCCCGCGACGAGGACCTGCAGGAGAAGCTCTCCCGTTCCACCGAGTGGGACCTGATTGTATGCGACGAGGCTCATCGCATGTCGGCCAGCTACTTCGGTGGCGAGGTCAAGTTCACGAAGCGCTATCGCATCGGTCAGCGGCTTGGTGGCCTCTGCCGCCATTTCCTGCTGATGACTGCAACGCCGCATAACGGCAAGGAAGAGGATTTCCAGCTGTTCATGGCACTTCTCGACGGAGACCGTTTCGAAGGCCGATTCCGGGATGGCGTCCACTACGCGGATACTGCCGACATGATGAGACGTCTGACAAAGGAAGAATTGCTGCAATTCGATGCCCGGCCACTGTTTCCCGAACGTCGCGCCTATACGGCAAAATATAAACTGACTCCCGAAGAAGCTGCGCTCTATGCCGCCGTTACGGATTACGTACGAACGGAAATGAACCGGGTAGCAAGGTTCGCGGATGCTGACGGCAGAAAGCGCAACAATGTCGGTTTTGCGCTGCAGATCTTGCAGCGGCGACTGGCATCGTCGCCTGCCGCGATCTATCAATCTCTCAAGCGTCGGCGAGAGCGACTTGAGCGGGAGCTTGCCGAAGCCCGACTTGCCGCGAGGGTGCGAGCCGCAAGGATCGACACCGTATCGACAAGCGACGACGCCCTGCAAGATCTGGACGAATACAGTCAGGAAGAGATCGACGACATAGAGGATATTGTCGTAACCGGCGCAACAACAGCAGAAACTATCGAGCAGCTTGGCATCGAGGTCAAAATGCTCAAGGTTCTTGAAGGACAGGCGCTCGGCGTGCTCCGTTCAGGCGCGGACGCGAAGTGGGCGCAACTGGATCGAATCCTCGACAATCCGTTGATGGTCGATTCTGACGGCAATCGCCGCAAGCTGATTGTCTTCACCGAACCCAAGGACACGCTCCACTATCTACGAAACAAGATAGAGGCAAGACTGGGCAATCCTAATGCGGTCACGGTGATTCACGGCGGCGTCACACGGGAGGAGCGTCGCAAAGTGATCGAGCGGTTCATGCAGGATCGGAACCTTCTGGTACTTGTGGCCAACGACGCGGCTGGCGAGGGCGTGAACCTTCAGCGCGGACATCTGATGGTCAATTATGACCTGCCCTGGAACCCGAACAAGATCGAGCAGCGTTTCGGGCGCATTCACCGTATTGGGCAAACTGAGGTTTGTCATCTATGGAACCTTGTTGCCGCTGACACGCGTGAGGGTGCAGTGTATGCACGGCTGCTGGAAAAGCTGGAATCCGCGCGTGAGGCGCTTGGAGGCCGCGTCTACGATGTGCTCGGCGAATTGTTCGAGGGGACGGCGCTCAAGGATCTTCTGGTTGAGGCAATCCGTTACGGCGAGCGCGAGGAAGTCAAGGCAAGGCTTTTTCAGCAAGTCGATGGGGCAATTGATCGCGATCATCTCCTGGATGTTCTCAAGCGACGCGCACTGACCAACGACTCCATGCCCGAGGCCCGAGTCGAGGAACTCCGACTTGACATGGAGCGTGCCGAGGCTCAGCGCCTGCAGCCTTGCCATGTGCAGAGTTTCTTTGTCGAGGCTTTCCGCCGTCTAGGTGGCCAGCTGAAACCCCGAGAGGAAGGGCGCTGGGAAATTACTCACGTCCCCGAAGTTCTACGCGAGCGCGATCGTCAGATCGGCACCGGTGCGACAATCCAGAAAAGATACGAGCGAATCTGCTTCGAAAAGAGACGGATCAATCAGCAACCGGTCGCAGCATTCATCCATCCCGGACATCCACTGCTGAATTCTGTCATCAGCGTGGTGCGTGAGAAGTACGATTACCTGATGAATCGAGGAGCTGTCTTCGTCGACGACACAGATCCGAGCGAAGCGCTGTCAGTACTCGTCCTGCTGGAACACGACGTCCGGGACGGAAGGAAACGCTCCAACGGGCTACCTTGCATCATCTCCGAGAAGCTCCAGTTTGCCGCAATCAATCCCGGAGGGGATGCATCCAATGCCGGGATCGCGCCACACCTCAATTTGCGCCCAGCCCGATCGGAAGAAATCTCTCTTGTGGATGACTTGCTGGGAGAGACTTGGCTGAGCGACGATTTCGAGCGGAACGCAAAATTGTTTGCCGCGAAAGAACTTGCGCGGACGCACGTAACGGAAGTGAAGGCGCGACGCTTGCCCGAAATCCAGAAGGTCGAACACGAGGTCAACGCCCGACTTAAGAAGGAAATCAACTACTGGGACACCCGGGCCTTCGAACTGAAGGAGCAGCAGCGCGCAGGCAGGAAGACACGCGTGAATTGGGAGAACGCGGAACGGAGAGCGACAGATCTGGCCGAGCGCAGAAAGCGGCGCATGGCGATCCTGGAACAGGAGAGGTCCATCTCCTCCCTCCCTCCCCGGGTCCGTGGCGGAATGATCATCATCCCGCGCGGGCTTCTGGATGCGCGCGCAGGAACATCCCAAGCAGGCCTTTCGCCGGATCCTGCCGCAAGAAGAAGGATCGAGCTTGCAGCCATGGAGGCCGTGATAGCGGTCGAACGAAGGCTCGGCAATTCTCCCGAGGATGTATCGGCCAGGAAGATCGGATACGATCTGGCATCTTACGATCCCGAGGCCGGCAAATACCGGTTCATCGAAGTCAAGGGACGTGTGGCGGGCGCGGATACTGTAATGATCACACGCCAGGAGATCATCACGTCCCTTCATGAACCGGAGAAGTTTATTCTTGCCTTCGTTGAGGTCAGCGATGACCTAGCCGGCGAGCCGTGTTATGTCCACGGTGCGTTGGACGTTCGCGAACCGCCATTTGATCAGGATGCCATCCAGTTCAACCTGAAGCGGTTGCTGGGACGGGCAGAGGAGCCGTCATGAATGACATTGCGACTTGGGCGAAGGATTCGAATATTCGGTGCACGCTATGACGCAGAGCCCAAGGAAGAAGCTCATCGAGGTTGCCATCCCACTCGAGGCCATCAACGCGGCGTCGGCAAGAGAGAAGTCCATTCGCCACGGGCATCCATCCACATTGCACCTGTGGTGGGCAAGGCGACCGCTGGCGGCATGCCGTGCGGTTCTGTTCGCTCAATTGGTAGATGACCCGTCCAGCCGCCCCGACAGGTTCCCGACTGAAAGGGACGTGGATGCGGAGCGCCAACGTCTCTTCAAGATCATGGAAGACCTCGTCATTTGGGAGAATTCCACCAACGAAGAAGTGCTGGAACGCGCCCGCGCTGAAATCCGAAAGTGCTGCGGGGATGAATTGCCGCCTGTGTATGACCCGTTTTCAGGAGGCGGATCGATTCCACTTGAGGCCCAGCGCTTGGGTTTTCCCGCATATGGCAGCGACCTCAACCCCGTCGCTGTGATGATCGGCAAGGCGATGATCGAGATTCCACCGATGTTCAAAGGCCGAAACCCTGCGCATCCTGGCATCAAAGACCGCAACCACTACCGCAATGCCGAAGGACTTGCCGAGGATGTCAAGCATTATGGGGAACGGATGCGCGAGCGTGCATTCGAACGCATCGGCCATCTGTATCCGCAAGTCGATCTGCCGAAGAAATACGGAAGCGGCAAAGCGACCGTAATCGCCTGGATATGGGCTCGCACAGTGCCCAGTCCGGATCCTGCGTTCGACGAGGTTCATGTTCCCATCGCATCCAGTTTCCTGCTCAGTTCAAAGGATGGCAAGGAAGTTTGGATTGAGCCCATTGTGGACAAATCGGCAAGGAAGATCACTTACTGGGTTCGCCGGGGTGGCACGAAGGAAGACCTGGCAACGGCTAGGCAGGGGACGAAGGCTGGCAGGGGAGCACATTTCCAATGCCTGCTGTCGGGGACAGCAATCACGCCCAACTACGTCAAGGCCAAGAGCATGGCGGGAGAGATGAGCGAAACGCTGATCGCAGTTGTCGCCGAGGGGAAGGCGAGGCGTGTCTATATTGATCCAACTGATGAAATGGAGGTAGTAGCCCGAACAGCAGTGCCGAAATGGAAACCGGATCAAAGGATGAATCGCGACACGCGCGATTTGGTCAGCGGCCGCGGATACGGCTTCTTTTTCTGGGCCGACCTCTTTACCAACCGCCAGCTCGTTGCTCTCACTACATTCAGCGATCTGGTGCATGAGGCACGCACCGAAATCGAGCGTGATGCTTTGACCGCTGGCTTTCCCGACGATCCGGCCCCTTTGCGGGACGGCGGCACAGGCGCAAAGGCCTATGCTGAAGCGGTCGGCGTGTATCTGGCGTTTGCTGTGGATAAGTCTTCAGATTATTGGTCTTCAGTATGTGGCTGGATTTCTTCTCGAGAGACAATGAGAAGTACATTCGGACGCCAAGCGATTCCAATGGTGTGGGACTTTGCAGAAGTTAATCCGTTTTGCCAATCCACGGGAAACTGGATAGCAATGTGCGATTGGGTGTGGAAAGCCATCAATAATTTTGTAACTGCTTCAACAGGTAAAGAACGTCAGCATGATGCGCAGACTGTTCAGCATCCCGAGAACTCTATTATTTCGACCGATCCACCATATTATGATAACATTGGCTACGCAGATCTATCCGATTTCTTCTTCTGTTGGATGAGACCGTTGCTCCAGTCGATTTATCCTGAAGTATTCAGCGTACTTGCGACGCCTAAATCAGAGGAACTTGTCGCCACCGCGTATCGACACGGTGGGAAGAAAGAGGCGGAGTCTTTTTTCCTCGATGGAATGTCCAAGGCCATCGCAAACATGGCGCAACAGTCATCACCTGATTATCCGGCAACAATCTACTATGCTTTCAAGCAAAGTGAAATCTCGCAGGAAGGAACCAGTTCAATCGGATGGGCTACTTTCTTGCAAGCCGTTCTGGAAGCTGGCTATGCAGTAGTCGCCACATGGCCTATGAGAACGGAGAAACCTGGTCGTATGATTTCGGTCGGCACTAATGCTCTCGCGAACTCCGTAATCCTCGTTTGTCGAAAGAGAACCGAATCCGCCGAAACACTCAGTCGGGCCGAGTTTGTCGCCGCGCTCAGGAAGGAACTTCCGCAGGCACTGGCGGCGCTGCAAAAGTCCAATATTTCTCCGGCCGACATGCCGCAGTCGGCAATCGGCCCGGGCATGGCTGTCTTCAGCCGCTGCAACGCTGTAATTGAAGCCGACGACAGCCCAATGTCGGTAAAAACGGCCCTGCAACTCATCAACCGCGAACTCGATGAATACATTGGCGATATTCAGGGAGAATTTGACGCCGATACGCGTTTCGCCCTTACCTGGTTCGAACAGCACGGCATGTCGGCGGGCAATTACGGCATCGCGAACAACATAGCCAATGCCCGTGGCATCTCTGTCGAAAGCGTCAAGCACGCAGGGATCGTTGAAAGCGCTGCAGGCAGGGTGCGCATCCTAGATCGCCACGAGATGGAACCTGACTGGGATCCAGAATCAGATGCCCACCTGACCGTGTGGGAATGCTGCCAGCACTTAATTCATGAGTTGGAACAAGGCGGCGAGCAGGCGGCAGCGCACCTTCTGCGAAGGATCGGGCCGGTCAAGGCAGATGCAGCAAAGGACCTTGCGTATTGCCTTTACGACATCAGCGCCAACAAGAGGCGTGATGCCAACGAAGCACGATCCTACAATGGGCTGATCGCGGTATGGCCCGAACTAACGCGTCAGGCATCGGCCTTGCGTGACAATCGGGGACCGGTGCAATTGTATCTGGACATTTAGGCCATGAAACATCACGTCGACGAAATTGAATATCAACTTGGGTTGGGCGAGGACAGCAAATGGGAATTCAAGCAGGTTGAGTTCGCCGGGGACCGCCCAAAGCAACCGGCCCGAAGTGACTGGGCCGACGAAATCGCCGCGCTTGCCAACGCCACCGGGGGCATGCTGCTCGTCGGCGTCGCGGACGACGGCACCGTATTAGGGCTTTCGCGCACGCAGCTGGTCAACTTGGATGCCATGCTCGTTGAGGTCTGCACCGATACGATCAAGCCTCAGATTCGCATCCGTACGCATCACGTGCGATTGTCGGACGGAGAGTGCGTACTGCTCGCTGAAGTACCGGAAGGCGATTATGTCCACGAGAGTCCCGGCGGGAGCTACATACGCGTGGGCGCATCCAAACGTCTGATGGCTGGCGACGAACGGTTGCGCTTGGCGCAGAGCCGCTCTCAGGCGCGATTCCTGTGGTTCGACAAGCAACCTGTGCCGGACACCGGATTCAAGACGCTGTCCGAGACCCTCTGGAAGCCGCTTCTCAGCGCCGAAGGCGCGACAGAGCCGGAGACGGCGCTCCAAAAGCTGGCACTTTTGCAGCGAGATGAATTTGGAGTCCTTCGCGCCTCTGTCGCCGGAATCTTGCTGTGCACACCCGACCCGGAAAAATGGCTTCCGAACGCAACCATCATGGCGACCCGTTACAGGGGAAGTGATCGAGCATCTGGTCAGATTGATGCCGCAGAAATCACCGGTCCACTGAACAGGCAGTTATCTGCTGCTGTAGCATTTGCCGTGCGGAACATGCATGTTGCGGCACGAAAGGACCCCGCTCGCGCCAACATGCCCCAATACAGCGAAAAGGCCCTTTTTGAATCTCTGGTCAACGCGGTTGCCCATCGCGACTATTCCGTCAGGGGAAGCAGGATTCGCCTGTCCATGTTCGACGATCATCTGGAAATCCACTCGCCTGGCTCCCTTCCGAACAACCTGACGGTCGACAGCATGGCCTTGAGACAGTCCACCCGCAACGAAGCACTGACTTCTGCATTGGCGCGCATGCCAGTCAATGAGACGCGCGGCGGCGAAGACAGGCTGTTTTTTATGGAGCGCCGCGGCGATGGCGTTCCGATTATCATGCGTGAAACCATTGAACTGTGCGGGACTCCTCCCGAGTATCAGGTCATTGACGATGCGGAGCTTGTCTTGACCATTCCTGCTGCGGTCCAGGAACTGAGCCCGGCAAATGTCGTCATCTCGGTGCGATCCGGCAGCCGACCCTTGTCGGGGGCAGATCTCCTTTGCCTGTTTCCAAACAGGACCTGGGTTGAGGCGAAGACGGACACCGAAGGCAAGGCGGAGATCAATCTGTACACTACCCAGCTGCCCATGACCGTATTCGCCGCCACGACAAGCCATGCTGCACATTTGGAGAGAAACTGGGTTCCGAGCGAACGGGCACTTGCTATCAATCTGGAAACACGGACCGAAGGCGGGAGCGTCATTCATCCGGAGGGGACTGGCCAGCTTCCAGGATTGCAGGGTTCGATCAACGCGATTCGCGACTCGCTGGACCGAACCTATCTCTACGCATCAAACATCGCCATTAACGATGGCGAACAGCAGCCGGTCCATTTCATCCCCGGCGAGGAACTGCGCCTAACCGATGCAGTCGGGACGGAAATCTGCGTGCGGATCGTCGATGTCGTTGGCCGGTCGGCGCTTGTTGAACACTCGAATCTCCGGCAATCGGGAAGTTGATCTTGTGTTAAATACCGGACGAAAGCAGATGATGCCCGTTCACGCCATGGACAAGGAGAATTGACGCATGGCCAAGAGCACTCGCCAGTATGTATTCGAAGGGATGGAAATTCTGCCGGAGGCGCTGATCCCATTCGTTGAGATGCGCTTGAAAAACTCGTTGACTGGATATTGGGAAGTTCAAGTGACCGAGCGCGTAAAAGGTCTCAATGCAGATTCCAGCGGCGGCGTCGATTGGGATCAGGCCACGCTGCTCAATGCCATGGACAGGTTTTGGCCGGAAGCGTTCAGGATGGTTCTGGGACGCGCCGAACGTTCGATCGTGAACGAGCTGGCTGACGTCCGAAACAAGCTCGCGCACAACCAGTCGTTTACCTATGACGATGCGGAACGCGCACTCGATTCCATGCGTCGTCTGCTGGAAGCCATCGGCGCTGGAGCGCAGGCCCAACGACTCAGCAGGATGCGCGACACCATATTGCGAACGAAGTTCACGGAGCTTCAACGAAACGAGGAACGCCGCAAGGCTCGCCGAAAGGCGGATATCTCCGTGGATACGACTGGAGGGCTGCTGCCTTGGCGAAAAGTTGTGGAGCCACATCCGGATGTTGCGACCGGCGAATTTCTGCATGCAGAATTCGCCGCCGACCTCGGCAAGGTTCATGCCGGCACCGCGCCTTCGGAATACAGCGATCCGAAGGAGTTCTTTGGTCGCACCTACCTTACTGACGGCTTAAGCACACTGTTGGTCGGAGCAGCAAAGCGGCTCTCCGCCACAGGCGGCGACCCGGTCGTGGAACTTCAGACCAGTTTCGGCGGCGGCAAGACTCACTCCATGCTAGCACTGTATCACATGGCAGGACAAACTCCGGCAGGGGACCTGCCTGGCCTCGACCGGTTGCTCTCAAATCACGACGTAACCGTGCCAAGGGACATAAGCCGTGCTGTTCTGGTTGGCACGTGGCGTGGTCCGCTGGACGTCATTTCAGTGCGGGGTGGCCGAGAGATCCGAACGACATGGGGCGAAATGGCTTGGCAGTTGGGCGGCGCAGATACATATGACATGATTGCCGAAAATGACCTCAAAGGGATTGCGCCCGGTTCGCACATCCTCGAGGAGATGTTCAGGAAGGCTTCGCCCTGCTTGATCCTGATTGACGAGTGGGTCGCCTATCTGCGCCAAGTCTACAAGGTCGATGGCTTGCCTTCCGGCTCGTTCGACGCCAACCTCAGCTTCGTCCAGGCACTGACCGAGGCAGTCAAGACCAGCCCTGGCACCGTGCTCGTGGCTGCACTGCCGGCATCGCAGATCGAAGTCGGTGGCGAGGGCGGTCAGGAAGCTTTGACCCGGCTTAAGCAGACTTTTGCGCGTGTCGAGTCGCCCTGGCGCTCGGCCTCACAGGAAGAAAGTTACGAAATCGTTCGCAGCAGGCTCTTCAAGGAGATCCCGGGCGACAAGTTTCACCACCGCGACAATGCGCTTAAGCAATTTGCAAAGCTCTATCGAGAAAATGCCGATGAGTTTCCTCGAAGTTCAGCCGATGAAGATTATCGCCGCAAGCTGGAGAGAGCCTATCCAATCCATCCGGAACTGTTTGATCAGCTCTACACGAGTTGGGGAACACTGGAGCAGTTTCAACGCACGCGCGGCGTCCTGCGCTTGATGGCGCAGGCCATTCATGAATTGTGGATGAACAACGACTCGTCGGTGATGATCATGCCTGGATGCATGGCGGTCGGCTCATCGGGTGTTGAATCGGAGCTGCTTCGCTACCTCGATACAAGCTGGCAATCGATTATCGCAGGCGACATCGATGGTCCGGAATCGATTCCTTACGAAATCGATAGATCGGCACCCAATCTAAACCGGTGCTCGGCAACCCGTCGAGTGGCTCGTACGATCTTCATGGGGACTGCACCGATATACCAGCAAGAGAACAGCGGGCTCGACGACAAGCGGATCAACCTTGCCGTCGTGCAACCAGGAGAGAAGCCGGCTGTGTTTGGAGACGCACTGAGACGGCTTGGTGATCGTGCTCGGTTCATGCATGTCGACCGTGGTCGCTATTGGTATTCCATGTCGGCTGGGCTCAATCGCGTCGCTGCGGACCGCGCCGAACAGATTGAGGAAGAGCTTGTCATGACTGAAATTGACAAGCGTCTGGCGAACTATGTGAACGGCCTCGCTGACCGCGGAGACTTCGAAGCAGTCCAAGTGGCACCCAGCAGTTCCGCCGACATCCCCGACGAGGCCGGCGGCGTGCGTGCCGTCGTGCTTGGGGTCTTGCATTCGCACAACGGCCGCGACGGGTCAGAGGCGATGGCCACGGTCAAGGATTTTCTTGCGCAGCGAGGCAGCACGCCGCGCGTTTATCGCAACGTACTTGTGTTTCTCGCGGCCGAATCGCGGCAGGTCGATCACCTGAAGGAAGCCATGCGGAGTGCGCTTGCATGGGAAGGAATCGTTCGTGACACGGAGCGCCTGAACCTAACACAACGAGATAGTGCGCTGGCCCGGGAAAAATCAACCGAAGCGAGCGGCACCGTCAGAACGCGTCTGATGGAAGCTTGGAACTATCTGCTGTATCCTAGGCAGGAAAGTGCCGAAGCCGAAATCTCCTGGATATCAGGCAAGGTTCCCGCTCAGGACGGCCTCCTGAAAAGGGCAAGCAAACGACTGGTTGATGAAGAGGGACTGCTGCCTGAACTCGGCCCAACCAGACTGAATCGTGAACTCGACAGGTACCTCTGGAAGCAAAATCATCACCTCTCGCTGAAGGATCTTCGGGAGTATCTCGATCGCTATACCTACCTGCCGCGGTTGAAAGATCGTTCGGTACTAGTCAGGACGGTCAGCTCTGCAATCGGGAACTTGCTTCCAGGACCATTCGCGTACGCCGAACGTTGGGACGATACAGCCAACACATATCAGGGGCTCGCCATCAGCGAGGCGGAGACAGTCTCTGTGGTCATTGATAAAGAGAGCCTCATCGTAAGGCCGGAAATTGCCGAAGCTCATCGTCCGCAGCCGTCAACGGCGACCGGCCCTCAAGACGACACGCCGACAAGCATTGATGGCGATCAGTCTGAAGTTAGAGAAGCCGCCACATCAGACGACAAACAGCCAGCAAATCGGAAACCGACTCGCTTCACTGGCACGGTAAAGATCTCATCGGAGCGACCGGCCCGGGAAATCCAAAAAGTGGTAGAGGGAATTGTCGAACAGCTCACGACCCTTCCAAACAGCGAAGTGGACATTACGCTGGAAATTGTTGCGGACGTTCCCTCAGGGCTGGATCGTGTGAAGGTTCGGAGCTTGACAGAGAATGCCAATACGCTCGGATTCATCGAGAAGTCGGTCAGATAGATATCAGAATGCCTGATTTGACTGATGAGAACGCCACTTCGGTGCTTGCCATGTATTGGGATCAAATTCGCTGCTTGGACGAACCGCAGTTCTGTGATGGTGAATGCGAGGTTCGTCGGCTTTGGGATAAGGCTGTCGCGAAAGCGCTGGGACGGCCTCCGGGTTGGCTTTCCGAATTGCGGCTGATGTTGCACGACAAGCCGCATGTGAGCAGTCTGGTGAGTGACATTGGAACGCCAGGCGCACAATTGCTTTCTTGAAAGGCCATGCAACGGGCACACTCGCCAGCGTTGTGCCACTTCGAGCGTCTTCTCAATCCGGCTCCGGACCGCTTGATTCCAATCGCGATCGCTGTTCGCGGCGCGACCCGCAGCTGCCAGAATGCTCGTTCCGGCGTCCATCGTCAGGTCATGTGCTTTTCATTCGGTGACCCACGATGGTTGACGCAGCCTAGAAGAGAACGAAGGCCTCATGTCGCGATGATGGCAGACAGCCGCCGTGCGTCTAGGATCATCCGCGCGACAGTAGGTCAGAAACCGGCGCCCCGATCCTTTCAACCTCCCATACGTGATTAGTGGTTTATTGGGAATCGTCGGCGCTGAGCGCATTGTAGACGATTACGGCCCATTGAAGTTTCAAGAATCCTCTCCAAATTTTTTTGGTTCCGGGCAAAGGC
>Ga0209543_1001077_pt1 | contig 27912 bp, 27 predicted proteins | sample MesohylFT_FD_187296 | JGI IMG/M metagenome (GOLD analysis project Ga0209543, IMG submission 187296) | Host-associated microbial community of the marine sponge Aplysina aerophoba from Gulf of Piran - sponge mesohyl, lysed by freeze-thaw... | ecosystem: Host-associated > Porifera > Sponge >...
TCCGGGTCGCGCCCGGGCGCCCGCCCGCTGCGTCGCGGGCCTTGACCGTAGTCCCCGCTACGCTCTTCGGCCCGCTCCTGGCGGGACGAACGCCCGGGCGCGACGCAGGCCGTGACCCTGGCGGGAAATGCGGGCTATATCGCGAGCCCGGCGGCGCGGCCTTCCTCGATCGCGCGGAAGGCGTCGAGCCCCGCCGCTTCGCGCGCGCCGCCGACGACATGGACCGGCACGCCCGCGCCACAAAGCGCCTCGGCCAGCCCGCGATCCGGCTCCTGCCCGGCGCAGACGACCACGGTGTCGACCGCGAGCACCCGTTCGGCCCCGTCGACGGCGATGTGGAGGCCGGAATCGTCGACCTGCCGGTAGGCGACGCCCGGCATCATCTTCACCCCGCGCGCGGCGAGCGCCGCACGGACCACCCAGCCGGTGGTCAGCCCGAGCGTCGCGCCCATGCGGCCGGGCCGGCGCTGCAGCATGGCGATCTCGCGGCCGGAGCCGGGCATGGCCCCGGCATCGGCGGCGAGGCCGCCCGGCGAATTGTGGTCGGGATCGACGCCCCATTCGGCGTAGAACGCGGCCACCGGGTCGGCCTGCGGGGCGGGCGCGGACAGGAACTCGGCCACGTCGAAACCGACCCCGCCGGCGCCGACGATGGCGACCCGCGGCCCGGCATCCACCCGGCCGGCCAGCACGTCGGCATAGGAAGCGACCGACGCATGATCGGCGCCGGGTACCGCGAAGGGGCGGGGCCGGACGCCGTTGGCGATCACCACCGCGTCGAACCCGGCGAGATCCTGCGCCGCCGCCGCGCATCCGAGCTTCACGGCCACCCCGAGATCCTCGATCCGGCGGGCGAAATAGCGCAGCGTCTCGTCGAACTCCTCCTTGCCGGGGACCGCGCGGGCGAGGTTGAGCTGCCCGCCGATCCGGTCCGCCGCTTCGAACAGGGTCACCGCGTGGCCGCGCTCCGCCGCCGACACCGAAGCGGCGAGCCCGGCGGGCCCGGCGCCCGCGACCGCGACCCGCTTCGCCCGGCCGGCAGGGGCGGCGCCGTTGCCGTATTCGTTGCAGGCTTCGGGGTTGACCAGGCAGGTGGCGGTGGCGGAGCGGAAGATCCGGTCGAGGCAGGCCTGGTTGCAGGCGATGCAGGTGTTGATCCGGTCGGCCCGTCCGGACGCCGCCTTGGCGACGAACGCGGGATCGGCGAGCAGGGGGCGCGCCAGCGCCACCAGATCCGCATCGCCGGACGCGAGGATCGCCTCGGCGACCTCCGGCGTGTTGATCCGGTTGGAGACCACCATCGGGATGCCGACGGCGTGCTTGAGCCGGGCGACGAAGGGCGCCCAGGCGGCGCGCGGCACCGCCTTGGCGATGGTGGGAATGCGCGCCTCGTGCCAGCCGATCCCCGAAGACAGGATGTCGGCCCCGGCATCGGCCACCGCGCGGCCGAGCGCGGCGGTCTCCCCGCCGGTCAGCCCGCCCTCGACCAGGTCGAGCACCGAGATGCGGTAGATCACCAGGAAGCCGTCCCCGACCCGCTCGCGGATCCGGCGGACGATCTCGACCGGGAAGCCGATGCGGTTCTCGAAGCTTCCGCCCCAGCGGTCTTCGCGCCGGTTGGTGGCCGAAACGCAGAACTGGGTGATCAGATAGCCTTCCGAGCCCATCACCTCGACGCCGTCGAACCCGGCCTCGCGGGCGAGCGCGGCGCTCCGGACGAAGTCCTCGATGGTCGCCTCGACCTCCGCCGCGCCGAGCGCGCGCGGCCTGACCTTGTTGATCCGGGTCGGCACCGCGGACGGCGCCACGGTCTCCGCGAGCTGGGCGTAGCGCCCCGAGTGGAGGATCTGGAGGCAGATCGCGGTGTCGTGCTCGTGGACGGCGTCGGCGATCGGGCGCAGCGCCTTCGCCTTTTCGAGGCTGTCGAGGACCGGGGTTTCGGCGTCCATCCGGCCATACGGGTTGGGCGCGTAGCCCCCGGTCACGATCAGCCCGGTGCCGCCGCGCGCCCGCGCGGCGTAGTAGGCGGCCTCGCGCGCGATGGCGTTGTCGCGCAGCTCGAGCCTGGTGTGCATCGACCCCATGACGACGCGGTTGGCGAGCCGGACGCCGCGGACGTCGAGCGGCCGCAAGAGGTTCGGGTAACGGTTTTCCGGGTTCATGGGCCCTCCTCGGCGGGTTTGTCACCGCCCAGGGCGGGCGCGTCAATACTGGCCGTGCGGCTGCAGCCCGAAGCGGTACTGGCCGATCATCGACATCACCGCGTCGTGGTTCAGGCCGATATGCGCCGCCGTGCTGTGGATGTCGCGCCAGGCGCGCGGGATCGGGTGGTCCGCCTGCATCGAGCGCCCGCCGGCGGCGGCGAGGATGAGGTCGATCGCGGCGCGCGCGGCGCCGACCGCCGGCAGGGCGGGAGCGTAGGGAACCCAGGCCAGCATCGGGATGCGGTAGATCGGGTTGTCGTGGACGGCGAGCCCGGGCGCGGTCCCCGTCATGGCTCCGGAGAACGGCAGGACCCGATGCGCCGGCACGAAGGCGGGCATCCTGCCGCCGCCCAAGCCGGCGGGGAGCATCGCAGCGCACAGGTTCCAGCCCGCATGCGGGCAGCCGCTGGAAAACCTGAACCGGCCGGTGAGCCGATAGCCGCCGGCGGCAGCGGTCGCCGTCCCGGCGGGAGCGTGGGAGCCCGAGATGGCGAGCCCGTCGTTCTTGCTCCAGATCTCGTCCTGCGGCGTCTCGGGGAACAGGGTGAGCGCCCAGTTGTGGATCATGTAGAGCCCGCACACCCAGGCGGTCGACGCACAGCCGGTGCCGAGCGTGGCACTCAAAGTGAATCCCGGAAGCCTTGTACGCCTCGATCACCGCGTCGGCGATCCTGCCCGCGCGCTCGTTCTCCAGCGCCGTGTCGCGCGCCAGGGGCAGGAGCGCCGCTATCCGCGCCCTGATCTCCTCGCGGTCCGGCACCGCCGGGGGGATGGTCTGCCGCGTCGCCAGTGCCATCCGGCCTCTCCTCGAAGGCTGTCGGCGAACGATCCGCCGCACGCGGGCCGCGGTCGAGCGCCCGGCGTTCTGTTGTCCCGGCAATTCGTGCATATTCGGCCCGCCGGGCCTGCATCCGCGGCATTTCGAGGAGGGGAAGAACGATGGACGGCAAGATCGCGCTCGAGGAGCATTTCGCGATCCAGGATACGTTGAGCGACTCGGCGGGCTATTTGCCGCCGCATACCTGGGAGGAGCTGAGCAGCCGGCTTCTCGACATCCACGACCGGCGCATCCGGGAGATGGACGCGCACGGGATCGAGATCATGATCCTGTCCCTCAACGCGCCCGCGATTCAGGGAATCCACGACCGCGCCGAGGCCGTCGCGCTCGCCAGGAAGGCGAACAACACGCTCGCGGAAGAGGTCGCCAAGCGCCCCGACCGGTTCCTCGGCTTCGCCGCGCTTGCGATGCAGGACCCGGACGAAGCGGCGCGGGAGCTGGAGCGCTGCGTGCAGGAGCTCGGCTTCGTGGGCGCGAACGTGAACGGCTTTTCCCAGGTCGACGAGCCCGACACGGCGGTCTATTACGACCTGCCGCAATACCGCGATTTCTGGGCCACCGTCGAGGCGCTCGACGCGCCCTTCTACCTGCATCCGCGCAACCCGCTGCCCAGCATGGCCCAGATCTACGAGGGCCATCCCTGGCTGCTCGGCCCGACCTGGGCGTTCGGGCAGGAAACCGCGGTGCACGCGCTGAGACTCATGGCGTCGGGCCTGTTCGACGAACACCCCGGCATCCAGATCGTGCTCGGCCACATGGGGGAGGGGCTGCCGTTCAGCATCTGGCGCTGCGACAACCGCAACAGCTGGACCAACGCGCCCCCCGCCTACCCCGCCAGGCGCAAGCTCGGCGAGTATCTGCAGGAGAACTTCCACATCACCACCTCCGGCAATTTCCGCACCCAGAGCCTGGTGGACACCATGCTGGAGCTGGGCTCCGACCGGATCATGTTCTCCGTCGACTGGCCGTTCGAGAATGTCGACGGCGGGGCGAAGTGGTTCGACGAGGTGACGATCTCGGAAGCCGACCGGATCAAGATCGGCCGCACCAACGCGGTCCGGCTGTTCGGGATCGGGGAGTAGGGGAGAGGGGACGGCCGCGTTTCTCGCCAACCGCCGCCGGAGCGGCTTTGACGTCGCGGGCCCCTGTTCCGTCACATCGGACTTGTTCCGGGGTGACGAGTGGGACGAAGGGAGTCTCGTTCGGGGGCGCGGCGCCCGCGTCGAAAATCCTGACCGGACGGCGGTAGAACAAGTCCAACCATGACTGACGGCATGGGGGTGCCGCTACCCCGGTGGGAGATGCGGGCCGGGCCTACAGGTCGGTGCCCAGGTAGTACTGCTTGACCAGCTCGTTCTCGCGCAGCGCATCGGCGCTCTCGCCGGCGAGCGCCATCTCGCCGTGCACGATGACATAGCCGCGGTCGGCGATCTTGATCGCCTGGTTGAAGTTCTGCTCGGCCATCAGCACGGTCAGCCCGTGCTCGTCCTTGAGCTCCTTGATCTTGGCGATCGTCCGGCTGACCAGGATCGGCGCGAGCCCGACCGAGGGCTCGTCGATCAGCAGCAGCCTGGGGGACGACATCAGGGCGCGGGCGATGGCGAGCATCTGCTGTTCGCCGCCGCTCATCGAGCCGGCGAGCTGGCGGCGGCGCTGGGCGAGCACCGGGAAGGCCTCCAGGCAGAAGGAGAGGTTTTCCGACAGCTTCGCCCGCGCGGCGCTGCGGAAGGCGCCGAGGGTGAGGTTCTCCTCGACCGTGAGCCGCGGGAACAGCCGCCGTCCCTCCGGCACCATGCCGATGCCGTGTTCGACCACCTCGCGCGGGGCGAGCCCGACGAGGTCGATGCGCTCGCCGTCGATCTCGACCTCGATCTTCCCGCTTTCCGGCCGCACGATCCCCATGATGCATTTGAGCAGCGTCGACTTGCCGTTGCCGTTGGTGCCCAGGAGCGCCACGGTCTCGCTGTCGCGCACGTCGAGCGAGACCCCGTGCAGCACCCGCACCGTGCCGTAGCCGGCCTCCAGCCCCTCGACGGTCAGGTCAATCGCCAAGATACGCCCTCTCGACCCCGGGATCGGCGACCACGGCGTCGGGCTCGCCGTCGGCGATCTTCTTGCCCGCATCCAGCACCACGATGCGCTGCGAGAACCGCATCACCGCGCGCATGATGTGCTCGATCATGACGATGGTCACCCCGCTCTCGTTGAGAGCGAACAGGATTTCCAGCAGCTCGTCGACCTCGTTCGAGGACAGCCCGGCCATCGCCTCGTCGGAGATCAGCAGCTGCGGGCGGGCGGCGAGCGCGCGGGCGAGTTCGAGCTTGCGCATCTCGATCTGGGTGAGCCCGGCGGAGATCGCGTCGGCGCGCGGGCCGAGCCCCATCGACTGGAGGACCTCTTCCGCCCGGTCGTCGCGCTCCGCGCCGGCCGCCCCGGTGGCGTATTCGATGGTGATGGCGAGGTTCTCGCGCACCGTCTGGCTGCGGAACGGGCGCGGGATCTGGAAGCTGCGGGCGATGCCGAGCCTGGTGCGCTGATGCGGCTTGAGGCGGCCGAGGTCGCGGCCGCGGAAGCGGACCGTGCCGCTGTAGTTGCCAAGCGCCCCGGAGACGCAGTTGATCATCGTCGTCTTGCCGGAGCCGTTGGGGCCGATCAGCCCGAGCCGCTCGCCCTCGAAGACCTCGGCGTCGACCGAATCGAGGGCGACGAAGCCGCCGAAGCGCATCGTCAGACCGCGGACCTCGAGGATGGCCTCGCCGGTCATCGCCCGCGCCCGAAATACTTGCGCACCAGCCCGACGATCCCCTCGGGCGCAAGGGTCACGAACAGCACCAGCACGAGGCCGACGATCAGCAGGTTGAGCTCGGACGAGATCGTCACGTTGGCGATCTGCTGCGCCGTGCCGAGCAGCAGCGCGCCGATCACCGGACCCGCCCACATCGTCGTCCCGCCGATCATCGGCATGGCGATCGCGTTGACCGCGTAGGCGAGGTTGAAGGCCGATACCGGCTCGACGAAGCCGACATAGAGCGGGAACGGCGCGCCGGCGACGCCCATCAGGAAGCCCGACAGGGTGGTCGCGATGAGCTTGAGCCTGAGCGTCGGGATGCCGGCGCATTCGGCGGCCAGCTCGTCGTCGCGGATCGCGTGCAGCCCGCGCCCGAACTTGGCGCGCTCGACCCAGCGCGCCGCCGCCACCGCGATAACGGCGAGCACCAGCATCACGAAGGTCAGGAACTTCACGTAGTCGCCGAAGGGCTCCATCTCGCGCGGGCGGATGACATAGGCTCCCGTCGCGCCGCCGACATAGTCCCAGTTGACCATCAGCGTCTCGAGCACGACGGCGAGCGCCAGCGTGCCGATGGCGAAATAGACCCCGCGCAGCCGGAGCGTGAGGTAGCCCATGCCGAGCCCCATCAGCCCGCAGACGACGCCGGAGAGCGGGATCATGACCAGCAGCGGCGCCTTGATCAGGTTGTACATCACGATCGCGGTATAGGCGCCGATGGCGAAGAACCCGGCGCTGCCGAAGTTCACGTAGCCCATATAGCCGCCCATGATGTTCCACGCGGTGGCCAGCACCACGTATTGCAGGACCACATAGGCGGCGAAGAACCAGAAGCTGTTGGCGATGATGTCGGTCATCGCGAGCAGGAGCCCGGCCGCGATCACCGCCACGGCGCCGATCCAGAAGCGCGTCATCCCCGCCACCGGTCAGCGCCCGAACAGCCCCTGCGGACGCACCGCGAGCGCCAGCAGGAGAACCGAGAAGGCGACCGCCGGCGCCCAGGACGGGCCGTAGAAGGTCGAGACCAGGCTCTCGGCGACCCCGAGGATCAGCGCCGCCACCAGCGTGCCGGTGATCGAGCCGAGCCCGCCGAGCACGACGATGGCGAAGACCTGGCCGATATAGAGCCGCCCGACCGAGGGCTCGATCGGGATGATGATGATCAGCAGCGCGCCGGCGATCGCCGCGGTGGCGATGCCGAGGCCGAAGCCCACCTGCTTGACCCGCACCGGGTCGGCGGCCATCAGCTCGAGCGCCAGCCGATCCTGCGAGACCGCGAGGATGGCGCGCCCGGTGAAGGTGCGCGCGAGATAGAGGTAGACGGCGGCGAACATGACCAGCGAGACCATGCAGGGCACGAACATCCGGGTCGGGATGCCGATCATCCCGATCTCCCAGTTGCCGCCGATATAGGGCGCCTGCACCGACCGGAAGTCGACGCCATAGACCATGATCAGCACGACCTCGACGATGAACATCACGCCGAAGAAGAAGGCGAGGCCGCGCAGCGCCTCGTCGTCCCGTCGTTCGAAGGCTTCGTAGTAGAACCGGTAGGTGCCGACCCCGATCAGATAGAAGAACGGAGCGGCGGCCACCCCGGTGAGGATCGGGTCGAACCCCCACCACTCGTTGCCCATATAGGCGATATAGGCGCCGAGGATGACGAAGGCGGGGTGGGAGATGTTGACGATGTCGAGCTGGCCGAAGGTGATCGACAGCCCGAGGCTGACCGCCGCGTAGAACCCCCCGAGAAGCACGCCCGCGACGAGCGCGTTCCACAACAGCTCGAACGTGAACACTTGAGGCCCGGCCCCCCTACGCCGCCGAAACGGGCATCACGGCTGCGGCGGGATCGTTGGCCCGCCGCAGCCGTTCCGCGCTACTTGGCTTCGGTATAGGGGTAGCGGATCTTCCCCGACGCCCATTCCTTGGGATACAGGACGACGCGCGTACCGGCCTTCGCGAAGGTGTCGAGCTCGTTGTCCTTGATATCCTGGTACTGGACCATCAGCGTCCGGGTCTTGGCCCATTCGCCGTTGGGGGCGAACTTCACCTTGCCGACCACGGTGTCGTAGGTGGTCGCGCGCATGTGCTCGGCGAGCTTGCCGTGGTCGAGACTGTTGGTCGCCTTCACCGCCTGGCCGAGGATCTCCAGATAGGCATGCGCGTAGGTCGGCAGGTAGTAGCCGAGCGGGTCGACGCCCTTGCCCTTGGCCGCGGCCTGGTACTTGGCGAGGAACGCCTCGACGCCCTCGAAGTTGAGGGTCGGCTCCGGCACCCAGAAATCGTAGTTGACGATGCCGTTCAGCTTCGGCCCCAGCGCCGTCATGATGGTCGCGTATTGCAGCCCCACCATGCCGCCGCCGAACAGCTTGGTCTTCAGCCCGATCTCGGTCGCCGCCTTGACCATGCCCACCGAATCCGGCGGGTAGGAACCGACATAGACGACGTCCGGCTTGCGCGCCTGGATGGCCCGGACGATCGGCGTGAAGTCGGGGGTCTTCGGGTGATAGCTGCCGTCATAGACGATCTCGAGCCCGTAATTCTTGGCGTGGATGCGCGCACCCTTGACCGCGTTCTTGGCGAACTCGGCATCGGCGCCGACCAGCGCGATCGTCTTCGGCTTCGGGTCCTGCTCCATCGCCAGCTCGAAGAAGCCGCGCGACCAGTCGGTGATCGGCTTCGGCCCCGCCGGCAGGATCTGGAAGTAGCGGTCGTAGTTGAACTTGTCGTTCACCGCGAGCCCGAACAGCGCGATGAAGGTCAGGTTGCGCTGCATCATGATCGGCATCGCCGGCGCGATCAGGTTGGTGCCGTAGCCGGAGACCACGAGGTCGACCTTGTCGACGTCGAGCAGCTTGGTGTAGATGCCGGGCACCGTCGCCGCGTTGGTCTGGTCGTCGTAGTAGATCAGCTTGACCGGACGGCCGAGCAGCCCGCCGGCCGCGTTGGTGTCCTTCTCCCAGATCTGCATCGCGATCAGCGCCGACTTCCCGGCGCCGGCGAGCCCGCCGGTGAGCGCCATCGAGAAGCCGACCTTGATCGGCTCGGCCGCCTTCGCCGGCGCGCCGGCGATCAACGCGGCCGCGCCGAGCGCGGCGGCGCCGGCCAGCAGGCCGCGCCTGTTCAATGAGAGCATGCTCTACCTCCCCGTTCTTGGTCGGGCCAATCTTAAGCGGCTTGCGGCAGTCGCGGCAAGCCGCGCGATGACGCGGGACGCCGGCCCCGGGCGGCGGCGGCGCGGAGGGGTGGCGCGCCCGGCAGGATTCGAACCTGCGACCTCTGGCTTCGGAGGCCAGCGCTCTATCCACTGAGCTACGGGCGCCGCGCGGGTGGTCCCGACCGGGCGGCGACCTTAGCGGGAAGACGGGCGGGACGCAATTTGGCCATGAGAGGCCGGCAGAAGGGCACGATGCCGGCGGGTGCGCCGCGGCCCGGCGGCGTTCCGGGCCGACCTGCGGTCCCATTTCGGGCTCAGCGTGGCCGAGCGCGGCAACGGCGCCGCCCGATCCCCCGTTGATCGCGGCCGCGGTTGCGCTATCATCCGGCGCGTTTCGCCAGGGGGGTGCGACCGCCCATGAAGCAGCCGATCGAGCCGCCGGAGATCGTCGAGGTGGAGACCGGGGACGTCGCCTGCGACGGCGACGGCGGCGCGCTGGGCCACCCGAAGGTGTTCCTCAGCCTCGCCAATGAGGGGCGGGTCGAATGCCCCTATTGCGACAGGATGTTCGTGCTCAAGTCCCGGGAGGGCTGATCCGGCGCCTCACAGCGCGGAACGGATCCATTCGACGATCTTGGACTTGGGCAGCGCGCCGACCTTGGTCGCGGCGAGCTCGCCGCCCTTGAAGATCATCAGCGTCGGGATGCCGCGCACGCCGAACTTGGACGGCGTCATCGGGTTGTCGTCGATATTGATCTTGGCGACGGTGAGCTCGTCGCCCATCTCGTCGGAGATCTCCTCGAGAGAGGGGCCGATCTGCTTGCACGGGCCGCACCATTCGGCCCAGAAATCGACCACCACCGGGCTCTCGGCCTGGAGGACGTCGGCGTCGAAGGAGTCGTCCGAAACCGCCTTGCTTGCCATCTACCGTTCCTTCCGTCCCCGGTTACGCCGATCTCTCTTAACTAGGCGGCGGCGCTGCGGCCGTCAAGGCGGCACGGCGTCGATCAGCGCGTCCGGCACCGCCATCGCCGCCGGGCGGGCGGTCCAGATCAGGGTGCAGGCGATCCGCCGATCGGGGTAGATCCCGGCCAGCAGCGCCCGGTAGGCCGCGATCTGGCGCAGATAGGGGCGCGGGATGCCCTCCGGCGCGGCGGGCGGGTCTCGGTCGGTCTTGAACTCGACCAGCCGAACCGTCTCGTCCTCCACCGCGAGACGGTCGATATAGCCCGAATAGGCCCGCCCGCCGACGCGGCCGACGACGGGAACCTCGGCCCTCGATCCGGGCGCGAAGAATGCGGCGATGTCGGGCCGGGCGAGCAGGGCGGCGATCTCGCCGGCGATCCCGCGCCGCTCGGCCGGCGCGAGCGCGAGCGCCGGGCGGGCGAGATAGGCCTCGATGGCGGGGCCGAGTTCGCCCGGCGGCGGGGCGGAGATGCGCCTCAGGATGTCGTGCACGATGCGCCCGCGCCGCACGGCTCCGTCCCCGCCGGGCGAGCGCGCGGGCGTTGCGTCCTGGTCCAGCCGGGAGGGGGCGAGCGCGGGCCCGTCGGCCGGCTCCGCCGGTGCCGCGCGCAGCGCCCAGCCGGGCAGGGAACCGGCTTCCGCCGCCGCGGGCCGGGTCTCCGCGATCCGGTCGGGGGGGGCGGTCTGCGGCGTCTCCAGAACCAGCCCCGGCCCGGCCACGACGATCCCCTCTTCCGGCGCCTCCAGTGCGATCTCGCGCGCCTCGGCGATCGGCCCGAGCGCGCGCTCGACCATCGCGTACCAGCAATCGTCGGGCACCGCGTCGCGCTGCGTGTAGCCCGCGACATAGAGCCGGTCCTCGGCCCGCGTCATCGCCACGTAGAGCAGCCGGCGATACTCCTCCTCGCCGCGCTCCCGTTCGGCCGCCGCGAGGGATTCGGAGACCGGGTCGCGGGCTTCGCGGCGGCGCTTCCACACCAGGATCGGCGGCGCGGTGTCGGACCACAGCACCGGGTCGCGCTCGGTCGGCGCCTGCATCCGGTCGGCGAGGACGACAACCGGTGCCTGCAGCCCCTTGGCGCCGTGCACGGTCAGCACCCGGACCTCGTCCCGCTCGGCCTGTTCCAGGTCCCGCTTGACCTCGGCGCGGGCGCCGCGGAACCACGCCACGAAGCCCTGCAGCGACGGGGAGTGCTCGCGCTCGTAGTCGAGGGCAAGGCCGAGAAACTCGTCGATCGGGTCCTCCGCGTCCGGGCCGAGCCGGGCGACGATCCGCTCGCGCCCGCCCATCGGCCCGAGGATGCGGCTGAAGAATTCGAAGGGCGGCACGAAATCGGCCATCGCCAGCACCGCGCGAAGCACCTCCCAAGCGGGCTCGAAGCGCGGCTCGCCGGCGCGCCGGGCGAGCGCGGCGTGCAGCGGGACGCCGTCCCGCCCGTGCGCCAGATCGAACAGCGCCTCCTCGTCGAGCCCGATCAGCGGTCCCTTGAGCACCGCGGCGAGGGTGAGGTCGTCATCGACCATCAGCGCCGCCTCGGCGAGCGCCAGCAGGTCCATCGCCGCGAGCTGGGTCGACAGCACCAGCCGGTCGATCCCGGCGACACCGACGGCGCGCTGCTTGAGCGCCCGCACCAGGTGGTCGACGAAGGCGCCGCGGTGACGCACCAGCACCATGATATCGCCGGCGCGCATCGCCCGGCCGCGGCTTCCCAGGCGCTCGCCGTCCTTGAGCCAGCGCGCGATCGTCGCGGCGAGCGCCTCGGCGAGGCGGTAGGCGGAGCTCTGCTGGACGAAGGGCCGGATGGCGGGCTGCCAGGGGTCGTCGTCCACCGGGTCGCTGGGCCGGGCCGGCGGCAAGAGCACGACCGACCCGGCCTGCCCGGCGCGGCCGGCGGCGTGGGAAACCGGCCGCTCGCCCAGCCCGCGCCTGGAATCGGGGTCGGCGAACACGGCGTCGACCGCGCGCAGCACGACCTCGGTCGAGCGGAAGGAACGTCCGAGCGCGACGCCTTCCCAGCCCGCGCCCGAATCCCCGGCGCGGCGGCGGAAGTCCTCCCGCATGGCGGCGAAGGCGCCCGCCTCGACACCCTGAAAGCTGTAGATCGACTGTTTCGGATCGCCCACCGCGAATACCGTCCGCGGCGCTTCATGCGCGCTCTCGCCGGCGAAGAAATCCGCCGCGAGCGCCCGCACCACCGCCCATTGCCGGGGGTTGGTGTCCTGCGCCTCGTCGATCAGCACGTGGTCGATGCCGCCGTCGAGCTTGTAGAGCACCCAGAGCGCCGCCCGGTCCTCGACCAGCTCCTGCACCCCGGCGATCAGGTCGTCGTAGTCGAGCCGCCCGCGGCGCGTCTTGTCCGCCCGGTAGGCCGCCAGCAGGGTCGCGCCGATCCGGGCGAGCGCCGCGCTCTCGATGGCGGTCGCGGCGGCGAGCAGGCGCTGCCGGACCGCCAGGACCCGCCCGGCCTCGGCCCGCCAGGCATCGGCCGCCTCCGGCGCCGCCTGCGCGACGTCCCTGGTCGGCAGGTTCTTGCGGATGCTGCCGGCCTGGGTCAGGAAGGCAGTGGCGTAGTCGGCGAAGGCCTGCTGCGTCGCCGCCGGGTCCTCGAGCCAAGCCGCGATCGCCGCGCCGGCCTTCCGGTCGGTCGTCCGCCCGGTCAGCAGCACCGTCGCAGCGCCTTCCAGGGCATCGCGGTCGAACGCCTCCTCGGCGCAGGCGGCGGCGAGGATCGTCTCCTCGGTCTCCGCCGGATCGAGGCCGAAAAAGCGCTGCGTCGCCGCCTCGATTCCGGGCAGCGCCCGGGCGGCCAGCGCCTCGATCCTGCCGCGCTCGCGCGACAGCGCCGCCATCAGCTCGTCGAACCGGCTTTCGCCGCCGCGCCCGGCGACGATCGCGAAAGCGCGGGCGAGCGGGGAATCCGGGGCGCGCGAGGCGTCGGCGATCGCGGCGTCGCGGGCGCGGCGCAGGGTCTCGCCCTGGGTGCGCTCGTCCATCACCCGGAAATGCGGATCGACCCGGGCTTCCAGCGGGAAACGGCCGAGCACGGACTGGCAGAAGGCGTGGATGGTCTGGATCTTCATCCCGCCCGGAGCGTCCAGCACTTCGAGGAACAGCGCCCGCGCCCGGGCCATGATCGCGGCGTCGGGCGGGCCTTCGAGAAGATCGCCGAGCACGTCTTCGAGCGCCCCGTCGGACAGGGTCGACCAGTCGCCCAGCGCGGCGAAGACGCGGTTGGCCATCTCGGCCGCCGCCGCGCGGGTGAAGGTCAGCGCCAGGATGCGCTCCGGCGGGGTGCCGGCGAGCAGCAGCCGCAGCACCCGGTCGGCCAGCACCTTGGTCTTGCCGGTCCCGGCCGAGGCGTCGACCCAGGCCGAGACCGCCGGGCGCGAGGCTACGGCCTGGCTGTCGGGGCCGCTCACCGCCGCCGCTCCGCCGTTCGTCCGGGCGCGTACTCGGCGAGGCGCTCCAAATGGTGGTAGTCGTTGAAGGCCGGCGCGCGATCGGCATGCGGCTGCGGGACATAGGGGGTCGCGGGGTCGTCGAAATGGCCGATCAGCCGTTCCAGGCCTTCGCGAGCGGCGTCGGCGTCGGCCTGGACCGGCCACTCCTCGCCCGGCGGGTCGCCGCCCGACAGCTTCCAGTAGGCGAGGCCGGGCCGGGGCACGGCGGGGATTTCCGCGAAGCCGCCGCCGGCCAGGATCGCGGCTTCGAGCGGGAGCTGCGGCGCGATGCCGGCGCCGACCTCCTTTCGGGAGGGCACGGCGCCGGTCTTGTAGTCCACGATCGCGGCGCTCCCGTCGGCCATCACGTCGATGCGGTCGGCCCGCGCGGTGAGGGTGAAGGGGCCGGCGGGAGCGGCGAACGCGAGCCGGCCTTCGAGCTCGGTCAGGATGGCCGCGACACCCGGCCTGTGGCGGCGCTCGCGGTCGACGATCCAGCGCGCGATGCGCTCGAAGCGGGGTCGCCAGAAGGCGCGCACCCCGGGTCGCTCCGCCATCGCGCCGAGCCTGGCGTCGCCGATCGCGAGCAGCCGCTCGAACGCGTCGTCGGGCAGGGCGCCGGGGAAGGCGCGGAGAAAGGCATCCAGCGCCTCGTGGACGAAGCGGCCGCGCTCGGCCGCGCCGGGGTCGGCATCGATCGCCTCCAGCGCCTTGAGGTCCAGCACGTGCCGGGCATAGATCGCGTAGGGGTCGCGGATCAGGGTCTCGACCTGGGTCACCGAGAGCCGGCGCGGGCGCGCCTCGACGGGTGGCACCGGCGCCGGCGCGCGGATCTGTTCGCCCTCTGCCGGCCGGTCGAGCATGGCCTGCCATGCGGTCCAGCGCGCCGCGCGCCGGACGAGCGCGCCCGAATCCGGGCCCAGCGCGTTGTCGAGCCGCATCAGCCAGCGCGACGGAACGGTCGGGGTGCCCGCCTCGCGCACCGCGCGGGTCAGGAACACCTCGGGCGCGGCGAAGAGCTGGCTGAAATCGTGCGCGGCGAGGCCGATCCGGCGCTCTTGAGCCGGCAGTCCGAAGGCGGCCCGCATGGGCCGGCTCATCCACGGGTCGGCCGGCGGCTGGACCGGCCAGGTTCCCTCGTTGAGACCGCCGAGGACGATCCGGTCGGCGCCCTGGAGCCTGGCCTCGAGCACGCCCCAGACCTGCAGCCGCGGATGGCGGCCGTAGCGCGGCCTGACCGCCCGGCCGCGCATCAGCGTGTCCAGGAGGTCGGGCCAGCTCCGCGCCTCGACCGGGCCGAGCCCGCGCGCGGCGCCGCCGAGCTCCGCCATGAAATCGGCCGCCGCCGCGCCGTCGTCGCCCGACCACAGCCGTGCCGCGCCGGGCTCGCCGACGCTCGCCGCCAGGCGCTCGGCAGAATCGATCTGGGCGGCGGCCAGCTCGGCGAGCCCGGCCCGCCCGCCGCGGGCGAGCAGCGCATCCAGCGGCGCCACCGCGCCGGCGACCGAATCGAGCCATCTTACGAGGGCGCGGTCGTCGCCAAGCGCCCGCCTCAGCCCGTCGGCGCCGGGGGCGGGGCGCGGGCCCCTGAGCGCCGCGCGTTCGAGTGCGCGAACCCGGGCGCGGAACGCGCCGGGCTCCATGCCGCAGGCGGCGAGCGGGTGCTTGAGGAGCGACAGCAGCGGCACCGGCGCCCAGCCCTCGGCGAGCGCCCGGGCGAGCAGGCGGAGAAACGCGCCCGCAGGCGTGAGGGCGAGCGGCGTGCCGCCGGAATCGTCGATCTCCACCCCCCAGCGCAGGAGCTCCGCGGCGACCCGGCGCGCGAGCCCGCGGTCCGGGGTGACCAGCGCCGCCGTCTTGCCCGGCGTCTCCAGCGTCTCGCGCAGGAGCAGCGCGATCGTCGTCGCCTCTTCCCGCGCGCCGGCGCAGTCGATGCAGCAGACGCCGTCGAGCGCAGCGTCGAGCGCGGATCGCCGGAGCGGCGGCGCCGCCGTCCCGGCCGGGCGCATGGCGGCGGCAAGCAGCCGGCTGCGCGGCGTCCCGGCGGGCTCGCATCCGGGCCAGAGCGCGACGTCGGAAGGCCGCGCCTCGAGCGCATCGAGCACGAGGTTGAGGCCGTATTGCGGGTGGCCGGCGTCGAGCGCGGCGCGGATCGCCGGATCGAGCATCCGGTCGAGCCCCGGGAACACCACCGCGCCGTTGGCGAGCCCCGCGACCGCCGCCATCAGGGCGCGGGTCGCGGGCACGCTGCCGGTGGAGCCGGCGAGGATCACGCGCCCGGCCGGGGGGCTCCGCCGCCAGGCCTCGATGCGCGCTTCGATCAGCCGGTTGCGCCGCCCGGCCGGGCCGATCGCGCCCTCCTCGGCGAGCACCGCCGGCCAGGACTCGGTGACGATGCGAAGGAAGTCGACCGTGACCTGCCAGTGCGCGGCCAGCGTGTCGGGCACCAGCGCGGCGAGCCGTTCGAAACCGAGCCCTTCGGTCTCGACCTGGTCGAGCAGCCGCGCGAGCTCGGCGGCGAGCCCCGCGATGCGCGCCGAATCCTCGCTGTCGCCGTCGCGCGCGCGGATCAGCTCGGCGAGCAGGAGCTGGCGGCGCAGCGGCGAGATCGCCGGCGGCAGGTCGAGCGAGGCGGCCGCGGGCAGGTCTTCGGGCTCGAATTCCTCGTCGAGACCGATATCGCCGATCGGCACGATCGACGGCAGCAGCAGCGCGCCGCCGGGGCTCGCCCGCAGCATCGCATCGGCGAGCGCCCGGCAGGCCCGCCGGTTGGGCAGCAACACCGTTGCGTCCGCGCCGTCTTCCAGCAGCCCGCGGGCGAGCGCGTCGAGAAAGGGAACCCCGGCGGGGATGGTGAACAGCCGGGACGGCGCGGGCCCGGCGCCGATCATCCCTCGCCCGTCATCCGACGTGGAAGTCGCGCGCGCCGGGACGGCCGAGCAGCCGGTCCTCGGCGGTCTCGAGCGCCGCCGGCGTGCCGATATGGAACCACTCGCCGTCATGCACCACGCCGAACAGCCGGCCCGCGCCCTCGGCCCGGTCGAAGAGCAGGTTGAGCGAGAACCGGCGCTCGGGCGCTGCGTCGAACAGCCGTGGGTGGAGCAGCTGCACGCCGGTGAAGACATAGGGCGAGACGTCCCGGGCGGCGCGCCGGTGGAGCGCCCCGTCGGCATCCATGAAATAGTCGCCGCGCCCGTCATAGCCGTGGGCGCCGACGCAGCGATGCATCAGCAGCAGCGCATCCATCGCCGCGTCGTCCCAGCTGCGGACGAGGCGTTCGAGCGCCGGTGTCGGGCCGTCGAGCCATGCGATGTCGGCGTTGACCGCGAAGAACGGCGCATCGCCGAGCCGGTCCAGCGCGTTCGCCACCCCGCCGCCGGTGTCGAGCAGTACCTCTTCGTGGCGGACCGTGGTGTTCGGGCTCGGCCGCGCCGCGAGGTGGGACTCGATCCGGTCGCCGAGATGGTGGCGGTTCACCACCACCTCGTCGACCCCGAAGGCCTCCAGCCGGTCGAGCGCGCGGTCGAGCATGGTCCGCCCGCCGACCTCGATCAAAGGCTTGGGCACGGTCTCGGTCAGCGGCCGCATGCGCGTGCCGAGCCCGGCCGCCAGCACCATCGCGCGGCGCGGCCTCACGCCGCCGCCTCCGGGCCCGGCACGGCGCGCGCCCGGGCCGGGACGGCGTCGTCGAGCCAGTCCCGCATCGCGCCGAGCGCCGGGTGGGCGACGGCAGCCTCCAGCAGGCGCCAGACCCGCGCGATATGGCCGAGATAGCCGTCCTTGCCGTCGCGCCGCGACAGCCGGGTGAAGATGCCGATCACCTTGCAATGGCGCTGCGCGCCGAGGATGGCGCAGGAGCGCTCGAACGCGTCGGCGTCGAGCCCCGGAAAGGCGGCGAGGTAGCGGTCCCTGAGGCTACGGGCGAGCGCCGGCGGCACGTCGCGCCTGGCATCCTCCACCAGGGACACGAAGTCGTAGCTCGCCGGTCCGGCCACGGCGTCCTGGAAATCGACCAGCCCGCAGGCCGCCACCCCGTCCCGGCCGCCGAGGCGCATCAGGTTGTCGACGTGGAAGTCGCGCAGCACCAGCGTCTCGGGCACCTGGCGGGCCCGCGCGAAGGCGGCGCGCCAGCGTTCGCCATAGGCGGTCCGCCGGGCCGGGCCGACGGTCACGCCGACCGTCGGCAGGTACCAGTCGAGCAAATGGTGCGCCTCGGCGAGCAGCAGGTCGTCGGAATAGCGGGCGAGGCCGGGCGGGATCGCCGCGGCCGGATCGAGCCGGTGCAGCGCGACCAGCGTGTCGATTGCGAGCTCGTAGAGCGCCGCCTCGTCCGCGCCGCCCTCCAGCAGCCGGGTGAAGGTGTGGTCGCCGAGATCCTCCATCAGCAACAGCCCGGCCGCCTCGTCCGCCGCCGCGATGTCCGGCGCGGCGAAGCCGAGGACGCGCAGATGGCGGGCGATCGCGGCGTAAGGCGCGATGGGCTCGCGCTCGGGCGGGGCATCCATCAGCACCGCCGTCTCCGCGCCGCGCCTGACCCGGAGGTAGCGGCGGAACGAGGCATCGGCGGCGAGCGGCGCGACCGCGGCGCCGCCCCAGCCCGCGCCGGCGAGGAAGCGCGCGATCTCGCGCTCACGCCCGGAACCGGTCAAGCGTCCCTCCGAAGCGCGCGCGCCAGACCGCGCCGCCGGCGATCTCGGCGTCCCGCGCGTCCGCGCTTGCGCCCTGGAGCAGGGTGACGAGAAGCGCGCCTTGCGGCAGCAGCGGACCCAGCCGGTCCGGCCATTCGACCAGCGCGATGCCGTCGGCGAAGGCATCCTCGATGCCGAGCTCCAGCGCGTCCTCGGGCCGCTCGATCCGGTAGAGGTCGAAATGGTGGATGACGGTATCGCCGATATCGTAGGGCTGGACCAGGGTGAAGGTCGGGCTCGGCACCTCGACCGGCCCGCCGCCGGCCGCCGCCGCGCGGGCGTTGACGAAGGCGCGCGCAAACGTCGTCTTGCCGGCGCCGAGCGCCCCGGCGAGGCCGATCGCGTCGCCCCGCCGCGCAACCCCGGCGACGGCGCCGGCGAACGCGCGTGTCGCGTCGAGGTCGGGAAGGGCGAGGCGCGCCAGCGCAGCGGGCGGAGGAGGCGCCGACATGGGGGCGGTTCTAGCCGCCGCCGACGCGCCCGGCAAGCCGTCAATAGCGGTAGTATTCCGGCTTGAACGGACCGTCGCGGTCGATACCGAGATAGTCCGCCTGGTCGGGCGACAGCGCGGTCAGCCTGACCCCCAACTTGTCGAGATGGAGCGCCGCCACCTTCTCGTCGAGCCGCTTGGGCAGGACATAGACCTCGTTGCGGTATTCGGCGTGGTTCTGCCACAGCTCGATCTGGGCCAGCACCTGGTTGGTGAAGGAGGCGCTCATCACGAAGCTCGGATGGCCGGTGGCGCAGCCCAGATTGACCAGCCGCCCCTCGGCGAGCACGATCAGCCGCTTGCCGTCGGGGAACGCGACCTCGTCGACCTGCGGCTTGACGTTCTCCCACCTGTAGTTCCTGAGGGCGGCGATCTGAATCTCGCTGTCGAAATGGCCGATATTGCAGACGATGGCCCGGTCCTTCATCGCCCGCATGTGGTCGATGGTGATGACGTCGATATTGCCGGTGCAGGTGACGAAGATGTCGCCCAGCGGTGCCGCGTCCTCCATGGTCACCACCTGGTAGCCCTCCATCGCCGCCTGCAGGGCGCAGATCGGGTCGATCTCGGTCACCACGACCCGCGCACCCTGGTTGCGCAGCGAGGCGGCCGAGCCCTTGCCGACGTCGCCGAAGCCGCAGACCACGGCGGTCTTGCCGGCGACCATCACGTCGGTCGCCCGCTTGATCCCGTCGACCAGGCTCTCCCGGCAGCCATAGAGGTTGTCGAACTTGGACTTGGTCACCGAGTCGTTGACGTTGATCGCGGGCACCAGCAGCGCGCCCTCCCTGGCCATCTCGTAGAGCCGGTGGACGCCCGTGGTGGTCTCCTCCGAGAGCCCCAGCACGTCGCCGAGCAAGGCGGGGAAACTCTCGTGCATCACCTTGGTGAGATCGCCGCCGTCGTCGAGCAGCAGGTTGGGGCGCCAGCCGTCAGGCCCCTCGACGGTGCGGTCGATCGCCCACCAGAACTCGTCCTCCGACATGCCCTTCCAGGCGAAGACGGGGACGCCCGAGGCGGCGATCGCGGCGGCGGCGTGGTCCTGGGTCGAGAAGATGTTGCACGAGCTCCAGCGCACGGTCGCGCCCAGAGCCGCGAGGGTCTCGATCAGCACCGCGGTCTGCACCGTCATGTGCAGGCAGCCGGCGATCCTGGCGCCCGCGAGCGGCCGGGCCGCGCCGAACTCCTCGCGCAGCGCCATCAGCCCCGGCATCTCGGTCTCGGCGATGGCGATCTCCTTGCGCCCCCATTCGGCAAGGGCGATGTCGGCGACCTTGAAGTCTGCTGCGGCGCTCATGGGCGTTTTCCGGGGCTGTGGGTGGATGCCGGAACGGCGATCGCCGCCATATAGCAAGCCGCGGCGGCAGCGGGCAACCGGGGGCGGGCCGGTTCGGCCAGCCGTTCGGAGGTCCACTCGTCGTGGAGCCGGGTCTCGACGGGATCCACAGAGCGGCGCAAGCGCCGCCCGTCACGTCAGTCCAGGCGATCTTCGGGCCCGGGCGGCTGGCCGCCGTCCCTGAACAGGATGCGGCGCGCGCGCTCGAAATCCGCGTCGGCCCGGCGGTCGGCGAAGAACTCTGCCGTCCGCATCGCCGAGAGCTTTTCGGCGACCGCCGTGGTCACGAACTGGTTGATGCTGGTTCCGTCCCTCCTGCTCGCCTCGGCGACCGCAGCCTTCAACGAGGCGGGCAGGCGGAGCGGGTAGGTGGCGAGCTGCTTCTTCATGACCGGATCCTCCCCAAAGCCTCTCGCGGCGACAGGATCGCCATCCCGAAGCGTTCCACGACGCCGGAAAAGTCCCGCCGGTTGAAGGTCACCAAAGCGTCCGCGCGCCCGTTGACGGCCGAGTCGAGGACCATCTCGTCGGCCGGGTCCCGGAGCTGGGGACGCCACAGGAAATGGGCCGTCACCGGCTCCGCAACCGCGCACAGCGCGGCAATCACCGTGCGAACCTCCTCTTCGTCGAGACCCGAGGCGAGACGTTGCCCCGGCTCGCAGCAGGCCGCCTCGTATTCCAGCGCCAGCGGCAGGGAAACGAGCAGCGTGAATTCCCGATCCAGCGCTTGACCGATCAACGCCGCCGAGGCGCCCGTCGGGCTACGCAACCCCGCGACGATGACATTGGTGTTGAGCACGCAGCGGATCACATCTTATAAGATATGATATTATGGAAGATGTTGCAATACGGACACCCGGCCCATCCGGGCAACGGAGAAGGCCCCTACCCCTCCTCGAAGCCGTTGGCGAACATCGCGGCGATGGCGTCCACCGCCGCCCCGGCCTGGGCACCGGTGGCGCTGACCTCGAGCCTGGTGCCGCGGGTGGCGGCGAGCATCAGGAGCCCCATGATGGAGAGCGCGGACACCCCGTGGCCCTTGCAGGAGAAGCGGATGTCGGCGTCGAATCCTTCCGCGGCGGCGGCGATCCGGGCGGCGACGCGGGCGTGCAGCCCGCGCTCGTTGACCACTTCGACCGTGCGGCGGGCGGCGCCGGGCGGCGCCGTCATCCGTCCTCGTCGCGCAGCAGCCGCGAGGCGACGTTGATGTATTTGCGCCCCGCCTCCTGGGCGGAAGCCACCGCCTCCTCCAGGCCCTCGCGGCCGCGCACGCTGGAAAGCTTGACCAGCATCGGCAGGTTGACGCCGGCGATCACCTCGATGTGGCCGTCCTTCATCAGCGAGATCGCGAGGTTCGACGGCGTGCCGCCGAACATGTCGGTGAGCAGGATCACCCCGTTGCCGCCGTCGGCCCGCGCCACGCTGTCGGCGATGTCGCGGCGCCTGGCCTCGGCGTCGTCATTGGGTCCGATGCACACCGTCTCGGTCCGCTCCTGCGGCCCGACCACGTGTTCGAGCGCGGCGACCAGCTCCTTCGCCAGGTCGCCATGCGTCACCAGCACCATGCCGATCATGCCCATCGCCCCATCCTGTCACGCCGCGCCGCCGCTGGCGAGATCGCGGTGGCTGGCGGCAGCCGGCTGGCCCTGCCCGGCGAACAGGGTGGCGAGCCTCTCGACGACGAAGACCGAGCGGTGCCGGCCGCCGGTGCAGCCGATGGCGATGGTCAGGTAGCTCTTGCCCTCCGCGCGGTAGCCGGGGAGCGCGGCGGCGAGCAGCGCGGCGAGCGAGTCGAAGAACGGCGCGAAGCCGGGATCGGCCTCGATGAAGGCGCCCACCGCCGCGTCGCGCCCGGTGAGCCCGGCGAGCTCCGGCCGGTAATGCGGGTTGGCGAGGAAGCGCACGTCGAACACGATGTCGGCCTCGGGCGGCAGCCCGTGGCGGTAGGAGAACGACATCAGGGAGACCGCCGGCGCCGGCGCTCCGTCCGACCCGCAGACCCCGGCGAGGCGGTGCTTGAGCCCGGCATGGTTGAGGGCGGAGGTGTCGATCACTGCATCGGCGCGCTCGCGCAGCGGCGCGAGCAGCACGCGCTCGCGGCCGATCGCCTCGGTCAGCCGCCCCCGTTCGGCCAGCGGGTGGCGCCGGCGGGTCTCGGAATAGCGCCGCCTGAGAACCTCGTCGCCGCAGTCGAGGAAGACCAGCCGGGCGGCCAGCGCCTCCAGCCGGGCGGCGAAGCCGGCGACGGTGAAGTCCCGGGTGCGGATGTCGATGCCGACGGCAAGCGGGCGCCGCTGCCGCCGGCCGGGGCCGGCCAGCTCGTCGACCAGCGCGAGCGGCAGGTTGTCGACGGTCTCGTAGCCGAGATCCTCGAGCGCCTTGAGCGCCACCGTCTTGCCCGCCCCCGACATGCCGGTCAGGACGACGACGCGGAGCGCCGCGGCCTCGCCCGCCGGCGCCGGGGGGAGGGCGACGGTGTCTTGCTCGGCGGCTGTCATCGCGCGTTCTCGGGGTTGGGGGCGGCCGCACTATCGGCCGCGGCGGCGCGCGCGGCAAGCCTGACCCTGGCGGCCGCGGAGGCATCGAACGGGGCGAGCCGGATCAGCGGCAGGGCGATGCCCTGGAAGCGGCGCTCGGCGGGGGCGGGGAGCCGCTCGGGGCGGCGATCGACCAGCAACTCGACGGCGAGCCGGAGCGGCGCGGACTCCCTCCAGTCGAGGGCGAGGATACCGAGTCCCCGCACCTCGATCCGGCCGGCCAGCGCCGCCGGCGGGGCGGCTTCGAGACGCCCGGCGACGGCCCGGATATCGACCTGGTCGTCGGCGACCAGGACCGCGCCGCCGTCGACCAGCCGCAGCGCGAGGTCCGACTTGCCGCTCCCCGGCGGGCCGAGGAGGAGAACCCCGGACCCGTCGACGGCGACGCAGCTCGCATGGACCAGCGCCATCGCTCACCCCGCGGGCAGGCGCAGGGTGAAACGCGCGCCGGCGATGCCGCCGTTCCCGTCATGGCGGTTGGACGCGGCGATCGAGCCCCGATGGGCCTCCACGATCTGTCTGGAAATGGCGAGCCCGAGCCCGGAATGGCCGCCGAACTCCTCGTCCTCGGGGCGCTGGCTGTAGAACCGTTCGAACACCGAATCGAGGTTTTCCTCGGGGAGTCCGGGCCCCAGGTCGTCGACGGTGACGGTGAGCGCGCCGTTCTCGCGTGTCGCTGCGATACGGACCGGCGCGCCGGGAGGGCTGAACGAGAACGCGTTCGAGAGCAGGTTCTGGAACACCTGGACCAGCCGGCTCTCCACCCCGGCGGTCAGCATCGGCCCGTCCTCCAGCGTGAGCTCCAGCGCGTGCGAAGCGTCTCCACCCGTCGCCCGATGGACCTCGACGAGCGCCTCGAGCAGACGGCGGAGGTCGATCTCGATCATCTCGGCCCGTGCGAGTTCCGCATCGAGCCTGGACGCGCTCGAAATGTCGGAGATCAGGCGGTCGAGCCGCCTGACGTCTTCCTGGACGATGGCCATCAAACGGCGCTGCTGGGCCGGGTCGGAAATCCGCGCCGCGGTTTCGACCGCGCTCGCCAGCGAGGTGAGCGGGTTCTTGATCTCGTGCGACACGTCGGCCGCGAAACGCTCGACCGCCTCCATCCGGTTCCACAGATCCGCCGTCATGTCGCGCAACGCCGCCGAGAGGTCCCCGATCTCGTCGCGCCGCGCGGTGAAGTCGGGGATCTTCAGATGCTCGTCGGCGCCGCCCTTGACCCGCCGCGCCGCCTCGGCGAGCAGCTTGACGGGACGGGTGATCGCGTTGGCGAGGTAGAGCGAGAGGATCACCGTCACCCCGAGGGCGACGGCGAACACCTTGAGGATGCCGAGCCGCACGTCCCGCACCGTGGCCCGGATGTCGCCGCCGTCGGTGCTCAGCATCAGGGCGCCGAGCACCCGCTTGAAGCGCTGCACGGGGACCGCGGCGATCAGCACCATCCGTTCGTTGTCGTCGAAGCGCAGCGCGGCGCGTGCCTCGCCGGCCAGGGCGGCCCGCGACTCGGCGTAGTCGCCGGCGCGCTGGACCGCTTGCTCGGTGTAGCTCCGCGGTCGGGGACGGGCCGGCAGGAGATCGAAGACCCACTCATAGGAGACGACGATCAGCCGGGCGATGAAACCCTCCTCGCCGGGCGGCGGCAACGCCTCCTCCTGGACCGGCGCGCCGGGCCCGACCATGTCGCGGCTGTCGGCGACCAGCGCGCCGTCGACGCCGAACAGCCGCGCCCTGGCGCGGGTCGGGCCGACCAGGCGACGGAGCATCGGCCGGGCGATCGCGGGCAGCAGCGCCCGACCCCCGCCGTCGACCGGTCCGGCCGCGCTCTCGCCCAGCGCGCCGGCGAAGATCTCGGCCTGGGTGTGCAGCGAGGCGAGCTCCGCCTCGACCAGCCCGTCCTCGTACTGGTCGAGAAAAAGCAGGCCTGCGACCAGCGCGCCGAGGGCCAGCATGTTGACCATCAGCACGCGCCGGGTGAGTGGCGAAATCATCGCGGCACCCTTGCTGACCGGATCGCCCCATGTGGCGGGCGCGGCGGTTCAATCCTCCCGGTAGCGGTAGCCTATGCCGTAGAGGGTTTCAATGTGGCGGAAATCCTCGTCCGCCAGCCGGAACTTCTTGCGCAGCCGCTTGATGTGGCTGTCGATCGTGCGGTCGTCGACATAGATGTGCTCGCCATAGGCGGCGTCCATCAGCTGGTCGCGCGACTTGACGTGGCCCGGCCTGAGCGCGAGGGCCTTGACGATGAGGAACTCGGTGACCGTGAGATCGACCGGGCGGCCGCGCCAGGCGCAGAGATGGCGCGACTCGTCCAGGGTCAGGTCGCCGCGCACCAGCGCCGCGGCGTCGGGCGCCTCGCCGGGGCCGCCGCCCGCGCGGTGGCGCCGGAGCACGGTGCGGACGCGCTCCAGCAAGAGGCGCTGCGAGAACGGCTTCTTGATGTAGTCGTCCGCGCCCAGGCGAAGCCCCAGCAGCTCGTCGACCTCGTCGTCCTTGGAGGTGAGGAAGACCACCGGCATGTCGGAGCGCTTGCGCAGGCGCTGCAGCAGCTCCATCCCGTCCATGCGCGGCATCTTGACGTCGAGCAAGGCGAGGTCGGCGGGCTCGGCGGTCAGGCCCTGCAGCGCGGCGGCCCCGTCGGTGTAGCAGCGCACCGCGAACCCCTCGGCCTCCAGCAGCATCGACACCGAGGCGAGGATGTTGCGGTCGTCGTCGATCAGCGCGATCCGTTCCGGCACGATTTCTCCCTCCTGCCGGCGCCGCGACGGCGCGTGGTTGCGTTCCCTTAGATGGGGTTCCGGACGCCCGCGGCAAGCCCGCCCGGAGGGGCGGCGGCAAGATGCCGGCCACGCTCCGCCGCCGGTTGAACCGGCGGCGCGCAGGCACTAGTTTGCCGCGCAACGGACCCCCGCCACCCGCCCGTCCGCGCGCGACGCCCGGTCGTGCCGGCGGGGCTGTGCCGTGCGCGCCCCCATTCCGGGAGATCGAGAGTGCCTGCTACCGCATCCGCCGCAAGCTCATGGGGGCTGGAAAACCACGGGGTGGTCAATCCCGGTCCGGTGCGCTGGAACCCGACGGTGCCCGCGCTTTACGAGCATGCGCTCAGACGGGGCGAGGGCGAGCTCGCGGAGGGCGGCGGGTTCGTCACCCGAACCGGGGAATACACCGGCCGCTCGCCCAGGGACAAGTTCATCGTCGACGAGCCCTCGTCGTCGGGCGACATCTGGTGGGGGCCGGTCAACAACCGCATCTCGGAAGCGCATTTCGAGGCGGCCCACATGCGGATGACCGCCTATCTGCAAAACCGCGAGCTGTTCGTCCAGGACGTCCATGCCGGGGCCGATCCGGAACACCGCCTGCCGGTCCGGGTGGTGACCGAGCAGGCCTGGCACAGCCTGTTCGCGCGCAACATGTTCATCCCGCCGGCCGCGGCCGAGCTGGCCGATTTCAGGCCCGAATTCACCGTCCTGCACGCGCCCGGCCTTCACTCGGTGCCGGCGGTCGACGGCACCCGCTCCGAGGTCGGCGTGCTGCTCAACTTCGCCAGGCGGACGATCCTGGTGACCGGCTCGCACTATACCGGGGAGATCAAGAAGACGATCTTCTCGGTGCTCAACTACATCCTGCCGGGCAAGGGCGTGCTGCCGATGCACTGCTCGTCGAATATCGGGCCGAAGGGCGACACGGCGATCTTCTTCGGCCTGTCGGGGACCGGCAAGACGACGCTGTCCGCCGACCCCACGCGCACGCTGATCGGCGACGACGAACATGGCTGGTCGGATGAAGGCGTGTTCAATTTCGAGGGCGGGTGCTACGCCAAGACGATCAACCTCTCGGCCGAGGCCGAGCCCGAGATCCACGCCGCCTGCTTCCGTTTCGGCACGCTGCTGGAGAACGTGGTCATCGACCCGGAAACCCGGATACCCGATTTCGACGACGGCTCGCTCACCGAGAACGCCCGCGCCTCCTACCCGCTGCATTTCCTCGGCAATGTCGAGGAGTCCGGGATGGGCGGGCACCCGACCAACATCGTGATGCTGACCGCGGATGCCTTCGGCGTGCTGCCGCCGATCAGCCGGCTTACCCCGGAACAGGCGATGTACCACTTCCTGTCGGGCTATACGGCGCGGCTCGCCGGCACCGAGCGCGGGCTCGGCAGCGCCCCCGAGGCGACCTTCTCGACCTGTTTCGGCGCGCCCTTCCTGCCGCGCCACCCGACGGTCTACGCCAGGCTGCTGGGCGAGAAGATCGCGCGCCACGGCGCCACCTGCTGGCTGATCAACACCGGCTGGAGCGGCGGGGCCTTCGGCGTCGGCGAGCGGATGAAGATCGCCCATACCCGCGCCATGGTGCGCGCGGCGATCGAGGGCAGGCTCGCCGCCGTCCCGGTCGCGCCGGACCCCAATTTCGGCGTGCTGGTGCCGGAGAACGTGCCCGACGTGCCGCCCGAGGTCCTGAGCCCCCGCAACGCCTGGTCGGACAAGGGCGGCTACGATTCCACCGCGCGCGGCCTCGCGCGGCGCTTCCAGGCCAATTTCGAGCAGTTCGAGGACGCCGTCGACGAGAAGGTCCGCGCGGCGGCGATCCGCGCGGCGGCGTAGGGGATTTCGGCCCGGCGGACGTGCGGGACAAGGGACTCCCTTGATGCGCGGGCGTATTGTAGCTACGTTGGCACTACACGCGGGAAGAGGCTCCGATGAGTGCCGATAGCGTCGTGCGCGCGAGAATAGACAGCGAGACCAAGGCACGGGCCACGGAGGCGCTGCACGCCATGGGCCTGACGGTGTCCGATGCGATCCGGCTCTTGTTGCTGCGGGTGGCGGACGAAAAGCGTCTGCCCTTCGACATCCAGGCGCCTAACCTCACCACCCGCAGGGCGATGAAGGAGTTGGAAGAAGGCAAGGGCAAACGCTTCGCCAGCGCCGAAGAACTGTTTGAGGACATCGGCGCCTGAGGTGCTTGTTCCGGTCCGGTCGGCGCAGTTCAAGCGGGACGCGAGAAAGGCGCAACGGCGCGGCAAGGACCTCGCCATGCTCCGTCGACCGCTGACAGCCCTGATGCGACGGACCTCCTTGCCCTCCCGCTACCGCGACCATCCATTGCGGGGCGATTGGCAGGGCTATCGGGAAATCCATATCGAGCCGGATTGGCTCCTGATCTACCGTATCCAGGGAGGCGAATTGCTCTTGGTCCGGACCGGCTCCCACGCGGACCTGTTTCGGGAATAGCACAAGATCCGATGACGGGATGCTGTTGACCCGGCGATCGAGGGCAGGCTCGCCGCCGTCCCGGTCGCGCCGGATCCCAATTTCGGCGTGCTGGTGCCGGAGAACGTGCCCAACGTGCCGCCCGAGGTCCTGAGCCCCCGCAACGCCTGGTCGGACAAGGGCGGCTACGATTCCACCGCGCGCGGCCTCGCGCGGCGCTTCCAGGCCAATTTCGAGCAGTTCGAGGACGCCGTCGACGA
>Ga0209543_1001079_pt1 | contig 27871 bp, 30 predicted proteins | sample MesohylFT_FD_187296 | JGI IMG/M metagenome (GOLD analysis project Ga0209543, IMG submission 187296) | Host-associated microbial community of the marine sponge Aplysina aerophoba from Gulf of Piran - sponge mesohyl, lysed by freeze-thaw... | ecosystem: Host-associated > Porifera > Sponge >...
CGAAATCGAGCGTAACGCGATAGCCTTCCGACTGGTTATCAAGCGCGACCGGGCCGTCGACACCGCATATTTGGACGATTTCCTCGGTATCTCGTGGCAACGGCACGCGCCGCATGTCGGCGAATCCGCCCTTTGCCGGCACCGCGCCAAGGTCGTGAAAAGCCGCGCCTGGTTCGAGTTGCGATACGCCTTCGACAATCGAGACCGGATAGCAAAATCCCGCGGCAAAATTCGGGGGGCGGATTCTCATGCCCCCAGGCTCGCTCGGGAGGCGAAATACCGGATGCAGAGAACCAGGCAGGCGCGTGTCTTTTCGCGCTTCAATGCAAAGAGTGATTTCCAGCGCGGGCGCGCCTTCGACGCCTTTGAAGGCTCTAGTCAGCCTCTCGACGGCGTGGTCTTCCGGGTAGTCGATTGCAATCGCTAGACCGCCGGTCTCCCGGCTTTCCAGATGCCAGAGGTTATTGGCCGCGAATCCATGATATTCGCCTCCGCCTTCGGATTCCGCTGTCGCCGTCCATTCTTCGGGCAAGCCGGAAGGAGAGAAAGGGTGCCCGAACGGTATGCAAGGCCATTCGCCGCGCATGCGCTTTAGGTGCCCCGGGAGTTCGTCGAATTGCGGTCCTATGTCGGATGCCCATGGAGCAACTGACATGGGCTGAATTTTTTCGCCGTTTTCGAGAGTAAACGTAATGGGACCGAGCATTCCTCCCAGGAGTTGCACCCCTGCTTGGCCCATGTCCCATTGGAAGGAGAAATCAGTCATTGGTCTTGCCTCGGAGCCATTTGGCGGTTGGTCATTCATTTAGTCGATGCCGAAAATAAATCGAGTCCCTTTTCCAAAACAGGCGCTGACGGACAATCAAGTGATTCGCCTCGAAGCAACGATAATACTACCGTAATGAAAGCCGAAAAGGCATTGAATAGGCATATTATCGAAGCAGAAGCATGGGTATGGAAAGAAATGTCCTGACCGACGAGATGCGGCGGGCGGTCGAGGACTTGCGGCCGGGAAGGCAAGGCTCGCCTAGGCAGAACGGCGGCGGATAATCGCCTCTATTTGGAGGACGTTCCGCGGCGCACCGGATCCGGCGCGCCATGGCGGGAAATTCCGGCAAAATTCGTCAATTGGATTAGCGTTTTCAAACGATTCGAGCATTGGGAAAAACAAGGCGGTTTCGACAGGATTTTCGAAAAGCTGGACAAATCGTTTGATTTCGAGCGGGTTTGCGTCGACGGCGATATCGTCCAGGCGCGCTCGAAGGCATTCGGTAAATAGGGGATGCCCGTTCGCGGGGGTTTGACCGGTCCCGAATCATCCCCGCAAGAGTAATCGCTGCGACGGCGGGTCGCTCTTGAAGGCATCCTGTCCGCTCGGGCAAATTTGCGAGGTTCTGCTACATTCCGGCTGTTTGCGAACGGCGGAGTTTCGGTGCGCAAGGTTTTCGGGCACTGTCGGCGAAAGGGCGCCGGCCGCGTTTGACTGCGAACTGAACTCGAAAGTCCGGACGAGTGCGAGGCGCCGCCGTTCCGATTAAGCCGGGATTCGCGGCTTAACCGATTCGAAGAGCTGCGCATGCTGGCACCGAACTGGAGAGTATGCGAAAAAAATGGGAATTATATACCAAAGTCCCAAGCACCTTGACCTAGTGCCCGCAATCCGAAAATACACCAAATGTTGAGCCGCCAGTGCTGCTAACACTGACGGCTCGATGCCACGTAAGCTTGACGGCGGCGCGGCAATACAGGTTTTTAGGCAGTATATCCCCACCATACAAGCGTTACGCGGTCGCCGTGAAAGCGGGCGGCTTGGTGCGGCTAGTGACCCCAAGTCCCTGAGCCGAGGGTTCGATTCCCTAGGCCCGCTCCACGAAACTGAATGTCAGGCGTTCGTGTCTTCAACCACCTTCACCGGCTGAAATGCCGCCCGGATCACGTCTTCCGGGGTAGCATCAATTCTGACAGCTTCGTCCAGTTCCGACTTGCTCGGCTAATAGGCGGAAGGTTTCAACCGCACCTCCGGACGGGTATGTGGCTTGTTCATCGGTTTCTCCCTTGATCAAGTGGATTATGTAGGAAAGTAGCGGGTGTCATCGACTACTGCCGGGGATTCGGGCGAGAGATACGGCGAATCCGCACGGGCCGCGTCAGTGCCCGCACCTATTCCTCGACCGTCGCGTTCAAACGCATATCCTCCTCCAACTCCGCGCGCGACGGCCGATAGCTCGGGTGCGCTACCCGAACACCGCGCGGTGGCATCAAGGTCTCAGTGGTCACGGTTCTCCTGCTGTGAATGTGTCGGGGTTCCGGTCCCGAACACAATAGGCGAGCCGGTCGAAGAATGCGGCCATATCAGGCGCTGCCACGACGCGCGGCGGTGCCTCTGCGAAGTCACCTCAACGACGGCGGATGCCTCCACCATCCCGGCCGCCCAGGCTGGCGCATCCCGTCCTGATAGCCTATTGACCGCATCGCGGAAGTAATCCACCCAACGCGATCCATCCTTGCGGAGTCGGCTTTCTGAGGTGTCGAAGATCATGATGTAGCCGGTGACAATCTCCGGCGAGAGCAGTTGCACGTTCGCCATCTCACCCGTCAGATCGTCTACCCGGTTCGAGACGGCGCCCGGGATATTGCGGAGCAGGGACTTGAGGCTGATGCAGAGACGAACCTTTCCGTGGGGCGGCCATCCTACATCCCATGACTTCGAGCGCCCGATTCCTGGCACCGGAATCTCCTTCGCCGCACCAGGTATTCCACGCGCCGCCAGCTGCTCGACGCACATCTCCGCCAACACCGCCAGGCGGTTTGGTGATTGACGCTTTTGCTCGGTGACAGCGATCCGGTACAGGTCGTCCACTGCATTCTGCAAGGTGATCATGAGCCGAGTCGCGCTTCAGCCATCGCGTGGTATGCTGGCTCAACTTCGACTCCGATGCTATTCCGGCCGCACTGTTGCGCCGCCACCTGCGTGGTCGCCGTTCCTGTGAATGGGTCGAACACGGTATCACCTGCGAAGCTGAACATTCGTATCAGGCGCTCCGCCAACTCGACCGGGAACGGTGCTGGATGGTCTCGTGTCGATGCGCCGCGCACGTCATTCCAGATTTGCCGAAACCATCGGTCATGCTCCTGCGCAGACAGGACGCTCAGGAGACGTGCCGCGGATGACGGATTTCGGTACCCACCCGGTTTTCGGAGCATCAGCACGAACTCGATATCGTTTTTCACTACGCCATTCGGCTCGAATGGCTTTCCGAGGTAAGAGCCACTGCCGTTGGATTCGGTCTTCATGTTGCTGATCTTGTGCCAAATGATTGGCGCGAGGTTGTCGAATCCAATATCGCAGCACTGCACCTGAATGGAGGCATGGAGCGGCACCACCATATGCCGACCGCCGTTCTGGCGGCGTGACAGGCAAACGTCACCGACCACGCATACCAGCCGACCACCCGGCACAAGCGCGTCATAGCAGCCTTCCCACACCCGCCTGAGACTAGCCATGAAGTCGTCATAATTGGCGAGCCGTCCCATTTGACCCGTTCGGCTGGGATACTCCTTGAGTGTCCAGTAAGGCGGCGAGGTCACCACCAAGTGAATAGACGACGACGGCAACCGCACCTCTCTTGCGTCTCCGAGAATTACTTTATGGAGGGTGTCCAGGTCCGCCACCAGTTCACGGATTCGCGCGATAGCAGCCGGGTCCTTGGCGAGAGCGGGAATGGAACTCTGTTGCCGGTTGGGGCGGATCGCTTTCAGATCAGGCGTCAGAACCGATTCCAGCGCAGTGCTCACGACCGCGCCCCGCTTGAAAGGCCATTGTCGGCAATCAAATCCCGGTAGCGCAGCCGCTTCCCGACCATGCTGGAAACAATGTCGCCCGTCTGGTCAACGGTGTTCGCATCACGATCATTGTGCCGCCCGGAAAATTCGGAGACATAGCGTTGCAAGTGTTTCTTGCTGAACTTGTGGAACGTCCCCTTGTGCGCTCGCTTGAGCATGGACCAGAGGCTCTCGATCCCGTTGGTATGCGCCATTTCTCGGACGTATTCGCCGGCCGAGTGATTGACGCTCTCATGCGCCCTGCCCATGCCGACATATCCACTACCGGTATCGGTGTAGACCTGCGCTTCCGGTTCGGTGTGATCTTCCACGAACTCCTGCAAGGTTTCGGCCTTCGAGTCTGAAATCACTTTGGCCGCAACCTGTTTGCTGTCCCGGTCCTTGACACCAACAACAATCGCCTTGCCGACGGCGCCTCGGCCAGTGTTCAGCTTCTTGTCGGCATGTTTGTTCTTCTCAACACCGCCGATAAAGGTTTCGTCCGTCTCAACTGGTCCAGCGAATATCGGCTGGCCCAGCTCGTAGGTCTTGCGCAGACGGTGCATCAGGTGCCAAGCCGATTTCTGGGTGATCTTCAGATCCCGGTGCAGCTTCATGCTGGAGACGCCTTTGCGGTTGGTTGTGACCAGGTGGGCGGCAATGGCCCATGTCTGGTAGCCCAGCTTGCTCGATTGCATGACTGTTCCAGTCATGACGGAAAATCGCGGTCTGCCTTCGCAGTCCCGGAAACGATGTGTCATGGATTTGTGCTTGATATCACACTGAACATTGGTTGACCCGCAATGCGGTCAGTACGGGCCATCCGCCCAGACAATGCCTTCAATCCCTTTCCTAGCGGCTTCGTCATCGGGGAAATTCCGAAACAGTTCTACCAGGGACAGTCCCTCATGGTCTGATCTTCAGGGTGCTTGTGCCATCTTCTTTCCTCCAGTGATTCATACGTATGGCACTTTGCTGAAATTGCAATCCCCTAATCGGCACTTTGGTATATAGTTCTCTAAAAGTGTTCCCGGCCATCGCGACGTGCCGGGATTTGGCGGTCAATGGAAGCCGGATCGTTTCCGATTAGGCGAATGTGGCAATCCTTTCCCGGCCGGCGGCGGCCATGCTGAGAACATTGTTTGTAGATCCCGGCGAAAAATCGTCAAATTGAATTACGGTCGCAATTCGGAGCGCCAAACCGGTACAAGGCCATCTACCGATATTCCTATTTGACCGTCCGCTTGCCGGACTTCTGCAATACCGACTCCCTCGGCATCGCATGACCTTGGTCGCCCTGCGCCCTTTGCTTTGCCAAACACGGGCCTTGCGGCGAATACCTGCTCGTCGACGCTGTAGCGATTGTCGCCGGAGCTTGCCGGCGTCCAACGGCCGCTGCCGCCCATCTTTCCGTTCCATTGGCCGCCTACGGCCTTGTCGGCGATTCCGTCTCCGTTTGTATCCAGCGCGGCGTATTGGCTAGATCCATCGAAGCGAAGCTCGTCGTGCCAGATCCAAATTATCTCGTTTGCCGTCGTAAGGAATTGGAGCGTCAACTTGCAGTGCGCGGTTCCTCCGCCGCCCTCGGCGGAAGAAGTTTCCGCATTCAAAAAGGAATAGGCTTTTGCGCTCCCGAACTCGTATTGCCCGAATCTGTTGGTTCCGAAGTCGTTGAATTTCGGCTTGGATACGGAGTATGCTAGCCACTCGGGCGCTTTGGAATTGCCGAATATGCAGTGTATAAGCCCGTCGTTGCCCTTGTAGCGGCACGACATGCCATCGTCCTTTCCGCCGATGATGGATTCGTCCGGCGAACGAGGAATCGAGAATTCGGACCGTTCGACAGTCGAATCGCCTAATGCCGGGCCGAAGAATCCGAATGCCGAGATAATAGTTGCGGCCAGAGGAAAAAACATCGAATACTTGATTTCTCTCATTGATTTGCCTTTCGCGTTCTGCCGCTTTTTTACACCGCGAGGATGAATATTCAGTGCGCCAAATCTGCTCATTCGGGAATTGCCGTGAACTAGGCCGGGGAAAACTTTCCGGCGGATTCGATTGTCGAAGGGCGGACGGGCTGATTTTCAGGGCGCCGACGCGCTGCGGCCAAGCTTGGCGCAGTAGAGCTTGCCGGGTGGCAATCTACGTTTCCTCGGCTCCGGGCGGGTTGCCGGCCGGCGGCGGCGAACGCGACATGCGCAAGTAGGGACTTATGGACAGCAAGAGCATTGATCGCCCGTATCTTGTCGATTGCCTCCAGTATGCGAACTGGTCGGAGACGATATTTGCGGAAATGAGGGAAGGCGGCGTCGACGCCGTTCATGCTACGATCGCCTACCATGAGAATTTTCGGGAAACGGTGCGCAATATCTGCGAATGGAACCGCCTCTTTCGAACCTATGGCGACATGATAGTTCACGCGAAGACTGCTCGCGACATTGCCTTCGCCAGGGAGTCGGAGCGAACTGCGATTCTTTTCGGATTCCAGAATCCTGCGCCAATCGGCGAAGAAATTGAGCTGATTGAATTGTTTTGCGGATTAGGCGTGAGGTTCATGCAGCTGACCTATAATAATCAGTCGCTGCTTGCTTCGGGATACCTTGAAACAACGGATTCCGGCATTACGCGCATGGGAAGAGAGGCTATCGCGGAAATGAATCGCGTCGGCATGGTCGTGGATATGAGCCATTCGGGCGAATTGTCGACGCTTCAGGCAATTGAGGTGTCGAACCGGCCGATAGCGGTTACGCATGCCAATCCCGCCAGCTGGAGGCCCACGCCGAGAAATAAATCCGACAGGGTGTTTTCGGCGCTGTCCGAAACCGGAGGCATGATCGGCTTCTCCATCTACCCGAACCACTTGAAGGACGGCTCGAATTGCGCGCTGGACGAATTTTGCCGCATGGTCGCCGGTATCGCCGACAAATACGGCGTCGATATGCTGGGGCTGGGCACGGACCTCTGCCAGGATCAGCCCGACGAAGTCGTCAACTGGATGCGGCGCGGGCGATGGATGCGCGACGAGTCGGCTGGCGGCTCGCCCGCGGCAAAGGCTGCATTCCCTCGACAGCCGGACTGGTTTGCGAGCAACAGGGATTTCCGTAACATAGCTGCGGGATTGCGCTCCGTTGGATTCTCCAAGGCGAATGTCGATGCCATCATGGGCGGAAACTGGATGAAATTTTTCAAAAGCGCGTTTGGCGAATGAACCTTCGCGGTCAACCTGCGCCCGGCGAATTCGGCTCGGACATTCCGATGCGGCAGCCCGGCGAGATTATGAAGCCGTCTCGAATCGGGCTGTTTTTCCCTCATCGATTAAGTTTCATGCGAGTGCTTTCCCGAGCGCTGAACCGAGACCGGGCGAAAGTTGAACGACCGGTTTGGCAAATGGATTCCGGCGGCTTCGGACGGGCCGTCTATACTGTCGTGCTAGGCGGCCATGCCTATAGCCTCGTGGCTTTTTCAAACTATCTGGAACCCGAACGGCGGACCGACCGAGTGATCGCGGAAGCATGGGATACGACATTCGCATTGTTCGACGGCATACCCGGCCGCAGCGACATTGCGCGGCTCGAGGCGAACGTGCCCAAGCAGGAAGGCGGTCGTTTCGAAGCCACCGAACTCGTGCTCAGCCGCGCGAACAAGAGTGTGCGCTTGTTCGAGCATGTAGCGGACCGTTTGGCGAATGGAATGCAGCCCGACCGGGAGCAGATCAGCCGCGTAGGCTATTTGATGCGTACGACGGCAGTTTACGGCAACGGCAAATTCGGCTTGGCCGATAGGGAGGTCATCGCTCGCCGATCCGGTCTTTCGGGCGCATTCCAGGCGGAGATGCTGGCTATATGGCTAATTCGCGGATTTTCCCACGACCTTGTCGAGCACGTGTCGTCGAGCCGGGGAAAAAACCCGGTAAGGATGGCATCTCATATTCGGCAGTATCTCGGAATCGGCAATTCGACCGGTTTGGGAATGGCGCCGTTTCTAATCAGCCATCCCATTCTTCTGAACAATTGGATGTCTGCGCGAGAGACCGCCCTTTGCAGAGTGAGATCAATCGCGGAAGCCAGCGAAGGAACGGTAGCTGGATTTCGCGACTTGCTGGCCAGAGCGAAACGCCACCTGAATGAATGGATAGTCGAGGACGAGGTCGCAATGCGCAGAATCATTAGCCTGCGCAGCGAATTCGATCAGTTTTGCGATATTGCGGCGAATACGGAACCCGGGTCAGGCTACTATTGGAATCGACTCTTCGGCATCTCGGAATCCGCGAGCTGGGAATTCCAGGAATTGTGCCTGTCTCTGCTCCTGGAGCCGCACGGGAATCTGGTCGACGATCTGGAAAGCTGGTCGTCGAGCGAATTCGAACCTCGCCTCGACCCGGCCATGAGGGTTTCGAAATTGCGGGAAATAATCGAATCGCGCTGGCATTGGGCGCTGACGGTCGATTTCGATGATCCGGAGCAACGTCGCCACTTTTGGTACGTGTCGGAAGAGAAGCTCGAGCCGAGGCTTGGCAATCGGTACAGGGACGAGGGTTCGGAATTAGAGCTTCCGATAGATGTCGCCTATCGAATTAAACTGCTTTGGGAGTCTCTGGGACAGGCGGGCCGGGACGAAATCGTAGCGGAGTTTCTCGTTAGCCGCCCCGAGCTAAGAGATGTCGTTCGCCGGGCGCAGAACCTGGTTCGCTTTCCATACGGCGAAATTCGCGGCAATCTTCTTGACGGCGCCTGCAAGCCGATAGATCTGTTGCGATTCAAGCTTTCTTGCTTCGGCGCCTCCAAATTCGATCCAAAGTCGGACCGCTGGATTCGCGTCGCCTTGTTTCAAGGAGCGCCGACCTTCGATAGCATCGGGGAGGCGGATGCCGACGACTGGCTTTTCCCGGCGCTCGCCGAATGCCAGTGACTTATTCCTACAATGAAATCGAGACGACGATGCGCAAGGCGGCGCTGGGCCTCGGCTGGCCCGGCGGAATTGCCGAACGCTTCGGCCTCGCCGCGGCATATCTGGAACGGCACGGAGTTTCCGGCATAGAACCGATTCTTTCGCTTCTTGAAAAAGGTCCCGTCGCCGCGAAACCGGAGTACGGTTCGGGCACGGCGTGCTTCAACGATGCAGGCGGCCTTGCATTCATCGCAGGCCTCGATTTGCTCGCTGCCCGTTCGGTCCGGCGCATCGAATTCGGCGAATCGGAAAATTGCGACGCGCTCATTGGATTGGCTGGCGCGGCCGCGTCGGAATACTCGCTCGGAATATCGCTCGAGAGCGGCGGCGAGGTTTTCGCCTCGGTCTTCGAAAGGCGGCTGATGCTTCGCGAAGGCGGTACGGAATCCGGCGGCGCGGTTGCGGCGGCGCTACTGCCGCGAAGCGAATGCCGCATCGCGGTCGCCGAGCGCAAGGAATTGGATCCGGCGGCTTGGAGCAAGGCGCAGGCGCTTGCCGCGTTGACGCTGGTTCCGTCCACGGATGCTTCGCGCCTGCTTGGCGCCGGCGCCGGATTGCATGACAATGACTAGGCGGCCGGACTATTGGGAAATCGGATAGCCGAGAGACTTCAGGGAGGTTTCGATTTCGGCTATTATTGCCGGATCGTCGATCGTCGCCGGCATCCTATAGGATTTGCCGTCGGCGATTTTCGCCATCACGCCTCTTAGTATTTTTCCCGACCGGGTTTTTGGAAGCCGATCAACCACGGTGGCCAATTTGAATGCCGCGACGGGCCCGATGACGTCTCGCACCAGCTGGACGCATTCCGAGGCAATCGCCGAGTGATTCCTCGCGCATCCCGCATTCAGGCATATGAATGCCAGCGGCACTTGCCCCTTGAGACTATCCTCGATTCCGACAACCGCGCATTCGGCGACATCGGGATGGCCGGCCACGACTTCCTCCATAGCGCCCGTGGAAAGGCGGTGTCCGGCGACATTAATGACATCGTCGGTCCTGGCCATGACGAAAACGTAGCCGAATTCGTCGACATATCCTGCATCTCCGGTTTCATAGTAGCCGGGGAACTTGTCGAGATAGGTTTTGCGGAAACGGTCGTCGGCATTCCAAAGAGTCGGAAAGGTTCCAGGCGGCAGCGGAAGTTTCACCGTGATGGCGCCGAGTTCTCCGCTTGGAAGTTCTTCGCCGTTGTCGTTCATGATTCTAATGTCGTAACCCGGCATCGGCACCGACGGCGACCCGGGCTTTACCGGCAATTTTTCAATTCCCATGGGATTTGCCGCGATCGACCATCCTGTTTCCGTTTGCCACCAGTGGTCGACAACCGGAACCTTCAGCTGGCGTTCGGCCCAGTCTATCGTATCGGGATCGGCGCGCTCGCCGGCAAGAAATAGAGTCTTCAGCGAGGACAGGTCGAAATCCTTCACCAGCTTGCCGGTCGGGTCGGCGCGCTTGATGGCGCGGAAAGCTGTAGGAGCGGTAAAAAGCACCCGAACGCCGTGATCTTGGATAACGCGCCAAAAAGCCGCCGCATCCGGCGTTCCGACCGGCTTGCCCTCGAACATCACTGTCGTGTTCCGGTGCAGCAGCGGCGCGTAGCAAATATAGGAATGGCCTACGACCCAGCCGACGTCGGAGGCTGCCCAAAAGACATCGCCCGGCTCCACATCGTAGATATTCTTCATGGTCCATTGCAATGCCACCAAATGGCCGGCCGTGCTGCGAACGATGCCCTTGGGCTGCCCTGTCGTGCCTGACGTATAGAGGATGTACGACGGGTGGCTGCCTTCGACCGGAACGCACGGCGCCGGTTCCACATGCCTTTGGAATTCGTGCCAATCCAAGTCGCGGCCGTCCGCAAGGTCCGCTATTGATTGCCGCCGCTGAAAAACGACGCAGAATTCTGGCTTGTTCTCCGCCAGCTCGATTGCGTCGTCGATTAGCGGCTTGTAATCTACAATCTTGCCAGGTTCGATGCCGCATGATGCCGCTATAATGCATTTAGGCGACGCGTCGTTGATTCTAGCTGCGAGTTCATGAGAAGCGAAGCCACCGAATACGACGGAGTGGATCGCTCCGATCCGGGCGCAGGCGAGCATGGCGACCAAGGCTTCGGGAATCATTGGCATGTAGATGATCGCCCGGTCGCCCTTTCCAAGACCTTGGCTAGCGAGCGCGCCCGCCAGCTGCGCGACTTGATCCCGCAATTCCCTGAAAGTCAGCGATTGCTCGGTTCCGGTAATCGGGCTCGCGTAAATGACAGCGGCCTGGTCCCCGAAACCGGATTCCACGTGCCGGTCGACCGCGTTCCAGCAACCGTTGACGCGCGCATCCGCGAACCACTGGTAGAACGGCGGATTTTCCGGGAACAATGCTCGCGAGGGCGGCTGTATCCAGTCGATGGCCTCCGCGGTCTTCATCCAGAATGCTTCCGGGTCGGTTTTCCAATTGTCGTAGATTTCTTTGTATTTCATGTCGTACTGTCTCTTGCTTCAGTTTCCTGAAGGAAGTCCTGCGAGTTCGGCGAAATTCAGCGGATTTCTCGCGCAACGAACGGCGTAACGATATGCGCCTAGTTTCGCAAGCCCGCCCGAAAAAGGACGAGCTTTCAACCCGCCTCCTGTCGCTTCACAGCATTGCGAATTTCTCTTGCCGGCCGGATGCAAAAAATTTTTTCGATGCCAATCAGCCGATGAATTGTCGATTGTTCAATTCAATAACCTCGCAATCGACAACCGGCTTATCCTCGAACGCGGCTGATCCGTTCGAAACAATGCCGCAATGATTTCAATCACAGCCGCCTGGTCGTCGTCGAACTGTCGGCGCATGTTTACGATGCGCGCCTGCATCTCCGAGATTCTTTGCTTTGGCGAATACGCGAGGATTCGCTTTTTTGCCGGAAGGCTTGGCGACCCGGTCCAACGCCATGCTCAACAATTTGCCGATATAGGGTTACGTGGTGAAATTGTGGAATGTTGGCAAGCCCAAGAGTTGCGGCCGGGATGGCGGCAATTCATGCACTGTTTGGCCCGGAGCGGTTCTACTCGACTCTGCCGACGATAGTACGCAGTCGGGGAGGCTACGCTGAAAAAGAGGTTTTGCATGAACAGCTTATGCGGGCTCCGGCGGTGCGATGCGAGCACCAATGCTGTCGCCGATGCCTGCCTCCAATGCCGTGCCGGATTTGCACGCAAGTTGCGCATAGCGCGCGGTGGTCTAGACTTGGGTGCGCCCGCGAAACTTTGGGAAGACAAGGCGATGGCACCGGAGGGCAGAACAGCGGCTGGCCAGAATCTGAAGGTGGCAAGAGAATCGGAGGCCGGCATCGGGTCTACCACGGAGAGGGGCGGTCTCGAAGCACCGTCGTAGGATCAAAGCGGGCGCGGAATGGAGACGGAGTCTTAGACTTCGGCGTCGTCGGATCACGACGTTGGGTTTGGCGCCGATACGGGGCGATGTTTGCGGCAAACGAGACGCAAGTCTTGTGCATTGTGCGCACTGCAAATATCGCATATATCTATTGCATATCAAAAAACGCAAGAAAAACGTGCGATAGGGCCGATGACGACTCAACAGATTGGTAAACGGATCAGGGCGATTCGAGAGGAACGCGGGCTTTCCCAGGAGAGTCTAGCGGAAATGTTCGGATTCAACGACCGGCAGACTGTCTCAGCGATAGAGACCGGTGTTCGGCGCATTACTGCGCAGGAGCTGGTGCTGGCGGTCGAAAGGCTCGGCACGTCGCTTGAGTACTTCACCGATCCCTTCCTGCTTGCCGGCGAAGGACGATTTTCCTGGCGTCAGTCCGGCATCGAGGTGCAGCAGCTGGAAGCCTATGAACGCAAGGCGGGGCGCTGGATCGGCGCGTTCCGCGCATTGGCGCCCCAGGTGGGACGCGAGGCACCGCTCATGCGCCGCGCGCTCGGTCTTGTGCGGCGCTCCGGTTTCGAGGAGGCCATGCATGCCGGCGAACGGTTCGTTGCCGAGATCGGTCTCGGCGACGTGCCGGCTGTGAGCCTCGCCGATGCCATGGAACGGGAGCTGGGGATCCTCGTACTGATGGTGGACGGGCATCGGGGGATCTCCGGCGCGGCATGCCGCCTGCCTCAACTGAACACGGTGCTGATTGCGCGCCGCGAGGTGGAAGGCCGTCGACATTTCGATTTGGCGCACGAGCTTTTTCATCTTTTGACCTGGGACGCGATTCCGCCAGACCACCTGGAGAAGGCGAGAGATACAGGCGGCAACTGCGTCGAGCAGCTGGCCAACAACTTTGCGGGCGCGGTGCTAATGCCTGCCGATACGGTTGCGCGTTACGCCGACTGGTCGGAGCTTGAGCAAGCGGGGCTGATCGCGAATCTGAATGCCGCGGCAGATGCGTTGCACGTGACGGCATCGGCGTTGAAATGGCGCTTGGTTGCTCTCGGAGCGCTGACATTGGCGGCGGCGCGCGCGATTCCGGACTGCGCATTGCGCCACAACGGCCGCGAGGAAGTCGAGAATGCGCCGCCGGCGCTGTTCTCGAGGACGTTTATGGAGACCATCGGTCTCGCTATCGGGGACGGGCTTCTCTCGGTGCGCCGGGCCGCCGCATTGCTCGACCTGAGCGTCGACGATCTCTCGGATCTGTTCGAGGAGCACGGCATTGAACAGCCGGTCGAGTTATGAGGCGCCATGGCTCGGCATCGCGGGACCGTTCTTATGGATACGAACGTGATCTTGGAGGCGCACCGGACTGGTTCTTGGCCGGCGCTGACAGGGGGCTATGGCGTGGAGACTGTGGAGGATTGCGTTACGGAGACTCAGACGGGGTTCCAGCGCCGGCGGCCCGAACGGCGGATCGACGAGACGCGGCTGCGCGAAAGGCTGGCGGGAGTTCACGCGGTCGGGGTTCTGGAGCGCGCGGCGCTCGCGATCCGGGCTGGCGAAATAGCGCTCGACAGGGGCGAAGCCTCGCTTTGGGCTCACGCCTTAAGCCGCGACGATGACTGGATAATTTGCGGTCCGGACAAGGCGAGTCTGCGTTGCGGCGTAATGCTCGGTTTGCACGAGAGGCTCGTGTCGATGGAGAGGCTGCTCGACGAGGTCGGGCATCGGCCGGGAACCGCTCTTCGCGAGGCGTATACGCGGCGGTGGCACGAGCGGACGCTCGGCCAGTTGGTGATGGCGCAGAGATGCTGAACTCCGTGCGGGAAACGCGGAAGTTCGCTGTCGGCGTCCGGGAGTCGGAGCCGGCCCTACCAACGGCGGGCGAAACCCCTTCGGAGAGGGCGCTGAAGGCCTGCGGCACGAATCCGTACTGGTGCAACCGCCTCGATCTTGACGAGGAAGAGTGGTGCGAGGCAAGCGCGCCGGCGGTCGCTATTCTGACGAAGCGCGGAAATGGAGCGGCACAGAAATTCCTACGCGAGTGCGAGGATGTATGGCGCAATGGATAGGATCCGCGGCCGGGAGACGAGCCGGTCGAGAGTTCGCTTGTGGGATTCTTCCCGGGCGAAGCGGCTGCTATTAGCCGGAGTGCACTGGCCGATCCAACGAGCTTGGTCGGATACTTTCAGTCCTGGTCGTATTTCGACAAAGAGCGGATCCTCGCGTTTGGCATCGGCGTCCTAGAGCGTTTTGGAAACCCGTCTGACCGTTCAATTCTGCGCCGATACGCGTCGGGCCATGAACATGGCGAGCGTGCGATTGAGGCATTGAGGAAGATTGTACAGCGCATGGCGGGGGTATCGGAAAGTGCCGTGTGACACACATGGCGCTCAGGCGTTCATTTCTCCCGGCTCGGGATTTCGATATGCTCGGGAATCACAGCCCGGGCCGGTCCCGCTTGGATGTCGACCTCTCCGTGCTCCAGCAGCGCATTCCAATTCGCCCGCTCGGTTTTACGAAATGCGCAATGCGGTTGATTTAAGCGCCCAATTCGGAATTCAATTGTCCAATTTCAGAAAATAGATTCGGCCGCTTCTCGATATACGAACCGTACTATCGTCGATGGAAACGACTCTTCCCCCTAGAATTTTCGAATTGACCTTAACTCTCCTGATGCTACCGTTCTTGAAGCGAATGAGTGCCCTTTTATCGTCATTCGCTCCGAAAACGCCGATTAAATTTACGTTGTCGGTTTTGAGAGCGTTTCGCTCCGTCGCGTGGTTTCGTACCGTTTCCAGCGCTTCCCTAGTCGCTGGCTTGGATTGGGACCGGTTGGACGCGACCGGAACTCCCAATCCGGGCGGGCGCTGCAGCGGACGAACCGATTGCGGCCAATTTTGCATTTCAATTCCGCGAGCCAGTACATCCGGAGGAACCGCAAGCGGCGCTGAGGCAAATCTGCTGACCTCACCGACGGCTTCCGCTATCACGTCGCTGGATGGCTCGACGGGCTCCGTGTGTACGCTAAAACCGGAATCGCGAGGCAAAATAAATCTTTCCGAGGGGTATGGCTCGATAGAAAAAATAGTGGAGCGATCCAGCGGAATCTGCGTAAAACTTTCCGCGGGGTATGGCTCGATAGAAAAAATGGTGGAGCGATCCAGCGGATTCTGCGATTCCTGGGCGTGCAAGTTGCTCGCTGTCGCAGCAGGAATCGCGACTGCAGCCAACGTCAGCGCGATTCGAACGAGTTCTGTTGGAAGAATCCCGGCATAGGCTCGAAAAATAGTCATTGTACGATTTGCCAGTCCTTTGATGCGCCTAGAATTCGGGGAGGTTCATTTTCCTTGTCTATCTGCGCACCGGGCCCCAGAATCTTTTGCGCTCCGGATGTCATACCAAAAAATGGTTCGCCGTTAAACTCGTTGCGGTTGCAAAGTGCTCCGAAGCAAACCGGATTAAATCGAAATTCTTTCGCAAAACTCTCCATTTGAGCCAGTAACTCTCGTGAAACCATCGCCGTCTGCACCCGGCTATCCGTAATGATCCAATCAAACGCGTTCAATGCCGGATCAAAATCGAAATGGCTTGATGCCATTGCGACCATGTCGTCGTCGTTCAATTGAGAGGCGTCGGTTAAGCCGGCGTCAAAGGACTCGAATTTAACGTTGAAACGTTCGACGTAAATCTTCACTGAAAAATTTGCCGGCGCTAGCTCAATGGCAACTCGTCGGAGCGACTCGAGTTCGCTATGCAGTTCGCCGCTGTTTTCCGGCACTAGCCCTGCGACGCGCCACCTGTTGCCCCGCCACCGGAAAAGCAAGGCGATTTCGTCATATTCGAATGATAGCGCGAAGATTGGCTGCATTGAGTCGACATCCGGTAGATGTGCGATGCACCTTCAAGGACATTGATCGGCAGATGCCGAATATCCCACTATGCACCGGAATATCGGAAAATTGAACAGGAAAATAAGCTTTGCAACTCTATCGCAATGTACCGGCGCGCCGCGACCTTGCCGATGGCGCTTGCCGCGGACGCGCCGTTCTGAAATCGCTCGTTCCTGGAAAAGCCTTTACGAGGTAGCCGCAGTAAGAGCTTTGTCCAGGTCCGCTATTAGATCGTCCGGATCTTCGATCCCTATGGAAACTCGCACAACATTCGGATCGGCCCCCGCCGCCCGCTGCTGATCCGGCGTAAGCTGCCTGTGGGTCGTCGATGCCGAATGGATGATGAGCGATCTCGTGTCGCCGAGATTGGCAACATGGCTGAAAATCTCGAGGCTGTCGACGAGCTTGACGCAGGCCTCGTATCCGCCCTTGACCGCGAACGTAAACAGCGCACCGGCGCCCTTCGGGCAGACGGTTGCGATCCTGTCGTAATAGGGCGAGGAAGGAAGGCCAGCGTAGGTAACGCTTTCAACACGCGGATCTTTCTCGAGCCAGGCGGCGACTTTTTCCGCATTCTCCACATGCTTTTTCATTCTCAGCGAAAGGGTTTCGATGCCGAGCAGCGTGTAGTGCGCCGCCTGCGGATTCATCGTCATGCCCAGGTCGCGAAGTCCGACAGCGATGCCGTGGAACATGTAGGCTAGGGGGCCGAAGGTTTCATGGAACTTAAGCCCGTGGTAGGCCGGCTCCGGCTGTGATAGCGACGGAAACTTGTCGTTAGCCGACCAATCGAATATTCCTGAATCTACGATCGCTCCGCCGGTCACCGTGCCGTTGCCGGTAAGGTATTTGGTGGTCGAGTGGACGATGAGAGTCGCCCCGTGGTCGATTGGCTTGCATAGAAACGGCGTAGCGGAAGTGTTGTCGACGATTAGCGGCAGGCCATGCTTATCGGCGATTTTCGCCAAAGCCTCGATATCCGTAATGTATCCGCCCGGATTTGCAATCGATTCGCAAAAAAGCGCTCTTGTGTTCTCATCGACCGCGGCATCGACTTCCTCTAGGTTTTCCGTATCGACAAATTTAGCGGACCATCCGAATCTATGAATGGTTCGACCGAACTGGGTTACGGTACCTCCGTAAAGGCGGTTGGAAGAGACGACATTAAGGCCGGGGCCCATAAGCGGAAATAGCGCCATGATTTGCGCGGCGTGGCCGGAGGAGCAGCAAACGCCGCCGATGCCGCCTTCCAGAGTCGAAATGCGCTCCGCGAGAACCGCGACCGTAGGATTGGTTAGACGGGAATAAATGTATCCTACTTCCTGAAGATTGAACAGGGCAGCGGCATGGTCGGCGCTGCGAAAAACATAGGCGGTGGTCTGATAGATTGGAGTCTGTCTTGCACCGGTATCAGAGTCAGGACGAGCGCCTGCATGGATTTGAAGCGTGTCAAATCCGTAGCTTGTACCATCGGACATAAATTATTTGCTCCTGTCTTGGAAATTTCCGGGACAATAAAATTGCTTTCGGCTATCCGCAATTGCCTAGTGCAAAATTAAGTGCCAATTTGCAGAAAAATCGGACTTGCCGGAACAATTTTCGATAAGAAGAGAAAAATTGAAATTTAATTCCATGTAGTGACTTAAGTGATAATTAAAGGAAATTATTTCCCAATTCGATTCCGCGCCCGGTTCGGGCGGCGGCTGCCGGAGTTGAATCCAAGCGATTTACCAACTAGATCTTTAGGCGAGACGAAATCACTCTCGTGTTGAATCCCGCCATGCGAAGTTCGCCGAAGAGCCTTTGCCGCTCGATTTTGGGACAGCGATCTTGAATGGCAATTACATTTTTCGACCGGGCTAGCGTCGCTGCCTCCGGGCATTTGATTCCAATCTGCATCCATACGGCGATTAAATTCGGAAACAGCGACAGCGCTTCCTCGACAATCGCGGGAACTTCTTTCGGTCTGCGGAAAATATCCACAATATCCGGCTCGGCTCCCTTTGGGATTGAAGCGAGGTCGGCAACGACTTGTTCTCCAAACAGGGTCTTGCCCGCATGCGCCGGATTGACCGGAATGACCCGGTAACCCGCAAGCGCCAAATATCGAATAACGAAATACGACGGGCGCAGCGGATTGGCCGAAACGCCCACGCAAGCGAAACATTTCGTTTTCGTTAGCAGCTGGCGGTATTGATAGTCCGAGAGCTCGTCATTCGCCGGTAAGTCCAAGAGTTTCGCCTCCGTTCGCGCGATCGCCGACTGGCGCGACTATAGCACAATCGAAAGCTACATGAAAATTTATCCGAATCGATCTCCCTGCGAGTGCGGATTGCGGTCACCAGTCGCGATCGCGGAGTCGCAAGCATCCAAAAGAAGCGTCGAAATTTCCGATTGTCCGATCGAGGCTGCATATAGCGATACAGCTACGGCATTTGAAACGTTAAGCGTTGCAAATTCATCCTTGGTTTCAATGCGCGCAAGGCAATCGCAGCATTTCGACGTGCGCATTCTTAGGCCGCTTCCTTCGGCGCCGAATGCCATGCCCACAGGACCAAGGCCCGGTCGGCGGGCGAGAGCCTCGAGCACCGAGACGGGCGCGGATTCATTCAGGCCGATTAAGTAGTAGCCCATCTGCTTAAGTTCGCCCATGGCTTGGGCAAGATTGCGTACGCGGAGGTAGGGCAATCGTTCGAGAGCGCCGCTGGCCGATTTGGCCAGCCCGCCGGATTCCGGCGCCGAATGACGATGCGGCGCGATAGCCGCCAATGCGCCGAAGGCTTCGGACGTGCGCAATATCGCGCCCACGTTTTGGGGATCCGTTATGCGGTCGAGCAGCACGACCCGAGCGCTCGAAGACGGCGGCGCGCATATTTTGCCGATCGTTCCCCAGTCCAGGGGGAGAGCTTCTATGGCCGCGCCCTGGTGAACGGATCCTGGGTCGAGCGGCGCAGGAAATTTCCGGGCATCCGAGATTTCAGGAGAATGGCCGGATTTCTCGATGGCGTCCGCCAGCCGGCCCGCCGCGTTCCTCGTGGCGAAAAAGCGCACTATTTCTCTCTCGGGGTTCAACAGCGCGGCGCGCACGGCATGAATTCCGAATAGCCAAATTGAATCCGAAGTTCCTTTGCCGGAATTTCGGCATTTCCGTCCCGGCGATTTCACCCGCGACATGCGCTGCCGCTCCCTGCTCTTTTCGGAATTTCGAAAACTCCGCGTTTGTTTTTGCATTGTCGCTCGCCTGGAAAATCTGTGCGCGATTTCCACCCTATACTTGGCGCCTTGGCAATTGAAGGCGCATGGAGTGGATTGCTCGATCAATCACGGGAATGTTGAATTCCGCGACCGGCGGCGACGAACTGGGATTTTTAGCCGGGATAAGCGAGCGCGGGCCTGGACTCGTGGTCCGCATTGCAGGTCGAATCTCCCGGCACGGTAAGGCGACAATGCGCAGAGTAAAAAAAAGAGCGGTCGCAGCGTTGTATTCGGTTGACCGGATTCCGGGCGGCTGCTAATTGGTTCGCCGAGAATTCCTTCATCGAAGGGCGACGGGCTGCAAGGTGCGGCAGCGGACTGTAACTCCGCCGGGGGAACCCATGCCTGGTTCGATTCCAGGGTCGCCCACCAATTGAAGCAGAATGGCAATTCGGCTGTCCGGCGACGAATAGCAGCCTTGAATGTCTTTCGCTTCGAAGGAATTCGCGCCGGCGGCGGCGGATCCCGAGTCCCGAATCCGCAATGCTCCGATTTGGCAATCCAATAGGCTTCGACCGATCGTTCCTGGAATTGCGAACTCTAGGGATGTCCGCGATTCCGTTTTTCGGCAATGCCGGACGAACTCTCGCGGCGGCGGAGCTCATCCATCACGTCCTGAAAAGCTATGCCGTTGGCTTCCAGGAGGACGAGCAAATGGTAAATTGCATCCGCCGCCTCGCTGGTCAAAGATTGCTTGTCGCCGATCGAACCCGCAATGACGGCTTCGATAGCTTCCTCGCCGAATTTCTGCGCGCACCGTTCGCGGCCGCTCGCCAGAAGCTTGGCCGTCCATGAATGCTCTGGATCGGCCGCGCGGCGGGAGGCGATCGTTTCGACGAGTCTGTTTAATTCGCTCATTGCTGTCTTACCGGTATGCCCGCCAATGCCATGTAGTCCTTGGCTTCCCTAATGGAATATTCGCCGAAATGGAAAATTGAAGCGGCCAATACCGCCGAGGCGCCGCCCTTGGAAACGCCTTCGACCAAATGGTCGAGGTTTCCGACCCCTCCCGAGGCGACAACGGGGATCGAAACGGAGTCGGCGACCTTGCGGGTCAGCTCCAAGTCGAATCCGTTCCTGGTCCCGTCGCTGTCCATGCTCGTCAGGAGAATTTCGCCGACGCCCTTTTTTTCCATGAGTTTCGCAAAGCCGACAGCTTCGATTCCGGTCGAACGCCGGCCGCCGTGAGTGAAAATCTCCCATCGTCCGGGGCGGGCGGCTTTGGCGTCGATAGCGGCGACGATGCACTGGCTGCCGAATAAATTGGCGGCTTCCGCAACAGTTTCCGGATTCGCGACCGCAGCCGAATTGAAAGAAACCTTGTCCGCGCCTGCTTTCAAAAGGGCTCTGACGTCGCCGGAGCTTCTAACGCCACCTCCCACGGTCAGCGGCATAAAGCACTGCTCGGCCGTGCGCCGGACGAGATCGTAGGTGATGCCTCGATTCTCGTGCGTAGCGTTTATGTCAAGAAAGCATAGTTCATCCGCGCCTGCCCTATCATATTCCTTCGCGGCTTCGACGGGGTCGCCCGCGTCGACGAGATCGACGAAGTTGACGCCCTTGACCACGCGCCCGTCCTTGACGTCGAGGCAGGGGATTATCCGAATTTTGAGCACTTTTTCATGTCTCCGATACGATGCCGGCAATGCGGAGGCTCGTCGGCTGCACGGGTGTCGGCGAGCAGCCAATTCGCCGCGATATTCCGATTGTTCGGGCTGGCGCATTCCCGAGAATGGATTCGGCCGAACTTGGCCGATGTCAAATCAGCATCTCCACGGCGTCTTTCAAGGCGAACTTGCCATCGTATATCGCCCGACCTGAAATAACGCCGTCGAGATTTGGAATGGCGTTCATTAAATCCGCCAGATCCTGAAGTTTCGAAACGCCGCCCGAAGCGATGACCGGTATGTCCACGGCGTCCACGACCCGTGCCGTCGCTTCGATATTGGGTCCGAGCATAGTGCCGTCGCGCCCGATATCGGTATAGATTATGACTGCGACGCCGTCGTCTTCGTACCGCCGCGCGATATCGTTAGCCGGAATTCCGGATTCAACAACCCAGCCTCGAGTGGCGGCCACGCCGTCTCTGGCATCGATGCCAACAGCTATTCTGCCCGGAAAGTCTTTCGCAGCCGTCTTGAGAAGCGGCGGGTCTTCCACCGCCGCCGTTCCGAGAATAACTCTTTCAACGCCTGCGCAAAGCCAGCGCTCGATCATCTCGTAGTCTCTAATTCCGCCGCCCAGCTGTACCGGGATATCGATTTCCGACAAAATGGCGTCAACTGTCGCGCCGTTGACCGGCATGCCTTCAACGGCGCCGTTCAAATCGACGATATGCAACCATTCGCAACCTGCGTCCTGGAAGATTCGAGCCTGAGATTCAGGCCTTTTATTGAAGACGGTAGCTTGCGACATATCGCCCTTGTAAAGGCGAACGCATTCGCCGTCCTTAAGATCGATTGCCGGGTAGAAGATCATCTTGGGCCTCGCCGCATAACTCAAGGCGTCCAGCGCAGAAAATTCTCTATCAGCCGGAGACCCAGGTGCTGGCTTTTTTCCGGGTGGAACTGGGTTCCGACAATATTGCCGGCGCCGACGGCGGCAGCTATCGCTTCGCCGTGAAAGGTGCTTGCAAGGACGCTTTCAGGACACTTTGAATCGAATCTGTACGAATGCACGAAAAACGCGTGGTCGCCGGAGATGATTCCGTCGAAGACCGGATGAGTCCGCTCGATCGCAAGCTCGTTCCAGCCCATATGCGGGATTTTGAACCGGGAGCCGCGAGGATTTATCGGAACGACTTCGCCCGGAATCCATCCGAAGCCGGGCGTGTCGCCGTGCTCGCGCCCCATATCGGCTAGCAGCTGCATGCCAACGCAGATGCCGAGAAACGGCACGCCTCTGATACGTACGGAATGCGCGAGCGCTTCTAGAAGCCCGTCTCGATTTTCCAGGCCTTCGCGGCATGATCCAAAGGCTCCGACGCCGGGCAAGACGACCCGGCTCGCTTTTGCGATGGAATCCGGATCGGAAGAAACCGCCACTTCGCCGTCGCCGGTTTCGACCGCCATTCGCTGGAAGGCCTTTAGAGCGGAATGCAGATTGCCCGAATCGTAGTCGACAATGACAGTCGGCAATTCAAAGCGCGCCTTTTGTCGATGGAATATCTTTCGGGCTTCTCGGTTCGAAGGCTACGGCCGCCCGCAGCGATCTAGCCACCGATTTAAATGTCGCTTCGGCGATGTGATGGCTGTTGAGTCCATTCAGCAGCCGGACATGCAGCGTAAGTCCCGCATTGGCGCAAAAGGATTGAAAAAACTCTCTTGCAAGCTCCGTGTCGAACGATCCGATCTTCTGGGTAGGGAATTCAACGTTCCAAGCAAGATAGGACCGGCCGCCCACGTCCAGCGCGGTTGCGACAAGCGCATCGTCCATGGCCAGGTTGAAAAACCCGTATCTCCGTATTCCTCTCTTATCTCCCAATGCCGTTGACAGTGCCTGGCCGAGAACGATGCCGGTGTCTTCCACCGTGTGGTGGTCGTCGATTTCGATATCGCCCTTAACCGTTGCTTCCAAATCGAACAGCGAATGGCGGGCGAATTGGTCCAGCATATGGTCGAAGAATCCGATTCCGGTTTCGTTCCGGTAGCTGCCGGTTCCGTCCAGATTCAATTCGACTTTGACTTCGGTTTCATTTGTTCGGCGTTCGATAGACACTTTGCGCATCCGCGCATACCTTTCCATTCAGCTAGTTGCTCTCTTCCTACAGGGAGAAGCGGAATGTTGCAAAAGCGGACGCGCCGCCGGCCATGCGCTAGGCGTCCAGGGCGGAATATGCAGCGGCCATCGAATCGGGGCCTAGCGGAAACGCGGACCCGAGATACTGCGTCATTGACAGTCCCACCATCGCCTTGCTTCTGTCGACCCAGAAAAAAGTCGATGCCGCTCCCGCCCAGCCAATTTCTCCCGCCGCCGTCAAAGACAGGCTCTTGCCCGGATCCAGCATGATACGACCGAGAAGATTCCAGCCGTAGCCGGGGAATTCGAGAACGCCTATTCGAAGGGGAAGCTGCGAATCCGGGATTCTGTTCGCAAGCATGAATTCGAGCATGGCTGTCGAAATTAGCCGCTCGCCGGACGGAGCGTTTCCGTCGATAAGGCTCCTGGCAAAATTCGCATAGTCGGGAATCGTGGAAAAGAGCCCGTGGCCGCCTCTTGGCGCGGCGCTATCGCGCGGCCAGGGATGCGCTCGGCTCATATCGAGCTCGTCGAAGCAAGGCGGGTTCGGCGATATGGGATTTAGCATGTCCAAATTAGGTTCGCCGTAGATCGGTAAGATTCTGCCGCTTTGCTCGGAAGGGACGCTAAAGCCGGTATCCGACATTCCTAGCGGCGAAAATACGAGCTCGTCAAGAATCGCTGGAAGATCCTGTCCCGTCGAGATTTCCAGAATTGCGGCAAGAACGTCGATAGAGAGCGAATATCTCCATTGCGAGCCGGGATGGAACGCGAGCGGATAGGAAGCGACTTTGGCGGCGAATTCGGCGAGCGGCGCGCGCGTATCCGCCATCAGCCTGTCTCGGGCGTAGAGGCTTCCAACATGGCAGCCCATATTGAATCCGTAGGACAAGCCTGCGCGATGGGTCAGCAAATGCTCTACCAGAATTGGCCCGCGGGATGATTCGGAGGCCCCGTCGCAGTTCTGGACTCTGGGATTGGCGAATTCGGGCAAGAATTTTTCTGCCGGGTCGTAGAGCCGAAGTCGACCCTGCTCAATCAACCTCAAGGCCGCAAACGCGACGATCGGCTTCGTCATTGAATAGATGCGGTAGATGGGCGTGTCCGGAAGCTTCGGGAATCCTTCGCCGACTCGGACTCCGCTGGACGCCGGCTTTCCGTCGACCTCTACGTACCATTCGACGGCCGCGAATATTCCTTGGCGGACGTATGCGTCCGCGACATTGCGCATGATATCCTGATTCAGCATGGGGGTCTCGCTTTCGCCGATTTCGAGAAAAACGCGGGATTTCGCGACCGGGCTTTCAATGGCATTTTATGCGATTCCTTGCCGAAAATGCAGATGTCTCTAGCGAATGCGCGCCGAACGCTCCGAATTTACTGGCGCGCGGCCGATTCAGCAATGATTCGGATGCCGAAATCGAGCGCGGGCTTCGAAAAGCAGGTTCCAGGTTCGGATTGACCGGACGGGCGCAAGCCGCGAATCCGCGTCGATATATCCGAGTTCTAGCCGAAAGCCCTGTAGAGAATAGCCGCAATTTCGCTTTCGAGCGGAAACGATAGCATGCCCATGACCGAATACCCCAATAGCCAAGGCAGCAAGTAGAAGCGAACCATGAAAAAAAACCACGCCACGTAGAGAGGAATAATCGGCGGCACTAGAAACCCGGGCGTAATCGGCCGAAAAATTTTCAAAAGCGGATCCGTTGCGCGAACGAAAAACCTCATGAAGAAGAATTCGCTGTTTTCCGGCAGAAAAATGTTCATGGCCGACCTAGCGACCAAAGTCCACATGACCATGCCTAGAACATAATCCAGTACGATTATTTCGACAGGCAGGTGCGCAAGAGATTCAGGCAGCATTGAACGAATCCTGAAAACTAAAAAAGGGCGAGGCTGGCCGCCTCGCCCCTGATATTGTCAACGCCTTGCGCCGAGGCAGTCTAGTGTTCGGCGCTAAGTATCGCGCGTCCGGAAGGATTGCGGGTCGCATCGACCATGCGCTGCGTTTCCTCGTCCGGCTCTTCCGTGGCCAAGCTGACGACGATCATGGCGATGAGGCTTACCGGCATGCCGATCATGCCGAACCTCAAATGGTCAATTCCGAGAATCGGCGTTCCGCCGGTACGAACGTACCAGAGGTACAGCGACCCGGTCAAAAAGCCTAGGACCATGCCCGCGATTGCGCCGGGACGGTTTGCTCGCTTCCACCAAACTCCCAGTACCAGCGGAAAGAATAGGCCGGAGCAGGCGAAGTTGAATGCCCATGCGACTGCGCCGAGAATTCCCGTAAGCTGGAGCGAGGCAACCAATGCGGCGATCACGCCGATGACGATCAAAAGCACGCGAGCAACAATTAGCCTGATGCGCGTATCGGCTTTCGGGTCGATGATCTTGTAGTAGAGGTCGTGCGACAGAGCGTTTGCGATCGCAAGAAGAAGCCCGTCCGCGGTCGACATCGCGGCGGCAAGGCCTCCGGCGGCTACGAGACCGGAGATAACGGCCGGCAGACCGGCGATTTCCGGAGTTGCGAGCACAACGATATCGGGACGCATGAAGAACTCGTTGATCTGAACGATGCCGTCGCCGTTGGAGTCGGAGACCGCCAGCATTCCGACATTCGTCCATTTCTGAACCCAAGTGAGGTTCTGAACGTCTTCGATCGCCTTGCCGATGACAGCCGTCGCCAGTTCAGGATCGAGTAGCTGCAATTTCGTCAGCGTGGCGAGCGCCGGCGCGGTGAAGTACAGCAGGAAGATGAAAAACAGCGACCAGGCGACGGAAACGCGAGCGGCCCGCACTGACGGCGTCGTAAAGTAGCGCATGAGAATATGAGGCAGGGATGCTGTTCCGGCCATCATGCAAAATGCCAGAGTAACGAACTTCCAGCCCGCCATCGCATCGCCGGGAGCGTTGTGCAGGGTTGTCAGAACGCGACGGCCCGAAAACGATTCGGTTGCCGCTTCGCCGACGCCCAGCATGGGCTCCAGTTCGCCGATCCTTTGGACTGCGTCGCCGTAGGAGAAGTGCGGAATAATTCCGAATCCCTGCACGTTCGACATCCAGATAACAGGCGCGAGATAGGCGATAATCAGCACGATGTACTGAGCGACTTGCGTCCAGGTGACGGCGCGCATGCCTCCGAGCATAGAACAGAGCAGGATGCCGAGAAGGCCGAACCAGACGCCGTATGCGAAGTCGATCTGAAGGGCTCGCGCCGCGATCGTTCCCGATGCGTTGATCTGAGCCGTCACGTAGGTAAAGGATGCCACCACAAGTATGACAACGGCAATGAAGCGCGCAAGGTTGCCGCCATAGCGGGTGCCGATGAAGTCCGGAACGGTGTAGCAGCCGAATTTACGCAGATAGGGGGCCATTAGGGAGTTGACGAGTACGTAGCCGCCCGTCCATCCCACGACGAACGCCAAATAGCCGTGCCCGCCGAAATATATGCCGCCCGCAAGCGCGACGAATGATGCGCCCGACATCCAGTCGGCAGCCGTCGCCATTCCGTTGAATAGGGGCGGCACTTCTCGTCCCGCCACATAGTACGCCGAAACCTGCATTGTTCGCGACAGGTATCCGATGCCCGCATAGATGACGATTGTAAACGCAACGAACAGGATGCCGATCAAGTCGGCTCCCATTCCCATCTGCTCAAAAAGAGCCATGAGCAAAATGAAAATAATGAACCCGCCTGTATAGAGGCCATAGACTTTTGGCAGGTTGTCGATGAAATTGCCTTTCATGATCTTGTCCCTTCCCTATTCACTGCTCAGGCCGGTTTCGTTGTCGATCTTGTCTTGCAGCAAGTTCTGCACGACTATCAGGACGACGAAAATTATAAGCGATCCCTGGACCGCGAAATAATAGCCGAGTGGAAATCCGTTCAAACTGAATTCGTTTAGACTCTTTGCGAAGAGATGAACCACGAAAGAGAATATGAACCAGATAATCAGCACCCAGATCGATAGGTATCTCGTTTTTGCCCAGTGAAGGGCTTCCTTGGCAGAGTTGTCGCTAGACATTTCTATCTCCATTTCGTTCGTGACGTAGTCACGGCCGGCTTTCTGCGCAGCAACGTTCGCCATCCGCAGGTCGCAGAAAAAACTGCGGACGCACAGGCGGGCAAGCGCCTACAGTAAATATTTTTCGAATGCACGACATTTTTTCCGCTCGATGCCTGAGTTTTCTGCATTCTTCGAAAAAAATGCGGGGTCCGGCTTTCGTTGCCTCTGAATTGCCGTTTGCTGCTCCGACACCCTTATTACAGAATTGTTTCAAAGACAACGGCGGCGGCCTATTTTTGTTAGCTGCCCTTTAAGTGCGTTCCCCGGTGAATTCCTTGGTCGCAAGCATTGACAATTCCCATGCTTCAGCCCGAATAGTCGCCTTCGGAACGGGAGAACGAACGGATTGTTTAAACAGCTTGAAAAACTGCTTCCGCGCCCACTGAAGGTTCTCGCCCTCCGATTCGACAGGAGTCCCTTCCTTACGGTCGGCGATTTGCAGGAGTTCACGCGTACGCGCGCATCCTATGTCGCTCAGACGTCGCTATACGGCTATTTGAAAACGCGAATGGGAACCCGCTACAGATCGCTGTTCGAGGATGACGTGTTTTCGCATTCCGTACGCATTGCGGCGGCGAGAGTTTTCGGCACCTGCCTTACGGATCTATCGATTCATTCAGCCGCGCTGTGCCGAAGCGGCGGCGGGCTGATCGAGCGCGAGGCGTCCCTATTGGCATCGGATCTCGTAACGAACGGCCTGGAGAAGGGGCTGGAGGACTTTCCCGACCAGGACGTTCGTTCCGAGGCAATTGGGCGCCTGAGGCAGCGCCTTGCGGT
>Ga0209543_1001095_pt1 | contig 27627 bp, 24 predicted proteins | sample MesohylFT_FD_187296 | JGI IMG/M metagenome (GOLD analysis project Ga0209543, IMG submission 187296) | Host-associated microbial community of the marine sponge Aplysina aerophoba from Gulf of Piran - sponge mesohyl, lysed by freeze-thaw... | ecosystem: Host-associated > Porifera > Sponge >...
TCCCCAGAAACATGATCTCAATGAATTCAATAGGTTAGATGGTGCACCCGTACACAAAATACCCTAAATCCCCACATTCATGTTAAAGATGGGCTAATCCTCATCCGGAAAGATCTTGGAGTTCTCGATCAGGTCCATGAGTTCCTCATCGGGTTCGTCAAAGTCCGGCGACATCCAGAATTGCCCTTCGTAACCTCCGAACTGTCGTTCTTCGAGGCGTTTTCTATAGGGTTCCAGCCGCAGGTAAGGTTCACCGGCCTTGGCGATCACGATCTCCTCGCCCTCCCAAGCCAACTTGCCCAGCTTCGAAAGCTGGGACTTCGCTTCGTGCATGTTCACCTGTTTCATTCAACGACCTTGTTAGCTAAGTTGAGCTAAGTGTTATCAGGGGTGTCCATTCTCGTCAAGACGGAGACCCGATGTGGGACACTCATAACTTCTCACCGGCCCTCCTCTGTTGTATGCTGACGCATCCCCATGGTCGGGGAACCGCGTGGCGGGGCGAGTCCAACACGGAAGCAGGTTCGACATGAGCGGCACAGATTCAGACACGGTCCTTTCGGACCACGAGCGCGCCACCATCGAGGCGGCGGCCGCGCGCATCGTGCCGTCGGACGAGGGCGCCGGCGCGCGCGAGGCTGAGGTCATCGATTTCATCGAGGGCTTGCTGGCCGCGGACGAGGTGGACACGGACATCAGCCCGCGGGAGAAGAAGGAGTACGCCAACTTCATCCTCGGCGGCATGGGCGGGCGCACCGAGGAGCAGCAGGTGACTCTGTTCAAGCTCCACGGCACCGGCAGCCGGCACCTGCAGGCCTATCGCGACGGGGTGCTGGAGCTGGACCGCGTAGCCGCGGAACTGGCGTCGGGCAAGGACTTCCGCGGCCTGGACGACGCGGGCCGGGACCAGGTCCTGACGGTGCTGGACGAGCGCAAGGACCCGTTCTTCACGCTGCTGCTGACCCATACGATGGAAGGGTTCTACGGTCATCCGCGCCACGGCGGCAACAAGGACCGGGCGGGATGGCAGGTGCTGGACTATCCCGGCCCGAGCTTCCCGCACGGCAACGAAAAGCCCTATGGGTGGTACGACGCCAACGAGCCGGACGAGTTCGCCCAGGAGAAGAAGGATCGCTCATCCTGACAAACGCCCCGGTGACGGAGACTCGGGGGCAGGGCATTCAAGAGCGGAGGACACGGATGGCACAGCGTGAGACGGTGGACGTCTGTATCGTGGGAGGCGGCGCCTCGGGACTGGTGGCGGCCAAGGAGTTGACCGAGGCGGGCATGACCGTGTGCGTGCTGGAGCGCGGCCCCTGGTACAAGCGCGAGGACTTCGCGCTGGGCGACGAGCTCATGTACAAGCGGCGCAACTTCTTCTGGCCCACGGTGGAGTTGGAGCCGCGCACCTGGCGGCCCGATGCGGACACCCCGGCCGAGGTTCTCTCCACCAAGACCCAGACTTTCTCCAACGCCATGTGCGTGGGCGGCGGCACCATCCACTACAGCGGGCTCTCCTGGCGTTTCCACGAGTCGGACTTTCGCGTGAAGTCCGAGGACGGCGCGGTGGCGGGCACCACCATCGAGGACTGGCCCATCTCCTACGACGACATGGAGCCCTTCTACGAGAAGGCGGAATGGACCGTCGGAATCTCGGGCCAGGGCTGGTCGAGCCCCTTCGACCCGCCGCGCAAGCGTGACTACCCGGTGGGGCCGGCGGCGCGCAACAGCCCGGGCGCGGCCCTGGAGCGGGGCGCCCGCAAGCTCGGCCTGCACCCGTTTCCCACGCCGCTGGCCATCCTCACCGGGGACTACGACGGCCGTCCCGGCTGCATCGGCAAGGGCATGTGCTCTTCCTACGGCTGCCCGGTGGGCGCCAAGTCGAGCACCTTGGAATCAATGCTGCCCAAGGCCCTGGCCACCGGACGGCTGGAGATCCGGCCCCTGTGTCTTTCGCGCGAGATCACCCTCGACCGGCAGGGCAAGGCCTCCGGCGTCACCTATTTCAATGCCGAGGGGGAGGAGGAGCACCAGCCGGCGCGCTTGGTGGTGATGGCCGCCGGCGGCGTGGAGACGGCACGCCTCCTGCTGCTGTCCGAGTCTGCCCGCTTCCCCCAGGGTCTGGCCAACGGCAGCGGTCTGGTGGGCAAGAACCTCATGTTCCATTCCCCGGGCGTGACCCTGGTGGTGACGTTTCCCGAGCCGCTGGACGGCCACAAGGGGACATCCAGCACACGCGTGCTCCACGACTTCTACAAGACCGACACCAGCCGGGGGTTTATCCGCGGCGGCTTCATGCACCCACGCGCTCACGGCGGCGACCCCATCGAGCTGGCGCTGCGGCCCATCCACGGCAAGCGCTGGGGCAAGGAGCACAAGGACTCCATGCGCGAGACCTGGCGCCACTACCTGCACAGCCACTGCACCGGCGAGAGCCTTCCGGTGGAGAGCAACGCCGTCGACCTCGATCCGGACCTGACGGACTGCTACGGCCTGCCGGTGGCGCGCATCACCTACACCAGCCACGAGAACGACGTCCGCCTCGCCACCTATCTGGGCGAGCGTTCGCGGGAGATCTACGAGGCCGCCGGCGCGACCCGGATCATCGTGCCCAAGCCCGAGACCCGCAAGCTGCACAACCACCAGATGGGCTCCTGCCGGATGGGCAACGATCCCGAGTCGTCGGTGGTGGACAAGTGGTGCCGTTCCCACGACGTGTCCAACCTCTTCATCGTCGACGCCAGCGTGTTCGTCACTGCCGCCGGTCTCAACCCCACCCTCACTATCCAGGCCAACGCGTTCCGGGTGTGCGATTACATGGTGTCCGAGGCGCGCAAGGGCAACCTCATCCATTGAAACGCCTGCCGTCGCGGTGGCCTTGTTTTTGCGTCTCTTGTGAGCGGGCCGGGAGCGGACACCGCGGCCCGTGTCCGGCGGGCCGTTCTCGTGGTGCGTCGGAACACTCATGAATCCGCGGTTCGTTTGGCGGGACGTGACAGGCCACGAAGTGGGGACCGATGAGCGCGGCACAAGGGATACTCAAGGACATCTTCGGGTTCGATAGCTTTCGTCCTGGCCAGGAGGGCGCCATCGAGGCGCTGCTGGCGGGACGCCACGTGCTCACCGTGATGCCTACGGGCTCGGGCAAGTCGCTGTGCTTCCAGGTCCCCGCGTTGGCCCTGGGCGGCCTGACCATCGTCGTGTCCCCGCTGGTGGCGCTGATGCAGGACCAGGTGGCGGCGTTGCGCTTGGCCGGAGTGGCGGCGGACTCCATCAACTCGTCCAACACCAGGGCGGCCAACGTCGCCGCCTGGCGCCGGGCCGCCGCCGGCGACACGCGGCTCTTGTACATGGCGCCGGAGCGACTGATGACCGAGCGCATGCTGGAGGCTCTCGGCCGGCTGCCGGTCAGACTGTTCGCCGTGGACGAGGCCCACTGCATCTCGCAATGGGGTCCATCCTTCCGCACGGAGTACGAGGACCTGTGCCGGCTCCGGCATCTCTTCCCGGGCGTTCCCATCGCCGCCCTCACCGCCACCGCCGACGCCATCACCCGCGAGGACATCGCCGAGCGTCTGTTCGGCGGCGACGTGGATGCGTTCGTGTTGGGCTTCGACCGCCCCAACATCCGGTTGGCGGTGGAGTTGAAGCAGGAGTGGAAGCGCCAGACCCGGAGCTTCCTGGCGCGCCACGAGGGCGAGAGCGGCATCATCTACTGCCTGTCCCGCCGGAAGACGGAGGAGACCGCGGCGCTGCTGGCGGCGGACGGCATGCGTGCGCTGCCCTATCACGCGGGCATGGACAAGGAGGACCGGGAGGCGCACCAGAACGCCTTCATGACCGATCCCGGCGTAGTGATGGTGGCCACCATCGCCTTCGGCATGGGCATCGACAAGGCGGATGTGCGCTACGTGCTGCACACCGATCTGCCCGGCAGTGTCGAGGCCTATTACCAGGAAATCGGACGCGCCGGGCGCGACGGCGCGCCCGCGGAAGCGCACATGCTGTACGGCTTGGCGGACATGCGCATGCGCCGCCAGTTCATCGAAAAGGAGGACGCGGGCGCGGAGCGGCGGCTGCGGGAGCACAAGCGTCTCGACGCGTTGCTGGGGTATTGTGAGGCGCCGGCCTGCCGTCGCGTGACGCTGTTGGAGTACTTCGGCGAGCGCATCGATCCCTGCGGCAACTGCGATGTCTGCATTGACCCGGTGGAACGGGTGGACGGCACCGAGGCCGCGCAAAAGGTGTTGTCCGCGGTCTACCGCACCGGCCAGCGGTTCGGCGCCGCCCACGTGATCGACGTGCTGCGCGGCACCGCGACGGAAAAGATCGAGCGCGCCGGCCACGACCGGCTGCCGACCTTCGGTCTGGGCGCGGACCGAGGCAAGAACGAATGGCGCTCTCTCATCCGTCAGATGGTGGCCACGGGTTTCCTCAGGCTCGACATCGGCGGCTACGGCGGCATTTCCATGACCGGCAAGGGCCGCGGCCTGCTGCAAGGCGAGAGCGCGTTCTTCTATCGCCCGGACACGGTGCGCGTTCCGGCGACCGCGCCCGCGCGGGACGGCGGCCAACGCCGCCGGAAGGAACCCGATGGAACTCCGTTGGGCACCTCCGAGGCGGCGTTGCTGGAAGCCCTCAAGGCGTTGCGTCTCCAACTCGCCCGGGAGCGCGGTGTGCCGGCGTATATTGTGTTCTCCGACCGAACGCTCATCGACATGGCACGGCGCAAGCCCCGGACTCAGGAGGAGTTCGCCGAGGTGAACGGCGTCGGTGCCGCCAAGCTCGCCGCCTTCGCGGATCCGTTCCTGGCCGCCATCGAGGGCGCGCTGGGGGATGCATGAATCGTAACGGAACGTCATTCCCGCGGAAGCGGGAATCCAGGGGTGGCGAGGCGGGAAACGCCGCTGTCGTGCCCCTCCACTGCCCCTGGATTCCCGCTTCCGCGGGAATGACGTTCCGCGAAACGTCCGCGCCAGGCCGTCCCGATCCGGTTGAAACTCCGGCAGGGCGTGCCATAGTTTTTATAGTGTCAGGCGGGACGCTATTCCCCGCGTTGGAACAATTGGATGGGCCGACCGATCGTTGGTGAAAGGAGACAAGCAATGGTGAGCTATGGCAAAGGTGGAAGGTGGCTGGTGGCGCTGGCGGCGGCCACGGCCCTGGCATTGACGGCCGTTCCCGCGGCGTCGGCGGACGAGGCGGCGTACATGCGCTGGTGGAACACGCTGAGCCCGGAGCAAATGGTGAAGGCGCTGCACGGCGACAAGGCGACGGAGGCGCAGGCCAAGGCGGCGAAGAAGATGTACAAGGACCTGGACGCCGACACGAAGAAGCTCGTGGACGCGGCGGCCGACTCCATCTACGACGAGAGCGGCTACGACAGCGTCGGTCAGTGGTGGGAAACCCTGGACTGCCGGCTCATGCGCGTGGCCGCGGGTGACGGCATCACCGCGGATCCGGCGAGCCCGTTCTGCGCGCACTATCCGGGGTCGGGCGCGGCGAAGATCATGGACGAGGCCGCGACCAAGTGGGTCAACGTGGTAGGCCAGGCTCTGTTGGGCCGGAGCGATCCGGGCAAGTTCCCGAAGTAGCGGCCACGCCCGCCCGCCCGCGGGCCTTCAGGCCTTCGGCCCCCCTTTCCTTGCGGGAGAGGGGGGCTTTTTCGTTTCAACGGGTGCGGGTCAGCTTGGGGTCGATAATGTCGCGCAGGCCGTCCCCCAGCAGGTTGATGCCGAGCACCGTGACGAAGATGGCGATGCCCGGGAAGATGGTGAGCCAGGGGGCGCGGTACATGTAGCTGCGGCCTTCGCTCAGCATGGAGCCCCAAGTGGGGATGCTCGGCGGCACGCCCAGTCCCAGGAAGCTCAAGCTCGCCTCGGTGATGATGACCACGGCCATGGCGAAGGTGGCGATGACCATGACGCTGGGCAGCGTGTTGGGAATGACGTGGCGCAGGATGATGTAGCGGTTGCTGGCTCCCAGCGCCCGCGCCGCCTGCACGAACTCGCGTTCCTTGAGGGACAACACCTCTCCCCGGACCACCCGGCAGTACTGCACCCAACGGCTCAGCACCAGCGCGATGACGAGGTTCACCAAGCCTTGGCCCAGGAAGGCCATGATGGCGATGGCCAGCAGCAGGAAGGGGAACGCCAGGAATATTTCGGTGGTCTTGTTGATGACTTCGTCGATCATCTCTCCGAAGTAGCCCGCCACCGCGCCGAGAAAGCAGCCCAGGATGCCGGCCAGGAACACGGTGGCCGCTCCCACCATGAGCGAGATGCGCGACCCGTAGATGACCCGGCTCAGGAGGTCGCGTCCCAGGTTGTCCGTGCCCATGACGTGCGGGTTCGTAGCCAGATCCAGCGACGGCGGCCGCAGGCGCTGCTCCAGGCTCTGTTCCTGGGGATCGAAAGGCGCGAGCAGGGGCGCCCCCAGTCCGCAGATGCACAGCAACAGCACGATGAGGCCGCCGCTGAAGACCTTCGTGTAGCGCCGCCAACCGATCATAGCCGTATCCTCGGATCGACCCAGGTGTACAGCAGGTCGACCATCAGGTTGACGAAGAAATAGACCATGGCGAAGAAGAGGATCACCCCTTGGGCGAGCTTGTAGTCCCGGGTGGTGATGGCCTGGATCAGCAGGCTGCCGATGCCGGGCCAGGAGAACACCGTTTCGGTGATGACCGAGCCGCTCAGCAGCGCGCCGAGTTGAAGCCCCAGGATGGTGATGATGGTGATGAGCGCGTTCCGCAGGGTGTGTTTCCAGATGACCGTGCGCTCGCTCAGTCCCTTGGCCCGCGCGGTGGTGATGTAGTCCTGGCGGATGACTTCCAGCACGCTGGAGCGCGAGATGCGTGTGATGATGGCGGCGAAGCTCGTCCCCAGGGTGATGGCCGGCAGCAGGATGTGCTTGAATGCGTCCCAGAAGGCTGCGAGGTCGCCGGCGATCAGGGCATCCACGAGCATGAGGTTGGTCACCGGCACGACGTTGACGCCGTAGGTCAGCCGGCCCGCCACCGGCAGCAGGTTCCACTGGCCTCCCAGGAAGAAGATCAGCATGATGCCGAGCCAGAAGTTGGGTACCGATATGCCCACCAGCGCCACGGTCATGCCCGAGTGGTCCCACAGCGTGTTGTGCTTGATGGCGGAGTAGACGCCGATGGGGAGCGCGATGATGATGGCCACCAGGAGACTCGCCAGCGCCAGCTCCACCGTGGCCGGGAGCCGCTCAAGGACGAGCTGCACGACGGGCTCCCCGTAGCGCATGGACTCGCCGAAGTTCCCCTGGACGGCCTTCGACACGAACTGCCAGTACTGGACGATGATGGGCTGGTCGAGCCCCCACTCGCGGGTGACTTCCTCGATCTCGTGGGGCTCCGCGTCCTCACCTAGCAAAAGCGTCACCGGATCTCCCGGCGCGAGTTGCATCAGGAAGAAGACCAGAAAGGACATTCCGATCAAGACGGGTATGGCCCCGATAAGTCTCCGCCGAATCATCGAGCTACAGTCCCATCTGCGCCAGCGACCGGTCGAGCCGCTCGAGCGCTTCGTTCACCTGTTCCCGGGTGACGGTGAGCGCCGGGGTAATGCGGATGACGTTGCCCATGAGGCCGCCCTTGCCGACGAGCAGGCCGTTCTGCCTGGTCAGCTCGAAGAGCCTGGCCACGGCTTCCGGACTCGGCGTCTTGTCGGGACCCACCATCTCCACGGCCTGCATGAGGCCCATGCCGCGGACATCACCCATGAGCGGGTACTTCTGCTGGAGACCCAGCAGCCCCTCCCGGAGCTGATGCCCCCGCTCCGCCGCGTTGGCCACCAGTCCCTGGTTCTCGATCACCTCGATGGTAGCCAGCGCGGCGGCGCTGGTCACCGGATTTCCTCCGAAGGTGGAGAGGGACAGCCCCTTGACGCTATCGGCGATCTCCGGTCGGGTGATGGTGCCGCCGATGGGCACGCCGTTGGCCATGCCCTTGGCGAAGGTCATGACGTCGGGCTCCACGTCCCACTGCTCGATGCCGAACATCTTGCCGCCGGTCCGGCCCCAGCCCGTCTGCACTTCGTCGCAGATGAACAGGCCGCCGTACTTGTGCACGATGTCCGCCACTTCCCGGAAGTATTCCCTGGGCGGCGTGATGAAGCCCCCGACCCCCTGGATGGGCTCTGCGATGAAGGCGGCGATCTTGCCCGACGTGGCCGTCTGAATGGCGCCTTCCAGGTCCTTGGCGCACTTGAGGTCACAACTGGGATACGTGAGCCCGAACGGGCAGCGGTAGCAGTAGGCGTTGGGAATGTGGTGGATGTTCGGGCTCGCGGTGGGCGTCAGGCGCCAGGAGTAGTGCCCGGTGAGGCTCATGGCGAGCTGCGTGCGGCCGCTGTAGCCGTGGCGCAGGGCGACCACGTCGTGGGAGCGGGTGTAGAGCTGCGCCACCAGCACGGCGGTCTCGTTGGCCTCGGTGCCGCTGTTGGTGAAGAAGGACTTCCGGAGCGCTCCGGGCGTGATGGCGGCGAGCTTTTCCGCCAGGCGCACGTGCGGCTCGGTGGGGTAGAGCGTGGATGTGTGCTGGACCCTGCGGATCTGCTCCTCGATGGCGGCTACCACCGTGTCGTTGCAGTGGCCGACGCTGATGGTGACGATGCCGCCGAAGAAGTCCAGGTACTCGCGTCCGTCCACGTCGTAGACCAGCGAGTCCTTGGCGTGGTCCACCACCAGCGGCTCTTCGTAGTAGTTGGCGACGCAGGAGAAGAGGTACTCCCTGTGCTTCGCGACGATCTCCTGCTGCCTGCTTGACTCCATGCGAATTCCCGTATGTCTCCCGTGGGTCCAAGGCGCGGTTGAAACACAGCACCCTAGCACAAAGCCCGCGAAACGGTCAAAGTTCGGGGCTGGGAGCCTGCGCCGTAGAAGACTGGTTGAATTGTCACGCCCCCGGATCGTCATTCCCGCGAAAGCGGGAATCCAGGGGTGGTGGGGCGAGGAACATGCCGCTATACCCCGCCCAACCCCTGGATTCCCGCTTTCGCGGGAATGACGAATACGGGACTTAGCGCACGATCAGGACGGGACAGGTGATGGATTCGAGGACTTCCCGTTGGCGGGGTGTGTCGAGGGCGGGGCAGTCGGCGGCCATGACCAGCACGCCGGCGCCGGCTTCGCCGGCGAGGCGGCACACCTCGGGTGCGCGCGGGCGGACGCCGTAGAGGAACCGGGGACTGACGCCCCGCGCGGCGAGACGGTCTTCCACCTGCCGGCGCAGGGTCTCGGCCTCGACCGGGTCGTCGGCAAGGATGAGCACGGCGAGCCGGCCCTCGTGCAGGCCGAAGAAGTACAGCCCGGCGTCCAGGGCGTGCCACGAGCCGGCGCCGCCGTCGTGGCATACCAGCGGGACGCCGGCCAACAAGGCCCCGGGCTTCGATACCAGTACGGAGCGGGGAGCGCGTTCGGCCACCTCCCGGGCCACGTGGGTGGACCGGGCAGCGCCCCACCGAGAGCGGGTCTCGGAGTTGACGATGAGGAGGTCGCCGCCGCCCGCCGCCGTCACCACCTCGACATCCACCTGCCCCTCGGCCGTGCGAAAGGAGTAGCTCACGTGCACCCGCTCGGCGGCCGCGGCCAGAGCGCGCCGGGCGGCGAACTCCCGCGTCCGGATGTCGGCCTCGAGCGCGTCCGCGGTGAAGTCGCGTCCCTGCCCGGTGGGAAACTGGATCTCCCGGCCCACGGGCAGGCTGGCCAGCCGCAAAAGGTTGATATCCCGTATGAAGACCCCCTCCAACTCCGCGTGGAGGCGCGCCGCGAGCCGGGCCGCCGCTTCGAGGACCTCCGCGGCCGCGCGCGAACCGTCGATGGCCACCACGATGCGGCGCACGTCGAAGGCCGGAACCGGACGGCTCATGGACTCGGCTCCCGATCTCGCCCGCTCGTGGCGAAGTCCCGGGCGTTGTGGGCGAACTCGAGCAGCGTCGCCTGCGCGCGCCCATTGACCGTGTCGGCCGGGAAGTTTCCCTGGTCGTCGGCAACACCCGCGTCCACGCCCGTGAGCAGCTCGATGCCCTGGTCGATGGTCTCTACCGGAAAGACGTGGAACCTGCCCTGGGCGGCCGCCTCCACCACGTCCCGTCGCAGCATCAGGTGCTTGACGTTGGCGGAGGGGATCAGCACCCCCTGGCGGCCGGTGAGGCCGCGCGCGACGCAGATGTCGAAGAAGCCCTCGATCTTCTCGTTGACCCCGCCGATGGCCTGGACCTGGCCGTGCTGGTTGACCGAGCCGGTGACCGCCAGGGATTGGCGGATGGGCACGCCGGAGAGGGCCGACAGGAGCGCGTAGAGCTCGGTGGAGGAGGCGCTGTCGCCGTCCACCCCGCCGTAGGACTGCTCGAAAACCAGGCTCGCCGACAGGGCCAGCGGTTGGCGCCGGGCGAAGCGGGCGCCGAGAAAGCCCGACAGGATCAGCACGCCCTTGGAGTGCAGCGGCCCGCCCATCTCCACCTCGCGCTCGATGTCCAGGACCTCGCCGCGGCCCAGGCGCACCCGGGCGGTGATGCGGCTGGGCTTGCCGAAGGCGAATTCGCCGAGTTGCAGCACGGAGAGGCCGTTCACCTGGCCCACCGCCTCGCCGTCGGTGTCGATAAGCAGCGTCTCGCGCAGGATTTGCTCCTGGCTGCGCTCGCGCACCCGGTCGGAGCGCCGGGTCTGGGCGTCGATGGCCCGTTCCACGTCCGCGACGGCGATCTCACCCCTGCCCTCCTGGCCGGCCCAGTAGTCGGCCTCGTAGAGCAGGTCGCCGATGGCGCGCAGGCGCAGGGTCAGGCGCTCCGAATCGGCGGCCAGCCGCGCCGCCCGCTCGATGACGCGCGCGGTGGCTTCCCGCGAGAGCGTCCGCAGCCCCTCGCGGCTCGCGGTGTCGGCGATCATACGGGCGTAACGCGCGGTGTTGCCCTGGTTGCGCGGCACCTGGTCGTCGAAGTCCGCGGCCACCTTGAAGAGTTCCGGGAAGTCGGGATCCGACTGGCTCAACAGGTAATAGATCATGGGGTCGCCCAGCAGCACCACCTTCACGTCCAGGGGGATGGGCTCGGGCTGCAAGGTGACGGTATTGGCGAAGCCAAGGGCTTCGGTGAGCCCCTGGATGCGGATCTCGTTGGACTGGAGCGCGCGCTTGATCTCCTCCCAGATGATGGGCTGCATGAACAGCTTGCGCGCGTCCACCAACAGGAAGCCGCCGTTGGCGGCGTGCAGCGCGCCCGGCTTGATGAGGCTGAAGTCGGTGGTGAGGGCGCCGAACCGGGCCATCTGCTCGATGCGGCCCATGACGTTGCTCGGAGTGGGCAGGTCCTCGTAGACCACGGGCGCGCCCTGCCGCCGCCCGTTGTCGACGACGACGTTCACCTGGTAGCGGCGAAAGGACGGCTCCCGCCGGGTCTCGCGCCCCGGCACCCCGTCCTGCTGTGGCGCCGGCGGTTCGGCGGCGTGGAACTCCTCGGCGTTCTCCTGAAGGTCCGCGCGCACCTGCTCGATGTAGTCCATGACCTCGGGCAGGTCGTCGTAGTCCTTGCCCAGCTCCTCGATGAACAGGGCCACCGCGTGGCTCACCACCTCCTGGTTGAGGCCGCGCATCCGCTCGTGCCGCTCGCGCTCCCATTGCGGCGCCTTCTTGAGAATCTCCTGAAGCTCCTTCTCCAGCTCGGCGATGTCCGCGCGCATTTTCGCCTGGGTCTCCTCGGGCCACTGGCGAAAGGCTTCCGGGCTCACCACCTCGCCCTTGGAGGCGGGCGCCAGGGCGAGGCCCGAGGGCGTGCGGATCAGGCCTACGCCGCGCGCCTGGGCGTGTTCCTGCAGCTCGTTGAACCCGGCCTCCTGGCGCTGGCTGAACTCGGCCTGAAGGGCGTGGGCGCGGGCCTGGTACTCTTCGCTCTCGAAGGCCGCGGGAATGGCGGCGCGCAACTCCCGGATCAGCTTCTCCATGTCGGCGCGGAGCCGGCAGCCCCGGCCGGCCGGCAGCCGCAGCGCGCGCGGCTTGTGCGTTTCCTGGAAGTTGTGGACGTAGCACCAGTCGGGCGGCACCGGCATGGCCGCCGCGGCTTGCTCGATGTAGCGCCGCACGAGCGGGTACTTGCCGATGCCGGGCGCGCCATGAGCGAAGATATTGTAGCCGTGGCGCCGGATGCCGACGCCGAACCGAACCGCGTCCAGCGCCCGCTCCTGGCCGAGGCCGTCCGTTGCCGCACCCGCCTCGCGGGATGACGGCAGGTCCGCCGGATCACACTTCGTGTAGAGCCGATCCGGCGTCAGGGGCTTCGGCATCTCGCTCACCGGTTCGTACGCAAGCGCGGAAGCTCAGGCCGCCCCGTTGGCGAGGATGCCGTGAAGGTACAGATGCAGCTCGGGGATTTCCTCGGGCGCGTCGGGCGCCACGCGTCTGCCGAAATCGAAAAGGCTGGCGAGCTCGACCGCCTTGAGGCCGGTGCGTTCCTCGAGAACGGAGAGGTCGTCGAAACCCGTGACCCACTTCACCTTCAGGGTGTTCTCGAACGCGTCGGTGGTGGCGGTGATGTCGTCGTCGCCGGTGGTGCGGTCGATGACGCTCTTCGCGAAAAAGTCGAACGCGATCCTGAAGGACGGGATTCCCTCGCGCAGGCGGTTGAGGAAGCCGTAGATCAAGTCCTCCGGCAGGTACATGGTGTTGCCTTCCCAGATGATCAGCATCGGCGCATCGAGGTCCAACCCCGCCTCCGCCAGCTTCGCGGGCAGATCCACCTCGAGATAGTTGCACGGGATGCCCGCGCACGGGGTCACGCCGTGGGCCTCCAGCACCCGGCCCTTGAACGCCAGCACCGCCGGTTGATCGACGTCGCAGAAACGCACGCCCTCGGCCTGAAACATGTGCGGCCGCATGTCGAACCCGGAGCCCAGGATGACGACCTGCCGCATGCCGTTGCCGATCTCGTTACGGATGACCTCATCGAAAAGCGCGGAACGGTAGCGCACGAGTTCCAATCCTGCCGGCAAGACCGCGAACACCTGCCGGACCTTGGTCCGGATCTCGTCGTTAACGAACCACTCCGCGTAGGGGTCCTTGAACAGCGGATGCTCTCGGTCCTTCTCCTGCTCGCGAATTCCCGCGATGAAAAACGCGGTGGCGCCGACTTCGTTGATGTCCGCCATCAGTCTCCTCCTCTGGGTTTGACTTGGATCATTGCGAATCGGATGACCAGCAAAATTCTAGACTGTTCCGGGCCACCGCACAAACATGCCGGGAACCGTGCCTTATCCGCACTCGATGAAGAACAACGCCCACGGCCCGAGGCCGATCTCCTTGGCCGTGGCCGGGCGGTCGCCGGCAGGATCGAAGACCAGCCACAAAGGGCCCCGGTCGCCGATACCGAGGGGTCGGCCGTCGGCCCGGGTCGCCACCACCCACTCGCGCGCCTCCACGTCCTCCTTGGACAACTTGAAGCGGAACCCGTCGAGCGCCAGCACATCGAAGGTCCCGCCGCGGCAACCCGCGGCGTTCAGAACATCAACCAAGAGGGGGCCGGACGCGGTCCTGGGACCGGCCCAATCCGTATCGGCCCGGACCTCCCTGACGCCCAGGCGTTCCAGCATGGGCCGATCGAATACGAACGCCTTGTCGAACGTGCGCTTGTGATGCTTGAGGAACATGTCGCGCTGCTCGTCGTAGGCGGGCCGGTTGGCCGCCACGATATCGCCCGCGACGGTCAGTACCACGGGCCCGGCGGGCATTTCCGCGGCTCCGGAAACGCATCCGACGAGCCACACGAACAGCGCGACGGCGAGGGCTGAAGGCGTCTTCATGGGATCCTGCGTGTCAACTCCGTCGGTCCTCTTGGCCGGCGATTGGGTTCGCCGTCAAGGCCCATCAATCGTAACCCATTGGAGACACGAAACCACGGTAGGTCTTCTCCAGCAGCCGCGCGAACTGAATACAGGTGAGGTCGCCGTACTGCGGGCCGATGATCTGGATGCCTACCGGAAGCCCCTCGCCGTTGACACCGATGGGCGCCACCGCCGAGGGCAGCCAGGCGAGATTGGCGTAGCCCGGCAACGAGACCTGGTTCATGAACGGCTGCATCACGCCGTCCACCGGCACCGTGCGTTGGTACGGCGGCGTGTGGTCGTGGCCCATGGCCGCCGACACCGTGATGGGGGCCAGCAGGAGGTCGTGGCGCTGGAAGAACGCGTGCCACCGCCAGCGGATGCGATGCCGGATCTCGTCCAGGCGAAGCCAGTCCCGGTGCGGCAACGTGACGCCGCGAAGCATGCGCGCCCGCTTGCTGTCATCGTCCACGGACAGCCTCTGCCGCGCTCGGAGATTGGCGGCGAACTCCGCGTCCGTCTGACTCCCGGAGGTGGCGGCCCGCAGCAGCACGTCAAAGACCCGGTGCGAGTCGGCCGCGTCGAAATCGGGGCGGGCGCCGACGGCGACCTTCACCCTTTGTTGGCGCAGGAAGCGCGCCAGCGCCCGATGCAGGCCGCCGATCGCGCTCGCCGTGGGCACGGTCTCGTCTTCCAGCAGGATGGAGACCCGATAGTCTTCCAGCTTCTTCTTGCGCGGCGCCGGCAGAACCAGCCGGACGCCGGCGGCGTCGATCTCGTCCGGACCTGCGATCACCGACAGCAGGAGTGACAGATCCGCCGCGCTCCGCGCCAGCGGCCCGATGACGAGCATGTCCAGAGGCGCCCGGTTGCCGTCCAGCGCGTGCCCGTCCGTGGGGCAGATGCCCATCGTCGGCTTGTGCGAGAACAGGCCGCAGTAGGCCGCCGGGTTTCGCACCGAACCCGCGATGTCGCTGCCCATCTCCAGCGCGGTCAGGCCCGCCGCCAGCGCCGCCGACGCGCCGCCCGAGGAGCCGCCCGGCGCCCGGTCGAGGTCCCAAGGGTTGCGCGTGGTGCCGTAGATGTCGTTGAAGCTCTGGGCGTCCGCGAGCCGGATGGGCACGTTGGTCTTGCCGAAGATCACCGCCCCCGCGTCGCGCAGCCGCTTCACCGACAACGCGTCCGTCCGGGCGATGTTGTCCCGCCGCGCCGGCACCCCCCAAGTGGTGGGCAGACCCGCCACGTCGAAGGAATCCTTCACGGTCATGGGCAGCCCGTGCAGCGGTCCCCACACCTCGCCCCGCGCCAGCGCCCGGTCCGCCGCCCGCGCCCGCCGGCGCGCTTTGGGGATGTCCGTGGCGATGATCGCGTTGAGCGCCGGGTTGAACCGCTCGACCCGCGCCAGGTAGTGGTCCAGCAATTCGACGCAGCCGACCCTGCGCCGGCGGACGAGACTCGCCAGTCGGGTTGCCGAGCGCCAAGCCAGGTCGGTCACGGACGCACTCCGTCGGGTCTCCCTGCGCGCAACGGCAACCCCTCGACTACGACAGGTGCTGCTTGAAGAAGGCCACCGTACGCTCCCATGCGAGCTTGGCGGCCGCCTCATCGTAGCGCGGCGTCGAGTTGTTGTGGAAGCCGTGGCGCGTGCCGGGGTAGACATGCGCCTCAAGCGACACGCCGTTGGCTTTCAGGGCGGCCTCGTAGGCCGGAGCCTGCTTGTTGATGCGCGGGTCGTTTTCCGCGTAGTGGATCAGCAGCGCCGCCTTGATCTTGGCGACGTCGTCGGCCGACTTCGGGGCCGAGCCATAGAACGGCACGCCGGCGCTCAAGTCGCTGCCCATCTGCACCGCGAGAAAATTGACCACGCCGCCGCCGAAGCAGAAACCGGTGGCGCCCAGCTTCCCGTTGGACAACTCGTGCGCCTTGAGATACCGGGCGCTGTTGAGAAGGTCCGTGCGCAGCTTGCCGCGGTCGAGGCTCCGCTGCATTCTCTTGCCGTCGTCGTCATTGCCGGGATAGCCGCCGATGGGCGCAAGACCGTCCGGCGCCATGGCGAGGAACCCCGCCACCGCGGCACGCCGTGCGACATCCTCGATATGCGGATTCAGGCCGCGGTTCTCGTGAATGACGAGAACCGCGGGAAACGGGCCCGCCCCGGCCGGCTGGACCAGATAGCCGCGCATCTTGCCGGAGTTGCCGCCGGGCGAATCGTGCGTGACATAGCGCGCCTTGATGCGCTTGTCGGTAAAGGAGATCGTCTGCGCCCTTGCGTAGCGCGGCAGCATCGCCTCGGCCATGGCAAGCGCCGACACGCCTCCGACCACCGCGATGGTGGCGGCGCGCCGAAAGAACTCACGGCGGTCCATCATGCTGTGGCAATACTCGTCATACAGATCGTAGACCTGCGGGTCGATCAGATGCTTTTCCATGAGACACTCCTCTCCTTCAATCCGGTTTGCGTCGGTTCGAAGTGTTGCCGCGTACAACGACCACGAAACCCGATCCCGTCCTGCGACCATTATAGGGCGGAGAATCCAAGACACAATACGAAGACCGAAACGCGCCAACGTTACTCGTTGCCGATGAAGAACAGCGCCCAGGTCGCGGTCAGTCCGGTCGCCGACATAGCGGTAGTCCAGTTGGTCGCGGAACAGGGCGATCACCCGATCCTGGGTGGACGCGCTCGGGTTGGCCCACGCTTGTCACTTCAGAACTTCCCAGTGGCCGCCTTTACGGGGGCCGACACGGCGAAGCCGCCCTTCATTGATCAGTTTGGCGCTTGCTCGCTCAACAGTCCGGACTGACTTGCCGATTTGAGCGGCTACTTCAACCAAGGTCAGGTGCGGGTGTTTCCGAAGCAGTTCGACGATCCTACCCGGCGTTTCTACCGGCGTTTCTACCGACATTTCTACCGACGATTTCTCTGAGTGTTCCCCTTCCTTCATCGCATGAGGCGCAGTCGGCAGATGCGCAGGGTTCGCACGGAAGGTCAGCATCAGGCCGGACATGCTGCTGTCATAAAGGGGCGGATCAATGCCATGCTCGCGGCACTCGCGATTGATCTTCTCGATGCCGCGACCCCAGGCCTCGATGTAACCGGCGCGAAAGAAGGCGCCGGCGATGAGCGGGTTGTAGTACGGAAAGCGCGGGGTCCGGAAGCTCCATGCCATATCTCAACCAATTGAAATCACGGCGTTTTCCACATTGACCATCCATTTCGTCCGAAAAGGGGAAACCTACCGCCATACGATCCTCCGACATGGCTCAACTTGGCACCGAAGACACGCTCCGCTTTTTCACGGCCCTACGACCCGGAACTCACATCGGCGGCCTGCTGTTCTCGCCGTAGCCCGTCAGTTCCACGTAACCCTGCCCGATGCGCCTTCCCTTCCCGTCGTCTACTCTGACGGATCCTTCCCAGTAGAACAGGTTCGGGATCAGCGCGCTGCGGTTCTCTTGATCCGCGAGCCTGGGGGTGATGACGGTGTGGATTCCGGCGGTGGGGACGTCGAGGGTCCAGGCAGCGGGATAGGGGGTGCCGGTGGCGGGGCTTGTCCATCGGCCGGTGGCGTCCAGGTTCCATTCGGTGGGGTTCAGGTAACGGACGGCACCCTCGAGGTCCACTACGGTGGCGCCGGCGTGGTGGGTGGCGCCGTCGCGGTTGCGGAGGAGATAGAGCATGACCTCACGCCCGTCATCGAGCTGCAGGCTGAACCAGTCCCAGCCGACGGTGTCCTCGCCGAGCTGGTTGGAGCCGAACTCCTTGTCCATCCAGCTCGTGCCGCCGACGTTCCACTCCTTGCCATCCAGGCGGATGGTGCCGGTGGCGGTCATGCGGGTGTAGCTGTAGTAGTGGCTAGCCTCCGTGGCGCCCTCCCCTTTCCGGCTCAGGCCGCCGGGGCCCTGGAACACCAGGGGCTTCACGGGGCGGGTGGCAAGGCTGAAGCCGAAGCCCTTGCCGGCGTCGGCCATGGTGAAGTCGAAGCCGTTGCCGTTCCAGTGGAGTTGCCACGCGTCGGGCGTCCCGGTCGGGCCGACGCTCCAGGCCAGGCGCGGGTCGGGGTAGCGGCCGAACCCGCCGAGGAGCGGGGCGGCGCGGACCACGAGCTCGCTGAAGCGGTGGGCGCCGTTGTCCAGATCCGTAACGGCGGCATGGCCCATGATGAGGTTGCCGGCGGCCCAGGCGGAGCCGGACGGCGGCGTTTCCCGGGACATGCCGATCCTGAAGAAGGTGAACTGGAATCCGAAACGGCGGGCGGGTTCCTCTACGGAGCGCAGGTGGCCGGTGAAGTACCACCATTCGGTCTTGTAGTCGTCGTGGGCCCAGTGGTCCCGCGGGAAGGACCACTCGTAACCGGGTTGAGCCGGGGTCCAGGCGTGGGCGGCGGGACCGACCCAGAGGATGACACAGGCGAGCGCGAGGATGCAGTCCGCCGGACCGATCGCGCTCCCCTTACGCATCCGCATGACACAACTCGTTGGCCGGCGTGCGGCTGGCCTTGAACGCCGGGTACAGGCTCGCCAGCACCGCCGCGCAGACGATGGCGAGGGCTTGGCCCGTGAGGGTCAGCCACGGCCAGGTCCACTCGATGCTCCAGCCGAAGTAGCTCTTCTGGATGACGAAGATCAGCACCACCCCGAGGCCGGTGCCGGCGGCGAAGCCCATGGCCAGGCCGAGGAACGCCATGGCGGCGCCCTTGCTCACGAACAGCAGGAACACCTGCCGGCGGTAGGCCCCGAGGGTGCGGTAGAGGGCGATCTCGCTGGCCTTCTCCTGGGCCACCACCAGCAGCGTCAGGGTGATGGCGCAGGCGGCGATGATGAGGCTCATGACCTGGAGGATGCGCGTCACCGCGAAGGTCTGGTCGAAGACGTGGAGCACGTCGTCCTTGAGATGCTGGTTGCTGCGCACACGCAGGAAGCCGCTGGGGTGACGGCTCTCGATGGCCGCGGCCACGGCTTCCGGGTCGGCGCCGGGCTTGAGGTGCAGCGCGACGCTGGTGAGGCGGCCGGCGCCCAGGGTTTCGGCCATGAGGCCCAGGTCCATGGTGACGGAGCCGCCCTCGGTGTAGTCGCGGTAGACGCCGGCAACCGGGAGGCGCACGGGTCCCAGCGGCCCTTCGATCGCCACCGTGTCGCCCACCGCCAGGGAGGCGCTCTGGGACAGCGGTTCGCCGACGAGGACGCCCTGTTCCCGGAGCGCCCGCGCCACCGCGTCGCCGCCGGAGAGGAGCCCCAGGCGCCGCTGCTCGGCGGGGCGATTCAGGTCCACGGCCACCACGGCCACGCGGCGGCCGCCCACGGGCAGGAACAGGCGGCGCAGCGGATCGACGCCGCGCACCTCGGGCGCGCGCGCCAGCCGCTCCACGAGATCCGCGCTCAGGGTGGAGTGCGGCCCGGCCCTTGCCCCGACCGTGGCGGTGACGTACACGTCGGCGCGCAGCGAGCGGTCCACCCAGCGCACCAGGGTCTCGCGAAAGCTCCCCACCAGCAACGTGATGCCCACCAGCAGGCACACGGCCATGGACAGGGACGATACCGAGAACGAGGTGTTGGCCAGAGTGGCGCCGAGGCTGCGGACGCCGTAGCGGAAGCCGAAGTCCGGCACCCGCACGCGCGCGGTGAGACGCTGCACCAGCCAGGGGGCGACCAGCGGCAGACACAGCATCATGACGGTGGACAGGACAAATCCCGACGGACGCCAGCGCCAGCCCGCGAGCCAGTACCACGCCACCGCCCCGGCCACCAGCGCGAGGCCGATGCGGAAGAGCACGCGGGCGCGGGCGCCGCCGGCCGACTGCGCCGGGTAGGTGTCCAGCAGCGTGCGCGTGTCCCGGCGCCATACGTCCAGGGCGGGCAGCAGCGTGCCGCTGAGAGCGCCCCCCAGGCCCGCGAACACCGCCAGCGCCAAGGTGTCTCCGGAGACCTCCAGCGATTCGATTTCCCGGAGCATGTAGACGTTGGTCAGGGTGGAGCTTACCGCGTCCAGGTTCCAGATGGCGGTCCAGTAGCCCGCGACGATGCCGATGGCCACCCCCAGGACACCGAGCAGCGCGGCCTCGCCCAGGATCAGCGCCAGCACCTGGGCCGGGGTGGAGCCCAGGGAACGCAGCACGCCGAACTCCCGGCGCTGCCACACGAGGCACGCGCGCATGCTGCTGAACACCAGGAACGTGCCCACCAGCAGACTCACCATGCTCAAGGCGGTGAGGTTCAGGCGGAAGGCGCCGAGGAGCTGCCGCGCCTGCCCCGTACGCTCCGACGGCGTGGCCGCGTCCGCCCGGCCGCCGAGCCGGTCTTCGATACGTGCCGCCAGGGCCGGCAGGTCGGCGCCGTCCACGGCCTCGACGCCGATACGGTGCAGGATGCCGGTACCGCCGAACAGGGACTGCGCCTCGGCGATGTCCATCACCAGGGCACGGCGGCTCCCGCCCGCGCCCCAGCGCTGGAAGTCCACCAGCGCGCCGACGTGGAGTGCCCGGACCTGCTCGCGATCACGGACTTCGACGCGGTCGCCGACGGACCATCCCATGGCGGCGGCCAGCTCCGGGGTGGCCGCCGCCCAGCCGCGCCGGCGTGCCGCGGCACCGGCCTCTGCTTCGGGCGGCAGACCCGAGAGCGCGTCCCAGAACTCCGGGGAAGGCCCCAGCAGATCGATGCCCAGGAGGCGCACGAAGGAATCGGGCCGCCCCTCCACCGCCACCGTGCTCTCGAACACCGGCCAGGCCGCGGCCACCCCCGTCGTGCCCCGGACGAGCGGGTAGAACGCGTCCGGCAGAGTGCCGGCCTTGCCGGTCACGACCACGTCGGCGGCGCCGCCGATGGTGCGCACGCCCGCGGCGAACGAGGCCACCGCGCTCTGGTTGAGGATGCGGATGCTGATGACCGAGGCCACCCCCAGGGCCACGCCCAGGACGGTCAGGCCGTAGAGCACCGGATTGGTGCGCCAGTGGGCGGATACGGTCTTGCAGAAGTAGCGCAGCATGGTCCGGACCTACGGTCCCGTGTCACGAAACAAGCTCATGAGTCCACCGGTGCCCGCGGACAAGACATCGTCGACTCCGCTCGGCACGAGCGGGGGAGTTTCCACGCACACGACACTATACCGCGGTGTCGGTTTCCGCCTCCAGGATGCCGCTGTGGAGGCGCAGGGTGCGATCGGCCATGGCCGCCAGCTCGCGGCTGTGGGTGGCGTAGACCAGGGTGGCGCCCTCCTCCGCCACCATCCGGAGCATGAGGTCCATGACCACTTGGCCGCTGGCGTCGTCGAGGCTGCCGGTGGGTTCGTCCGCCAGGAGCAAGCGCGGCCGGCGCAGCAGTGCCCGGCAGATGGCCACCCGCTGCATCTCGCCGCCGCTCAGTCCGGCCACCGGGTCGTCGGCCCGGTCCGGCAGGGCCACCCGCTCCAGCAGCGCCGCCACCCGTTCGCGGTAGTCACGCTCCCGGGTCCCGGCGATGAGGTCCGGCAGGGCCACGTTGTCGCGCACGGTCAGGTGGGGCAGGAGATGGAAGAGCTGGAAGACGAAGCCGATGTCGCGCCGGCGCAGCCGCGTGCGCTCGGTCTCGCCGAGGCCGTTCAGCGCCGCCCCATACACCGCCACCGACCCACGGCTGGGCACGTCGATACCGGCCGCCAGGTGCAGCAGCGTGGACTTGCCGCTGCCGCTACGGCCGACGATGGCCACGGTCTTGCCCGCGGCGATGTCGAACGTGACGTCGCGCAACGCGTAGCGCTCCGCGGAGCCCGCCCCGTCGTACACCTTCGAGACGTTGTTGAAGCTGAGCGCGGCCCCGTCCATGGTCACGCGCCAACCACGTGGCGCAAACCTTCTTCGAGCGAACCGTGGCGGAACGCGTAGCCGGATTCCAGAAGGGCGGCGGGCCTCACCCGGGTGCTGGCCAGCAGGAGCGCGTCGGCCATCTCGCCGAAGGCCAGCCGGGCGGCGAACGCGGGCAGGGGGAACAGGGTGGGACGCCGCAGCACGCGGCCGAGGGTCTTGGTGAACTCGTGGTTGGTCACCGCCGCCGGCGCCACCACGTTCACCGGTCCGGCCGCCGTCTCCGTGGCCACCAAGTGGCCGAGGGCCGCCACGGTGTCGTCCAGGGTGATCCAGCTCATGTACTGCCGGCCGTTGCCGATGATGCCGCCGGCCCCGAGTTTGAAGGGCGTGAGCATCTTGGCGAGAGCCCCGCCGCCCGTGCTCAGTACCACGCCCAGGCGCGCGTGGACGACGCGGATGCCCTTCCCTTTCGCCGCTTCCGTGGCCGCCTCCCACTCGCGGCACACGTCGGGAAGGAAGCCGGCACCGGCCGGACTGGCCTCGGTGAGCTCCTCGTCGCCGCGGTCACCGTAGAAGCCTACGGCCGAGGCCGACACCAGCACCCGCGGCGGCCGCTCCAGGCCCGCCAATGTCTCGGCCAGCAAACGCGTACCGCGCACCCGGCTGTTCCGGATGCGGCGCTTCTTCTCCGCGCTCCAGCGTCCCGTGGCGATGTTCTCGCCCGCCAGGTGGACCACCGCGTCGACGCCCTCCAATGCTCCGGCGTCCAGGACACCGCGTTCCGGATTCCAACGCACATCCCCTGCCTCCGGCGCGGTCCGCCCCAGCCGCACCACCTCATGGCCGCCGCCGGCAAGCAACGGCAACAACGCGCCGCCCACCAGTCCCGTTGCTCCAGTCACCAAAATCTTCATCGGCGAACCTCCCTACGTTGTCCCCTTCCATGATAGCACCTGCCCCCCATTTGCAAGGCATCCGCGCGCTGTTTGACTTACCTGGCCTGTCTCCTTAAACCTTCGTAGGCGGAGTTTGAACTCCGTAGCCCACTGTCCGTTCTCCAACCATGCTTGAAAATCTCCTGAAGAACGTGGAAGAGCGCACCGGGTACTTCGGTGCCTACGGAGGCGCATTTACGCCGGAGATCTTGCGAACGACCCTGGACGAGTTGATCGTGGCCTTCGACGACGCGCGCAAGGACCCGTCTTTCTGGGAGGAATTCCAGGCGGTCATGCGGTCCTACTCGTGCCGGCCGACGCCGATCACCCACCTGAAGAACCTGAGCGACGCGCTGGGCGGGCCGCAGATCTATCTCAAGCGGGAAGACCTCAACCAGACCGGCTCGCACAAGATCAACAACGTCATGGGACAGGGGCTGCTGGTGGCGCGCATGGGCAAGAAGCGCGTCATCGCCGAGACCGGCGCGGGCCAGCACGGCGTCGCCACCGCCACCATGGCCGCGCGGCTGGGGCTCGAGTGCACCATCTACATGGGCGCGGTGGACGTGGAACGGCAGCGCCCCAACGTGTTCTGGATGGAGCGGCTCGGGGCCAAGGTGGTGGCGGTGGAGGACGGCTCGGCCACCTTGAAGGACGCCATCAACCAGTGCCTGCGGGACTGGGCGTTCTCCATGGACGACACCCACTACGTGCTCGGGACCGCGTGCGGGCCGCACCCGTTCCCGCAGATCGTCGCGTACTTCCAGCAGATCATCGGGCAGGAGTGCCGCGAGCAGATGACGGCGCTCACCGGACGCCTGCCGGACCGCGTGTACTGCTGCGTGGGCGGCGGCTCCAACGCCACCGGCACGTTCCTGGGCTTTCTGGACGACACGGAGGTGGAGTTGGTGGGTATGGAAGCCGGCGGCCAGGGGTTGGACAGCGGCCGCCACGCCGCCCGGTTGGCGGGCAACGGCGGCACTCCCGGGGTGGCCCAGGGATACAAGACCTACTTCCTGCAGGACGAGGAAGGACAGATGCGCCACACCCATTCGGTGGCCGCGGGCCTGGACTACATCGGCGTGAGCCCGATCCTGGCGTGCCTGCGGGAGAGCGGACGGGCGCGCTTCGAGGCGGCGACCGACGATGAGGTGCTGGAGGGTTTCCAGATGCTGCTGCGGCGGGAAGGCATCATCGCCGCCCTGGAGAGCGCACACGCGGTGGCCGGCGTCATCCGCGAGGCGCCGCGCATGCGCCACGACGAGACCGTGCTGGCGACCCTGTCGGGACGCGGCGACAAGGACATCTTCACCATCGCCGAGGCGCTGGACGACCCCGGCTGGCGGCGCTTCCTCGAGCGGAAGGCCGGCCGGTGAACCTGCGCGGCTACATACGGGACCGGCTCGGGACCCGGAAGCTCCTGCTCATGACCCACGTCATCGTGGGCTATCCGTCCCTCGACGTGAACTGGCGCATGCTGGAAGCGATGGCGCGCGCCGACGTGGACCTGGTGGAGCTGCAGATGCCCTTCAGCGAGCCCATCGCCGACGGACCGGTCTTCGCCCACGCCAACCAGGAAGCCCTCAAGCAGGGGCTGTCCACGGAGCAGTACTTCGACTTCATGGCGCGAGCGACCCGCGAGTTCGAGTTCCCGCACCTGATGATGGGTTACTACAACACCGTGTACCAGCTTACCCACCGCACCTTCTGCGAACGGCTGAGCGGGGCCGGCGGCGCGGGGTTCATCGTCCCCGACCTTCCCATCGAGGAGTACCACGACCTCGCTCCGCTGAGCGCGGCCAGCGCGTTGACGCCCGTGGCGCTGTTCACGCCCACCAACACCGACGCGCGCCTCGCCGAGATCGGCCGCCACGGACGCGGCTTCATCTACGGCGTGGCGCGGCGCGGCGTCACCGGCCGGCGCACGGACCTTCAGGCCGGCATCGACGCGCTGGTGACCCGCTACCGCGCGGCCACGGACCTGCCCCTGGCGCTGGGCTTCGGCATCACCGGCGGCGGCGACGTGCGCCAGCTCCACGGAAGCTGCGAGATCGCCATCGTGGGCTCCGCGCTCTTGGAACGCTGGGAGAACGGCGGCGAGGCCGGGTACGCGGCGTTCCTCCAGGAGTTGGGGGAGGCGCGTGGCTGAGCCTCGCGCGCGGGCCACACCGAGAGCAACACGAAGATGAAGGCGGTCTACATTCCTGAAACCGGCGGCCCGGAGGTACTGACCTACGGCGACGTCCCCGAGCCCGAGATCGGTGCCGGCGATCTGCTGGTCCGGGTTGGCGCGGCGGCGCTCAACCGCCGGGACCTGTTCGCGCGCGAAGGCAGCCACGGCGTCAAGCCGCCGCTGCCGCACGTGCCGGGCCTCGAAGTGGCCGGCGAGGTGGTGGAGGCCGGGGCGGAGGCGGACGGCTTCAAGGCCGGCGACCGGGTGCTGGGACGCTGCCGAGGCGGCGGCTACGCGGAGTTGGCGCGGATGGAGGCCGCCGACGCCTACGTCTTCCCGGAATGGATGTCCTTCGAGGAGGCCGCGTGCATCGCCGTGCCCTTCGGCACCGCATGGCGCATGCTGGTGGTACGGGCGAAAGTCCAGGCCGGCGAGGATGTCCTGGTCATCGCCGCGGGCAGCGGCATCGGTAGCGGTGCGATCCAGCTCTGCAAGCTCCTGGGCGCGCGGGTGATCACCACCGCCGGCGCCCAGTGGAAGCTCGACAAGGCCGCCGAGCTGGGCGCCGACGCGGGCATCAACTACAAGGAATTCCCCGAGTTCAGCAAGAAGGTCCAGGAGTTGACCGGCGGCGAGGGCGTCCACGTAATCTTCGAGCACGTGGGCGCGCCGGTGTGGCGCGAGTGCTTCGCCAGCCTGCGGCGCGGCGGCCGCTTCATCAACTCCGGGGTCACCGCCGGCCACCGGGTGGAACTGCACCTCGGGCAGCTCTGGACCCGGGAGCTGACCCTCATGGGCACCACCATGCGGCCGCGCGAGGACATGCCGGAGATCATGAAACTGGTGTACGAGCGCAAGCTGCACGGCGTCCTGTCCGAGGCGCTGCCGCTAAGCGAGGCCGCCCGCGCCCACGAGTTGATGGAGCGGAGCGAGTTCTTCGGCAAGATCGTGCTGGTGCCGTAGGAAGGCGACCCCACCGGACGCCCCGAGTCGTCATTCCCGCGGAAGCGGGAATCCAGGGGGCGTGGGGCGGGGAAGAACGCCGTTTGCCCCTCACCACCCCTGGATTCCCGCTTCCGCGGGAATGACGACTCGGGGCGTCCGGTGGGGTCTTTCACATCGACTACATTCACACAACTACATTCACACGACTACATTCGCGGTTTGAGGCAAAGGGTCATGCGGTTCGGTATCATGGGGACAGGCGGCGTGGGCGGTTACTTCGGCGGGTTGCTGGCCCGCGCTGGGCTGCCCGTTTGCTTCGTCGCACGGGGCAGCCACCTCCAGGCGCTGAGTGCACACGGCCTGCGCGTGGATTCCGTGGAGCCGGGCGGTTTCAACATCCGGGACGCGGTCTTCACCGATGATGCGGCCGAGGCGGGACCGTGCGACGTGATCCTGTACTGCGTCAAGACCCCGGCCAACGACTCGGCGATCCCGTTTATTCGGCCGATGGTGGGCGACGACTCGGTCGTCATCTCGCTGCAGAACGGCGTCGACAACGGCGAGTTGCTGGCCCGGGAATACGGTGAGCAGCGGGTGATGGAGGGCGCCGCCTACGTCTTCAGCGCAATCGTCGGACCGGGGCGGATCCACCAGACCGGCGGTCCGCGGCGGATCGTGTTCGGCGGCCTCGGCGGCGGGGCCAGCCCCAGGGGGGACGCTATCGCGACCGCCATGCGCGAGGCTGGGGTTGACGCACACCTTTCCGCCGACATCCGCGTCGAGCTGTGGAACAAGTTCATTCTGATCTGCGCGGTGAGCGGCATGACCGCGCTGACGCGGCGGCCGCTGGGGGAGATGCTCGGCTACGACGGCACCGCGCGCATGGCCCGAGAGGTCATGCGGGAGGTCTACCGGCTGGGTGTGGCCATGGGGATGCCGCTGGAACCCGAGTCCGACGCCGCCAACTACCGCTTCATGGCGCAACAGGATCCCTCCGGCAAGGGAAGCATGTGCCACGACGTGGAGGCGGGACGGCGCCTCGAGATCGACGCCCTGAACGGCTACGTCTCGCGCATGGGCCGCGTCCACGGCGTGGCCACGCCGCTCAACGACTACATCTACGACACGCTCAAGCTGGAGGACCTCCAGGCGGCGCGGCGGCTCGAGGAAGGAGGATCATGACGGCCCTCCGGCAACACACCGAGAAGATCGCCGTGGACCGGGGTATGGAGGTATCCGCGGTAACGGCGGAGCCCGCGGGCGACCGCGCCGGCGAGACCGACGTCATCGTGCTCGCCCACGGCGCGGGCGCGGACATGCACCACCCGTTCATGACCTTCTTCCACGAGGCCCTGGCCCGCGCCGGCTGGCTCGCGGTGAAGTTCAACTTCCCCTACAAGGAGCTGGGCCGGAAGGCACCCGACCCCGCCGCCCGCCTGGAAGACGCCTTCGAGCGGGTGTTGGAACACGTGCGCGGGACCCTGCGCCCGGCGCCGGAACGGCTCTTCATCGGCGGCAAGTCCATGGGCGGGCGCATCGCCGCCCACGTGGCGGCCAAGGCGGCGGACTCAGGGGAACCCAAGCTCGCCGGGCTCGTCTTCCTCGGCTACCCGCTGCACGCCCCCAAGCGCCACGACCGGCTCCGGGCCGACAACCTGATGAAGATCACCGCGCCCATGTTGTTCGCGGCAGGCACCAACGATCCATTCTGTCGTTTGGACCTGCTGGAAGAAGTGCTCAAGCAGGTCAAGGCGCCGACCCGAACCCACCTGATCGAAGGCGGCAACCACGACTTCCGCGTTCCCAAACGGCTGGGCCGCGAGCCCGAAACCGTCTGGCAGGAAGTCGTGGAAGCCATCTGCCGCTGGCGCTCCGGCTAGTGTGGTGTCTGGTTAATTCGCATAATAATATGCGGAGGATTTTTCGTTGTCGGCAAGGCGCGATGACGAGCAGTGGCGGG
>Ga0209543_1001096_pt1 | contig 27615 bp, 17 predicted proteins | sample MesohylFT_FD_187296 | JGI IMG/M metagenome (GOLD analysis project Ga0209543, IMG submission 187296) | Host-associated microbial community of the marine sponge Aplysina aerophoba from Gulf of Piran - sponge mesohyl, lysed by freeze-thaw... | ecosystem: Host-associated > Porifera > Sponge >...
CAACCGTACATTCGCGCACCTGGACCGGCGAGCCAAGCAACTCGGCTACCAACTTGTCCAGATCGTTCAAGATGACAAGGAACAAAGGCTCGCAACATCAGCGGCTTAGGAATCTGTTACTCGAGAGTCAGAAAATCCGTGAAGGTCTACGATCCCCCGGGACCCGAACAGTTACGCGGATTCGACATGGACGACGCGACCGCGGACGCCGCCCTGGATCGGGTGTTCGAATCGGAGGCGGAGACACTGACCATCGAGTTTCAGGGCGGTGAGTCTGCGCTGGCCTTTCCCCTTATGCGGCGGATCGTCGAGCAAGCAGCCGGGCGCGCTCGGATGGCTCAACGGAGGGTGCGGTTCGTGATGGCGACGACCCTGCACCTCATGACGGACGACATGCTGGTCTTCTGCAGGGACCACGGGATCGAATTGTCCACTTCGCTCGACGGCCCGGAGCAAATTCACGACGCGAACCGACCCAATGCGACGCGGGATTCGTTCAAACGAACGGTGGAGGGAATAGCTCGGGCGCGAGCGATCTGCGGTCACGATCGCGTGGCGGCGTTGGCGACGATCACTCGGCATGGCCTGCAATATCCACGCGAGACCGTGGATACCTATTTGGAGATGGGATTCGACTCGATCTCGCTTCGGCCAGTCAGTCCGTTCGGCTTTGCGGTGAAGAGCCGGCGCAAGCTGGGATACACGAGCGACGAGTATCTGCGGTTCTACCGCGAGGCCCTGGACTATCTGATCGAGGTCAACCTCGCCGGACGGAGAATCGAGGAATCGTACGCGACTCTGCTGTTGACGAGAATCCTGACACCGTTTCCGACGGGCTATGTCGATCTGCAATCGCCCGCGGCAGCAGGCAGGAACGTGCTCGTCTACAACTACGACGGTGGGATCTATGTGTCGGACGAGGGCCGAATGCTGGCGGAGATGGGCGACGACCGGTTCCGAATGGGTTCGGTCCATGATTCGTTGTCCGATCTCCGACAATCGAATGCCATGAGAGTCATCGAGGACGCAGGCGATGCAGAGAAACTACCGGTCTGCTCGGAATGCGCCTTCGTTCCCTATTGCGGGGCCGATCCCGTTTTCAACGTGGCCACGCAGGGAAACCTCGTCGGTCATCGGCCGACAAGCGAGTTCTGCCACCGCCATACCGGCCTGTTCCGAATCGTCTTCGAACTATTGGCAGGACGAGATCCCGATGTGCTGCGGGTGTTCCTTTCCTGGATGACCCGGCGAGACGCATCCGAGCTGTCGGTCGCCGGTTACCTAGCGTAGGGCATGTTGCCTCTTCATACCCGGGCCCGAGTGCAAGGGGTGCATGACAGGGCGATCATGAAAGTCCTCACGGCGAACGAAGCCGTTCGATCCGATTTCGACCCCGAACATTGCCTGATCTGGCTTGACGGGCGGGAAGGCAACGAGCCCGAGACAGTGGAGGGGCCCTGGGCCGGCATCGTGACGGACGGCACTCTCGAAAGCGATTCGGCCGTCGGGATCGCAGTTGACCGGATCGGCACGCCGGGTGTCGTTGCGCCCGGTGACGTCATTCGCCTGATGGAGGGGAGTTCCCGAGTATCGGTTGTCTACCGGCGCGGGTCGAACAGCAACACGATGCTTGCAACGGAGAGATGCAACAGCTTCTGCATCATGTGCTCGCAGCCGCCGCGTGAGGTCGATGACGGATGGTTGGTCGACGAGATGCTGGAGACAATTTCTCTGGTGGACCGGGACGAGACACAGCTCGGCATCAGTGGCGGCGAGCCGACACTGCTTGGCGATGAACTGGTTGTGGTTCTGGATCGGGCTCGACGGCTCCTGCCGGAGACCGGGCTTCATATCCTCTCCAACGGCAGGCGCTTCGCCGACGGAGCGTTCGCTCGAACGGTCTGTGCCGTCAGGCATCCGAACCTGACCTGGGGTATCCCGCTTTACTCGGACTGCCCGGAAATCCACGACTATGTCGTCCAGGCTCACTCCGCGTGGGACGAGACGCTGGCCGGGCTGTACAACCTGGCGAAGCATAAGGCGAATATAGAAATCCGGGTAGTCGTGCAGCGGTCCAATGTCGAACGGCTGGGCGAGCTGGCGTATTTCATATTCCGGAACTTGACCTTCGCAGGCCATGTCGCGTTCATGGGGCTTGAGCCCATCGGCTTCGCGAGGACCAACTACGACAAGATATGGATCGATCCGGTCGACTGCATGGACGCGCTGCGCGATGCGGTGTTCTTTCTCACAAATCGGGGAATGAGCGTTTCTCTGTACAACTTTCCCCTCTGCACTGTGCCGCCAGAACTATGGCCATATTCCCGACAAAGCATCTCGGACTGGAAGAACACATTTCTACCGGATTGTGTCGGATGCAACCTGCGAGACGAGTGTTGCGGGTTCTTTCGGTCGATAGACGGGAAATGGATAAGTCGTGCTATCAAGCCGGTGACGGGAATCGTAGAGCAGAACGGATAGGACTAATCGGTGAGGGACAATATCCATGACATGGCGCGGTAGGGTTTGGCGGCTTCTGCGCGGGCCGGCACTGGCAGCTGGGGGCGTGACGACGGCGGCGCTGGGAGCCAATGCCGCCGGCGCAATGGGCGACGGCCTCGAAGCGCCCGGCAACCCCGACAGGGGGCCGGTCTTGTTGCCGAATACACTGAATGCGACGGCCGAGGACCGATATGCCGCGCACAGGAGTCATAGCTCGCATCGCAGTCACCGGAGTCATCGGTCCAGCAGCGGCGGAGTGCGACAGGCCCCCTCCACGCCGGCGCCGCAACCGCAATACCAGCCACCTCCGTCGAACCAGGCCCCGTCCGTGATTCCCAGGACTACACCGCGGATCGAGCGAACGATTCCCAAGCCGACCCCGCAGGACGTGTCGAGGATGGTGATCCGGGTCCAGGCGGCCCTGATGCGTCGAGGCTTGTACAACGGGGACATCGATGGCCTGTTGGGACCCAAGACCCGTGCAGCGTTGCGGGCCTTTCAGCAGATAGAAGGAATTCCTCAAAGCGGGCGCATGGACATCGCGACGCTTACGAGGCTTGGAATAACCATTCCTTGAGGAATGGATCCGGTCAGAGCTGCCCGCTATCGATCTCGAAACTTCAGATCAGCGACCGCCTGTTGACGATCGCGCAAAAGCGCGCGTATTCGGAGTGCCAGGCTAACTGATGGAAGGGTAGCGGGTGCGAGTCCCGCGAAACGAAAGGAGTAGCCAACCACGTTTCTCCGCGAGTCGTGCAGTGTCGGCCGCGAGGCCGGGGCTGAAGCGTCGGCAGCGGTGCATGCGGGCAGGGATATTGAGCGCCGAAAGCGCGGAAGTCCGAAGTGCCGAGACGGTCGAATACGTCGAAGGCAACATCGTCCACACCGCGAAATGGCGAGGTGTGGGGGAGCTTCGCGGCGTCGGGGACCCCATGCACGTATGTACGCCCTACATCGGGACCTGGGAGGTCTTCACTCTGCCCCGATGGTCGTATCGGGGCCGCACAGGGAAGGAGAACCGAAGCCTGAGATGTACGGAGTGAAGAAGTCGGACGGGGCAATATTACCTGTGAAGCGGGCGAACAAGGGGGCGCGAGCCGCTGCGGAGTCCGTGGAGGAAAGGGCCTCGACCAAGGGGAATCCGCGAGGCGAAAGCACGCGCCGGACGCAGTGCCGGGAAAGCGTGACCCAGGCCGCCGAGCGGATACGGCAAGCTGCAACGAGGAAGCCGCAGGAGAAACTGACGGCGCTCTTGCACCATGTCACGCCGGACGCGCTGCGCTGGGCCTTCCACGCGCTGAAGCGGGACGCCGCGGCGGGGGTGGACGGCATGACATGGGCTGAGTACGCGGAGGGGCTGGAAGAGCGCTTGCTCGACCTGCACCGACGCGTGCAATCCGGGGCGTACCGGGCGCCGCCGGTCCGAAGGGTAGAGATACCCAAGCCGGACGGCGGGACACGACCGCTCGGCGTTGCCGCGCTGGAGGACAAGATCGTCCAGAAGGCGGTGACGGAGATCATCCTGACGCCGATCTACGAGCCGGTCTTCCTCGGCTTCAGCTACGGGTTCCGACCGGGGCGCGGGGCGCATGACGCGCTCGACGCGCTCGCTGTCGCCATCAATCGGCGGAAGGTCAACTGGGTGGTCGACTGTGACATCCAAAGGTTCTTCGACTCTGTTTCGCGGAGCTGGCTGGTCCGGTTTCTCGAGCACCGGATCGGGGATCGGCGGGTGATCCGGCTGATCGTCAAGTGGCTGAAAGCCGGCGTCATCGTCGATGGCCGGTGGCAGGACACTCCGCAGGGCACGCCACAAGGGGCGATCGTTTCGCCCGTGCTGGCGAACGTGTATCTGCACTACGTCCTGGACCTCTGGTTCCATCGCGAGTGGCGGCCCGAAGGGGCGGAAGGGGATGCCATCATCGTGCGCTACGCCGATGATGTGGTCGTCGGGTTTGAGCACAAGCGGGACGCGGAACACTTCTTGGCTGCGCTCGCAGAGCGGCTCGGCCAGTTCGATCTGGCCCTGCATCCGGCGAAGACCCGGCTCATCGAGTTCGGCGGGCACGCGGAAGCGAACCGTCGAGCGAAGGGGCTGGGCCGCCCGGAGACGTTCGACTTCCTGGGCTTTACGCACTACTGCCGAAAGACCAGAGGCGGGCGGTTCGGGCTCGGACGCAAGCCCGCAGCGAAGCGGGTGAGGCGTACTCTGAAGCGTGTCGCGGAGGCTCTGCGGCGGCGCATGCATCACAACCTCCATCAGGTCGCGCAGTGGCTTGGGCGGGTCGTCAATGGATGGCTGAACTACTTCGCCGTCCCGACCAGCCTCCGCTTCCTGCGAAACTTTGTCCGTGCCCTGACACGGACGTGGATGAAGGTGCTGCGCCGGCGGTCGCAGCGGGATCGCTTCAGTTGGCTACGGCTGAAAGCACTCGTGGACCGATACTGGCCGACGCCCCGGATCCGACACCCATGGCCAAGCGTGCGGTTTGCCGTCAAATACCCGAGGTAGGAGCCGGATGGTTTAACGACCATGTCCGGATCTGTGCGGGGGGCGCTGGGCAACCAGCGTCCCTACCGCGACCTGATCTAGACGGCTTGGCGTGGTGCCCGATCGGGCGCACAAGATTCCGGCGCGAACGCACGACGTAGGAGAAACGATCATGAAGATTGCAGCCCTGTACGCGCGGGTCTCGGGCGAGCAGCAGAGGAATATCAACAGGATCGCCAGCCAGTCATGCCGCTGCCCATGGCTGCCTCTGCGGAGAGATCGGGCTTGAGCTTCGCCAGGAAGTCCGGGAATCGTCGTGGTTAGAGACCCATGCCGCGGCCCCGAAGTATCCGCCGAAGTCGGGTGCGATCAGATCATTGTCGCCGGCGCCGCTGCCGCTGGTCATAAGCGGGCCGGCCGATCACGAGCGCCGCGTGCCAAGCAATAGGGGCTTATGATCCCTACTTGACATTTTTCGTCCCAATCCCTATATTCGGAGTGTCAGAGGGAGACAGGACATGGCGAAGAAAGCACCCGGCAAAGCCCATCGTGAAGGCGTCACGCTGGTCGAGTTGATGGACATGTTCCCGACCGAGGAAGCCGCAACCGAGTGGTTTGAATCGGTCGTCTGGGGAGATGGTCGCCATTGCCCGAAGTGCGGATCGACCGAGACCAAGGAAGTCCCGAACGCGAAGCCGATGCCCTACTGGTGCAAGGGCTGCCGCTCCTACTTCAGCGTCCGCACGGGAACGCCTATGGCGCGCTCCAACATCCCGCTCCGCAAGTGGGCCATCGCGATCTACCTCTGCCTGACGAGCCTCAAGAGCGTCTCCAGCATGAAGCTGCATCGGGACATCGGCGTCTCGCAGCGCGCCGCGTGGTTCATGCTCCACCGCATCCGCGAAGCGTGGGGCGAGGATGACGACGAAGAGCCGTTTGACGGCCCGGTCGAGGTTGACGAGACCTACATGGGCGGCAAGCGCAAGAACATGAGCAACGCGAAGCGGAAGGAGCTGGCCGGGACGGGCCGGGGCGCCGTGGGCAAGACGGCGGTGATCGGCATGAAGGATCGGGCGACGAATCAGGTTCGGGCCGAGGTCATCACAGAGACCGATGGCGAGACGTTGCAGGACTTCGTCGAGGAGAACACCGAGGAAGACGCCACGGTCTATACGGACGAGGCGGCGGCCTACAAGAGGATCGAGCGCGACCACGAGGCGGTCAAGCACTCCGTCTCCGAGTACGTCCGGGGTCAGGCGCACACCAACGGCATCGAGTCCTTCTGGTCCATGTTGAAGCGCGCTCACGGCGGAACCTTCCACAAGATCAGCCCGAAGCATCTTGACCGCTACGTCCGGGAGTTCGCCAGCAAGCACAACATCAGGGACTCAGGAACGCTTGCCCAGATGCGGGATACCGTCGCCCGCCTCGTCGGTCGCAACCTTCTCTACCGTGACCTGATCGCCCGCAACGGCCTGTCGAACGCGTGGCGGTAGAGGCCCCGTCCGGCGAAACAGCGCCTTCGCCAGCGTCTCCGGGGTCGCACCCTTCAGGTGAATCGCCGGGTCGAGTACAGGGACGCCTCGGGTCATTATCTGCTTCCTCCACGCAGGTGAGCCCCGGCGACCGCGCTGCCGCCGGGGCTCGTTGCTCTATTCGCGAAGCGCGCCGAACACGCCTTTGAGGCTGTCGCGGTCGAACTTGCCCGCCGCTCCATCATGCTCGGTTCCGTAGAACGTACCGCTTAGCCGTGCACCGTCCGCAAACGCACCGTTGGTCAGGCCAAGGCCGTCCCAATTCATGTCCGCACGGCCATCGTCGAAGTTCGTGAAGTCCACGTCGAGGGTGGCCGCTCCAAGATCAACTTCCAGGCGCGACTCTCCGGTGACTCGAGTGAACCCCTCGGTGACGCCGCGCACGCCGCCGGTCCACACGGCGGAGCCGGAGGTCGGGTTGGACCCGCTGCGGCGCCCGGTGACGGACGAGCTGTAGCTCTGGCTTGGCACACCGTTCGTGAGGGTGCCCGTAGCGGTCAGGCTTGCCCGAAACAGGGTATCCTCGCCCTTCTTGCCCCAATAGCCCCAGCCGCTGATCTGGACGGACTGCTCGGTCACTTGGGTGACCACACCATTGATGATCTGGGTGAGAGCCCTACTACTAGAGCTAAAGCCGCCCGTGCGCTCCAGCGTGAGCTCAACCGGCTCGGGTTCGTCCGGCTCTCTGGCGTCGTCCATGCGCGCTTCGGCGAGCTCCATTTCGAGAGTCGAGACCCGAGCCGTCAGCGTGGCAACCTGACTTCGCAGCGCCGCCCGGTCGGTACTTGCCGCAGCGAGAGAGGCACGCACGGTAGTCAACGTGGCGTTCGCCGCAGCGAGAGAGGCACGCACGGTAGTCAACGTGGCGTTCGCCGCAGCCAGCTCTGCCGTGAGCCGGGTGATCGTTGCAGTGTCAGCAGGATCGCCGGCGGCCATTGCGTCCGAGAGAGCCGCCTGGGCCGCGTCACGCGCGGTCTCGGCATCTGTCACCTGCATGGTGAGGGTGTCGATCTCGCCCTGCTTGGCCGCGATCTCTGCCTGGGCAGTAGTGAGGCTGGCGTTTGTCGCGGCCAGATCAGTCCTCGCGGCGGCCAGATCAGTCCTCGCGGCGGCGAGGGCGTCTCGCGCGGTCTTGAGCTGCGCCAGGGCAGCATCGCGCTCGTTGATGGCCGCTTGGTTGTTGCCGTCTCCATGTGTGCAACCGGTAGCGATCAATGCGGCCACGCTGATAGCGGCGAGGCCCATGCCCATACGAGTTTTCATGACGTGTCTCCCGGTTCCGCCCAGCAGGGTTGCCGGGCCGGTCGCCAAACAGTCGTCAGAGCATGAGACTCCCGCGTGTTTCCGCTTTAGCGCGGTCTTGTATGCAGCGGGCGGCCCGACACAGGCCGTCGCTCTGACGTGTTTGGCGATGGGAGAAGCGTGCGCCTCGCAGCGCAGGGAGTCAATCAGCACTACTAACCGAGCCTCCTTCGAGCTTCACTTCGATGCGGGGCGTGCCGGAGCGCACCGTGGCCGATATGGGAAGCGCAAGCAGGAACTCGCCGTTGGCCAGGGAAACCACTCGCGTATGCTCCGGCAGGTCCGCATAGGTGGCCCCGTTGCCCATCGGCTCTTGGGGAAGCCCGCGTATGATGTCCGTCAGATTGCGAAGTGTTTCGTGCCCGAGTGCATCCTGCATCGCGCGACGCGGATTGTCGGAAGCGGCATCGAAGTCAATAGTCTGGCTGATCGAGACTCGCTTTTCGAGGTCAGCTACCCGCTTCTTTAGTGCCCAGTAGCGTTTGCCAACCCAGCCACCAAAGCCGAGCATACCTAGACCCGCCGCGCCGACAGTCCAGGCGACCTCGGCCAGCCCGAAAAGATCAACAAAAAGCTCGATGGTTTCCATCCACCCATCATGCCGACTCCCCACACCCCGTCAAGTAAGGGTCATAAGGCCCAAGCAATATCCTTCTCACGTTCCTGTCTCCTGTTGTGGGAGTAGAGGCGGCCGTCGATCGGGCGGAGGGGCTCCGACGCATGCGCGCGACGCGAGGGCAAAGTTGTTGCGAGCGTGTCGCAGCGCCGACGCCTTGACGGTGCCGCGTACCACCATCAATCTGGACTCTGGCAAGCCTTCGCGGAAGGGCAGACGGGGACGGAAGGGAATGACATGTCGCCTCGCTCGAACCCTGTTCGGGACGAGTTGCTCAGCGTGTTCCACTTCCGGCTAATAGAGGCGCTCGGCGCCCAGCGCATCAGTCCCTCAGAGCTCGCCCAGATGGTTGGGCTGAACCAGTCCAACATCGTGCGCTTCGAGAATGGGTAGGCTTTCTAAAGTCTACCCAACCTCGCCATCTTCGCGCGGGCGCTCGACATATCGGCCCACTTCCTTATCGGCCCGGAAAGCGAGCTCAATTGTGGGGACGCGACGTCCGCCAATTTGGCCAAAGCGATCGCGACCATGCGTTCCCATGACCGGGAGGGAGCTCGTGCTGCGCCTGATTGAGCGCCTTACGGCGCCTTGACGGCACCGCAGGAAGGCAGGGCAGCCGGTTCTGAGCTTCGGCCGGCTGCCCCTTTCCTCGGGGCGTCGGTTTCAGTGGAGAAAGATCGGTGGCTAGAACCATACCGAACGGGAGGGCTCAATGAACTCGCGCACTTTTGCCGCACTGCTCTGCGCCGTGTTCATTGCTTACTGCTGCGGTTCGCCCCTTTTGGCGCAGGAGCATGCACCGACACCGCGACCGGAGTTCGTATGGCCCACGGTGCCGGTCCAGCCTCCTGCGGCGCCCGACGACACGCCAATGCCAAATCCTGACTCCTTTGAAGTGCTACCGGGTGCGCCCTCGACGTTGCCGGGATACATTCCGGATTGGCGGTGCGAACCTCCACGTCCGGATCTGCCGCCACCGCCACCGAATTGCTGGCCATTCTCCTATTAGCTCAACCGTTGGAAGAGTCAGGGGTCGACCAGCTTGAAGGTTCCAGGCGAGAACGGCCACCAATTGCGCAACAAGCGCTGGTGCCGCCGCAGCGGGTAGAATCGCTGCGGTTGTCGGTACATGGCCCGTGAGGCTTCGTTGTAGCAGGCGGAGTTGAGCGCGAAGTAGATTGTCGGCGGTTCATCCTCAAGCACGTTGAGGATATCCGCCTGCCATTGCTTCACCCGCTCCGTGTCCGCCGGTTCCAAACTGATCTCTCGGGCGATCTGATAGAATCGGCTCGCGAGGATTTGGTGATCGCGCGCCCGACCGGCAGGGTTCCATACCAACGTGATCGCTCCCACGAACGTTGGCACGAGCATAAGGAGGATTGGCACAATGGACTCAGCCTTGAATGCCTCGGAAATTGCGGCGACGGCTGCACTTCCGGCGAGAAGCACAGCCGTCATCGACATCACGCGGTGCCCACGGTCAAGGAACGACCGTCGCGCCGTGTGGTAACGCGCATTGCGCTCGCAATCGTGAAGGAGTGCGTGCGCCTCCTTCTCGGCGTCAGTCATCGTCTGGCGGTGGGGGGGGGAGGCTGATACTGTCGCGGCGGCAGGTCGCGCTTCTCGAAAGGCTTCCGGCTCACTTGGTGGCTATCGAGGAGGCGATGGTGGCGATTCTCGATCTTCGCGATCCTGTTGCGTCATCAACTCTTCCGCGATTTTCCACGATCTAGACACGGATCATGCAAGGGGTGCAACGCTTGACGGGACCGTGCGGCATGATCAAATTGGGATTCTGACAAGCTCCGGATAGAGGGGAGGTCGAGGTAGGGTAAATCGCCGGTGTCAGTGCCCACGCATGGGCCCGGCTGTTACAAGGTCGCCCGCATCCGACCAAGTGCGAGCAATGCCGTAGCCGTGTCTTTTACTATGCGTGCTCCTGCGGAAGCCGGGTGTTATTCGATGATCTGGGGCACCTTGGCCGGAGCATATTTGTGTGGCCACGCGCACTCGCTCTTAACCTCCAAGGGGGCGACCATCCCTGATCAGGCGGTACAACCGATGGGGCGCTCAATAAGCGAATCAGAAAGGAATCGCTATGGATTATCAAGTCAGTTTTGGCGTACTTCAGTATTGCGGTGCCGGATTGAAGCTCAAGAGGAGCGGGTCTGGCGGAGCTTTTGATGGAGATGAACAAACGGCCATTGCTACGGCTCAAGCAGGAGCAGCAATCGCAGAACGTCCCGAAGTACTTGCAGAGTACCTCGACAGCATATGGAGCCATCAGGTTACCTTCGGCATGGGTAAAATCTGATGGCCTGTCGCGTCGGGATGTCAACCACACCGCTCAGTCGTATCGCGTATTGGAAGCGGAAGGAAGGCCATACTTACAGTAAGATTCTCGCCAGCGGTCTCACCTTCAAACAGGCGACAAGGCGCGAAATGAAGGAAGCCGAAAGCCGGGAGTGCACCGCTCACCCTGGCGGCAAGGATAATGGTCGCTCCAATTGGTCCGTCTACTACGTCTCTGGCGGAACGATCCGCTGATCTCCACAACAGGCACCTAGATCATTCCAGGCATCCCCTCGATGGCCGATCCTTCCGGCGGAGTCTGGACTTGGATCGGAGATAACTACGAAAGCTTGCTGGTCGTCGGGGCGGTGGTTGGTCTGGGCCTCGCTACGTGGCGGGCGGCGGTAGCCAATCGGCAGGCCGAAGCTGCCCAGGAGGCGGCCGAGGCGGCGCTCCAGCAGGTTGAATTGAGTAGAGAAAGTTTCGTCGAAAGGCAGTTCCAGGCCGGGGTAGAGCTTTTCGGGAACGAGAACCTGACCATCCGTTTAGGCGGCATCTTCGCACTCACCAACATGATGCAGCGATATCCCGATGCCTACCATACAAGCGTCATGCGGCTCTTTGTTGCTTTTCTAGCTAACCAGCCTACCCCTCGAGAACACGAGGGGTTTGTGGAATGTTATGGCCCCGACATTCACGAAATCGTGAGCATTATCAACCAGACTGGAGAGGAGCAGCGAGAGCTGGAAAGGTTGGACCACTTCGACTTGGAGAAGCACCTAGAAGGAACGCACTTCCCCCTCAGTGAGGGGACGGTTGTGTACTATGTTCCAGTAGACCCAGAAAACCTCCCCCCTGATACCTACTTCCAGCGATAACGTCTCCACTCTTGGGCAAGCCAGTGAGTGGCGGGGCGGCCAGTACGCCGACCGCTCCCCACGGTTTCCTGCCTACTCGGATTAACCGCGCACAGCTACCCAAGATCGGTAGGAAATCGAACCTCTTCGGCGCCACCGTTGACGAGCGAAGTCGCCACGCTACGCTCCTAGCCCAACTTGAACAGTGCGATTCCAAAGTATTCAATAGCTCAACAAGTTATGCCGGCGCGGGCGTCATGAGACCGATCGTGAAATCAGTGGCCTCCACCACAGGGCGGCCTCGACTTGAGCGTGCAATATCTTCATTTCTTCCAGGCCAGCGGCGAGCTCGGCACCGCCCTGCCCTTTGCAGTGCGCTGGAATATGAGCCGCTGCCGGTGCCGCCAGTACGGTTGCGATTGTGGCCGCCAGAATCATTCTCCGTATGGTATGGCCTCCGTCTGTAGGGGAGAGGCTATGGGAAATTGCCGCACCTTCTCAAGTTAGGTATGTAATCCCCAATCGAAAGCCCCTCATAATTGCACGAATTACGCGAACGGGACACTGGTAGACTCGGAGGGGCGCCTCAGCGTCGATTTGATGAACGCGCATTCGGCTACAGCCGTGCGGCAATTTGTAAGTTGCAAGTGTAGTTTTCAATGTGTCCGCCATCTTGCTATAGTTGGCCATGATCGAGCGCGAGATTGCACCCTGCCTGGTCGGATTGTTCGAGCAGTACCCATTCGTCACGGTGACCGGGCCACGACAGTCGGGCAAGACCACGCTTTGCCGAGCCGCCTTCCCGCATCTCGACTATGTCAATCTGGAAGCGCCCGATCAGCGGGAATTCGCCGAGTCCGATCCAAGGGGGTTTCTTGCTCGTCTTGGCCAAGGCGCCATCCTGGATGAAATCCAGCGTGTCCCAGATCTCCTGTCCTACCTGCAGGTTCTGGCGGATGAGGCGGGGCGGAACAGCATGTTCGTTTTGACCGGGAGCGAGCAGTTCCGCCTCTCCGACGCCATTAGCCAGTCGCTAGCCGGGCGCACGGCCCTGCTTCGCCTGCTGCCGTTCTCGCTTGTCGAACGCCGGCGGACGGGCGCAAGCGAAAGTATCGACGACATCCTTTATTCCGGCTTCTATCCCCGAATTCACGACCGAAAGCTCGAACCCCGGCAGGCACTCGGCGACTATTTCGAGACCTATGTCGAGCGCGACGTGCGGAGGATCGGCGAGATCCGCAATCTCGCAAGCTTCCGCCGATTTGTCCGCCTGTGCGCCGGGCGTGTGGGTCAGCTGGCGAACCTGTCGTCACTGGGGGCGGATGCCGGCGTGTCCCACACGACGGCAAGCCATTGGCTCACGGTCCTTGAGGCGAGCTATGTCGTGTTCCGGCTCCCGCCGTTTCACGCCAACATCCGCAAGCGGCTGGTCAAGACACCGAAGCTCTACTTCTATGATGTCGGGCTGGCGAGCCACCTCATCGGCATCGAGCATGCCGGACAGGTCGGCACACACCCGCTTCGCGGGCCGCTGTTTGAGAATGCCGTCGTGGTGGAGGTGCTCAAGCACCGCTTCAATCGGGGCCGCCGGTCAAATCTTTCCTTTTTCCGGGATAGCCGCGGTCTGGAGTGCGACCTGCTCTATGAGAACGGCAACGGCATGGGGGCCATCGAGATCAAGTCCGGCGCCACAGTCGCTTCCGACTGGTTCGATTCGCTCAACCGGGTCGCGAAGGCGCTTCCGGAGATTGCCACCCGGGCTGTTGTCTATGGAGGTGCGGAACGGCAATCCCGGCGGGACGGAGAGGTGGTCCCGCTGGCTGCTTTGAGCGGAACGCTTGAGCAGATGGAAGAGCGGAGGGAATCCTGATGGGCGCAACCCGTAAAGCACCGCTCCAGCGGATACCGAATTGCCCTGGCGTCCACGCCGAGCCATCGGCGCGCCGGCCCGAAGATCGGCCGCCGATCTTGCGGACGCGGTCAACGTGGACCGCTTGCGCCGAGAACGTGTAATGGACGTATTCGATCTCGATGAAGCCGTCATCGATCGCTACACGGCCTTCGCGCGCTCGTTCACCAGGATCCGCTCACCGGAGTTGAACGCCAAGGTCGATGAACTTTACGCGACCAGGCGCTTCTGGCCGGAGCCGCTGATCCAGCTCAACCCGCACTACGCCGACGGCGGCTCGATACAGGACTTCATCGACGCAGGCGATCTGGAGCCGGAATGCGCCCAGGTGTTTCGGGACCCGTCGAACGCCGGAAGCGGCAGGGACGGAACGCTCAAACTGCGCAAGCACCAGCAACAGGCCGTCGGCTACGCCCTCAGCGATCGGAGCTACGCCGTCACAACGGGCACCGGCTCGGGAAAGTCTCTGTGCTTCTTCATCCCGATCATCGACGCCGCGATCAAGGCGCGGAAGGCTGGCCAGGCCCCGGGCACGCGCGCGATCGTCGTTTATCCGATGAATGCGCTCGCCAACAGCCAGATGGAAGAGCTGCGGCGCTGGCTCGGCGCGGGTCACCCTCACACTCCGACTTTCGCGCGATACACCGGCCAGGAAGGCCCTGAAGAGCGCGAGCGCATCAAGAACAATCCACCTGACATCCTGCTGACCAATTTCATGATGCTCGAACTACTCATGACGCGGCAGAACGATCTCGACAGGAAGGTCATTGAGAACTGCCGCGGCCAGCGGTTCATCGTGCTCGACGAGTTGCACACTTACCGAGGACGTCAGGGCGCTGACGTGGCGATGCTGATGCGGCGTCTCAAGGCGCGGACCGGCGATCCGAAGCATCCGCCCATCTGCGTGGGTACATCCGCGACCATGGCAAGCGAGGGAGATGCGGAAGAGAGGAATGCCGCCGTGGCCCGGGTCGCCTCGAAAATATTCAGCGCGGAGATCGGGGCGGACGCGGTCGTTACGGAAACGCTTCGACGCGTGACCGAGACGTCGAAGAGCGGCGAGCGCGAATTGCCTGGGCTCGCGGCGGCGGTCAAGGGCGCCCTGGAGGGGAATGTCGGCCATGGTCGCACGAACGCTGATTTGGCGAACGACGATCTGGCGATCTGGATCGAGACACGGATCGGTTTGAAGAACGTAGACCAGAAGCCCGAGCGGGCGAGTCCGGTTTCGCGCGAGCGGGCGGCCGCCGCATTGGCTGCAGATTGCGAGCTCTCCGAAGAAAACTGCGCGGCTGCCATCAGGAACGCCCTGATCGGGTTCGGCACGCCGGAGAACCAACGCGGCATATCCGGCGGAACCGATGAGCCGTTGTTCGCTTTCAAGCTCCATCAATTCATCGCCGGCGCGGGGAGGCTGTATTCGACGCTTCGTGCCGAAGGACAGCGGGACGTGACGTTCTCCGGGCAGATATTTAACCCGAACAACGAGGAAGAGCGGCTGTACCCGGTCCACTTCTGCCGGAATTGCGGTCAGGAGTTTCACCCGGTGACGTTGCGGACGGATCGGGGACACGAGTATTTCGAGAAGCGGGAGATCGACGACATTCCGGTCGAGGCCGACGAGGATGACGAAGGCGCCGAGTGGGGCTTCCTGATGCCTGAGCCCGCCGATGCCAAATTCACGTTCGTGGGCGATGACGAAGATTATCCGGAGGCATGGCTGGAGGAGACGAAACGGGGCGACAGGCGCCTGAAGTCCACCTACCGCAAGCGCAGGGCACGGCTTCATGACGTGGCGACCAGCGGCGATTGCGGGATCGGGCATCGAAGCTGGTTCATGCCGGGAAAGTTCCGCTTCTGCCCGGTATGCAAGAATGTCGCCAATACGTCGGCCCGCGACATCAACAAGCTCGCGTCCCTGAGTGGCGAGGGCCGGAGCTCGGCGACGACGATCCTGATTACGAGCATCCTGCAATGGATGAACGGCAATGCATCGGATCTGTCCGAGCACACGCGCAAGCTGCTGGCCTTTACCGACAGCCGTCAGGATGCGGCACTTCAAGCCGGGCACTTCAATGATTTCATTTTCGTTACGCTCTTGAGGGCGGCGATTCTGTCTGCCCTGAAGAGTGCCCCCGCGGGCTCGCTTCCCGAACCGGAAATTGGAGCGCGAATCCAGACCGCACTCGGGTTTCTGGCGGATGCGGCGTTCGCACATCGCGCCGAGGAGTGGCTGGAAAACCCCGGCCTGAAGGGGCAAGCGCGGGAGGACGCGGAAGCGGTGCTCCGCGAAGCCCTGCAGCATCGTTTCTGGATCGATCAGCGTCGCGGATGGCGCTTCACCAACCCGAACCTCGAACAGCTCGGCCTGGTTCGCGCGGAATACGAGTACATCGAGGAACTGGCGCGCGACGACGAGGAATACGCCGACTCGCCCGTGCTGCGCTCGGCGTCTGCCTCTGAACGACAACAAGCGCTTCAGGAGCTGCTCGACCACATGCGGACGGGCCTCGCGGTCAACACCGCCGCTCTGGGACGCCAGAAGGTCGAGGCGCTCGCACAAACCATGCGTGGCCAAATCAAGGCGCCGTGGTCTCTGGAAGAAGAAGCCACGGTGGGTGCGTCCGTGCTGATGCTCGACCCGCCGAAGCGGGCGAACATTGCAGCGCGGGATGAGGAGCGACTCCTGCGCGGCACACGCCAGAGCGGCCTCGCGAGGAAGATCCGCGCGATCCGCTTTGCCGGCAGGCAGCTGGCCGTCGCAGATGTTCCGGATGTACTGAAGACGTTGCTGCATGCGGCGAAGAACTACGGCCTCGTCGAAGAAGTTTCTTCGCCGGTCGGCGGAATCGGCTGGCGCCTCCTGGCCAAGACCATTCGCTATCGCTTGCGGACCGGCCAACAGATCGCAGAAGTGACGAACCGCTTCTTTGCCGGACTTTACGAATCCGTATCCGATGCTCTCGCCGCCGACGCCAGCCCTCTCTTCGGGCTCGAGGGGCGCGAGCACACGGCGCAAGTGGAGGCGGAACTTCGGGAGCTGCGTGAGTTCCGGTTCCGATATGGAGAGGACGACCGCAAGAAACTCGGCGAGCGGCTGGACGAGCTCAAGGAACACCGCGAAGGCGCGCGGTTTCTGCCGGCGCTGTTCTGCTCGCCGACCATGGAGCTTGGAGTCGACATCTCCTCGATGAATGTCGTCTATTTGCGGAATGCCCCGCCGACGGCGGCGAACTACGCGCAACGCGGCGGGCGTGCAGGGCGCAGCGGCCAGGCCGCTCTCATCATGACCTACTGCGCGGCCCAGAGTCCGCACGATCAGTACTTCTTCGAGCGCACGCAGGATCTGGTCGACGGGGTCGTCGTTCCGCCTTCGATCGATCTTGGCAACCGGGACCTGGTCGAGAGCCACCTGCACGCGGAATGGCTGGCCGCGAGCGGGGCGGAGCTCCAGCCTCGGATACCGGAAAACCTGGAAATGTCGGACAAGGGCCGCCCGCTACGCTCGCACATATCCGAGGCCCTGGATTCCGCGGAAGCCGCAGACCGAGCCGTCTCGCGTATCGAAGCGGTACTCGCGGCCCTGGAGGAGGATTATGCCGGAGACAGACCCTATTGGTATTCCGGCCGCGAAGAGTTCACTCGAACTTTGATGGAGCGTGCGTCAACTGAATTCGACCGGGCTTTCGACCGGTGGCGCGGCCTTCTCGCCGCAGCCGAGCGGGCGGTCGAGCTGGCGACGCAAACGCTCAACGATTACTCGATTTCGGCCGCTGAGCGGAAGGGGTCCGAAAGTCGTCTCGCAATGGGCAACTGGCAACGGAAGACACTGCTGCAGTCTGCATCGACACAGAACAGCGATTTCTATCTGTATCGGTATCTCGCGACCGAGGGGTTCCTCCCCGGGTACAATTTCCCACGCCTTCCGCTCATGGCCTACGTCCAGGGCGGTTCGGACGGCAAGAGCCAGCGCTACATCCAGCGCGCCAGGTTTCTGGCGATTTCCGAGTTCGGCCCACAGAGCCTCGTCTACCACGAAGGCCGCGCCTACCGCGTCGACCGGGCGCTCCTGAGAGATGCCGGCGACGGTCCCGACGGCATGCTGACGACACAGAGCCGCGCGGTCTGCACGACCTGCGGCGCGGGACACCCCGGGGAACATCCGGAGAAGTGCCATGTGTGCGAGTCCCCACTTGGTGGGGCAATCCTCGTTCACAACCTCTACCGGATCGAGAATGTCGGCACCCGCCCCGCCGAGCGGATTACATCGAACGACGAGGAACGGAAGCGCCAGGGGTTCGAGCTCCAGACAACCTTTTCGTTCGAGGGCGCGGGTGCCACGTCCCGCCAGATCGTCCGCGATGCCGAAGGTGAAGTCGCAACGATCGACTTTGCACCGGCCGCGCGGATCGGCCGGATCAACAAGGGCCTCCGGCGCCGCCAGGACAAGGAGAGAGTCGGTTTTTTCATCAATCCCAAATCCGGTGTCTGGGTCGGCGAAAAGAAGGAGAATGGCGAAGACGAGAAACGGCCAGAGATTCTGCGCCAGCTCATCGTCCCGCTGGTGGAGGACAGCAAGAATGCGCTGCTTCTCCGGTTCCCCGGGCCCTGGCTCGCCGAGCTCGGTCCGGAAAGGGGAACAACCCTTGCTACAGTTCAACACGCTCTGGCGCGCGGCATGGAGGCGGTGTTTCAACTGGAAGAGGGAGAAATCCTCGTGGAGCCGGTCCCCGGTTCCGACAAAAGAAATGCGCTCCTGTTCTATGAGTCGGCGGAAGGCGGCGCCGGCGCGCTGGCGCAGGTCGTGACGTGGAATGACGGATTGAGACGGGTCGCCGAATGCGCACTCGGGATCATGCATTACGATCCTCAGAGCTTCGGGGATGCGAGAGACAATCCCGAGGGCCTGTCCGAGATCGGCGAACCGGAATGTGTCGCCGGATGCTACCGCTGCGTCCTTTCCTACTTCAATCAGCCGGACCACGAGCAGATCGACCGGCGCGACCCCGCCGCGCTATCGTTCCTGCTCAAGCTTGTCCATTCTGCTGCTTCGGATATCGAGCGAACCCAGACGTCCCTCTTGCCGAAGGAAGCGTCGCCTCCGGACGACGAACCGCTCGTGATCAACGGCATCGCTCTACCGAATGTTTGGCGCAAGGCGCGGCTCGTGGTGGTCGACGAAGGCGAGGCCAGCGAAGACATGGTCAGGAAGCTCGCCTCGAAGGGGGTCAGGGTCATGGAGCGGCCGGTGGATTCCCGCCGGCACGCCGCGTTCGAAGAGGAACTCTTCGAGTTGCTGAAGGGTTAAGACATGGCCATTGCCGAGCGGTTTTCGCCTGGGGAGCTCGTCAGGGCTCGCGGACGGGAATGGGTGATCGTCGAAGCCCATGCGGCACTTTCGCTTCGCCCTCTTGCAGGCTCCGAGGCGGAAATCGAGACGATCCTGCCCGAGGTCGAGGTCGAGCCCGTCGACTACGCAACCTTCGATCCGCCAGATGCATCCCGATCCGGCGGACGGGACGCGGCTCAACTTCTGAGGGACGCCCTCCGCCTCTCCCTGCGTCGGGGCGCGGGACCCTTCCGAAGCGCCGGCCGGCTGAACTTCGCGCCGCGGGCCTATCAGCTTGCGCCTCTCATGTTGGCGCTGCGCCAGGAAACGGTCAGGCTCCTCAACGCGGATGACGTAGGCGTCGGCAAGACGATCGAAACCGGTCTAATCCTCCGCGAGTTTCTGGATCGCGGCGAGATAGACCGGTTCACGGTTCTGTGCCCGCCGCATCTCGTGGACCAATGGACCCATGAACTCGAAACCAAATTCTCCATCCCGGCGACCCCTGTGACGGCGTCGGCCGCGGCAAGGCTGGAGAGGGATCTGCCCTATTCGACGAGCATATTCGAAGCCTATCCCTATACGGTCGTGAGCCTCGACTTCATCAAGAGCGAGCGGCGCTTTTTCGACTTCAAGCGCGCCTGTCCAGAAATGGTAGTCGTCGATGAAGCTCACTCGGCGGTCAGGCGCGGCCGTGGACGGCAGCGCCGATACGAGCTGGTCCGTTCTCTGGCCGACGACTCCGACCGTCACTTGATCCTGCTGACCGCGACCCCGCATTCCGGAGATGAGGCGGCTTTCCACAATCTTCTTGGATTGATCGACGAGGCGTTCTTGGCGCTGCCGGAACTGGTGGGAGAAGCGCACCGGAACCTCCGCGAGAAACTGGCCGCGCACTTCATCCAGAGGCGACGCAGCGACATCGATGCCTGGCGCGAACCCGGACTATTTCCGCGACACGAAACCTCTGAGCTCAAGTACCGGCTCAGCGGCGACTACGAAGACTTCTACGGCCAGATACTCGACTATTGCGCCGAAATCGTCTTGTCCGCCGAGGGTGATGCCCGGCAGCGGCTGGCTTTCTGGGGCACGCTCGCACTGATGCGCTGCGTGGGTTCCAGCCCGGCGGCTGCGGCGAGGGCATTGAAGACCCGCGCGCAGCTCGACCCCGAGGAAATCCCGGAATCGCACATCGCGGCGCAGACCCTCGATGACGAGGAACTCGCTGAGGACGATCTCGAACCGGGCGCCGGCGTTGACGATCCTCGCCTGGCCGCGTTGATCGAGCGAGCCGAAGCGCTCTCAGGAAAGATTGGGGAAGATCCCAAGTTCCGTGCTCTTTCCAGGGTCCTTGGGGAGCTGACCCGAGAAGGATTCTCACCGGTCGTCTTCTGCCGTTACATCGCGACCGCCGAACAGGTCTCCGGGAAGCTCGCCAGGACCTTCAGGAGCCACACGGTGGAAGTGGTCACCGGTACGCTGGCGTCCGAAGAACGCGAAGCCCGTGTCGAAGAACTCGGTGGCCGAGACTACCGCATTCTGGTCGCCACCGATTGCCTCTCGGAAGGCATCAACCTGCAGGACTGGTTCGACGCGGTCATCCATTACGATCTGTCCTGGAACCCCACCCGGCATCAGCAGCGCGAGGGCCGCGTCGACCGGTACGGCCAGAAGAGCACCACCGTTCGCAGCGTGCTCATCTATGGAGAGAACAATCCCGTCGACGGGGCCGTTCTCAACGTGATCCTCCGCAAGGCCCGCGCGATCGAGAAACAAACCGGGGTACGCGTTCCCCTCCCCGATGACAGCGGCAGTCTGACCAAGGCCCTGATGTCGGCTGTGCTGCTGCGGGCAAAAGAAGACAGGCAGATGATCCTCGATTTCGGCAGCTCCGAAGAGGCGCGCCAAATCGAGATGGCTTGGTTAAGCGCGTCGGAAAACGAGAAGCGATCCCGCACAATCTTCGCGCAAAACACGCTGAGGCCTGAAGAGGTCGCCAAGGAGTGGGACGCGACGCAGTCCGCCCTGGGAGGATACGACGACACGGAACGTTTCGTCGCCCACGCGATGAAGCGGCTGAACGCGGCGCTCGTGCCGCTCTCTGCAGGCGGATACCGTGCGCCCGTCCACCTAACGCCCGAGAGTTTCCGTGAACGCTTTGTCGGAGAAAGCCTTATCGAAGAGGCGAGCGACAAGCTGATCCGGATCGGGTTTTCCGCGCGGCCGCCTCCAGGTTGTATCTCGGTGCACCGCGCCCATCCCTTGCCCGGCATTCTGGCCGAGACTTTTCTGGAGCGCGCATTGGACGAATTAGCGCCGAGGGATGACCTCGACAGGCTGCCTCGAACGGGCGCCTGGGAGTGCGCCGGCGTCGACGAGGTAACGTGGCTCGCAGTCCTTCGCATCCGCCACAAGCTCGACGCGCGGGGCAGGCTCGGGCCCAAGTTCAGTATGGCGGAAGAGGCGGCGGCAATTGCCTTCTCGGCTTCGAGCCGGAAGCGTCTGCTGACCGGTGACGATGCGTTCGGCCTGCTCGACCGCGACAGCGACAGCTTGGCTGAGACGATCCGGCGGTCGGAAATCGAGCGGGGCCTCGCGGCGCTGCCAGCGCTGTCAACGGAGCTGAATTCCTATGCCGCCGAGCGCGCGGGAGTACTGGCGGCCGACCACATCCGAGTCCGCCGGACGTTGGGATCGCGAGCCCAGGTGCGTGTCGATGCGATCACGCCTGTCGATGTCATAGGGTTCTACGTCCTGATGCCGGCGCTCTGAGGGATCCTTGATGGCGAAGCCCGTCAAGCGCTCCCGTCAGTCGCGCCGGGCCGCCCGCCTGGACTTCGCCGCGATCGAAATAGCCGGCGCTCTCCTGCCACCTGAAATCGTAACCCGTGTCGCCGCCTTCGACATGACGGATCAGTCGGAGGAAGGCTACGGGGTTCTTCCCGGCCTCAAGCTGCGCGACGAAATCGCCAGATACTACCAGATCGCCTCGGCTCACTGGGAGCGGTTCAGTGCAACTCGAGACGGCATCCGTAGCGCCCCACAGCGGTTTGTTGTGGACTTACTCACGGATTGCTTCGGTTTTGCGAACATCGAGAAAGCCCGACCGGTCACCCTGTCCGAGCGCCACTTCCCCATCGGTCACGCCTCACATGATGGCCGGGTACCCATCGTCATCGCGCCGCTCGCCCCGGCTGAGAGTCGCAAGGCCGGCATCGACGAGGCCATCGCCCTGTTCGGAGAGGAGACCCGCCGCCGGTCGGCCGCCCAACTCCTGCAGGAATATCTCAACGCGGATGAGGACGCCCTTTGGGGAATTGCCTCTGACGGTTGCACGCTCCGGCTCATGCGCGACAATGTCAGTCTTACCCGGCCCGCCTGGATCGAGGCCGACCTTGAAAAAATCCTCAGCGAGGGGCTCTTCGCCGATTTCTCCGCGCTATGGCTGGTGATCCATGCCAGCCGGTTCGGCGCCCAAGGAGCCTCTCCGTCCGATTGTTCGCTCGAGCGCTGGCGCGAACGCGGGCGCATCGACGGTACGGCGGCCAAGGAAAAGCTCCGCTTGGGCGTCGAGGCCGCCCTTCTCGAACTGGGCGCGGGGTTTCTCGAAAATCCGGCAAATGGCGAACTGCGCGATGCGCTTCAGACCGGCAAGCTGAGCAGGCAGGCCTATTACGAAGAGTTGCTCCGCCTCGTCTACCGGCTGATCTTCCTGTTTGCCGCCGAAGACCGGGGCCTCCTGCACATCCCGAACGCGCCGGACACCGCGCGAAGGGCCTACCGGGACGGCTATTCGGTAGGTCGCCTGCGCGAGCGCTGCGTCAAGAACGCCTCGCTCGACCGGCACAATGATGCCTGGGACGGCCTGCGGTCTTTGTTCGGGGCGCTCGCCGCGGGCGAGCCGCGTCTCGGCCTGGCTGCGCTCGGCGGGCTCTTCACCCGCTCGAACCTCACGGACCTGACCAAGTCGCGCATCGCCAACCGCCGCCTGCTCAAGGCGATCTGGCACCTCTCTTGGTTCCGGCCCGACGGACAGGCCATGACCCGCGTCAACTGGCGCGACATGCAGACGGAGGAGCTCGGCTCGGTTTACGAGAGCCTGCTCGAACTCATCCCCGTCGTGCATATGGACACCCGCAGCTTTGCGTTCGCGATAGGCGATACCGCGAACAGAGGGAATGAACGAAAGACGACTGGCAGCTATTACACTCCGGACAGCCTGGTTCAACTCCTGCTCACAACCACTCTCGATCCGGTCCTCGACGCGGCGGAGTCACGCAAACCCTCCGATCCGGCGTCCGAAATCCTGAAACTCTCGATCATCGATCCCGCGTGCGGATCCGGTCACTTCCTGCTTGCCGCTGCGCGCCGGGCCGCTACCCGTATCGCCCGCCACCGCTCGCCGGGCGCGCCCAGTCAGGAGGCGTTCCAACACGCCCTGCGCGAAGTCGTGTCCAATTGCATTTTCGGCGTCGACCGCAATCCGATGGCGGTCGAACTCTGCAAGGTCGCGCTCTGGATCGAGGCGCTGGAGCCGGGCAAGCCTCTTTCCTTTCTCGATGCCCGCATTCGCTGCGGCGACAGCCTGATTGGCGTCTTCGACTACGGGATGCTGCGCGCCGGCCTACCGGATGCGGCGTTCGATCCGTTGACGGGCGACGACAAGGACGTTGCCAAGGCATACAAGGCCATCAACAAGAAGCAACGCGATGGAAAAGGGACTTCGGGCATCTTCGAGCAAATGCGCGCGCCAGCGTCGATCAGCGATGGCGCGGCAAATGTGCTGGCGATGCCCGAAGACACGCTGGAAGAGATCGAGACCAAGTCCCGCGCCTGGACCCGACTTCTCAGCGGTCGTAACTGGCTGACGCTGAAAGCCGCCTGCGACATGTATGTGGCGGCCTTTCTGCTGCCCAAGACAGGCGAAGTTCCCGACCCCCGCCACGCCGGGCGTCTTCCGCTACCGACCACCGATGCGATCTGGCGCACCGTTCGCGGAGACGATGTCGAAGCCGACATGCAGGCCGAGTGCATCGCGGCGGCCGAGGCGAACCGCGGTTTTCACTGGCCACTGGAGTTGCCGGTTGTCATGGCCCGCGGCGGCTTCGACGCGGTGATCGGCAACCCACCGTGGGAACGAATCAAGCTGCAGGAACAGGAGTTTTTTGCTGCTCGAGACACCGAAATAGCGACCGCAGCCAACAAGGTCGAGCGTGGCAAGTTGATCAAGGCGCTCAAGAGTGCCGAGCCTGGAACGCCGCGGGCGCGCTTGTCAGAAGAGTTCGAATTCGCCAAGCGCGTATCTGAGGCGGCCAGCGTTTTCGTGCGCAAGAGCGGACGCTTCCCACTGACCGGCGCGGGCGACGTAAATACCTACGCGCTGTTCGCCGAGCATTTCTCGCGGCTGGCGCGGGCACCGCGAAAAGGAGAACCTGCCAAGAGTATCGTGCAGGTCATCACCGATACAGGCGGGGTGCGCCCGCCGCCGCCAGGACGCGCAGGCGTCATCGTGCCTACAGGCATCGCGACGGATAGCTCCACGAGCGCTTTCTTCGGCCAACTGATCGCCCGGAACCGGCTGAGTGCGTTGTACGACTTTGAGAACAGAGAAGGGATCTTCCCCGGTGTTCACCGAAGCTACAAATTCTCGATTCTCGCGATCGGCCCCAGCCGCGAGACTCGCTTTGCCGCATTCTTGCTGAACACTCAGGATCTTGGGGAGAAGGAACGTCAGATCGAGTTGGAGGCCGGTGATTTCAACCTGATGAATCCCAACACGCTGACAGCGCCTTTGTTCCGCGCCCGAGCCGATCGAGACCTGACTCGCAAGTTATACCGGGCAGCGCCTGTGTTGATCCGGGAGGGAGAAGAGAAAACCGACGACCGCGGAAATCCTTGGGGGATCACGTTTCAGACGCTGTTCCATATGTCAAATGACAGCAGGAATTTCCGTACTGCCGAGCAGCTAACCGGCCAAGGATTTTGCCGCGACGGCGTAAACTGGCGACATCGGGACGGGCGCACCTACGTTCCGCTCTACGAAGCGAAGATGATCCATCACTTCGATCATCGGTTCGGCTCATACGCGGGATTGGACAGTCGTCCGGCGGATGGCTCCCTGCCCGAGACGCCGGACGCCATCAAAGCCAACCCGGATTACGAGCCCGATCCCTGGTATTGGGTGCCCGAGGAGGAAACCGCCCTGCGCGCGGCCCGCGTTCCTTCGCGGCTGAAGCAGTATTACCGAAAGGAGAACGCGGCGGGATGCCTGAAGGTGCTGGCCGAATGGGTGCTGGGCACGCTGGAACCCCAGGGACTTGAACGGGACAGGTTGGTTCACAGAATGCAGATCGCTGAGGCTTGGCTACGGGACGTGCTCGGCGAAAGGGCGCTGCAACGCGATATCCTGGGTGCGAAGATTATCACCTGGTTGGGCAAGGTAGCCGAGGGCGCCCTCAAGATGCAGCGGGAGACGCCCCTGAGCGACGACGACATTGCCTTTATCAAGGACGGACCGTCCGATCCGTTGGAACTCGCCGGTGCGCTGATCGACCGCAAGCAGCCCCGCTGGCTGATGGGATGGAGGCGCAACGCGCGATCAACTGATGAGCGGACGTGGGTTGTCAATGTTTTTCCGCTATGTGGCATGGGAGACAGCATATTCATGCTGCACGTGAATGCGGCGAGAGAATACGCACCAGCCATTCTCGCATGTGCTGCGTCCCTCGTGGCCGATTTTGTTTCTCGTCAAAAAATAGGTGGGACAAATGTGAGTTTCTATTATGTCGAACAACTTCCCATTATTGCTCCCAACATGTTTAGCAGTAAAGAACTCGCTTTCATTACACCGCGAGTTGTGGAACTTACTTACACTTCTAGTCGCATGCTCCCATGGGCTGAAGACTTGGGGCACACGGGAGTCCCCCTTCCATTTGACCCCGGCCGACGTGCACAAGTGCGGGCCGAACTCGACGCGTTTTTCGCCCGCAAGTACGGCCTGAGCCGGGACGAGCTCCGGTACGTTCTGGATCCCGCCGATACTCATGGAGAAAGCTACCCCTCCGAAACTTTTCGCGGCCTCAAGCGCAATGAGATAGACCGGTACGGTGAATACCGGACACGGCGCCTCGTTCTGGACGCATTCGACCGGCTGACCGGCGAATGACATGGCGCTGAGCTTCGCCGCCCGCACAATTCTCGAAAAGGCCGCTGTGGACAACGGCTTCAGCCTGGATGAGGGAATCCTGGAGGGCTGGCTGATTTGGAAGGCCCACGCCGCCCCTGCGACTCTGTGCCTGACGGAAACGGAATCGGGCTACGGCATCGGCAGCAATCATTTCGGTGCCATGCGCGAACTGGACGATCAATCGCCGAAGCTCTCCACTGCACCGCCCGGCTTCTGTGCCGTGCAGGTGAAGAACACCGCAGCGCTCGATGCCGCCGCCGGCGCGATCTGGAGGCTGGCTCGCAGCCTCCCGGACGAACCCCTGCGCCGCTTTCGGACGCGTCTTCGGGAGCCGACCGGTGCAACTGAAGTGGAGCGGTGGCGTAAGGAACGCATCGGGCAAGACGTATTTCGAGAGGCATTGATGTTGTTCTGGGACGGAGCCTGCGCGGTGACGGGCGTCCGCCACCCCCGTCTCCTGCGGGCCAGCCACATCGTTGCTTGGGCGGAATGCGAATCCGATGCCGAGCGTTTGAACGTCCACAACGGCCTGCTTCTGGCCGCCCACCTGGATGCTGCCTTCGATGCGCACTTGATCACATTTGGTGCGGACGGTCAGATCCGGTTCGGCACGCATTTGTCCGAAACAGACATCATCGCATCGGGCCTTAGTCCCGAGATGCGGCTCCGCCGGACAGATCCGGAAACGGAAATTCGTCTGGCTCATCACCGCACCAAGGTCATGGAAATCTGAGAGCGTTCCCCAAGAAGGCGCTCTGTTGAAGTGCGCCGATCGAACTACTGCTGAAGTTCGATCAGTGTCAGATGCTCTGGCCGGGTAGGAGGGGTCGTTGCTGAGCCCCTCCCCCCACAGACCCGAGCGTGCGCGACTGACGCACTCGGTTCCTCACCTGACAGGTTCGCTCGCGAAGGTTTGCCTTGAGCGCATGATCTTGACCGTCGGCAGGGGATGCCGCTTGAGAATCTCGTTCATCCGGTCCCAGTTGAGACACCTGCGACGGCTGCGGCGTGCGAGCCACTTCCGCCATGTGCGGGCGACCTGGTAGCGGAACCACTCCAGACGTTTGCCGTTCCCCGTCAGACCATAGTATGCGTTGTGGCCCCGGATCGCCCGAGCAAGATGGTCGTGCTGCGCCTTGATCGGCAGGTGCCGATTTCTCTTGCACCATTCGTGCACCGATTTCAGCGCGCGGGCGAAACGGCCTTTCGCCGTAATCTGGCGAACGACGTCCTTGCCTTGCATCGACCGCCCCCAGACGTGGGTGAAGCCGAGGAAGTCGAACGTCGTGGCCGATGCCATCCAGTGACGCCCGTAGGGACGCCTCCGGCGGAAGTCCACATAGCGCGTCTTGGCCTCGTGGAGCGTGAGCCCGTATCGACCGAGACGTTTGCCCAGCACGTCAAGCAGCCGCTTGCCGCTGTGGCGGTCTTCGAGGGCGACGACAAAGTCATCGGCGAATCGCACCAGCTGGCAGTTGCCGCGCAGGCGCGGCCTCGCCTCTTCCTCGAACCACTTGTCCAGCACATGGTGCAGGAAAATGTTGGAGAGAATCGGCGAGATCACCCCACCCTGGGGCGTGCCAGCGACCGGCCTGT
>Ga0209543_1001102_pt1 | contig 27351 bp, 21 predicted proteins | sample MesohylFT_FD_187296 | JGI IMG/M metagenome (GOLD analysis project Ga0209543, IMG submission 187296) | Host-associated microbial community of the marine sponge Aplysina aerophoba from Gulf of Piran - sponge mesohyl, lysed by freeze-thaw... | ecosystem: Host-associated > Porifera > Sponge >...
GTGGATAATTTTTAAACAGGTCGGGAGACTTGATTCAGGACGAAAACACGGTTTTATTCGGTCAAAATCCACGAAAAACGCCATCAACCGCCCAATTAATGGAACCAATGTAAAAGGAAAAGGTTTCAGATGGGTTTATCTATACCGAACTGCTAAATTGAGATGAATATTGTGGGAAAGGTGGGCGTACTACCGAATACGATCAACACGGATGTAGTTGATGCCTTCCTGTGGAAAGACATTTATGCGGACTTATAAGTCCGAGTTTACCTTGGTTTACCGGGCACCATCAATATGCACCGTGGTCTAGGTATTCTCCTAGACACGATGTCGTCACTGCTGGAGCATCGTAGCGCACGGCTTGTAATGGTTGGTGAAGCTCGTATTCGCGTTGAACTGGAAGCGCAGGCAGAATCATTGGGGACAGCTGATTGCGTGAAATTCGAAGGATGGCGACCGCGAGTGCAGATCAAGAACTACATACTTGTAAGCGATCTTTGTCTTATCCGCCAGTAGATGCGAAAAAACGGACGCAGCTCTGCCGCATAAATTATTCCACCGTATGTACCTTGAGTGTCCAGTGGTCGTTACAGACTGTACAAACAGGAGCAAATTTGTATAAGCGGAAAATTTTGGAGTAGTGGTGCCATATGAGGATCATGAAGCTTTTGCTTCGTGTCTGATTGAACGGTACAAGGATACTATTCGCCGCAACAGATGGCTTACAACAGTCCCCAGGCTGTATTGGAACGTTACGACTGGGACCACTCTGTGCGTTTACGGATATAATTTCCATTGAAATCGGCCTGACATGACCCAGTGACATGGTTTTTTGGTTAATGCACGTTCAATCAGTTCATCAGTAACCGTTTTATGCCGGATGTACTACGACGGTTATGGCGCGGTGTCCGAGAAGCAATTTTCGGGGACCAATCGACTTTTGGCGAGACCGCAAGGACGTCAGGAGCTCGACGGCGGGCGATGATTTTTAGTCTGGTAGCCTCCATCGTGATATGGCTTCTGCTTAGTCTGTCGGAGAATCAGTATTTGTCTGTTGAATACGTAACCTGCGCGTCACAGGCCCAGGTCGCCTCTCCCTCATGTATTTCCGGGCTTGATACAGATTCGGTGTTGACGCAACCTTTGCCCAAAACTATTCGCACGACCCTGTATGGTCCAGGCAGGAGCCTGTTAGTACAGCGTTTTCAGGCGCGTCACTTGAGCAGTCCAATTACGTTCGATGCGACCATGCCCGCGCTGGAAACACAATTATTGCTTCGATTACCTGAAGAGATAACAATAGAAAGTATTGTGCCGGAGCGAATAGATTTTCAAAAGGAGGCAAAAATGGAACGTATGCTTCCTATTGAATCACGTGTCACGTTTGTACCCCAGCCACCGTATTTCTTGACGAGTGAGGTAAAGCTTGACCCCGATACTGTCGAGGTTCTTGGACCGGCATCTGTTGTAAGTCGACTGGAAGTATGGCCAACAAAGCCAGACACCGTTGTAGGGGTCAGTGATACAGTACATTATTCGGTAAGCTTGCTTGATTCATTGACTGGCTTGGTGAACTTGTCTACCAAGGAGACGACAGTCACGCAACTTGCATCGCAATACACAGAGGGTCAAAAAGAATATATAAGAGTGGAGCTAGAAGGCCTCCCCGACGGAAACAATACAGTACAGCTTGATCCGGAGTTCGTGACGATCACGTATCAGGTACCTTTGTCAAAATTTTCCGAGGCACAACAATCCCAGTTCATTCAGGCCACGGTGTCGTACAATCAGATATTTGCCGACACAACTGGACACGTCGAACCGATTGCCCAATACCCGCCTGATTTGATGTTGCGCCAGGTAACAGTTTCGCCAGAGCGACTTCGATATTTCATTAACATTGGATCGCAGTAAGTCTTATTCTTATGGGGCAACAACGGCATAATGTCGTGGTTGAAGGGCGCAGATTCTTGACGACTGTGTACATGGCTTGGCCGCTGTGGCCTAAGAATACGGTTAAATACCACGATACCCCACAGGGCATCCTTACCGAGTCCGGAATTTGGTACAGAACCACCGTCAATCTTCTCAACGAATACGCAGCTGAAGTCTTCAAGCGCGAGCCGATCGAGACGCATTTGGCACGTGCAGATACGTGGATTCGATCCCCTCACACGCTGTCCGCATGGCTGCTTGCATTAGGTTTAATCTACTACAATCCGTGGCAGATTGCTGTAGTTGTGCTGGGGTTTTTCCTGGGCTGGCAAATATTGGCGCCTGCACTGGTAAATCGTAGAGTATCGTCCCTTTTGAGGATATTGGATTCGGTGTTGATGCAGGCGATACTTTACGCTGGAACGATGTCGATATTAGCTATGACTGGTCGATACCAGGCTGTGGCTGTGGGGCTGATCGGTTTTGTATGTTTGCGGTGGGGCATATTGTCATATTTGATGCGCCCACTAATAATCCGGTGTTGGAAAGCAATGTATCGACTTCCAGTACCTGACCATATATTGAGAGCTTTTATTGTTCGTACTGCGCTGCGTCATGGCATTAATCTTGCCGACTTCGCAGACATTGAGCAGAAAATTATCCAAAATGTATTCAAGAAGAAGGCACCTCGAGGGAGGAAATAACTTATGATAAATGGCGTTAATGCTGACGCGATAAGTGAGCTGCGGGCGAAGGTACGATGCCTGCTGGAACAACCAGATACCCCTTCCAAAGCAAGAATAGCTACGGTTTCTGTGGCATTTCAGGGTGTGTCTCCGATCAGGTGGTTGGCAAATTATCCACAGGAGGCGCGTATCTACTGGTCAGGACGGGATTATGGTATGGAGGTTGCTGCGATTGGGGAAGCAGATTGCCAGTATTCACCTTCTGCGGTTGACTTGAAGGCGTTACGCAGCGGACTTGGACCGATGTTCTCGGGTTGTGAGCATGGCATTAGATACTACGGGGGCATTCGCTTTGACCTTCGCCTACCGTATGAAGCGCAGTGGGGTTCATTTGGTGCATGGCGATTTGTCTTGCCAAGATTTGAAGTTCGTAAAGATCCAAAGGGCACGATCCTCCGCTGTAATGTCGTGCTACCTGATGATCGTGCGCAGATGAGTCTGATTCTTGACCAGATTGATGCACTTCGGGTGCCTGCTCAGGGGACCGAACAATTTCCGCAGCCTATTAGGCACAGTTTCTGTCCAGATTTCCGAAAATGGGAGTCTATTGTTGGCTGGGTGCTCCGCGCGGTTCATCACTCTCCTTTGGATAAGATAGTTTTGGCAAGAGAAACCGCAGTTGATTTTTCAGCTCCTCTGGAACCGGTTACCATTTTGCAGCAGCTTCAGAGTAGTTCTCCCGGTTGTTTCCACTTTCTTTTTGAACCGATACCAGGTATGGCATTTTTGGGCGCATCCCCCGAGCGACTATTCAGGCGCGAGGGGCGTTCAGTAGAAAGTGAGGCGGTAGCAGGCACACGCCCGCGTGGAGCATCCGATTTGGAGGATGAGAGGATGATTGATGAGCTGTTCGGGAGCGCAAAAGAGCAGCGGGAGCATGAGTTTGTTCGAATCAGTCTGCAGGAGGAGATTGCACAACTGGCCGCCCATGTGACCATGGATGTCCAGCCGTCAATTATGCGTTTAGCTTCCGAGATACATTTGGTCTCACGGTTGCGTGCGATCCTGCGCCAGGAGTATACGAGCCTAGATGTGCTGGAAGCATTGCATCCATCTCCAGCAGTGGGTGGGTACCCATCTAATTTGGCATTGGACGTTATCCGGGAGCGGGAGCCCCTGGATCGTGGCTGGTATGCGGGTCCGGTAGGCTGGATAGGTGTAAATGAGGCCGAATTTGCCGCTGGGATACGATCCGGTCTTGTATCGGGATCAATGATCCGACTTTATTCGGGTGCAGGGATCGTCCGAGGATCAACCCCTTCAGATGAATGGGCGGAGATTGGACATAAGATCGGTGGATTAGCGCGGGTGCTGGGGCTCTACACTTATCCAGTCCAAGCGGACTTCCAGTACGCATGATCCAAAGCAATGCGCACCGTGCACGTCTGATCGTCGCGGAGTTAGTACGCTGCGGGGTTCGTGAATTTATAATTGCTCCCGGTTTTCGGAGTGCGCCTCTCGCACTGGCAGCGATCAGTCATCCTGACACGCATTGCACGGTTCATTTTGATGAACGCGGCAGCGCATTTTTTGCACTTGGATACGGTCGAGCAACCCGGCAGCCATGTGTTTGGATCACCACCTCAGGAACAGCCGCGGCAAATGGCCTGCCGGCTATAGTCGAAGCTGGCATGGATAATGTGCCAATGATTTGCCTTACGGCCGACCGCCCCCCAGAACTTCGCGATACCGGTGCCAATCAGACAATTGACCAAGTGCACTTGTTTGGTCGCTATCCCAAGTGGTTTGTTGATTTGCCAGCGCCGGTCTCAGAACAGGATGGAGCGTATATAGGCACCACGATTGATCAGGCGGTGCACCGGGCCTGCACCGGACCAGTACACCTGAACTGCATGTTCAGAGAGCCCCTTTTGGAGAAAGAGCAGGAAGAGAAATCGATCCCGGAGACGTCCTGGCCGACAGAAGAACGTCAGCAAACACAGTATATGGCTGCGGTAAGGGATGCGGTTGTATCGAGGCGAAGAGTACTACAGAATATTCGTGAAGCCCAACGAGGGCTTATCGTCGCTGGTCGCCTACAGATCCCTGAGGATGCCAAACCCATTCATGCCTTGGCAGAGCATCTGGGATGGCCGTTAATGGCAGATATTAGCGCACCAGTGCCTGCAGGAGAGAACGTGGTAACTTTTTTTGACTTAATTGTACGCAGTGAAGTATTTACACGCCAGCATTTCCCGGACGTGGTACTGCATTTTGGCGGGCCTCTGGTATCCAAGAAATTGCAGCAGTTTTTATCGCGTGCGCGTCCTGAAACTTATGCATTAATTGCTCCATCTTCAGACAGGATTGATCCGTACCACGTATTAACGGATCGAATTCAGTCGGAAATTGCCGGGTTCTGTAATTATTTACTGGGTGAGATACCTGGGGGTAAACCTCGTGCTGCGTGGGTTGATGTGTGGATGCGTGCAAATATCTTAGCTCGGCGTACGCTCGTTTCATTGATTGACCATGAGCTTTCTGAACCATCTGTAGCATGGATGCTGTCCAGACTATCCGACAGTACAAATTGGATTTTTGGTGCCAGTAGCATGCCGATTCGGGACTTGCAGGCTTTCCTGGAAAGAGATGCAGCCCCACGCGTTTTTGCTAATCGTGGTGCAAGTGGAATTGACGGCACGCTTGCCACGGCGGCAGGTATTGCTCAGGGGCAGTCTGGGTCTGGTACCGTACTGTTGGGAGATTTGGCCATGCTACACGACCTGAACTCGCTGGCACTCCTCAAAGACTGCGATATTACCATTGTTGTCATCAACAATAATGGCGGTGGCATATTTAATATGCTTCCAATTGCTCTCGAACAGGAACAGTTCGAAATGGTACTGGGAACTCCCCACGGCATGGATTTTCGATTTGCTGCAGAGCAATTTCAGATACCGTATACGCTGGCTGACTCATGTGCCCGGTTCCAGGAAGCCTGGCTGGCTGCAGCCGATTCAGCAGGACCAAGTCTGATTGAGATCAAAACGGATCGCAAGGAAAACGCAGATCTGCACGAAACCATCTACAGACTCGTAAACGAGGCTATTGAGGCCAAACTTCTCGCATAATCCCCAACCATTACTATGTCTAAAAAGAAGCATCACTTTACCCATCGCCCCACGGTTAAGGGGCCAATTGTATGGCAGGATGCAGACGAATACACGGACATCCTGTACCAGACAGGTGTGCCTGACACCGATACGGCAGGTATTGCTAAGGTAACGATTAACCGTCCACAGGTTCGCAACGCCTTCCGTCCATTAACGGTGACTGAAATGCAGGATGCATTCGCCAAGGCGCGTGATGATACGTCTATTGGAGTGATTGTACTGACCGGGGCTGGACCGGATGCTTTTTGTTCTGGGGGGGATCAGCGCATTCGCGGGGATCATGGATATACCGAGAAGGGCACGGGTACTCAGCGCTTGAATGTTCTTGATCTGCAAAGGCAGATCAGAACCTGTCCCAAGCCGGTGATTGCAATGGTTGCGGGTTGGGCTGTCGGAGGTGGGCATGTTCTGCATGTCATCTGTGATCTCACGATTGCTGCCGATAATGCCAAGTTCATGCAAACCGGCCCAAAGGTCGGTTCTTTCGACGGGGGCTATGGAGCGAGTTATCTTGCCCGTCATGTGGGGCAGAAAAAAGCACGGGAGATCTGGTTCTTGTGCAGACCTTACGATGCTTCTGAAGCCTTGCAGATGGGTCTCGTAAACACCGTTGTTAAACTGGACGACCTGGAACGCACTACGGTGCAGTGGTGCAGGGAAATTCTTCAGAACTCCAATATTGCAATACGGATGCTTAAGGCCGGATTCAATGCAGATTGTGATGGTCAGGCCGGTTTACAGGAGTTAGCCGGACATGCAACGATGCTGTTCTATATGACTGAGGAGGGGCAGGAGGGTAGAAATGCATACTTGGCCAAACGTCCTCCAGACTTTGACAAGGAAGGGTACAAGCCGTGAATATGAACACGATTGTCGTCTGGCTTTCAGCTACTCGTCCCAAGACATTATCCGTTGCGGTCGCGCCAATCATCGTAGGATCTGCGATGGCATGGGCGAATGGTGGTTTCAGCCTCGGCGCAATGCTGGTTGCGATGGCTTGTGCATTACTGATCACGATTGGGACAAATTTTTGCAATGATTATGCCGATTTTGCACGGGGTGCTGATACGGCTGACCGTAAGGGACCTACAAGAGTAACGCAAGCCGGACTGATTCCCCCTGGGCACATCAAGATTGCCACTTTTGTCATCTTTGCGCTTGCTGCGATCCTTGGAATGTATCTGGTTTACCGAGCCGGATGGGTTATACTCCTCATTGGATTGGTTTCGATAGCTGCAGGTATACTCTACACCGCCGGGCCGTGGCCGTTTGGTTACAAGGGGTTGGGGGATCTGTTTGTTCTGGTATTTTTCGGGCCGGTAGCCGTCGGGGGGACATATTATGTTCAAGCGCTTGAGATCACACCGTATGTGATTATCGCAGGCATTGCGCCTGGTCTACTTGCAACTGCGATCTTGCTAATTAACAATATCCGGGATATGGAGGAAGATTGCAGGGCGGGCAAGATGACGACGGTGGTGCGGTTCGGGCGTAAGTTCGGTATTGGTATGTGGGTTGCCTGTATAGTTATCGCAGCGCTCATGCCATTGGAGTTTGTTCGTGTTACCGGTGAACATATATGGTCTGGACTTACAGTACTGATTTTGATCCCGGCCATGAGCATACTGCATGGTTTGGTCACAATAGAAGATGCCTCCCGCTTGAATCCACTTCTTGGACAAACGGCACTGTTACTGCTTGCACATAGTGTAATTTTTGCGCTGGCATGGGCTTTGTAACGTAATATTAAGGGAATGACGAATCCTATTGACTATGTCACAGGCATCCAGTACGCTTGAGAGGAGATTCAGCAATACATTGCGATTTCTTGATGCTGTTTCTCCACCACCAGCCCGTATTCTTGACCTCGGTACTCCAAATGAACTTGGGCGGCGGATGGAGCGTGCAGGGTACGAGGTTAGTAATACAGAGGGCGACTTGGAAGAGCCTACAGGCGTAATTGGGAAGGACGTTGATTTTGTAACTGCTTTTGAGATATTGGAGCACTTGGTGACTCCATATAATGTACTACGCGCTATTCAAGCCCCTCGTCTCGTTGTGACGGTTCCGCTTCGTTTGTGGTTCGCTTCTGCATACTGCAATCCAGACGATCCGTGGGATCGGCATTTTCATGAGTTTGAGGCTTGGCAGTTTGACTGGTTACTGGAGCATGCCGGGTGGCGGATAGTGCGCACTGAAAAATGGGTCAGCTACGGCGCACTGAATGGTATTCGCCCGCTACTGCGTCGCTTTACGCCCCGCTACTACGCCGTTGAGGCGGTTCGTCGATAGAATGGTCCGTGTGGGCGTATCCTAAGGCGATCGCAATTACAGTAATGGGAACCGTAGTAATCCCGGCAGGAGCAACCTCTTGTTAAGCTGCGCGGAGGTCGCGTTAAGCTTTCGTATGCCAGACACGACGCAATATTGATTGATCTAGATTATAGTTCTCTATGGATCCCTCTGGTTGCAGCTTGGGACCGCTCAATTGGAGAGGGGCCCTAAACACATCACGTTCAAATACTTTGTGCGTATCCAGACCATGTATTTCCTCCGGGAGCTTTCTGGCCAACTCAATCAAGCCAAGTATTCCCACACCGGATTCATAGGAGGAACTGATGATGCATCGTGCGTTTTCTTGCAGGGCTTGTTCAATGTGTGCGAGAGTGGTATAGATGCCCCCGGCCAGTGTCGGTTTTAGTACGCGAACATCGGCAAACTTGAGGTACTCTTCCGCATCCTGCTCTCGGAGTGTTTCATCCAGTGCTAGGGGAATATTGCAGTTTCGGGCCAATTCCATAAGTTCGGTTTTATCTTTCAGGGGCTCTTCTAGATAGTCTAGCTTCAAATTTTGTGTGGCTCGAACGAATTTTTTTGCCGTTTTTATTGACCAGGAACGGTTCGCATCAACACGCACTTCAACTGCGGGGTATTTTCCGCAAATTGTGTGCACTAAATTCAAATCTTCCTCCAGGGATTGTCTGCCAACTTTAAGCTTTATAGTCCGATAGTCTGAGTTGACAAGACTGTGCGCAAGATGAATTCGTTGATTGTCTTGGTGTCCTATCAAGCCACAGCACGCTATGGTAGATGTTTCTTTTGGGGATTGTTTTCTCGTTGCTGCGTTTAGATTGTAGAGGGCAAGTTCAAATCCAAATCGAACTGAGGGGGGTATCTTGACTGCATTCAGGTCCAAAGTGCCTAGTGGCGACTCTAGGATTTCCCTGGCAAACACCTCCGCCCGTGCTTGTGCTTCTGTTAATGACTCTGCGCTGAACCCGGGTAATGGTGCAATATCCCCCCAGCCTGAGTCATCACCATGACTCAGACACACCAGTAGACCCTCTCGATGTGTACGGGCTTGCCTATCCCAGGCAATGGGAGAGGTCAGTTGTAGGTGGTACCTATAGATATTGACTGAATCAATAATGATCATGTTTCAGATCTTTGATGTTGGATGGTGCAGCCCATAGTCGAACTGAAACTTGCCACGGTTGATAGCAAGTCATCATGGGGGTGTTCTTTAGAGTAGCCGTATTATGTATTCGTCCGAAAATCCCACGGACTTCTCCAACATGTCCTGTCCCAATTTACACTCCATGCTGAGAATGTCCGATAGGTTTGTTCCAGAATCCGAAAGCACGCAAAATCCGTTTCAATCAACGCGGTTGTCTGGGGATAAATGGGGGATTTATAAAGCAAGGTGAATCATGGGAAATCTTCTACCGCGTTGTGTAGCATGAATCGCAAGACTTGAGAAAATTCAAGTGCATGGTTTGTATCCATGCGGATAATGCAGACCAAACATGTCTGCAAATAGATCGAGGCCTCCGGGATTGGGGCATCTGCGCGGCGAGGGGCGTTCACGTTAGTGACCCCCATGACCCGTGAAATTGAAATCAAGGTTGCACCCATGTGGTTGCACCTTGCTTTATAATTCCCATAAATGGATTGTGTCTGGCGGAGGGACCGTTCCGCATGCTCTGGGAGCAAATCGGCGATGTATCAGGTCTAACTACGCACATGAGACGCAATCCGTCTGCACGATTTGCTTGGAGAACTGTGTGTAGGAAAACCGCGCACCCGGTTCGGAGAGTGGGAACTGGAAACAAGTAGGGGGAAAATCCCTGACTCCAAGGGCATCGCACCACCCCTGACGCTACAACGATTCGGGAATCGCACTCGGGCTATCCATTTACAAAGATGAAGCGTTAAGGCGAATTGGTTTTTGCGCAGGCAGGGCGCGAAATATATTCTCATGCCAGTTAGCTCCATTTTCGTGTACTCAGTCCGGGTAAAGCTGTAGCTACCTGTTCATATTGTTGTGAGACAAGGTGGCATCAATCATATCCGAAAATATTTTCATGAACTGTTCCAGCCGATCAGGTCCCGCAAGTGTTTGGAGCGGAAATTTTGGACGCCCGTTGAGCCGCTTGTCGACTGACACGCCTTCAATCTGATTGAGAGCACTCCACAGTTGTCCCCGCGCTTCCTCGCTGTCATAGGGCGCAGTCATCCATTGGAAGTTGATTTCTATCTGACCATCACTAGTAAGGCAGAAGGTCCACTGAAGACCGGATGGGTAAGGGAAATCCAGTTGGAACTGGATTATTGGTTTGCCAGCTCGCATCTGGGCTGGTAACCGATCGAAGGATATATGATGTCCGCTGTTTTGCAGTTCACCGTGCTTGCGATAAGCCCAGTCAATCAGATCCTCGGCAATCTGGGCATCTTTCGAGCCGGCAGTACACTTCATACTTGAAAGGAAGAATCCTGGATCTATAGTCTGTTCAGGGTCCAGTAGAGGAACTCGAAACTCTGCAACGACCGGTGCGTGGTCGCTCAGCCTGTCAATAATTCCATGATCAACTCGCAACCGAGTGCACTTCTTTGCAAGTTCGGGCGTAGCGTAAAGCCAGTCAATTTGTGTTAAATGATCAGCCCGGGGGTGGCGGTAAGTAGGGATATGGAAACAACTGTCTTCGGAACAGGGACAGTCAGATATCGGTTCCGGGCGATCTTGTGCAGTTGTTGCGAGATTCTCCAATCCGAGCGACTCAAGTACGTTGAGGATAGCCCTGTGGCGGGATAATGCCGTCGGGTCCTTGCTGTAGGTGTAGTCGAGATTGAGATCACCGCCCAGCACTACCCGACTACCAAACCGGGAGTCAAACAATGGGATCAAATCGGCAATGATGCGGAGCATCGTCGTTTGCGCGTACACATCTATGAGACCGTAGATGCTTACGCAAGTGATCGGGCCGATCCCCGGAAGATCAGTCCGGGCGACGATCATGGTGCCTGGAAAAGTTCCCCGCATACTAAATCGCTTTGTGCTGTAGCGCGTGCGCACGGTTTCAATTTCCTGGACGCTCACATCTTCAGAGAACGCGACAACACTGGAACCCCAAGGACGATTCCCACCAATTTCACGATGTACAAACTGACTTCGATCCAAATCCCGTGGAACGACACTCTCCTGGAGGAGCATTATATCTGCATCAGACTGAGTTCGCAGGTATTCCCATGCCTCTGTCCGTTCCTGCCGTGTTCGCTTCCAATGATCCATGTTCCAGGTGCCGATGGAATACTGGCTCCATTGGGCATTCGGATCTTTCGAACTCATCGTATCGGTCATGATTTCTCTGTTACAGCAACCTAACGCCGAGACTTCTCACATTTAGATATTCTCGGCAGATGGTGATCGATTGGAGTATAAGGCCGTTAGCAAAGATACGATGTCTCACGCCGTTCAGACAGAGTTGGAGATAGGTATTGCTTCGGTGTACGAATCACATCATCGCAACAGGGACCCGGGCTCTGGCACCAATCTAGATGTGCGCATTAGCGCACCTGCCTCCTTTCTCGGATTGCATTGCCGTATATGACTGCAAATCGTCTTGCCGGCCAGTCGTGTTGATTTCAGTTTCAGCCAGTAGCATTCTACAAAAACCTCCAGTTGTTTTCATGTCGTTTGATCCCGCTTGGATCAATGGTGTAATACATTTAACCAGATTTATGGACATTGAACCTTGAACTGTCTCCGTGTTGAGGAACTGCAAAAATAACAGGTCGCAAACCAGTGAGTATTTCTGAGTATCCCGGCCATTTGACGGAGCAACTACACGGCGAAGGGGTTCGGGTTACCGACTCTTGTGCTCCAGAAGTAAATCTCGGGGAGCTGCATACTATTTACCGAGGGACATAATTTGCCTCCCTTATGTAGAATATCCGCACCATGTAGGCGGAGTACAACTTTTGGCTAACTCGCTGGATCACTTTTCTCCGGTTTGTCCGATTTAGGGCTTACCGAAAAACAACTGATTTACCATCTCACAAAGCTCAAAAAATCAGTCTGAATGTAGTGCAGATCCAAAGCCGACAAAGGCTAAGTCATGTGCTCCTGCGTCGTTATTTTCTGTTGAAAACCGGCTGTGGGAGCCCTCGGCCAAGGTGGCTGGCTACATGGTCCGCAACCATATATCAAGGGTGGGCATTTGCTTGGAACCCGGTTGGCAGGCAGTGGAGGTGCTGCTGGGTTGTGTGCATGCCGGAGTGTCGGCGTGTATGCTGAGCATGCGCTGGCCCGGAGTTGCAGTGGATCAGGCGCTCGGACGATTGGGGGTCAAGTATGTGTTGACCACACGTACAGATATGAAGACTAAGTGCTTGGATCCTGCTACGTGCTACACTGAGAAGCCTCATGCATGTGACACCAGCCCTTATGAAGGCGTAGCCACGATATTATACACATCGGGTTCGTCAGCCACCCCCAAAGCTGTGGCACACAGTTTGGAAAACCACATGATCAGTGCACAAAGTGCATGCGCGGCACTAGATTTAGGGAGTCGTGACCGGTGGCTTTTGAGTCTTCCACTCTGGCATGTCTCAGGGATCAGTATTGTCTTTCGCTGCTCTATAGCCGGTGCAGCGATTGTCATCCCCGATCCCGGGATGTCTCTCACAGAGGCTCTATCCAGCTATCAGATCACGCATGTATCCATGGTTTCGACACAGCTACTACAAGTCTTGGAACAAGACCAGAAGCCTCCTGCCCACTTGCGTAAAGTCATCGTCGGAGGGGGGCCGACGCCCCAAGGTATCTTGAAAATGGCAATAGACAAAGGGTGGCCGATCCGCACAACGTATGGGATGACGGAAACGAGCTCAATGGTCACCCTAAGCGAAAAAAATCCATCTCCTGGTTCCTCTGGACGTGTACTGCAGGGAAATGAACTCAAGATTACCGGAGATGGCGAAATACTAGTTCGCAGCCCCGCCATTTGTCTAGGATACTTGAATGCGGACACACTCGAAAATATCGCAGATGAAGATGGATGGCTACATACCGGGGACCTGGGACGACTGGATGAAGCCGGGGAGCTTTATGTTCTGGGCCGCAAGGATAACATGTTTATTTCAGGAGGTGAAAATATAAGCCCGGAAGAAATCGAACACACGCTCTGCGGTGTTCAAGGCGTACAAAAAGCCGTCGTGGTACCAATACCTGATCCAGAGTTCGGACAGCGTCCGGCAGCATTCATTCAAGGGAACGCAAATTTTGAAGATTTGGAGGAAATTCTCAATCGTGAGCTCCCTAGATTCAAGATACCCAAATACTATCCCTGGCCGGACAGCATCTGGTCACACTCGCTCAAACCCGACCGAAAATTACTCACTGAACTGGCAGTCCGGCTTCAGGACAGCACCTGACTCCCCGACAATCAAACTGAAAGGGTGTATTTTGAGAGTGTATGCAGAGTGTCCAAGCGTATCTGTCAGGCCCTCATCTTAAATGAAACATCACTCGGGTAACCATAAATGTAACTGGTCAAACCAGCCCGATTCTCTCGCAGACACTCCATACAGCTTACAAATTCATTCCCCAAAGCTCCTTATCAATTCGACCTTGTTTTCGTTACATGTGCTTTATCAAACACTTCGTGCCTGCTAAACTGACACAATTTCCAAACACAAATGCACCGAAGTCACCATAGAATTCTCGGACGGATACTCCCGATCGGCAAGGATAATCATGCCCGGCTTATCAAGTTCACATGTGTGTAACATGTCAGCCATTTGCAGTAATACAGCTGCCAGGAGGGTGGTAGTTCTGCTGTTGTTGATCCTGTTGGTTGTCCAGCAGGCTTGGTCTCAGGATCAAGAACAGCGTAGGACTACACTCCTGCAGCAGCGCATAGCAGAGCGCATCGTTGCAGCAAAGATGAAGCGCCCAAGTGCACAAGTGATTGCCTCTGAAGCAGATTCTCTGGTCTTGGTCACGCTATACAACTTTTCCCAAGGTGCTTCCTGGTTTGATAATACGGGATGGCTGCAAGCGCCGGTATCTCAGTGGCATGGAATTACGCTCAACAGTAACGGCCGCGTGATGTCTATTGACCTTAGCGATAATGGGTTGGCCGGCCTGCTCCCCACACCTCTGGGTACGCTTGAAGAACTTGAAGAGCTAGATCTGTCCTATAACGATCTGAGCTTTTCTATCCCCGCGTCACTGGCCAATCTGACGGTATTGAGGGAGTTAATCTTGTGGGGTAACAGGCTTTCCGGCGCTATTCCACCGGAGCTGGGGCAGATGCCGGTCCTGGAGAAATTATCACTCTTTCGGAATCAATTGACCGGCCCAATACCACCAGAACTGGGCAATATTTCTTCGCTCAAGCGGTTGTACCTGGATTTTAATCAGCTGGAGGGCTCAATACCTGTTGAACTGGCAAATATCACAGGTCTTGTCGAGTTGTTCGTTGATGGAAATAACCTCACGGGTGAATTTCCTATGGAGCTGACTACATTCCCATCGCTGATTTCGCTGTATGCGGGCTTTAATCGGCTAACAGGGACGATTCCTATTGAATTGGCCTCGATGTCTACATTGGAGAACCTATCACTGGAGGGCAACCAACTCACTGGCGTGATTCCACCTGAATTAACCCAAGGACCGGGTTTGACAAAAGTATACCTGGCAAACAATCGCCTCACAGGTGTGATCCCGGAGGGCTTTGGCAGCATGTATTTTCTTACCACTCTGGATTTGGAAGGGAATGGGCTAACGGGCTCATTGCCTCCGGATCTGGAAAGAAGTTCCAATCTGCGCCTGCTGAACCTATCAAATAATCAACTCACGGGCGAGGTTGCCCGGCTGCCAGGATCATTGGATGAGCTGTACCTGCGAGGGAATCAGTTCACGGGTGATTTTTCGTCGATTATCGAATCGCTTACTTGGTTGCGTAAGATAGATATAAGGGGCAATGCTTTTACGGGTACACTCGAAAATATGTATGGCCATCAGAGGCTGGTTGAAGTTCGACTGAGCAATAATCAGTTGACCGGTTCATTTATGCCGCATCGCAGAGCAATGTACTACCTCCAGATTTTGGATCTCGCCAGGAACAGGTTAGATGAAATGACAGATCTCACGGAGTGGGCATTCCTGGACACAGTGGATGTCTCGGAAAACCAACTGGATTTCCTGGATTTAGCCCAGAGTGCTGGCTTGGCAAATAAAAGTTTTTTCGTTTATGCACCACAAGATTCATTACCTACACAGGTCCAACGTACCGGTTCAGAGGTTATTTTCAGCGTGATGGATTCGGCGGATGGGAATAAGTATAGATGGTTCCGGAATGGAGAAGTTATCAGTGGTGCGGACTCAATATCAATTCGGGTTGACGCAAATGAATCTGTGGCTAAGTATTACTGTGAGGTAACTAACAGTGCGTTGCCCAACCTCACGCTGGTCAGTACGATTAAGACGACAGATGCCACGCCGACACGTTCAACCCCGGTGGTAGATGGGTTTCTACAAATAGCAGTTGGCAAAAATTTCCCGAACCCGTTTGGAACCAGTACCACGATCCCATTTTCACTGGTCGAACCGGGTCCCGTTCGTATTGTCGTGTATGATATTTCCGGCCGTGAGGTTCTGACTTTGACGGAAAAGATGTTCGGAGCAGGTGAACATACGGTACGACTGGATGCTGCTAGCCTATCGCAGGGAATATATACCTATGTAGTCAGTGCTGGGACAGCACGGGTTGGGCACAGTATGATGGTAATCAAGTAGATAGAGTGGTAAGGGCAATACCACTCGAGTCTCGCTGAGTATAAGTGCTCAAATCTACTTCCTGCCGTATTACGTTCATTCATGTTATCAAGGCGTTCATTTTTACAACTTTCCAGCTCAGGACTTCTAGCCGTACTCCATGCGGACAGCGAATGGGAGGCAGATATAGCGATCATTGGAGGTGGTACGGGAGGATGTGCGGCTGCGTTGGCTGCGCTGCGAATGAATCAGCGTGTGATTCTTACGGAAGAGACAGAATGGATTGGCGGGCAATTTACGCAGCAGGGGGTTCCCCCGGATGAGCATCAGTGGATTGAGTCTCAGGGTGCAACAGACAGTTATCGGGCGTTTCGAACAGGAGTGCGTGATTACTATCGAAGGTTGTATCCGCTGGTGGATTCTACAGCGGAGTTACTGAATCCAGGTACCTGTGGGGTATCCAGGCTCTGCCATGAACCGCGAGCAGCCCTCGCGGTGTTGACCGACTGGTTTGCTCCTTACCTGAGTACAGGACAGCTCAGAATAATGTTGAATGTGCGACCAACCTCTGCGGAGGTGAGCGGGGATCGTATTCAAGCTGTCCAAATATCTCCCGCAGGTACTGTAATCAGAGCGAAGTATTTCCTTGATGCAACGGAAGATGGAGTACTTCTAGATTTATCACAGACGGAGCATGTCATGGGCGCTGAGGTGGATACGGGAGAATTACACGCCTCGCCTCGTCCGGGACCTCAAAACATGCAGGCCCCCACATGGTGTTTTGCGATGGATTATCGACCGGGGGAAGATCACACGATTGAGCCCCCTGAATCCTATATGTACTGGCGGGACTACGTACCACCAATTGATCCTCCATGGCCCGGGAAGCTGTTCAGTCTGACTTACAGTCACCCAATAACCCTAGAGCCGAGAACGGCTTCATTTGATCCTCGACCGGGAGCGGTCACCGAGAATTTTAATCTATGGACATATCGCAGGCTAATAAATCCGAGATTATTTGGATCGGGGGCCTATGCAGGTGGAATTTCACTTGTTAACTGGCCGCAAAACGACTATATGAACGGAAACCTGTTTGCAGCCTCTGACAGCGCCCTGCATCGACAGGCAGCACGTGAGCTGAGTTTTTCGCTCTTCTACTGGCTTCAGACTGAAGTACCGCGGGGGGACGGAGGCCAGGGTTGGCCAGGACTAAGGTTACGTGGGGATATTATGGGCACTGAGGATGGACTCGCAAAGGCCCCTTATCTGAGGGAGTCCAGGCGCATTCTCTCAGAGTTCACGGTAACCGAAAATCATGTGGGTGAGGAAGCCCGAAAGGGTGCCAAACGTGCGGAGTATTTTGAGGATTCGGTTGGGGTTGGTAGCTATCGCATAGATTTGCACCCGTCTACCGCAGGAGACAACTACATTGATGTTGCTTCTCTACCCTTCGAAATCCCCCTTGGTGCACTGATCCCCATCCGGATGGAAAACCTGTTGCCAGCAGCAAAAAACATCGGTGTAACCCATATCACTGGTGGATGCTACCGACTACATCCTGTCGAGTGGAATATTGGTGAAGCTGTAGGTGCGCTTGCTGCCTGGTGTATCGTCAGAAATACAAAACCGCGAGGCGTGCGCACCAATCATCTGGGAGACTTTCAGGATATTTTGGCGCGGCAGGGTGTTCAGCTACGTTGGCCGGAATCCATTTATTAGACCATGGCACGTCTGCGCAAGCGTTACATACGATTGCCCAAGCGCCAGCGGCGACTGGTCGCAGTGCTATTGGGTGGCTTTGCCGTTCTTTTGGTGAACAGCCTACTCCTTTATCTGATGGAACAATCTACGGCGCTCCTCTACATGAGCAATGTGCTTCTCCATATAGGTCTGGGCACGCTGTTCGTCTTGCCGTCCGCAGTATTTATAACACTGCACCTGGCAAAAATGCCGTTCCGGCTCAACTGGAAAGCAACTTTTGCGGGAACGTTTACAGGGGCGTCACTTATCGCACTGCTCTCTTCGGGGTTCGGCCTCGTATTTCTGGGTTCAACTTGGGCAGGCAGTACTCTGCTGTATGTGCACTTGATCTCTGTTTTCACTTCGATTGGTGGATTTCTGGTCCATGTATCCATGAAAGAGGGGGTACGGTATCGATTCCTGGAGTGGGGGCAGGCCTTTCGATCAGGCGGACTTCACGTATGGCGCCATCCGCTTTCGCTTACGTTGATTGCTGGTCTTGCAGTCACTTTGCTGGTAGGGATTGTGCCTTGGCTTCAGGGTAGGAGGGCGATTTATATGGAAGGGCCCGAAGAAAACCCTCTATCGGCATCACAAGCTATACTGGCACATGATGGATATCTCAATGATGATGATCTAGGCAGATCTGAATCCTGTGGTCAGGAAGGATGTCACCCGGATGTTGTGGCCCAATGGCAGACCTCAGCCCACCGTCTATCCTCGTTCAACAACCCTTATTACCGAAAAAGTGTTGAAGCGTTAGTGGAGCGTGCGGGCAATGATCCTGCACGCTGGTGCGCATCCTGCCACGATCCACTGGTGCTCTTTACCGGACGGTTCACTGATGAGCAGTTATTGGATTTTGAGCATCCAACTGCAATTGCAGGTATCACATGTCTGTCCTGTCATGCAATTGATGCTTTGAGGGATGTAAAAGGTAACGGTCGGTATGTGATCTCAGCTCCGGATGAGTACCCATTCGCCCGTGCGAGCGATGATACCCGCCGGTGGATTCATAACACGCTTATCCGAGCCAAGCCGGACCCGCATAGAGAAGCCATGTTAACTCCGGTCCATCAGACGATGGAGTTCTGCGGTAGCTGTCACAAAGTAGGTTTACCGCCGGGGGTTAATAACTATCGATGGAAGCGCGGACAGAATGAATACGATGCCTGGCAAAGCAGCGGTACGAGCGGGAATACTGTACGCTCATTTTACCTGCCGGAGACGCCTTTATCCTGTATTGATTGTCACATGCCGCGTGTGGCCTCCGATGATCAGGGAGGCACAGGAGGATTTATTCGCAGTCATACATTTGCCGCCGCCAATACTGCGTTGCCTGCGCTCGACGGATATCCCGAACAAGTACGTGAAGCCCAGGAATCCCTGCAGTCTTCTGCGTCCGTTGACATTTTTGCTGTAACGGTAAATGGTCAAACATATGGTCCGAGTGAGACTATGCCCTCCCTTGATCCGGGGGATCAGGTTCAGGTCAGTGTGGTTGTTCGTAATCGGCGCGTAGGGCACTTACTGCCCGGCGGGACAAACGACTCCAACGAAATGTGGCTCGAGTTTGCCGCAAGGGATACATCAGGAGCGGAGGTATTGATCTCGGGGCATCTGGATGACGAAGGCAGGGTTGATTCAACCGCGCATTTCTGGGGGGCGGTGCAGGTGGATCGTGCAAGCAATCTTATTAGTCGCCGAAATGCACAGGACTGGATTGCTACGGTCTATGCAAATATGATCGGACCAGGGACTGCACACACGGTGCATTACCGCTTCCAGGTGCCCAAAGGCACAACAATCAGTGAGCTGTCTGCTCAATTGTATCATCGCAAGTTCAAGTGGTACTTCCACAACTGGACGTTTCGCGGGCAGGTTGCTCCGGGGGAGCCGGACTCACTGGCACGCAAGGAGGTTGATCTGCGGAGATGGGAATTGGCACCGGGTCAAGTCCCGGAGATTCCTATTACTTTGATGGCCTCCGCAAAGCGGTCAGAAAGTGGCCAGCCCGATACAACATACGCCCTGTGGGAGCGGTGGAATGACTATGGGATTGGACTTTTTCTGGAGGGGGATACGCGCGGTGCGCTTGAGGCATTCGGTCAGGTTTCGTCTATTGCCCCGGAAAGTCCCGAGGGACCAATCAATCTTGCTCGTGTATATCTTGCTGAGGGCAGTCTCGAAGAGGCGGAATTAGCGTTGCTGGAGGCCGAGCGGAGGCAAGCCGGATACATTAAGACCGCTTATTTCCGTGGTGAAGTATTGAAAGGATACGGTTCGTACGATGATGCGATTACCGAGTGGCTGTATGTGTACGAGGCCTATCCGGCAGACCGTGTACTACTGCTTTCTATCGGTCGGATGCATTACCTGATGGGGCGATACGAGATGGCACTACAGTGGATTGACCGCGTCCTTGAGATCGATCCCGAGGACCTTGGGGCCTTGTATAATCGCATGTTAACGCTCGGGGCCCTAGAACGTACAGAAGAACTTCAAGAGGCGCAAAGGGTGTATGAATTTTACAAGGATGATGAGACCGCTCTTGCAGTAACCGGCCCCTATAAGCAGCGTCATCCGTCAGACAATCTAGAGGCTCAGCCGATCCACGAGCACATGCTGCATTCAGTACAGCACTAAGGTTGTTTGGGTGCAGCGAATTCGTCGTATTGTTCGCGCCGGATATCTATTCCGCACTTACTGAGTTTTGTTTCCAGGCGCTCATAGCCTCGATCCAGATGGTAGATTCGGCCAACGTGTGTAGTTCCTTGTGCGATCATCCCCGCAAGTACCAGTGATACGCTTGCGCGTAGATCCGTACTTATGACACGTGCTCCACTAAGTTGAGTGCCACCGTTGACGGTCACCTGATTGCCAACAACGCGAGCTTGAAGTCCCATACGGCCCAATTCCGGGATGTGATTGAAGCGGTCACCATACACCTGGTCGGTAACTGTAGCTTTTCCATTTGCACAGGCTAGGAGTACTGTCCATTGGGCCTGTAGATCTGTGGGGAATCCCGGATAAATAGCGGTTTTGATGGAGACCGGTTTTATTGATTCGGGGGGAGTTACGATAACTTCGTTGTCTGCAATGGTACACGCAGCTCCGGTTTCCTTGAATGCCTCTACAAATTGCTTGCCTAGGTGATCTGGGCGGGCATGGGTCAGTCGTACGGGCTCTCCTGGCACGCCCGCGATTGCGGCAGCAATCATGAACGTTCCCAATTCTATGCGATCCGGACAGTTGCTGAAGTCGATTGCCTGCAGATCCTGAACTCCCTCAACTTCAATAGTGCGTGTTCCGATCCCATTCAGCCGTGCTCCCATGGCCGTGAGCATTTCGCAGAATACGACCACATCCGGTTCAATTGCCGCATTTTCGATTCGGGTACCGCCACGCCCCAAACTGGCGGCTAGTAATAGATTGATGGTAGCCCCTACGCTTGATGGTTCAAGTTTGTAGCATCCGCCTGGCAATCCCCCGCGGGGCGTCTGCGCGACAACGTATCCTTCATCCAGACCAATCTGTGCTCCCAAGGCCGTGAGTCCTTCAAGGTGCAGGTTAACGGGCCGGGGTCCCCAAGCACATCCGCCCGGCAGTGAGACGCGTGCACGTCCGCAGCGGCCAAGGAGTGCTCCTAACATATAGAAGGAGGCACGCATTTTCTTTACGAGCTCATAGGGAGCCTCGGGGAATCCTATCCGGGTTGCATCGATTTCCAGCCCAGTATCCTTACGTGTGACCGCTGCACCTGCAATCCGGAGCACATGAGAAAATGTAGTTATATCGCGAAGCTTTGGAATATGGGCCAGGCGTGTGACTCCCTGGGGCAGAATTGCGGCAGCCATCAGTGACAATGCTGCATTCTTGGATGCACTTATGGCCAACGTACCGCGAAGTGGCTGGCCTCCTCGAATTACAAGTTTCTCCATGAGTAATCATTATACAACGGCAAAGATAATGAGCTGTGGGCATTATCCTGTATGCCGATATGTTTTGGGTACTACGGCACGCTTTCCTCACTAATCGGGTTGTTAACTACTCCGTGGTAAACATCCGAATTAGGGCGGTCGAGGAAATTATCCCTCGGGGTGGCTGTGTATTGTAGGTGTACTTTATTATCAACGTGTGGTTTGTGGTCGGAGACAGCCGTATTGCAGATTACGGTGGCATTGGTCACCGTTCTCAATGGAGCCACTCGCTCATTTGGGAGATGTTTTTAGATATGTGCTGATCGTTGGCCTATGAGTCAAGCCACCAATCTTGCGTAATAGACCTTAGCGACAGGAGATATCCGACCTCCAGAATGCATACATCATGTAATATGATACAAGAACCAAGAGATTTGATCTTCGCAGACACATCAAAGGGTATGGATGCGAACAAAAACAACTTATTGAGTGTACGCTTAACGGAGTTGGTTCTTGGAGAGTCCGTTCGTTGGAGTATCGCCATCTAAGTCAATCTATCAACTCAATTCAAGCGATGGGATTCAGACATAAATCAGTTCAGCATCATGCGCAAGGCCGAGGGGGCACCAAGCACAGATATCCTTACTGAAAATTGCCAACAGCAAGACATAATGCTCCGTGAGCGGCAGTATAGATTGGCATGCGAAGATAATCTCTCATTTATAGAACGATTGCCCGGAGGATATTTTAAGTTGATAGTCACATCACCGCCCTACAATATTGGTAAACCATATGAAGGGCAACTCAGCATGCAGGAGTACATTGAGCAGCAGCGTCAGGTAATTACTGAGTGCGTGCGACTTCTTGCCGAAGATGGGTCTATCTGTTGGTAAGTAGGCAACTATGTCGATCAGGGCACCATAGTTCCACTTGATGTGGTTTTGCATCCCATTTTCGCTGATCTTGGCCTCCGTCTACGTAACAGAATTATTTGGCATTTTGGTCATGGACTTCACTGTAAAAAGAGATTGTCTGGTCGTTATGAGACAATCAATTGGTGGACGAAAGGCGACTCGTATACATGGCATTTGGATCCCATACGAGTTCCCCCAAAGTATCCTAACAAGCGCCACTATAAAGGTCCAAATGCAGGTAAGCTGTCATGCAATCCGAAAGGCAAAAATCCCGGAGATGTTTGGATGTTTCCGAACGTGAAGAGCAATCATGTCGAGAAGACAGTTCATCCATGCCAGTACCCAGTTGAACTGGTTGAGCGGTTAGTCCTGTCTATGACAGATGTTGGAGATGCCATATTTGATCCGTACGTCGGTGTAGGTTCTAGCGTAGTTGCTGCTATATTGCATGGTCGACGAGGCTACGGGTGCGATATTGTGAGAGAATATATTGAAGTTGCAGAGGAACGAGTAGCGCAATGTATTGCCGGACGATTGAAAACTAGACCAATGGGAAAACCCATCTACAACCCATCGCTTCCCAATGGTGGTCATTAATGGAGATAGGGGGTACTTACTCACATCTGAATGGAATGGAGTACCTTCTCGTTCATCAACCTTCAGTGTGGGAGGAGATTAAGGAGGTTATAAGCAGAATGGACGCGGGTGCGCATAAGACGAAGATATCGAAGGAGCAGACAATGGCAGGGAAGAAGTTGCATTCTCCAGGCTCGCTTAACAAGGCGTTTAAGGAGGCATTTTACACGCGAGGATGGTCTGAGAGAAAAATTGATTTCTGGGTGACGGATGATGCCAAGTTGTTGAGGCGGATTTATCAAAGCCCCTCTGGGGAGCAGCGCAAGGCTATCGAAGCTATTGGCTCGGAGGCCATAAAGTCATACAATCAGACTGATTTCGTCAAGAATAGAGTAGCAGTTGAAGTGCAGTTTGGCGAGTATGCGTTTGTAGCCCATGATCTATTTGTCAAACACATGAGTTTTTTCACTGCTGACGAAATAGATGTTGGGATTGAAATCTTACCGATGAAGATTATGGAGCGAGAGATGTCCTCGGGCGTACCGTACTACGAGCGGGATTTGTTAAATATTATTCGTCAAGGTCGAGGAGTACCTGCTGTACCATTGGTCCTCGTAGGGATTAAACCCTGATTGGGCTCTCCCATTCTCTCACCGGGTTGCATGGTGACTGTTCCGCCGGATATGATGAATGCTTGGGGGAAGCCCGTAGCACAACAGCCTGTGCTCACGCCGGGCCATTGTGTCGTGATTAGCGAGAATTTGAAGGCGATTGACTTCGGATACGGGAGGCGCATGAAACTCACATGTGTCTCGTGACTGACGAGGAGATTCGCCAGCGGTTACAGGTAAGTGAGAACAGCAGTTAGTACTTACCCGGAAATTAGGTATTGGTCGCGTAGAGATAAAATATTTGGTTCTACCGCAATTTTTGTGGAATGATTAAATGTGGGTTCCATCAAAATATAGCGTACTCAATGGAATCTTATCTGGATTTGACACGACTGACCTTGGGATTGGGGGACGACTGGAAGATTGACAAGGTGCTACTGGATGAGCAGAAACAGCGAGTAGACCTCTACATTTCGCATTTGGGGGGCGTTCGAGATAGTGGGGGCAAAGGAGGCCCCAGGAACAAGCTTGCACGATATTCGTGAATAGTTGCAAGTCTTCCTGATCACCCGAGTGAGCCAGTTATGCGTAAGTCCCCCTCTCCCCACCCGGTGACAGCAGCGTTTGACCGTGGGCCGGCCAAGTATTTTCATGGGCGAAAGGATATACTGCATGATTTTAGCGAACTAGTCACACGGGCGACTCAGGCGAAGTCTGGCACGACTTTTCTGATCCAAGGTGCCCCGGGGGCGGGCAAGACCGCACTCCTCACTGAATGCGAAAGTCTGGCACAAAAGGATGACTGGGAGACCGCGGAAATTTCTTCAGTGGCCCTCTGGGATACGCACGAATTACAACGGTCGCTTAAATTAAGGAGAACATGGAAGGTCGGTGGTGGATCTGCACGAGTTGGAATTTCTGGCATTGGGGAGGCGGAAATCAATGCGGAAAGATCTCCCCAGACCGTAAAGAATCTACTCCGAGGGGGGAAGACACCGTTGCTACTTACACTGGATGAAGCACAGGTATTGGGCAAAGAGGCCCTGATCCCACCAGACCATTTAAACACTGTAGTTGATGTCCTCAACTCCATTCATAAAGGGAGACTAGGTCGACCTGTCATCTTGATCGCAGCAGGGGTGGGGACAACAGCAGACGGTTTTGAATCACTAGGGATTTCGAGGTTTGCGGCAGATGCTTTTGTGGAACTGGGGGCATTGGGCAAGGAAGCTGAGCGCAGAGTTCTACATGACTGGCTCAAGAAGGAGGGTGGAGCCAAAGGAAATCCTACCGCTTGGATTGATGCCATTGCCCAGGAAACCCATGGCTGGCCGCAGCATATCTTGTCATATATGGACCCTCCCGCCATGGAGCAACTGCGTGAGCACAGAAGGGAAATGACCGCAGAGGGATTGAATGCAGTCCTAGAAGCGGGACGGGCAAGGCGGGCTGCGTACTATGAGCAGCGGGTACGAGGTTTCGACGAAGAACTTCGACAGAACTTTGCGAGATTGTTTGTTGATATTCCATTAGGAGGAAGTATTACCGGTAGTGCGGTTCGGTCGTCTTTAACACAGGAATATGGCTTTGATGAGGCCAAAGAGCTGTTTCGTCGCGCAGTGAGCAAGGGGATCATAGATGGGAGGAATGGGCGTTATGTTATCCCTGTCCCATCCATGCAGGATTGGTTGGTCTCCAAGTACGGCCGGGATACAGAAAAAAGAAATGCCATCGAGATTGATCGGGCGGGACCACGAGAAGGGGCCACCGCTATAGTCACACAGAAAAAACTCGACCAAGAAATCCCCACTCAGTCCCCAGGGCAGTCACGCGATGTTGAAGACCGGGACTCCTTTTTCGGACGCTGAGCTACTCACCGCCTGACGACCGTCCGCACTCCGGCTGGGCGGCCATCAACCTCCATTCGCATGAGGTATACGCCGCGCGAAAGGGATTCGCTGTTCCACAGTATCTGGTGTGCTCCGCTCCCGTAGAGTTGGTCCGTGAAGGTCGCCACCCGGTGCCCCAGCACATCAAACACGTCCAGGCGCACCGTTGCAGACTGTGAAGTCGTGAACTGCAGTGTCGTCTCCCTGACGAACGGGTTAGCTCCAGGCAAGGAGCATTAGAGGCTCCCTTCGTATGCATTTTAGACATTTGTGCGAGGCTCGTCACTTTTTACTACCGTAGCGTCTCCGACATTTGCACACCAACGTAGATAGCCTCTTCTGTAGGAGAATAGATCCCAGCCGCTGACTGAATAAACCTGTTCCACACAAATACCGGTAGAACCAAATATTTAGGGCAGAAGCAGTGCAGAGAGCTGCTAATTCCTCGAAGCCTCAACCAAAAACAAAATCGTAGATGCGGTCAGGTGCAATACATATGCGGCCAAGTATGCTGGAACATTGCGTGGCCTATCACCGCGACCATGGCCACCTTCTCGATTCCTGACTGTTGGGACCCCGCTCTTCAATACAGACGCTAGACTGTTAAACTCACTCTGCAGATATTTTGGGATCAACCCCCGATTAAAGACGATATCAATTAATTTTGTTGCCGTGTCTTTTTCATCGAATGGCCACCGCTTTAGCTTGCAAATGATCTTCAGAGTGCTTTCCAAGGCTTTACAGCTTCCACTGATCGCGTCCTCGTACTGTTGATGTCTGTACTTCTGGTGTGCGTCCTGAAATTCCGTCTGCGCGCCAGCGAAGCGTCGGTCTTGCAGGAGATATAACGTTTCTCTCACGGTTTCTTTGTGCAGGAACTCCGAATCCCTCCGCACTATTTTTCCTGCCTCGTATTGATAACCGATACCATGTTCATTGAAGCGCTCATTCAGTTCAAATACAGCATCCCCTACGGCTGACGTCATCATCATGCGTCTTTGTTTGTGGCATTCGGACGCAACGTGCTCCACTAGCCTAAACGAAAACTCAATGGTGTCCAGTGCTTGATCAAGCTCAGATTCTAGGAGGAAATCAAGGATAGATTTTAGGTCCTCATTTTCGGAGTTGAGTCGAAATTTGCCGTACTCTCTTGCTAGCGTATCATGAATAATTTTATACAAATTCTCTCCGAGTATACTGTGTGCCAGGCTCTCAATATTCTGAAAAGTATCTAGCAAAATATGCACAACCTGCACCCGAAATTGCTCGGGGAGTTCGACATATTGGTAAACGTCAGGAGTTTTTCCTTCCGATCGTTTTTTGCACTTGGAATAGATATCAAAGAGAGCCATTGCTTACAGTAATCCGCGTAATTCTATGGGCAAGCAAGTCCATTAGCCCGTGGATAAACAATTTTTTCAGTGAGTGGTACGCCCGTGCTCTGTGGGCATGTGAGTTGTTTCTTTTTCGATGTTTGGAGGATTGACCATGCGCAAGTTTGCAATTGTAGTGGATTTTTTCGCGGATCTTTGCTGTCCCCTATTTTTCAGGGGATCTCAAAAAGGGCTATTTTTCGTTCTTTTCTTACAGGTCGGCGTCCTCTTTTGGGGGGCGTTTCGCCTTGATTCGTCGGGTATAATTTCCGGTGTTCAGTCCCATGGCCTGAAAGACTTTTCGCTGGAATGGTTTCAGATCTGCATCTTGTTTGAGCAGGATACAGTGGGTTTTATTTTGTGGAAGTACGGTGGTCACCCGGTTCTGGTGGTTGAGCTTCACTTTGAGGGTTCCCCAGCTATGATGGATCTGATGGGTTCGCAGTTGACTCCGAATCAGGTGAACGGTATGAA
>Ga0209543_1001113_pt1 | contig 27122 bp, 28 predicted proteins | sample MesohylFT_FD_187296 | JGI IMG/M metagenome (GOLD analysis project Ga0209543, IMG submission 187296) | Host-associated microbial community of the marine sponge Aplysina aerophoba from Gulf of Piran - sponge mesohyl, lysed by freeze-thaw... | ecosystem: Host-associated > Porifera > Sponge >...
CCCTGGTCTCGGTGTCGGGCGGCGACATGCCCGCCCTCCTCGACGGGGATGGATCGGCGGTCATCATTCACGAGCACCCCGACGATCACATGTCCCAGCCCATCGGCGGTGCCGGCGGGCGCATTGGCTGTGGCATCATCCGCAAGATGTAGCTCGGCACCTACATCCGAAACTGCTCCGCATGGGTGGAGCCAGAACAGCTGCTGTGGCAGGAGCTCGGTTGGTAGAGTGCGCCGACCTAAAACCCTCTGGCGGAACGAATCCACGGCCGGAAGGAACGTTTACGACCCTTCTCACACCCGGCTCCACGAAGGTAACCATTCCGGGAGGCCGTGGAGTCGACCCGGCTGCGGCAGCGTTAGGCACGCCAAATGGCGCATTTCGGCCGTTTTCCACTTCCCATCTTCCGGATCAGCACGGCCTCCCGGAACGCTTACCCACGAAGTTCGACGTGTGTGTTGACTCGGTGTTTGCAGCGTAGGGTGCAATGCTATATGTGGAGAGACTGAGATCTGTAATTGGCTGTTTTTACTACCTAAACTCATGACTTGAACCAAGCCGAAAAATAACACCGATGGGCGCGTAGCCAAGCGAGCGGAGCGAGCGCCCGGCGACTGAGGGAAATGAACAAACAAATCAGAAGCCGTGCTTCGCGGACTCCTCGGCGTACTTGGCCTTCTGCTCGGGTGTTGCCTCGGTCTGAAAGTGCTCCTTCCACTCCAAGTAGGTCATGCCGTAGACCTGCTGGCGCGCCTCCTCCAGGTCCATGTCGAGCCCCTTTTCCTCGGCGGCGGCGCGATACCACTTGGAGAGGCAGTTGCGGCAGAAGCCGGCGAGGTTCATCAGCTCGATGTTCTGCACGTCCGTGCGCTTGCGCAGGTGCGCGACCAGCGTGCGGAAGGCGGCGGCCTCCAGTTCGATCTGGGTCTTATCGTCCATCGCCTGCCTCCCCGGCGCCGGCTTCCGGCGCGGCTTCGGCCGCCGCGAGCTTCGCTTCGAGCCGGGCCACCCGCTCGGCCAGCGCTTCCGATTCGCTTCGCGCGCGCGCCGCCATCTCCTTGACCGCATCGAACTCATCTCGCGGCACCAGGTCCATTTGCGCCAGAATTCCTTCGAGGCGCCGCTTGACCATGGCATCGAGCTCGCCCTTGAGGCCGCTCGCGGCCCCCATGGCCCCGGTGGCGACCCGGGCCACGTCGTCGAGAATGTGGCTGTCGGTCTGCATCGGCAGTCTCCCCGTCTCCACGCCAGTATGCCACGGAGGCGCGCACTCGCTACAGCGTGAGATGGAATAAGCCCGGGTGCTTTTCAAGCGCGCACAAACCAGACACCATCGGCGAATGGCAGAACCCACGAGACGGCCGCAGAGGGGAGCGCGCGGCCCATGACGCCAGTCGCAGGCGTGCTCCTCGCAGGTGGCCTGGCGCGGCGCATGGGGGGCGGCGACAAGTGCTTGCGGCCGCTCGCCGGCGAGACCCTGCTCGCACGGGTGATTGCGCGCGTCGCACCCCAGGTCGGCCCGCTGATCCTCAATGCGAACGGCGATCCCGCGCGCTTCGCGTCATTCGGCCTGCCGGTGGTAGCCGACGTGGTGGAGGGTTACGCCGGGCCGCTCGCCGGCATCCTGACTGCGCTCGACTGGGCGGCGGAGAATGCGCCCCACCACCCACTGGTGGCGAGCTTCGCCACGGATGCACCCTTCCTGCCGCGCGACATGGTCGAGGTAATGGTGGAAGCCCGCGACCTTGCGGGCGCGGACCTTGCCTGCGCCGTCTCGGGCGGCCGGACGCATCCGGTGTTCGGGCTCTGGCCGGTGGAGTTCCGCGCCGACCTTCGCCACGCCCTGGTCGAGCAGGGCGAGCGCAAGATCGATCGCTGGACCGCAAGCCACCGGCTGGTGGAGGTGGTCTTCCCCTGCGATCCCGTGGATCACTTCTTCAACGCCAACCGCGCGGACGACCTGGCCAAGGCAGAGCGCCTGATCGCGGCGCACGGCGCAGAACTCTGACGCCGCACAGGCCGCGTTACGCCGCTACTCCTCCGCGTGGGCGTAAGTGAGGTCGTGCGGCGGCCGGTCGCCGAGCGCGGGATCGGTGCCCGCCGGCTGATAGGGCGCGCCCAGCGTGCCGATGTCGAGCGGTACCGACTGGCGGAGCAGGCTGCGCGCGATGACCAGTCGCTGGATCGAGGGCGTGCCCTCCTCCAGCATGTTGATCCGGCATTCGCGGTAGAGCCGCTCCAGCGGATAAGGGTAGTCGGTGAAGTAGGCGCGCCCGCCGACCACGTCCATCGCCTTGTCGGTCACCCGCATCACGGTCTCGAGCCCGAATAGCTTGGCGATGGATGCCTCCACCGCGCAGGGCTGCTCCCGGTCAATCTTGGCGGCCACGTCTTCCAGAATGAGGCGGAGCGCGTAGACATCGCGGGCCATGTCGGCAAGCTCGGACTGCACCGAGGGACGCGCGGCGATGGGCTTGCCGAAGGTGATGCGCTCGCCCGCGAAATGAAGGGCGATTTCCAGCGCCCGCTCGGCGGTGCCGAGCGAGCTCGCGGCGACGAAGACGCGGCTCGGCTCCAGCTCGCCGAGGAAGACGTCGAGGCCGTCGCCCTCGGCGCCCACCATGCTGTCCACCGGCACCGGCGTGTCCTTGAAGCGCAGGATGCCGTGAGGCGGGCCGTTGTTGCCCATCATGTCGGGCATGGGCTCGATGGTGAAGCCGGGGGCGCCGGTGGGCACCACCAGCGCGGTGAGCCCGCGGCGATCGCCCCGGGCTCCGGTGCGGCAGCAGATCAGGTGGCCCGTCGCGAAGTCGGCATTGGTGATGTAGTGCTTCGCGCCGTTGACGATCCAGTGGTCGCCCTCGCGTCTGGCATGGGTGCCGACATCCATGCCGCTCCCCGAGTTGGGCTCGGTGATGGCGAAGGTGAGCGATTGCTCGCCGGTGGCCAGTGCCGGCAGCAGCGCCTGCTTCTGCGCCTCGGTGCCGTAGGCGACGATCGCCCGCGCGCTGGTGTTGTGGACGTGCAGCAGCACCCGGACCACGCCCGAGACCTTCGAGAACTCGGCGAGCAGCGGCAGGTAGCGGGAGCAGCTCAACGCGATACCGCCGTATTCCTCGGGGATGACCGCGCCAAAGAGGCCGTGATCGCGGAATTGCGGGAAGAGCACGTCCTGCGGGAGGGTGCCCGTGCGCTCCATCTCGCTCGCCCTGGGCTCGACCTCCCGCCAGAGGAAGTCGAAGACCCGCTTGCGGTAGGCCTCGTAGTCGCTGTCGCTCTCAATCCTGTTCACCATGCCGTGACTCCTGCCGCTTTTGTTTGCCGCATCTCCGCGAGGTGCTATCTAACACACAAGGACAAAGACGGGCGTGAGGGCGAGATGACTGAAACGGCGATTTTTGGAGCGGGCTGCTTCTGGGGCGTCGAGGCCGCGTTTCGCCGGGTCGATGGCGTCGTCGAGACTGCGGTCGGATACGCGGGCGGCCACACGGCCGAGCCCGGCTACTACGACGTGTGCAGCGGCCAGACCGGCCATGCGGAGGTGGTGCGGGTGGTCTTCGACCCCGCGCGGGTGAGCTACGAGCAGATGCTGGAGCTCTTCTGGCAGGTCCACGACCCGACCCAGGTCAACCGCCAGGGGCCCGACGTCGGCACCCAGTATCGCTCTGTCATCTTCTGCGGCTCGGAGGCTCAGAAAGAGGCCGCGGAGGCAAGCAAGGCGAAGCTGGTGGAAGCGGGACATCCCATCGCGACCCTGATCGAGCCGGCCGCGGAGTTCTGGATGGCCGAGGACTACCACCAGCAGTATCTTGAGAAGAACCGGCGCATTCGCTCCGGCCTCTTCAGCCTCTGACCGGCCGCGCCCGGCCGCTACGCAACGACCAGGGCTGCGCCTCTCCGATCATGGGAACCGCCGAGGCGGGTGAGTCCGCCACCCTGCTGGAAGGGCTGATTGCGCGTGCGCAGCGGCTCGGCGCCGATGCCGCCGACGCGCTCTACGTCTACGGTAGTGCGCTCGACGCCGGCTACCGGCTCGGGGAGCCGGAGGAGCTGGTGCGGGCGGAAGGCCGCACCCTGGGTCTCCGCGTCTTCGTTGGCGCGCGCCAGGCCATCGTCTCCACCACGGACCTCTCGGAAAGCACGCTCGGGCCGCTTGCCGAGCGGGCGATCGCCATGGCGCGCTCGGTGCCGGAGGACCCCTATGCGGGCCTCGCCGATCCGGCCCTCCTCGCCCGGGACTGGCCTTCCCTCGATCTCGCCGATGCGAGCGAGCCCGACGCCGAGAGCCTGATGGCCCGCGCGGCAGAGGCGGAGGACGCCGCACGTGCCGTCGCCGGCGTCACCAATTCCGATGGCGCGAGCGCGAGCTGGGGCCGGTCCGAGGTGACGCTCGCGACCAGCGGCGGCTTCGCCGGCGGCTACACCACCAGCCGGTTCTCGGTAAGCGCTGCTGCGCTGGCCGGCGAGGGCACGGCGATGGAACGCGACTACGACTGGTCGTCGACGGTGCACGAGGCCGACCTGGACGACCCTGCGACGATCGGCCGCCGCGCCGGCGAGCGCGCGGTGCGCCGGCTCGGCGCCCGCAAGGCGCAATCGGGGCAGGTGCCGGTGGTCTACGACCCCCGGATCGCGGGCGGGCTGCTCTCCCACCTCGTCGGTGCCATCACCGGCCCGTCGATCGCGCGCGGAACCAGCTTCCTGAAGGACGCGCTGGAATCCCAGCTCTTTGCGCCCGGCATCAGCGTCATGGATGACCCTCACCGGGCGCGGGGGCTGCGCACACGCCCCTTCGACGGCGAGGGAGTCGCGTCGGAGCGGCGCGCCATCATCGGCGATGGTGTTCTGCAGACCTGGCTGCTCGACTCCCGCTCCGCCCGCCAGCTGGAGCTCGTCAGCACCGGCCATGCCTCGCGGGGCGCCAGCGCACCGCCCTCGCCCTCTTGCACCAATTTGTGGCTGGAACCCGGCGCCGAGAGCGCGGAGGCGCTGATCGGCGGCGTGGAAAGCGGCCTTTACGTCACCGAGCTGATGGGCATGGGCGTGAACATGGTGACCGGCGACTACAGCCGGGGCGCGGCGGGCTTCTGGATCGAGCAGGGTGAAGTCGCCTTTCCGGTGAGCGAGGTCACCGTCGCCGGCAATCTCAAGGAGATGTTCCGCCACCTGACGCCGGCCAGCGATCTCGAGTTCCGCTATGGGATCAACAGCCCGACCGTGCGCATCGACGGCATGACGGTGGCGGGCCGCTAAGCGCCGACGGCGCTTCTTCACGGGGTATGCTACGGTTGGAGCCCATGCCCCGGCCATGCTATGGGGTTGATTTCAAGCGTTTAGGCGCTGGCGCCTGAACCGGGCGAAAGCCGTGGAGCGATCCGACCCACCCCCTCGACCAGGCTCGACGAGGCACCTGCTGATCCGCCTCGTGCGCGACCACGTGCGCCCGCACTTGGGCCGGCTCGCGCTCGCCGTGCTTTGCATGACCCTTGCCGCCGGCTCCACGGCGGCGCTGGCCTATCTCATGGAGCCGGTGCTGGACGAGATCTTCCTGGAGAAGGACCGCACGCTCCTCATCGTGGTCCCCATCGCGGTGATCGGAATCACGCTAATCCGGGGTGGCGCCACCTACGGGCAGGCGGTGCTGATGGCCTTCGTCGGGCAGCGCGTCATCGCCGACCTGCAGAGCCGGATCTTCACCCACATCCTGCGTTTCGACCTCGCGTTCTTCCAGGACACGGCGTCCGGCAGGCTGGTCTCCCGGCTGACCAACGACGTCAACATGATGCGCAACGCGGTCTCCAACGCGCTCACGGGCGTGATCAAGGACACCCTGACCCTGCTCTTCCTGGTCGGCGTGATGTTCGAGAAGGACTGGAAGCTCGCGTTGATCGCCTGTGTCGTCTTCCCCATTGCGATCTACCCGATCACGAAAATCGGGCGGCGCATGCGCAGGGTCTCGACATCGGCGCTGCACGAGCTGGGCCTCTTCACCGCGCGGCTCAACGAGACCTTTCAGGGTGCGCGCCACGTCAAGGCGTACAACCGGGAAGGCTTCGAATCCGAGCGCACCGACCGCCTGATCGAGAGCGTCTTCCGCCTGATCTTCAAGCAGCAGCGCGTCCGTGCTGCGGCGACGCCGATCATGGAGACGCTCGGCGGCATCTTCATCGCCGTGCTGATCCTCTACGGCGGCTGGCAGGTGATCCAGGGTGGGCTGACGCCAGGCGCCTTCTTCGCCTTCATTACCGCCATGCTGCTCGCCTACCGGCCGCTCAAGGCGCTCGCCAATCTCAACGCAAGCCTGCAGGAGGGCCTCGCCGCGAGCCAGCGTGTGTTCGATCTGCTGGACACGGAGCCCCGCATCGCCGAGGCCCCGGATGCGCGGCCCCTGAAGATCACGGGCGGCGCCGTTGCCCTCGACCGCGTCAGCTTCTCCTATCCGAATGGCGCACCGGCGTTGCTCGATGTGACCCTGGAGATCCCGGCAGGTGAGACGGTCGCCCTGGTCGGACCCTCCGGGGCCGGCAAGTCCACGGTGCTCAACCTGATCCCCCGGCTCTACGACGTGGACGAAGGATGGGTCAGCATCGACGGGACAGACGTCCGCGATGCGACGATCGAAAGCGTGCGCGACGCTCTGGCGCTGGTGAGCCAGGAAGCTGTGCTCTTCGACGAGAGCGTCCGCGCCAACATCGCCTACGGGCGGATCGGTGCGAGCGACGATGACATCGAAGCCGCGGCCCGCGCCGCCGGCGCCGCGCGCTTCATCGAGGAACTCCCCGACGGATACGACACGATCATCGGCGAGCACGGAGTCAGGCTCTCAGGCGGCCAGCGGCAGCGGCTCTCCATCGCCCGCGCCATGCTCAAGGATGCCCCCATCCTGCTGCTCGACGAGGCGACCAGCGCGCTCGACACCGAATCCGAGCGGCAGGTGCAGAATGCATTGCGGAGCCTGATGCAGGGCCGCACGACCCTCGTCATCGCCCACCGCCTCTCCACGGTCCAGGAGGCCAACCGGATCTACGTTCTGGAAGACGGCAGGCTCGCGGAATCGGGCACGCATCGATCGCTGCTGGCGGCGAAGGGCGTGTACGCGCGGCTTCACGCCGTGCAGTTCTCCGCGGGCATGGCAGCCGAATAGGCATGGCGCTCGGCAAGCGCGTGGCGCGGAGCCGGCTCGGGCGTGCCGTGCTCATCTGGCTCTTCGTTAGCTTTGTGCGTCTGGTCTTCGCGACGAACCGCTGGCAGACCGTGGGTCGCGAAGACGCCGATGCATTGCTGGGCGCGGGCCAGCCTTTCATCGCCGCTTTCTGGCACGGGCGGCTGATGATGGCGCCGCATTGCTGGCAGGCAGAGGCCACGATACACGTCATCATCTCTCGCCACCGCGACGGCGAGAACATCGCGCGCGCGGTGCGGCACCTGGGCGTGGTGGCGATTCGCGGTTCGACCACGCGGGGCGGTACCGCAGCGCTCCGCTCCTCTCTCCGTTTGTTGAAGGAGGGCGGCTATCTCGGCATCACGCCGGACGGACCGCGCGGACCCCGGATGCGGGCGCAACCCGGGATCATCGCGCTGGCACGTCTCTCCGGGGCGCCGATCGTGCCGGTTACCTTTGCTGTCTCACGGCGCAAGGTCGCGAACAGTTGGGATCGTTTCGTCATCGCACTGCCCTTCGGCCGCGGCGTTGTTCTGTGGGGGTCGCCCCTCTATGTCGCAGCAGACGCAGATAAGGCCGCGCTGGAGAAGGCTCGCCGGACCCTGGAGGAGCGACTCAACGCGCTCACCGCCGAAGCCGACCGCATGGTGGGTACGGAGCCGGTCGAGCCGGCCGGGGAAGCCGCTCGGGCGAAGGGCGAGCGCTCGGGCGCGGCGCCGGCCGCTCCGCGCCCATGATCGAAGCGCTGATCACGCCGCGCAGCTACCGTTGCGCCAGCCTGCTGGCCGCGCCGGTGGTCGATGTTTGGCTCGCCCACCGGCGGCGCCGGGGCAAGGAAGACCGCGTCCGTTACGGCGAGCGGCTCGGGAAGCCCACCCTGCCCAGGCCCGAGGGCCGACTGATCTGGATGCACGCTGTAAGCGTCGGCGAGAGCCTCTCCCTGCTGCCGCTGGTCGAGCGGTTGCGCGAAACGCTCCCCGACGTCGGCGTGTTGATCACGTCCGGCACCGTTAGCTCGGAGCGGCTGCTGCGGGAACGCATTCCGGACGGCGTGTGTCACCAGTTCGCGCCGGTCGACCGGCCGGGCGCGGTCCGGCGCTTCGCCCGGCACTGGCGACCGGATCTCGCGGTCTGGGTGGAATCGGAGCTTTGGCCCAACCTCATTCTGGAGACCGCCGCGCACGGTGTCCCCATGTTGTTGGTCAATGCGCGCATGTCAGAGCGCTCCGCCGCGCGCTGGCGGCGGGCGCCGCACCTGAGCCAGCCCTTGCTTGCGGCCTTCAGTGGAGTCCTGGCGCAGACAGAGGCGGACGCGGCGCGTTTTCGCGCACTCGGCGCGCCTAACGTCGCGGTCCGCGGAAACCTCAAGAACGACGCCCCGCCGCTGCCGGCGGATGCGCAAGACGTGGCGGTTCTCAAACAAGCCATCGGCGGCCGGCCCTGCTGGGCGGCGGCGAGCACCCACGAGGGCGAGGAGGAAACGATCGGCGAGGCGGTCTCCACGTTGCGTCAAACCTTCCCCGGTCTGCTGACGATCCTCGCGCCGCGTCACCCGGAACGGGGCGCCGCCATTGCCGAGATGATGGAGCGCCGCGGTCTCGTCACCGCCCGGCGCTCGGCGAACGGAGCGGTCGCGCCATCCACCGCCGTTCATCTCGTCGACACGCTGGGCGAGCTCGGCCTGGTCTACCGCCTCGCCGATATCGCTTTCGTCGGTGGCTCGCTCGAGCCCCAGGGCGGGCACAATCCATTGGAGCCGGCGCGGCTCGATTGTGCGATTGTGGCCGGCACGCACACGGAGAACTTCGCCGAGGCGTATGCCGCGCTGGAGGACGCCGACGCACTCAGCCGGGTGAGCGACGCGGGTGCGCTCGCCAGCGCCGTGCGCGCCTTGCTCGATGACGAGACCGCGCGGGTCGCCCGTGCCGCTGCCGCGCACGCGGCCGCAAGCGGTCTCGGCGGCGCGGTCGAGGCGGCGCTCGGCTTGATGCGTGACCACCTCCCGCCCTGCAGCCGCAATGCGCGCGCCGGCGTTCTGGGCGGCTGAGCGCGGCGGTCTTGCTGCCGCCACGCTGACGCCGCTCTCCTGGCTCTATCGCTTCGGCGCGCGGGGCCGCGAAGCTCTGGTGCAACCGGCTGAGGCAGGGCTGCCCGTGATCTGCGTCGGCAATTTCACGGTGGGCGGCGCGGGCAAGACTCCCACCGTTCTCGCCCTCGTCGCACTGCTGGCGGAGGAGGGCATCCGCCCCCACGTCCTGACACGCGGCTACGGCGGGCGTGAGCGGGGTCCGCTCCGGGTCGATCCCGCCCGCCATGACGCGCACGCGGTCGGCGACGAAGCGCTGCTTCTCGCCCGGGCAGCGCCGACCTGGCTCTGCCGCGATCGTGCGGCAGGCGCCGCCGCTGCCCTGTCTGCCGGCGCAGAGCTGCTGCTCATGGACGACGGCATGCAGTCGCCCGGGCTGGCGAAGGACCTCTGCTTCGCGGTGGTGGACGGCGGCGCCGGTATCGGCAACGGCTGCGTACTGCCCGCCGGTCCGTTGCGCGAACCGCTCGCCAGAGGCCTGCGCCGGGCGCAGGCGCTGGTTCTCGTCGGGGACGACCGTCGGGGGGCGCGAGCAGCCCTCGGGCAACACGACATGCCTGTCATCGAGACCAATCTGGTGCCCGGCGACGAGGTCCGTACATTGCGCGAGCGGCCGGTGGTTGCCTTCGCCGGGATCGGGAGGCCGGAGAAGTTCTTCGAGACGTTGGCAGACAATGGCTGCACCGTGATCGCGCGCTATGCCTTTGCCGATCACCACCGCTATAAGCCGGGAGAGATCGCGGCCATCGTCGACGAAGCGAGGGAGCGGGGGGCCGTGCCGGTCACGACCGAGAAGGACCATGTGCGGCTGCCGCCAGACACGAGAGAAATGGTTCGCACGCTGCCCGTGACCCTTGCCTGGCGCACGCCGGAAGAGCCTCGCGAGCTGCTGGCGCCCTACGTGGCGCGCTGCCGCCGTGGCTAAGAGAGGACCGGCACGCGCGGCGCGGCACGTCTGCGAGGCCGTCGCTGCCCAAGTCCTTTTCGGGCTGCTCGGCGCGCTGCCCGTGGGATGGGCGTCGGCCATCGGCGCCGCCTTGGGCGGCTCCATCGGCCCCTTGCTCCCGGTGCACCGCCAGGGTCTCGATAACCTCGCCCGCGCGCTGCCGGAGCTTTCGCCGGCTGAAGTTCGGCGCTGTGCCCGGCGCATGTGGCGCCATCTCGGCCGCGTCGCTGCGGAATACCCGCATCTCCACCGTTTCTCCGTCGACGCGCCCGGCGGGCGGATCGAACTCGTCGGGCGCGCCCATCTGGACGAGGCGAAGCGCTCCGCCACCGGCGGAATCTTCGTCTCCGGCCACATCGGCAATTGGGAGCTCTCCGTGCTGCCGCTGGAGCGGAGCGGGATCCCGGTAACCGCCGTCTACAGGGCGGCGAACAACCCGATCGTCGATGGCATGATCGCGCACTTCAGGAGTGCGGTCATGCAACACCGCGTGCCCAAGGGCCGCGACGGCACCCGCGAATTGATGCGCGCGCTCGGCGCCGGCAGGCACATCGCCCTCCTGGTAGATCAGAAGCTCACCACCGGCATTCCGGTCCCCTTCTTCGGCCGCGATGCCATGACCGGGCCTGCCGTGGCGACGTTCGCGCTGCGTTACGACTGCCCGATATGGCCGGTCCGGGTGGAACGGCTCGGCGGTGCGGCGTTCCGGGTCACCGTGTATCCCAAGTTCGCCATGCCCAAGGAGGGCACGCGGGAGGAGCGCATCCGTGCGACCACGATCGCCATCAACCGCATCTTCGAGGACTGGATCCGTGAGCGGCCCGAACAATGGCTCTGGCTGCACCGGCGCTGGCCGGACTGAGGGTCACCCCCACCCCCGATTGACACGGGGAACGCCCGGCCTATAGTGCGCCCGCTGCGGGGAGCGCCCCGCTCCTCCCAACACGGATGGTTGCCATGTTCGCTGTGGTTCGCTCTGGCGGGAAGCAATACCGCGTTGCGCCCGAGGACGTTATTCGGGTGGAACGGCTCAAGGCCGAGGCCGGTGAGGCGATCGAGCTCGGCGAAGTGCTGGCGATGAGCGACGGCGAGACTGTCTCTCTTGGGCAGCCTCTGGTCGAGGGTGCGCGCGTGGCGGCCACGGTCGTCGACCACACGCGCGGCGAAAAGATCATCATCTTCCGCAAGAAGCGGCGGAAGAACCATCGGCGCAAGCGCGGGCACCGGCAGGAGCTCACCGTGCTTCGCATCGACGAAATTCTGGCGGCGGGCCAGAAGCGGCGCGCACGCCGGAAGAAGAAGGCCGCGACGGCGGAAGGCGAAGAGGCAGCCGGCACCAAGGCCAAGAGGTCGACGAAAACGAAGACCGCGGCCAAGCCGAAGGCTCGGAAGAAGCCGGCCGCCGAGGTCGAGACGCCCGAGGAGACCACACCCGCGCCCACGGAGGCGGCGACCCCGGAGCCGGCCGAGGCGCCGGTAGAAGAGGCCGCCGCTCTGCCCTCGGATGAGACGGCCGATGCGGCAGCCGAGTCGCCGGCGGCCGAAGCACCGGCAGACGAGACGACCGAAACGCCGGCCGAGGAGACTGCGGAGTCTGCTGCGGACGAGCCGGCGGAGGAGAAGAGCTGATGGCGCACAAGAAGGCAGGCGGCAGTTCGCGTAACGGCCGGGACACGGCGGGCCGACGCCTCGGCATCAAGAAGTACGGCGGCGAGACGGTGATCCCTGGCAACATCATCGCACGCCAGCGGGGCACCAAGTGGCACCCCGGCGAGAACGTCGGGATCGGGCGCGATCACACGCTCTTTGCGCTGACCGACGGCCATGTGAAGTTCGCGCGGCGCAGCGGCGGAAAGACGGTCGTCTCGGTCGAGCCGAGCGCGTAAGACCGCGCTCACTCGCGCGCCCGGCAGCGGGCGCGCACCGCGCGAGGGACCCGCGTCATGCGGTTTCTCGATCAAGCCAAGATACATGTGCGGAGCGGCGCAGGCGGCAGCGGTTGCGTCAGCTTCCGGCGTGCCAAGAACGAGCCGCGCGGCGGACCCGACGGCGGCGATGGCGGTGACGGGGGCTCGGTCTTCGCCGAGGCGGTCGAAGGGCTCAACACCCTCATCGATTTCCGCTTCCGGCAGCACGTCAAGGCGGGCCGGGGCGAGCACGGCCAAGGCGCATGCCGGGCCGGCGCCCGCGGCGCCGACGTGGTGCTCGCCGTGCCGGTGGGGACGGAGATTTTCGCGGAGACGGGCGATGCGCCGATCGCTGACCTTGCGGAGGTCGGCGCCCGCGCCCTGCTCGCGCAGGGCGGCAGCGGCGGGCGCGGCAACGCGCGCTTCAAGTCGTCGACCAATCGCTCGCCGCGCCGCGCCGATACTGGGGGCGACGGCGAGGAATGCTGGGTCAGGCTGCACCTCAAGCTGCTGGCGGATGCCGGCCTCGTGGGCCTGCCCAACGCCGGCAAGTCGACCTTCCTCGCCGCAGTCAGCAGGGCGCGTCCCAAGATCGCCGATTACCCGTTCACCACCCTCGTTCCTCACCTGGGCGTCGCAGCCGTGGGCGACGAGGAGCTGGTGCTGGCCGACATTCCCGGCCTGATCGAAGGCGCCCACGGCGGCGCGGGGCTGGGGGACCGCTTTCTCGGCCACATCGAGCGGTGCGGGGTTCTGATTCATCTCGTCGACGGCACGCAGGACGACGTGGCGCAGGCGTACCGGACCGTGCGCACCGAGCTCGACGCCTATGGCCACGGGCTTGCGGCGAAACCCGAGATCCTTTGCCTGAACAAGGTGGACGCGCTCAGCGAGGACCAACGGGCGCACCAGCGCGAGTGTCTCGTTGCCGCGGCGGGTACTGCGGTTCAACTGCTCTCGGGCGTTGCCGGCGAGGGCGTGCGCGAGGTTCTCGCCGCCGCTCACCGCGCCGTCGGCGCGCCCGCCGGCCGGGACCTGGAGTGATGCAGCCCTCGCTCGCCAACGCGGCGCGCACCGTGGTCAAGATCGGCTCGGCGCTGCTCGCCGACCCGGAGACCGGCGCGCTCAACGAAGCCTGGCTCGACGGGCTCGCGCGGGACGTCACCCGGCTTCGCGGGCGCGGCAAGGACGTGCTGATCGTCTCGTCCGGCGCGATCGCAATCGGGCGCCGCCATCTCCGCCTCACGTCGGGCGCTCTGAGGCTGGAAGAGATGCAGGCGGCGGCGGCTTGCGGCCAGATCAGGCTGGCTCATGCGTATCAGTCGGCGCTCGCGCGCCACGGCATCGGGGTCGCGCAAATTCTGCTGACCCACGAGGACACCGAGGCCCGCCGGCGCTACCTGAACGCGCGCAGCACCATCAACACGCTGCTCTCGCTCGGCACGGTGCCCGTGATCAACGAGAACGACACCGTCGCCACCAACGAGATCCGCTTCGGCGACAATGACCGGCTCGCGGCGCGGGTCGCGGTGATGATGAGCGCGGACCTGCTGGTCCTGCTCTCGGATGTCGACGGCCTCTACGAGAGCGACCCGCGCCACGACGCGCAGGCGCGCTTGATTCCCTCGGTCGAGCGCATCACGCCCCAGATCGAGGCGATGGCGGGCGACATCGGCACGCCGAGTGCCGCCGGCGGCATGGTGACCAAGATCGCTGCGGCCAAGCACGCGATGGCGGCGGGCTGCCACATGGTGATCGCGAAAGGCGCGGTGGAGCGCCCGCTCGCCGCGCTGGAAGGGGGCGCCCGCTCGACCTGGTTCGTCTCCACCGCGACGCCGCGCGCGGCTCGCAAGAGCTGGATCGCGAGCGCGCTCGAGCCCCGCGGCGCCCTCATTATCGACGACGGCGCCTGGCGCGCGCTGCTCCGGGGCCGGAGTCTGCTGCCGGCCGGCGTGAAGTCGGTGGAGGGCGTGTTCGAGCGCGGCGATGCGGTGGCGGTCAGGGTGGAGCAGGGGCGCGAGGCCGGCCGCGGCCTGGTTGCCTACTCGGCTGCCGACGCACGCCGTATCGTCGGCCACAAATCCCGTGAAATAGAGCGGCTCCTCGGCTACCGTGGCCGCGCCGAGATGATCCACCGCGACGATCTCGTGCTCGACGAGGAGCAAGGACCGTGAGCATGGCCGAGGCGGCGCGGAGCCGCGAGACGGAACAGGACATCGCTGCCGAGATGGCCGCGCTCGGCGCCGAGGCGCGCGCGGCGGCGCGGGCGCTCGCGGCAAGCTCGGCCGAGGACAGGCGGCAGGCGCTCGAGGCGGCGGCCGCGGCGATCCGCGGCGGCGAGGCTGCAATCCTGGAGGCGAACGCCAGGGACATGGCGGCAGCGGAGGCGTCCGGCCTGAGCGGCGCCCTGCTCGACCGCCTAGCCCTCGATCCCGGCCGGGTTGAGGCGATGGCGGCAGGCGTCGAGCAGGTGGCCGCCCTCGACGACCCGCTTGGCCGCCTTCTGGGCGAGTGGGAGCGACCCAACGGGCTTCGCATTCGCCGGGTGTCGGTGCCAATCGGCGTGATCGGGATCATCTACGAATCGCGGCCCAACGTGACCGCCGATGCCGGCGCGCTTTGCCTCATGTCGGGGAACGCGGCGATCCTGCGCGGCGGCTCCGAGAGCTGGCACTCTTCGCGCGCCATCGCAGGGGCGCTGCGCGCCGCGCTTGCCGAGACCGGGCTGCCGGCGGGGTGCATCCAACTGGTGCCGACGACAGACCGGGCTGCGGTCGGCATTCTGCTCGGCATGGACGATGCGCTCGACCTGATCGTGCCGCGCGGCGGCCGTTCGCTGATCGAGCGGGTGCTTGCGGAGAGCCGGGTGCCGGTGATGGCGCACCTGGACGGCAACTGCCACGTCTACGTGCATGCCGCCGCCGATCCCGAGAAGGCCCGCGACGTGACCTTCAACGCCAAGATGCGGCGGACCGGTATCTGCGGCGCGGCGGAATCATTGCTGGTCGACGCGGCCGCGTCGGAGACGCTGCCCGCGATCCTCGAGCCGCTCTTCGAGGCCGGCTGCGAAGTGCGGGGCGATGCGCGCGTGCAGGCGATGGACGCGCGCGTGGTGCCGGTGGCCGCCGCCGATTGGGGAACCGAATATCTCGACGCGATCATCTCGGTCGGGGTGGTGGACGGGCTCGACGCGGCGATTGCCCACGTCAACGAGCATGGCTCCCACCATACCGACAGCATCATCACCGAGGACGCCGCCGCCGCCGAGCGCTTCATGGAAGGCGTCGACAGCGGGATCGTGCTGCATAACGCCTCGACCCAGTTCGCCGACGGCGGCGAGTTCGGCATGGGGGCCGAGATCGGTATCTCCACGGGCAAGCTGCACGCGCGCGGGCCGGTGGGCGTCGAACAGCTCACCACCTACAAGTACAAGGTCTACGGCAACGGGCAGGTTCGCCCCTGACCCCGCTCGTGCCCATGCGACGCCGGCAGTCGCGGCCTCTGCCAGGCAGTGCGGCGCGCGCACGGCCGCCGGGGCGCAGGATCGGCCTGCTCGGCGGCTCCTTCAATCCGGCCCATGAGGGCCACCGCCACATCAGCCTGCTGGCGCTCAAGCGCCTTGGCCTGCACGAGGTCTGGTGGCTGGTCTCGCCCCAGAACCCGCTCAAGCCCCGCGCCGGGATGGCGGCGTTCGACGACCGCCTCGCCACCGCGAGAGCTGCGGCGGGCGACGCGCGGCTCCGCGTGAGCGATATCGAGCGGCGCCTCGGCAGTTGCTACTCGGTCGACACGGTCGCCCGGCTCAAGCGGCGCTTTCCGCGGCACCGGCTGGTCTGGATCGTCGGCGCCGACAACCTGCCGACGCTCGCGGCGTGGCGGCGCTGGCCCGCGCTCTTCCGGGCACTACCCGTTGCGATCATCGACCGCTGGCCTTACTCTCGCTATGCCAGTGTGGTTAAGCCTGCGAAACGATTCGCACGCCAAAGATTGGCGGAACGCCGAGCGCCAGGGCTCGCGCGCAGCAAGCCGCCCGCCTGGATGGTAATCCATGGACCGCTGCACCCCGCGTCGGCGACTGCGTTGCGCGCCGCGACCGGTGCGCCGGACCGATAACGGGAGGCTGGAGGAATACCATAGAAGCACCGACTCAACCTCTTAGGCCCAGGCGCCGGGATTCGGGCAAAGCCGGCACTGAGGCGCTCCACCGCGCCGTCGCCGGCGCTCTTGAAGACGCCAAGGCGGCGGACATCGTCACCATCCACCTCGACGGCAAGACCGCTATCGCCGACTTCATGGTCATCGCCAGCGGACGGTCGAAGCGCCATGTCGGTGCGGTGGCGGAACGGCTCCTGAAACAGCTCAAGGACGACGGCACGCCCGCGCTCGCAGCGGAGGGTCGCGAAAACTCGGACTGGGTGCTGATCGATGCCGGCGACATCATCGTGCACGTCTTCCGGCCGGAGGTCCGGGCCCTCTACAACCTCGAGAAGATGTGGTCCGTCGAATCCATCGGCGCGGCCGATGAGCCGGCACTCGCCGACGAGGTCTAGCGGCGCGGAGCCGGGCGCCGCCTGGCAGGAGGAAAGGAGCGCCAGCCGCTGATGCGCCTCGTCGTGGCGGCAGTGGGCCGCGGCCGGGGCGACCCGGCCCAGCAGCTCTTCGAAGACTACCGAAAACGCCTGCCGTGGCCGCTCGAGCTACGCGAGGTCCGGGCCGGCGGTGGTGGCAAGGCGGGGCGCGAACGGGAGGCTGCGGCGCTGCTGAAGGGTCTCCCGGCGGATGCCTATGTAATCGCTCTCGATGGCGCCGGAAAGGCGCTCACCAGCGAAGAATTCGCGGCGAGGCTGGCGTCCCTCCGCGACGACGGCAGGGCCGTCTTGGCCTTCCTGATCGGCGGGGCGGACGGGCACGGGGCCCCCGTTCTCGCCCGCGCCGACTTGACTCTCTCCCTCGGGCCGATGACCTGGCCGCACCTGCTTGTGCGCGCAATGCTGGCGGAGCAGTTGTGGCGGGCGGCCAGCATCCTCTCCGGCCACCCTTACCACCGCGGCGCTTAGAGCGAGTCCGTTTATTGGCGGGCTTGCGACAGGCCGCGACCGCGGCCCGCCGCTTTGCGGCGCCCTCGCGGAGGCGCCGGCCGTAGGCCGGCTGCCGTGAGCGACAAATGGCTAAAGCGGTTCCGTACTGAACGGAAACGCTTTAGCGCGTCGGGACCGGCGTGCCTGTGGAGTAGTCGTAGAAGCCCTTGCCGGTCTTGCGGCCGAGCCAGCCGGCCTCGACGTACTTGGCGAGCAGCGGGCAGGGCCTGTACTTGCTGTCGGCCAGGCCCTCGTAGAGCGTCTGCATGATCGAGTGGCAGGTGTCGAGGCCGATGAAATCGGCGAGCTCGAGCGGCCCCATGCGATGGTGCGCGCCGAGCTTCATCGCCGTGTCGATGGCCTGCACGTTGCCGACGCCTTCGTAGAGCGCGTAGATCGCCTCGTTGACCATCGGCATGAGGATGCGGTTCACGATGAAGGCAGGGAAGTCCTCGGCCATCGCCGGGGTCTTGCCCATGCGCTCGGTCACCTTGCGCGCAATCTCGTAGGTCTCTTCCTCGGTCGCGATGCCGCGCACCAGCTCGACCAGCTCCATCATCGGCGCCGGGTTCATGAAGTGCATGCCCATGAACTTGCCGGGCCGGTCGGTGCTCGCCGCAAGGCGGGTGACCGGCAGCGTGGAGCTGTTGGTGCAGATGATGGTGTGCTCCGGCAGCGCGCCGCGCAGCGCGACGAAGATCTCCTTCTTGACCGCCTCGTCCTCGACGACGGCCTCGATCACCATGTCGACGGCCTTGATGGCGTCGAGGCCGACCCCGGTCGAGATCCGCTCAAGCGCTGCCGCCGGCTCCTCGTCGGCGATCAGGCCTTTTCGCGCCTGACGCCCGAGGTTGGTGCGGATGATCTCGAGCGCCCTGTCGAGCTCGGCCTGCCCGAGATCGCTCAGCGTCACGTCGAAGCCCGCGAGCGCAGCCACATGGGCGATACCGCTGCCCATATGGCCTGCTCCGATGATCCCGATGGATTGCACCATGTTCGCGGGTCAGTCCTTGGAGATGCCCTGGCGGTCGAGCTCTTCGGCGAGCGCCGGCAGAGCCTTGAACAGGTCGGCCACGAGGCCGAAGTCGGCGATCTGGAAGATCGGCGCCTCCTCATCCTTGTTGATGGCGCAGATCACCCGGCTGTCCTTCATCCCGGCGAGATGCTGGATCGCGCCGGAGATACCGACTGCGATGTAGAGGTCGGGCGCCACCACCTTGCCGGTCTGGCCGACCTGGAAGTCGTTGGGCACGTAGCCGGCGTCCACTGCGGCGCGCGAGGCACCCACGGCGGCGCCCAGCCGGTCCGCCACCGCCTCGATCAGCGGGAAGTTCTCGCCGCTTTGCATCCCGCGCCCGCCCGAGATCACGATGCCCGCGCTGGTAAGCTCCGGCCGGTCGGACTTGCTCAGCTCGTGGCGGACGAAGCGGACCAGCCCCTGGTCGCCGGCGCCGGACACCGCCTCGATCACGGCGCTGCCGCCTTCGGCAGGCGCCGCGTCGAACGCCGTGGTGCGCACCGTCACCACCTTCGTGGCATCGCCGCTCTCCACCGTGGCGAGCGCGTTGCCGGCGTAGGTCGGGCGCACGAAGACGCTCTCGGAAACGATGTCGATGATGTCGGAGACCTGGGCCACGTCGAGCAGGGCGGCCACCCGCGGCATGACGTTCTTGCCGAAGGTCGTGGCCGAGGCGATCAGGTGGCCGTAGCCCTCGGCCAGGCCGACCAGCAGCGGCGCCAGGTTCTCGGCAATGCCGTGCTCGTAGGCCGGATCGTCCGCGTGCAGGACCTTGTCGACGCCGGCGGCCTGCGCCGCGGCCTCGGCCACCGCCCCGGCGCCGGAGCCCGCGACCAGCACGTGGACCTCTCCGCCCAGCGCGCGGGCGGCCGTGACCGCATTGAGGCTCGGCCGCTTCAGCTCGGCGTTGTCGTGCTCGGCAAGGACCAGAATGCTCATGCGATTGCCCTCACCCGATCACCTTGGCGTCGTCGCGGAGCTTCGCGACGAGCTCTGCGATGTCCGCCACCTTGATCCCCGCCTCGCGCCTGGGCGGCTCCTCCACCTTGTGGATCGCGAGCCTGGGGCTGATATCCACGCCGAGCGCCTCCGCCTCCCGCTTGTCGATGGGCTTCTTCTTGGCCTTCATGATGTTGGGGAGCGAGGCATAGCGCGGCTCGTTGAGCCTGAGATCGGTGGTGACCACTGCCGGCAGATTGACGTTGAGGGTCTCGAGCCCGCCGTCGATCTCGCGGGTCACGTCCGCAGTCCCGTCCTTGAACACGATCTCGGAGGCGAAGGTCGCCTGCGGCCAGCCGAGCAGCGCCGCCAGCATCTGGCCGGTCTGGTTGCTGTCGTCGTCGATGGCCTGCTTGCCCAAGATGACGAGGCCGGGCTGCTCTTCGTCCGCGATCACCTTCAGCAGGCGCGCCACGGCGAGCGGCTGCAGGTCTGCTTCGGTCACGATGTGGACGGCGCGGTCCGCACCCATGGCGAGCGCCGTGCGCAGGGTCTCCTGCGCCTTCTCGGGCCCGGCGGAAACCGCGATCACCTCGTCGGCGCTGCCGGCTTCCTTCATCCGGATGGCTTCTTCGACGGCAATCTCGCAGAAGGGGTTCATCGCCATCTTCACGTTCGCGGTCTCGACCCCGGTCTGGTCGGACTTCACCCGCACCTTCACGTTGGGGTCGATCGTGCGCTTGACCGCGACCAGAACCTTCATGGGCTTCCCTGCAGGGCAACGATACGAAATGATTGTTGCACCGCGGCGGACACCCCGCCGCGCGCGCGGCCGCACACTAGCCCGGATTTCTCCGCAATGCCACGGCCCGCGTCGCGGCCCCTTCGCCCGCCTCTCGCGCCTGCATTTCCCGCGTGCACGACCCTGCCGGCGTGCGCGACATTCCGGCACCATGGTGCGGTGCACCGCGCGTGGCACCTGGTCCAACGTTGCGCCATGACGTGCGAACGCGGACCCGGCTCGGCAAGCCACAGGACACGATGTTCAGCACTCGAGTGGCTGCCCTTTGCGCGGCGGAATCTCACTTTGTCTCAGAAAATCTCAATTTATCTCACGTCCGTTGCCGCCCCGGCGCCCGCGGCCGCGCGCGGGTGGCGGCCCATGCCCGTCTGGACGCTGCCCGAGGCTGCGCGTAGAAATGTCTCGGTTCCGCCGGTCGCGGCGGAGCGCGCGGGCATCTGCGAGGGGAGGCAACGCTGTCGATCGCCGTCGGACTCGGGCTCAATGCGTTCCCCTTCTCGGGCGCCGCCGCCTTCTGGCGCTGGGTCGATCTCTGCGAAGAGGGCGGGGTCGACTCGCTGTGGCAGACCGATCGCCTTGTCTCGGAGGAACCCTTCCTCGAGGTGATGACCGTGATGGCGGCGCTTGCCGGCCGGACCAGGCGGACCAAGTTCGGCATGAATGTCGCGTCCGTCGGGCTGCGCGACCCGCTGCTGCTCGCCAAGCAGTGCGCCACCATCGACGTGCTGAGCGAGGGGCGCCTGCTGCCGGCCTTCGGCATCGGTGCGATCCGCGCGCCGGACTGGGCGGCGACCGGCACGGACACGAAGGGCCGCGGCCGGCGCACCGACGAAGCGCTGGAGCTCATCGCCCGGCTCTGGACCGAGGACTCGGTCGATTTCGACGGCGAGTTCTATCGCTACTCGGGCGCGCGGATCGAGCCCAAGCCGGTGCAGAAGGACCTGCCGCTCTGGCTCGGCGGCTCCAGCAAGCCGGCGATCCGGCGCACGGCGCGCATCGGCACCGGCTGGGTGGCCGGGCTCGAGACGCCGGCGCAGGTGGCGCCCGCGATTGCCGGGATCAAGGAAGCGCTCAAGGAGACCGGGCGGCGTATCGATGCCGACCATTACGGCGCGAGCTTCCACTTCCGCTTCGGCGGCTGGGATGAGCCCCTGATGCAGCGGATGGCCGAGACCTATGCGGTGCGTTTCCAGCGCGATCCCAAGGGCGGCATCGTCGCGGGCGATGCGGCCGACATCATGCAGCGCATCGAGGCCTTCGTCGCGGCCGGCGCATCGAAGTTCGTGCTGTGGCCGATCGGCGGCGATGACGACGACATCCTCGACCAGACGCGCCGGCTGATCGAGGAGGTGCAGCCGGCGGTCGCAGCGCTGAACCGCCGGGTCGACGCCGCATGAGGACGGGGTGATGCCCGCATGACACCGCTCGCCATAGACCAGGCGGTCGCACTCTACGTTGCCGCGCGGCATCGCCGGCAGCGGATCGCCGTGCTGCCCGAGGACTGCCGGCCGGCCTCCCTCGACGAGGCCTATGCGGTCCAGGCCTCGCTAAACGAGCGGCTCGCAGACACGCACGGCGCCGTCTGCGGCCGCAAGATCGGCTGCACCACGCCGGTGATGCAGCGCTATCTGGAGATCGCGCATCCCTGCGCCGGCGCGCTCTACGAGCGCCGGACCCTGAGCGCCCCCGCCACGGTGAAGTATGCCGACCACTGGCGGCCAGGCGTCGAGTGCGAGATCGCAGTGCGGCTCGGACAACCACTGCCGGCCGCCGCGGCGCCCTTCGACCCTGCCGCCGTCGCCGACGCGGTGGAGGCATGCATGGCGGCGATCGAGATCGTGGACAACCGCTACGACGACTTCCGGGCCCTCGATACGCCGACGCTCATCGCCGACGACTTCTTCAGCGCCGGCGCCGTGCTCGGCCCCCCCGTGACCGCGTGGCGGGAGGTCGACCTTGCGGCGGCAGGGGGCGCGATGGCGATCAACGGTGTGCAAGTGGGCACCGGCACCGGGGCCGACGTCATGGGACATCCCTTCGAGGCTCTGACCTGGCTCGCGAACCACGCCGCCCGGAGCGGGCGGCCGCTTGCAGCCGGCGACGTGGTGCTGACCGGCAGCGTGGTCGAGACCAAGTGGGTCGAGCCCGGCGATAGGGTCCGCGTCGCCATCGAGGGCCTGGGCGAGGCCAGCGTCACGTTTGCGCGATAGGGCATCTCGTGGAAGCGACATAGCGAGACGCGTTGACAGGGGCGGCGCGAAGGTCCTGAATCGCCCGACCGCCACAACGGCCCGCCAGACGACGCCGGGCAAGAGAGGACGAATCCCATGATCAAGCTGCCGCTGATCGCCGGCGCCGCCGCTGCGGCGCTTCTGGCCGCGACCACCGCCTTCGCCGAGGAGGAGGCCGTCGTCAACGTCTACAACTGGTCGGACTACATTGACGAGGAGATCCTGACCGAGTTCGAGGCCGAGACCGGGATCAAGGTCGTCTACGATGTCTTCGATTCCAACAACATCCTCGAGACCAAGCTGCTCACCGGCAGCACCGGCTACGACGTGGTGGTGCCGAGCGGAACCTTCCTCGCGCGCCAGATCCAGGCGGGCATCTTCCAGCCGCTCGACAAGAACCAGCTCGCCAACATCGGCAACATGGACGAGACCATCATGGCGGTCGTGGGCCAGTGGGACCCGGGCAACCAGTACGCCATCAATTACATGTGGGGCACCACGGGCTTCGGCTACAACATCGACAAGATCGCCGAGCGCGACGCGGAAGCGCCCACCGGCTCCTGGGGCATGCTCTTCGACCCCGACGTGGTCTCGAAGTTCGCCGATTGCGGCGTCTACATGATGGACGAGCCGGACGAGGTGGTCCCGGCCGTGCTCAACTACATCGGTGAGGATCCCAACAGCCACGACACCGACGTGATCGCCAAGGTCGAGCCGGTGCTGCTGGCGATCCGGCCGCACCTCCGCCGCTTCCACAACTCGGCCCAGATCAACGATCTCGCCAACGGCGACATCTGCCTCACCATGGGCTGGTCGGGCGACATGCTGCAGGCCCGCGACCGCGCCTGGGAGGCCGAGAACAACGTCGAGATCGCCTACGTGATCCCGGACGAGGGCGCGCTGTCATGGTTCGACATGATGGCGATCCCGGCGGACGCGCCGCATCCCGGCAACGCGCACAAGTTCCTCGACTACATCATGCGGCCCGAGGTGATCGCCAAGGCGTCCAACTACGTCTATTACGCCAACGGCAATGCCGCCTCGACGCCGCTGCTCGATACGGAGATCACCGAGGACCCCGGCATTTACCCGACGGAGGAGGCGCGGAAAGGGCTCTATGTGACCAACCCCTATCCGCAAAAGGTGCAGCGCTTCATCACGCGGATGTGGACCCGCATCAAGGGCGCGGAATAGGCACGACGCACCCACCGCACGGGCGCGCGCGGGCGCGGCGCTCGTGACCCTGCCGCCTGAGCACGCCGGGGGAGAGGCTCCGCCTGCCCCCGGCGGCGAGGCTGCCTTCCTTCGCATCGAAGGCGTCAGCAAGAGCTTCGGCGCCGTCACCGCCGTCGACAACGTCTCGCTCGATATTGCACGGGGCGAGTTCTTCGCCCTGCTCGGCCCGTCGGGCTGCGGCAAGACCACGCTGCTCCGCATGCTTGCGGGCTTCGAGACCCCGAGCGCCGGCGCGCTGCTGCTCGATGGCGTGGACCTCGCGGCGCTGCCGCCCTACCGGCGGCCGGTCAACATGATGTTTCAGTCCTACGCGCTCTTTCCTCACATGAGCGTCGCCGGCAACGTCGCCTTCGGCCTGCGCCAGGACCGGGTGCCGAGGGTTGAGATCGCGGCGCGTGTGGCCGACGCGCTGGCTCTGGTGGAGCTTTCGCCTCTCGCGCGGCGCAAGCCGCATCAGCTCTCCGGCGGCCAGCGCCAGCGCGTGGCGCTCGCCCGCAGCCTGGTCAAGCGGCCCAAGCTGCTGCTGCTCGACGAGCCGCTCGCCGCGCTCGACAAGAAGCTCCGCGAGCAGACCCAGTTCGAGCTGATGGAGATCCAGCAGCGGGTCGGCATCACCTTCGTCATTGTGACCCACGATCAGGACGAGGCGATGACCGTCGCCGACCGCATCGCCGTGATGGAGGAGGGCTGGATCGCCCAGGTCGACACCCCGTCCGCGATCTACGAGGCGCCGCGCTCGCGCTACGTGGCTGAGTTCATCGGCGACGTGAACATCTTCGAGGGGCACGCCAGGATCGTGAACGGCGGCGGCATAGCGGTCGATCAAGTCGACGCGCCGGCGGGGCTGGTGGCCCCGGCACGGGCGGACAGCCCCGCCGCGGGCGACACTGTGCTGCTTGCGGTGCGGCCCGAGAAGATCGAGATCGCGCCTCAAGCGCTGCCGCCCGGCACCGTGAACGCGGTGGCGGGGCAGGTGACGGAGATCGCCTATCTGGGCAGCGTCTCCACCTACCGCGTGCGCCTCGACAGCGGCAAGATGGTGGTCTCGACCCAGACCAACCGCCACCACTACGGCGGCGCGGCCATCGACCGGGGCGCGCGCGTTCGTCTCTCCTGGCCTGTCGAGGCGAGCATCCTGCTCCGCTCATGAGCGCCAGGCGCGAGGAACGCGGGCCCGTGCGCGCGCGTCGGGGGCTGCTCGGGCGCGGCTCGGTGATCGCGAGCCCCTATCTCTGGCTGCTCTTCTTCTTCCTCGTCCCCTTCGTGATCGTGCTCAAGATCAGCGTGGCCGAGGTCCAGCTCGCCATTCCTCCCTACACGCCCCTCTTCGCCTGGCCCGAGGGCGGCTCCTTCGAGCTTTTCGCCGTCGGCGACAACTACCGGCTTCTGATCGAGGACAGCCTCTACATCCGCGCCTACGCCAACAGCTTGAAGATCGCGGCGATTTCGACCGGGATCGCGCTGGTGGTAGGCTTCCCCATCGCCTACGCCATGGCCCGCGCGCCCCGCGCCTGGCAGGCGAGCCTGGTGATGCTGGTGATCCTGCCCTTCTGGACCTCGTTCCTGATCCGGGTCTACGCCTGGATCGGCATTCTGAAGAACGAGGGGATGCTCAACGGGGTGCTGCGCTGGATCGGGGTGATCGACAGGCCCCTGATCATCCTCAACACCGACATCGCGGTCTACATCGGCATCGTCTACTCGTACCTGCCCTTCATGGTCCTGCCGCTCTACGCCAACCTGGTGCGGATGGACCGCTCGCTGCTGGAAGCCGCGGCCGACCTCGGCTGCCGGCCGGCCGGCGCCTTCTGGAAGATCACCGTGCCGCTGGCCCGTCCCGGCATCGTCGCAGGCTGCTTCCTGGTCTTCATCCCGGCGGTCGGCGAGTTCGTGATCCCCGACCTGCTCGGCGGCTCCGGCACGCTGATGATCGGGCGCATCCTCTGGACCGAGTTCTTCAGAAACCGCGACTGGCCGGTGGCGTCGGCGGTGGCCGTGATCCTGCTGCTGGTGCTGATCGTGCCCATCGTGCTGTTCCAGCGCCACCAGCAGCGCCAGCGCGAGGCAGAGGCCTGATGAGCCGGGGGCTCAGCGGGATCAACCTGGCGGCGCTCACCCTGGGCTTCGCCTTCCTCTACATCCCGATCCTTCTGCTCATCATCTTTTCCTTCAACGAATCAAAGCTGGTGACGGTCTGGGCCGGGTTCTCCACCAAGTGGTACGCCGCGATGGTGGAGAACGAGCTGCTGCTCGATGCCGCGTGGATGACGCTGAAGGTCGCTGTCGTCTCGTCAACCGTGGCGCTGGTGCTCGGCACTCTCGCGGGGCTCGCGCTGGCCCGGCTCGGGCGCTTCCACGGCCGCACGCTCTTCTCAGGGATGGTCTACGCGCCGCTGGTCATGCCCGAGGTCATCACCGGCCTCTCGATGCTGCTGCTCTTCGTGGCACTCTCCTGGGCGCGCGGCTACTGGACCGTGACGATCGCCCACATCACCTTCTCCATGGCCTACGTGGCGGTGGTGGTGCAGTCCCGCCTTCTCACCATGGACCGTTCGCTGGAGGAAGCGGCGATGGATCTGGGCGCGCCGCCGGTCAAGACCTTCTTCGCCGTCACGCTGCCGATCATCAGCCCGGCGCTGGTCGCCGGCTGGCTGCTGGCCTTCACGCTCTCGCTCGACGACCTGGTGATCGCGTCCTTCACCAGCGGCCCCGGCTCGACCACGCTGCCGATGAAAATCTATTCCCAGGTGCGCCTGGGCGTGACGCCGGAGATCAACGCGGTCTCGACGGTGCTGGTCGGGATCGTCTCCATCGGCGTGATCGCCGCGAGCCTGATCAACAAGCGCGCCATGGTCGTCCGGGAGCGAGAGGCGCAGGAAGTTACGTAGCGCTCTCGTCCCTCACAGTCGGTCACGGAGCGCGCCGTAAGTGAGTGCGAGCGCGAGCGTGGGCCAGCGCAGGAAGCGGCCGCCGGGGAAGGGTGGCTGCGGCAACCGGGCGAAGACATCGAAGCGCTCCAGCGTGCCTGAGATCGCCTCGGCGATGAGCGCGCCGCCGAGCGTCGCCAGCGCCACGCCGTGGCCGGAGTAACCTTGGCCATAGTAAAGCCCGCCCTCGAGCCGGCCGATGCTCGGCATCCGAGAGCGCGTGATGGCGAGCGTCCCGCCCCAGGCATGGTCCACACGCACTTCGGCGAGCTGGGGGAAGATGCGCAGCATGCAGCGCCGAACGAGCGGGCCGGGATCGGCAGGCAGGCGACTGCTTGAGGTCTCCCCACCGCCGAAGAGCAGCCGCCCGTCGCGCGAAAGCCGAAAGTAGTTCACAACGAAGCGGGTATCGACGACCGCGACATCGTGAGGGATCAACGCCTGCGCCCGTTCCGCGCCGAGGGGTTCCGTCGCCAGGATGAAGTTGTTGATCGGCATGACGCGCGTGCCGCAGTCGGGATCGAGCGCGTCGAGATAGCCGTTACAGGCGAGCACGACTGTATCCGCCGTGACAGTGTGCGGCCCGGCCATGACCGTGCAGGGTGCACCCGTTTCGAGCCCGGTGGCCGGCGTCCCCTCGCGGATATCCGCTCCCGCATCGGCTGCGGCGCGGGCGAGGCCGCGTGCGTAGTCGAGGGGGTGCAGGTGTCCTGCGCCGCGATCCATGAGACCGCCGTGAAAGTCTTCTGACGCGACCTCGGCGCGGAGAGCGGCGCGATCCAGAACTTCG